>Ga0299907_10003262_pt1 | contig 10332 bp, 6 predicted proteins | sample RVTome_16_FD_198680 | JGI IMG/M metagenome (GOLD analysis project Ga0299907, IMG submission 198680) | Soil microbial communities from uranium-contaminated site in the Upper Colorado River Basin, Wyoming, United States - RVT152D67 (version 2) ... | reverse complement strand
GGGCGCCGGGGATGACCCGGTCACTGATGCCCTTGAAGGCGGGAACGATCTCGGCCAGGAACATCCGCACACCGAAGAGCAGGATGGCGATACCGGCCGCGAACTTGAGCGACTGGATCACACCCCAGACCCAGGGGTTGACGTCCGGGTCGTAGGCCGCCGCCTGGGCCACCCGCACGGCGTTTTCGGCGAAGGCCATCGCCACCAGCGTGATGGCGGAGATCACGAGGCCGGTGGAGACGTTGATGTCCTTGAAGATCGACAGCCGCTTGGGCAGGTGGACCTTCTCGGCGTCCTCCTTCTCGGGGTCACCGAGGTACTTGCCGGCCGCCGCCGCCAGGTAGCAGTTCGACGAGCTGGTGTGGGCGTAGCCCCACTCGTCGTTGCCGGTCACCCGGCGCATCTTGTTGGCCAGGTACATGGGCTGGACCGTCCAGTACACGGCCACGATGGCGCTGCCGATGAGCACCAGCTGGAGCTGGCTGAGGCTGCTCCACGACGTGACCAGGGAGGCCACCACGACGAAGCTCATCCAGAACATCAGGTGCCCGGTCAGGTACACGTACTTGAGATGGAAGAGCTTCACGATCAGGAGGTGGACCAGGAAGGCGACGGTGATCACCATGGCGATCGTTCCGCCCTGGTCCTTCAGGAAGTTGTCCAGCGAACCGGTCGCCGCCGGCGGGTCGAGCCCGAAGGCGCTGGCCAGGATCGTCTGGAACGACACCAGCCCGGCGACGAAGACGCCGATGCCGGCCTGCAGGATGTAGATGCCGATCGTCGCCCGCATCGCGCCGGCGATGATTTCTTCGACCTTCTTCTTCTGCAGCCACAGACCGGCCAGCACGATCAGGCCGATCAGGATGGCCACCTCGTTGAACATGTTGTTGGCGAACCACTGAAGTGTGTCCTTCAGCGCATCCATGCCTCACCTCTTGTGGTACGGAGGCGGCACGGGCGGCCGCTCGTACAACCCAACGCTGCTCCTCGAGGCAGCGCCGCTATAGAGGCGTCGGAAGGCTTTCTCGGGAGTCGTTGGGCCTGAACCGGGACGAATCCTCCCCGGCCCGGTGGCGCATCGAGGCCGTGTCGATCGCCCTGTGGGGCTCGGCCCGGATCTCCGACCCCGGCGACGGCCGTTCTTGGCACGCTTTGCACCCAGTTCTGGGCCTAATCCGTGCCGAGAAGCTTGAAACGGTGCGCTGCAAGCATGTGCCGGATCATTCTTCGGCCGGATCGTGCCGGTTTACGGCACAATCGGGACCGCGGAACGCTGGCGAGCGGGCGCGCTCGCACGGGGCTCGTCGAGCGGGACGGGCCGGAGGCTCGGCAACACGAAGTGTTGACCGCTTCGTCAGCATCTGAACGTGCTTCAACCGCCAACTCCGAGACCGCAGCCGGAAGCTTCATGCTGGGCCGCCGACGACGAGCGTGGCAACCCCGATCCGTCGATCTCTTGCAACCAGGTTCGGGACCTCCGGCCCTACCACCCACCACCCCCGAGGCGCATGCTGATGTCAGGCATCCACCAAGGGGTTGGCCGTGGACTGGGATCTCGGAGCCGCAGGTGTAGGGCTGTTGCTGGCGATGTCGGTCGGCGTCACCCGGCCACCGAAGCTGCCGCCCCCATGGTTCATCCACACGGCGTGGCGTGTCCATCGGGCGCTCTACCGGCTCAGCGGCGGCCGTTTCCTGTGGATGACCTCGAACAAGCGAGGCTGGGGCGCGCTGCGCCTCACGACGATCGGACGGAGGTCCGGCAGGGAGCGCAGCGTCATCATCGGCTACATCGAAGACGGGCCCAACCTCGTCGCGCTGGCGATGAACGGCTGGGACGAAGGCCATCCCGCATGGTGGCTCAACCTCGACGCCCACCCGGACGCCGTTGTTCGGCTGGCGCGCCAGCACCCTCGCCCGGTGCACGCACGCGCTGCCACTGGCGAAGAGCGAGACCGGCTGTGGCAGCGCTGGGCCGGGATCGATGTCGGTCTCGACGACTTTGCCCGCCGACGGTCGGTCGGGACTCCCGTGGTCGTCCTAGAACCGGCATGAGCGGCGAGCCGGAGCAGGCGGCGACGGCGATCACGGAAACGCACATCTCGGTCCTCGTGGCGATCGAGGACCGGGTGTACAAGCTCAAGAAGCCGGTCTCGTTGGGATTCCTCGACTTCTCCGACCGGGAGTTGCGCGAGCGGGCCTGCCACCGGGAGGTGGAGCTCAACCGGCGGTTGGCGCCCGACGTGTACCTCGGCGTGGCCGACGTCCTCGGGGTGGACGGGAAGCCGTGCGACCATCTCGTCGTCATGCGGCGCATGCCGGCGGCCCGGCGCCTGGCCGCCATCGTTTGTGGCGGGGCACCGGCCGACGACGAGCTGAGCGACATCGCCCGGCGCATCGCCGCCTTCCACGCCGCCGCGGAGAGATCCGAGGAAATCGCGGCGGCGGGAAGGCGTGACGCCGTGGAGGCCATCTGGGAGGCGAGTTTCCGCCAGCTGGCCCCCTTCACGGGCCCCGTCCTCGACCCGGACGCCTGCCGGCGGGTCGAAGACCTGGTGCGGCGTTATCTCGCCGGTAGGCAGCGCCTGTTCGATCATCGGATCGACCTCGGCGCGGTGTGCGACGGGCACGGCGACCTCCAGGCCGAGGACATCTTCTGCCTCGACGACGGCCCGCGCATCCTCGACTGCATCGAGTTCGACGACCACCTGCGCCACTGCGACGTCGTGGCCGACGTGGCGTTCCTGGCCATGGATCTCGAGCGGCTCGGCGCGCCCGAGGCGGCCGCCGCCTTCCTGGCCCGCTACCGGGAGTTCGCCGGCGAGACCTACCCCGAGTCGCTGGCCCACCATTACGTCGCTTCCCGGGCCCACGTGCGGTGCAAGGTGGCGTGCCTCCGCCACGGGCAGGGCGATGACGGAGCGGCGGCCGCCGCCCGATCCCTCCTTTACCTGAGCCTCCGCCACCTCGAGGCGGGACGGGTGCGCCTCGTCCTGGTCGGGGGCCTCCCCGGCACCGGCAAGTCGACGGTGGCGGCCGCGCTGGCCGACGCCACCGGATGGTCGGTGCTGCGATCGGACGAGGTCCGCAAGGATATCGCCGGCCTGGGTCACTCGACCGCGGCGATCACCCCGCCCGGCGAAGGCCTCTACCGACCGGACATGACCGAGGCCACCTATGACACGCTGGTGCAGCGGGCCAGGACGGCCCTCGAGCTCGGCGAGTCTGTGATTCTCGACGCCAGCTGGTCCGCCGAGCGCCACCGCCAGGCCGCTCGAGAGCTGGCCGAGGCCACCACCAGCGACCTGGTGGAGCTTCGCTGCGTCGTCCCCCCCGAGGTGGCCGAGCAGAGAATCCGGCGCCGTCTCGCCGCTGGAGGGGACGCGTCCGATGCCACGCCGGCGGTGGCGACGGCCATGGCCGATCGCTTCGAGCCCTGGCCGACGGCGGCGGCCGTCGACACCGCCGGGGCGCTCGACGGTTCGATCTGTCAGGCGATCGAGCTCGCCGGGGGCGTCAGCCCGGGAGGGCGTCGGCCAACGGGAGCCTGATCACGAAGGCGGTGCCGACCGCCCGTCCCGCCAGGAGCTCGACCGTGCCGCCGCGCCGCTCGACGGTCCGTTTGACCAGAGCGAGGCCGAGGCCGGTGGAGGACGGGTTGCGTTCGAGGCTGTCGGCGGCGGTGACGAAGGGATCGAAGACACGGGCCCCGACGGAGGAAGGGATGCCCCGCCCCCGGTCCTCGATCGTCACGACGAGCTGGTCGTCGCCGGGGGCGGCGGTCACCGTGAGATCCAGGTGCCCGTGCTCGTCACGGCCGTAGTGGGAGGCGTTCCCGATGAGGTTGGACAGCACACTCCGCAACTCGCCTTCGGGAAGGCGGACCTTGCGCCACTCGCCGCGGACGTCAACGTCGGCGTCGGCGAGTTTCTCCTCGTCGAGGATCGACCAGACGAGGCCCTCTGCATCGACCCTCGATGTGAGGAGGAGATCGCTCGCCCAGTCCTGGCGAGCGACGGCGAGGAGATCGGTGACCAGCTGTGTGCCCCGCTCGGCCAGGGTCCGGATGTCCTCCTGGATCTGCCGCCGGACCGCCTCGTCCTGCGTCAGGTTCTTGTGGGCCAGGACCTCGGTGATGAGCATGATGCCGGCCAGCGGCGACTTCAGGTCGTGGGCCGCCTGGGAGGCGAACGTCTCGAGGTCTTCGTTCCTCCGCCGGAGTTCGTCTTCGAAGGCCTTGTGCCGGTAGGCCGCCCGGACGCGGGCCAGGAGTTCCGCGTCTTCAAAGGGCTTCCGGACGAAGTCGTGGGCGCCGTCCCGCAGGCACGCAGCCGCGTCCTCTCCGCCGGTGGCGGCGCCGGTGACGATCAGGATCGGGGTGGTTCGGAGGCTGTGCTCCGCCCGGAGGCGGCGGAGCGCCCCCCGACCGTCGAGCACCGGCATCTCGAGGTCGAGGAGGACCACGCTGGGGTGCTCGGCGAGCGTCCGGTCGACAGCCTCGGCTCCGTCGGCCGCCTCCAGGACTTCGAACTCGTCGGCCAGGATCCGGCGCAGGAGCCGGCGGAGACGTGGTTCGTCGTCCGCGACCAGGACGACCTTTCGAGCCATGCGACTAACTTAGGCCGAACTGTGCGGCGGCGCCCGGTGGGGTGGGAGGTTGGGATGCGTTTGACCGACGTGGCCCCCATTCTGGACTCCATGCCCGACGCCGTCGTCGTGGTCGACGCCGAAGGGGAGATCCGGCTCTTCAACGTCCAGGCCGAGGTCCTCTTCGGCCATCGCCGTTCGGCGGTGGTGGGCCGCCCCGTCGAGGTGCTGGTGCCGGAGGCCTCCCGGCCCGGTCACCCCATGCTCCGGAAGGGGTACTTCAACCAGCCGGTGTTCAGGCCCATGGGGGCAGGAAGGGAGCTTACGGGGGTGCGGGCCGACGGAGCGGCGTTCCCCGCCGAGATCAGCCTCAGCTCGCTCGAGACGGAGGAAGGCCGGTTCGTGGCCGCCGCCGTGCGGGACTCCACCGAACGGCGGCGGGCGGAAGCGAGGTTCAGAGGGTTGCTGGAGGCGGCGCCCGACGCGGTGGTCGGCGTCGGCGTCGATGGTCGGATCGCGCTCGTCAACGGGCAGGCCGAGCGCCTCTTCGGTTACCGGCGGGACGAGCTGGTGGGCCAGCTCGTCGAGATCCTCGTCCCCGACGCGGTGAAAGAGCTCCACCCCGGTCACCGTGGCCGCTACTTCGCCCATCCGACGACGCGGCCCATGGGGGCGGGTCTGAATCTGGCCGGGCGCCGCCGGGACGGGAGTGAGTTCCCGGCGGAGATCTCCCTGTCGGCGATGGAGCTGGAGGGGGAGGTGATCGTCTCGGCCGCGATCCGCGACGTGAGCGACCGGAAACGGATCGAAGCGGAGCGGGAGCAGCTCCAGGCCCGGCAGTCGGAGCGGATGGAGCTTCTCGGCCAGCTGGCCGGGGGGATCGCCCACGACTTCAACAACCTCCTGGCCCTGATCCTGAGCTATGGCCGCTTCGTGGCCAAGGAGGTCGCCGACAACGAGGCGCTCTCCGAGGACGTCGGCGAGATCCTGGCCGCCGCCGAGCGGGCCGCGACCCTCACCCGCCAGCTCCTGATCTTCGGCCGGCGGGAGGTGGTTCGGCCCGAGGTCCTCGACTTGAACGAGGTTGTCCACTCCATGGAGAGGCTCCTGCGCCGCACGATCGGCGAGCACATCGAGCTGCGGACCGAGTTCGCCGCGGGCCTCCCCCCGATCCTGGCCGACCCGGGCCAGATCGAACAGGTGATCCTCAACCTCTCGCTCAACGCCCGGGACGCCATGACCGGTGGCGGCCTGCTGGTGTTTCGGACGGAGACCATCGTCGAGGATCGCCCATCGGACGGCTCACCGCCGGTGCGCCAGGTCCGTCTGACCGTCAGCGACACCGGCGTGGGAATGCCCCCCGAGGTCCGCACCCGGGTCTTCGAACCGTTCTTCACCACGAAGCCCAAAGGCCAGGGCACCGGGCTCGGGCTCGCCACCGTGTACTCCATCGTCGCGCAGGCCGGAGGCCGGATCGAGCTGTACTCCGAAGAGGGGAAAGGCACGGTCTTCAAGGTCTCCCTCCCGGTGGCGGCGGAGGAGACCCAACAAACGGACGACAGCGACGACGCCTCCCCCCGGGGAGAGGGCCAGACGATCCTGGTGGTGGAGGACGAACCCGGCGTCCGGGACATCACCGCCCGCATCCTGCGGGAGCACGGTTACGAGGTCGTGGCGGCCGAAGGACCGGAGCAGGCGCTCGAGCTGTGCCGCTCGGGGCGGTTGGCGGCCGACCTCCTCGTGACCGACGTCGTGATGCCCGGGCTGTCGGGCCGCGAACTGGCCGACCAGATCGGCCGGCAGTTCCCGGACCTACCGGTCGTCTACATCTCGGGCTACTCCCACGAGGTGATCGCCCACCAGGGGGTCCTCGAACCGGACGTGCTGCTGGTCGAGAAACCGTTTACGGACCAGGCCCTGCTGCGCACCGTCCACGCCGCCCTGCACCGGTAGCCGGTCAGCCGACCCGGCGGTCGAGCCAGGCGACGACGTCGGTCAGCACCCGGGCCCGCTCCGGTTCGTTGTGCACCTCGTGGTACAGGCCGTCGTAGACGATCAGGGTGCAGGCGTCGCCGCCCATGCCGGCGGCGAAGGCCCGGCTCCCGCTGGGGTAGGTCAGCCGGTCCGCTCCGCCGTGGAGGAGCAGCAGCGGCACCGGGAACCGGGCGGCGGCGGCCAGGCTGGAGTCGGACGCCCGGATCGCGTCGAGGCCGAAGCCGAGCGTGGCCCGGTCGTGGGTCAAGGGGTCGGCCCGGTATGCCGCCACGACGTCGGGATCGCGGGAGATCAGGGTGTCGTCGAGTCCGGACGGAAGGGCCAGGTGGGGCAGCAGGGGAGCGAGGAGGCGGACGAGGAGGAGCTTCGCCTTCTGCTCCCGCAGGGCGTTGTGCAGCGCCGGGGCGGACGCCACGACGCCGGCCACCGCCGGGCGGGGCTCCAGCGTGTAGGCCAGGACCAGCAGGCCTCCCAGGCTGTGGCCGTACAGGAACCTGGGGAGGCCGGGGAACCGCTGCGCCGCGTCGGCGAGCAGACGGTCGATGTCGTCGAACGTCTCGGTGAAGCGGGTGTCGCCCCGCCGTCCCCCGGAAGCTCCATGGCCGCGCAGGTCGAACGACGCAACGGCGTACCCCGCCCCCGTGAGGCGCTCGGCCACCGGCCCGTAGCGGCCGCTGTGCTCGCCGAGGCCGTGGACCAGCCCGACCACGGCCTTCGCCGCAACGTCCGGTTCCCACAGGCGGGTGTGGATCGTCAGGTCGGCGTCGACGTCACGTTCCGAAAGCCGCATCGTTCCGATGCTCCGATCTGCTCATCCATCTCGCGGTGGTTGGCGGGTACGAAACCTATCGACGAGCTGCCACCCGGCTTCGAGGGCGGAGTCGGCCAGCGCAGCGATGCCGACGGCGGCGAGGAGGACGACGGGCCTCGGATGGTCGAGGGCGAAGAAGCTCCGGGTGGCGGGAATGGCGAGGACGGTGGCGAAGGCGGCGAGCATGGCGCCGATGAGCAGACGGCGGGCGGCCGTGAGGGGGCGGGCCAGGATGAGGAGGATCTCCAGGCCGACCAGGAAGAGGACCACGGTGGCGGTCGTGCGGGCCTCCCCGAGGGACGTGCCGGGCTGGGAGCGGGCCAGGGCGTAGCCGGCGAACGTGGCGCCGGCGGCCACCAGGCCGGCCGGGCCGGCGAAGCGGAGGACCCGGCCCACGAAGCCGTTGCGGGCCCTCCCCCCACCCGGACCCAGCGCCAGGAAGAATGCGGGGATCCCGATGGTGAGGCTGCTCACGATGGTGAGGTGCCGGGGGTAGAAGGGGAACGGGAGGCGGGCCACGCCGACGGCGAGGGCGAGCAGCAGGGCGTAGACGGTCTTGGTGACGAACAGGTTCGCCACCCGCTCGATGTTGCCGATCACGCGGCGCCCCTCGGCGAGCACCGCCGGAAAGGCGGCGAAGTCGTTGTCGAGCAGCACGAGCCGGGCGGCGGCCCGGCCGGCGTCGCTCCCCGCGCCCATGGCCACGCCGATGTCCGCCTCCTTGAGCGCCAGGACGTCGTTGACGCCGTCGCCGGTCATGGCCACCACATGGCCCCGGGCCTGCAGGGCCCGCACCATGGCGCGCTTCTGGTCGGGGGTCACCCGGCCGAACAGCGTGGACTCCTCGAGAGCAGCCCCCAAACCGTCGGTGTCGCCGGGAAGGGTCCGGGCGTCGACCGGCGGGCCGGCCCCGGCCAGGCCGACCCGTCGCGCCACCGAGGCGATGGTGCGGGGGTCGTCGCCGGAGAGGACCTTGACCGCGACGCCCTCGGCGGCCAGGAACTGCAGCGCTTCGCCGGCGCCCGGCCGGAGACGCTCCTCGAACGCCACCACCGCCACCGGTCGGAGGGCGGCCGGCAAGGCCGAACCGTCGAGCCCGCCTGGGGCCTGGGCCAGGAGCAGCACGCGCCGCCCGGCTTCGGCTTCGGCGTCGGCGGCCGGGACCGGCCCGGCCGCCGCGGTGAGCACGTCGGCACCGCCGAGCACCCAGGTGCCGTGCGGTCCGAAGCTGGCCGCGCTCCATTTGCGGACGGAGGAGAAGGCGACGGCTGCGTCAGCGGTCCAGCCGGCGGGGGCCGGACACGACGCGGCCAGTGCCCGGAAGGTGGCGTTCGGAGCCGGGTCGGAGGCGGCCAGCGCGCCGAGCACGTCCTCCGGGGTGGGCACCGGTCCCGGTTGCCCGGCCGGCCGCAGCGGGATGACGGCGGCGAGCTCGAGGTCGGGTTCGGTCAGCGTGCCGGTCTTGTCGAGACAGACGACGTCGACCCGGGCGAGGCCCTCGACGGCGGCCAGCTCTTTCACCAGGACCCGCCGTCGCCCGAGGCGGACCGCGCCGGCGGCGAACGCCGTGCTGGTGAGGAGGACGAGGCCCTCCGGCACCATGCTTCCCACCCCCGCCACCGAGCCCCGGACCGCGTCGGCGGCGCTCTGCTGGTGTGCCATCTGCGAGATCACGAGCAGTGCGCCGGCGGGCAGGATGGCCCAGGTGACGTAGCGGAGGATGCGGTCGATCCCCGCTCGCAACTCGGAGCGCACCAGGCGGAACACCCGGGCTTCGTCGGCGATGCGGCGGGCATAGACGTCGGCACCGACGCAGGTGACGCGGTAGCGCCCGCTGCCGGCGACGGCGAAGCTCCCGGAGCGGACCTCGGCGCCCGGGCGTTTGACCACCGGTTCCGACTCGCCGGTGAGGAGCGACTCGTCGACCTCGAGCCCCTGGGCGGCGACCACGACACCGTCGGCCACGAACTGGTCGCCAGGCCGGGCTTCGACGAGATCGTCCATGACCACGTCCGTGACGGCGACCTCCTGCGGCTTCCCGTTGCGGACGACCCGCGCCCGGGTGGCGGTCAACACCGCCAGCCGGTCGAGGGTCCGCTTCGCCCTCCACTCGCCGACGATCCCGATGGCCGCGTTGGTCACGAGGACGACGCCGAACAGCGCGTCCTGGAAGGGACCGATGACGAGAACGACCGCCAGCAGCGCGCCGAGGATCGCGTTGAACCGGGTCAGGAGGTTGGCGGCCAGGATCTGGGCGACGGTCCGGCTCGGCCGCTCCGGAACGTTGTTGACCTGGCCGGCCCGCACCCGCTCGGCCACCTGGGCGTCGGTCAGGCCCTCGGCGTCGGTCAGTCCGTCGGCGTCGGTAGGGGCCAGGTCGAGGATGCTGTGCCGCCCCGCCGAGCGGAAGGGGGGAGGGTCTTCCACACGACGGGGCGGAGTAATCACCCAGAGTCCTCCTCGGTGGGGGCGCCCGGTAGGGCCAAAGGTCCCGAACGCAGTCCGTCGGCCGGCGAGGCGGGGTCGAGGTGCCAGGCGCCGGGCGGCCCGCTCGACGGCGCGGCGCCGGGACGGTCGATGACGCAGAGGGGAACGCCGGCGTGGAGCGCGCCGTGGGCGGCGACCATCGCGGCGGCGTGGCGGTCGTCGTCCGGCAGGGAGAAGACGACCGCGTCGGCGCCGAGGACCAGTGGGCACGGCCGGCCCCGGAGCGCCGGGCACCGGCGGCCAGGCCCGGGGCATGTGATCACCCCGAAGCCCTGCGACCTCAGCCCGGCATGGAGGGTGGAGCGAGAGCCGCGGGCCTCGATGAGGATCCGGGGACGGTCGTGGGGGCCGGGCCAGCCCGGCGTCGGCGGCACGGTGCCGGTCGTCACCCGGACCTCGGTGAAGTCGGGGTGGGACAGCACGGCGTAGCCCCGGGCCTGCACCACCGCCAGCAT
>Ga0299907_10003261_pt1 | contig 10335 bp, 13 predicted proteins | sample RVTome_16_FD_198680 | JGI IMG/M metagenome (GOLD analysis project Ga0299907, IMG submission 198680) | Soil microbial communities from uranium-contaminated site in the Upper Colorado River Basin, Wyoming, United States - RVT152D67 (version 2) ... | reverse complement strand
TCATGTATCACGAGCATGCGTTCGGGCCGGGCAAGATGACGTGGCTCACCCTCGACACACCCGGCACGACCTCAGATGCCGTCGAGTTGCTCGACACGGGCCATGCGCTGCTCACCGAGGATCTCGCGGGGATGGACGACGCCGGGCTCGAGCGACCCGTCCCGACCAACTGGGGAGAGCGATGGCCGGCGTGGCGGATCTTCTGGACGATGATCCATCACGACGCGCACCACGGCGGCGAGATCGGCGTGATGCGGGACCTCTATCGGGCCATGCCCGGGACCGGGGGTCAGAGCATCGGCGGATAGACTGGCTCCCATGGAGCGTGCGGTCATCCTCGAGGGCGCCCGTACGCCTATCGGCACGTTCTTAGGCTCCTTCGCCCAGACGACGACGGTCGAGCTGGGAACGATCGCCGCGAAGGAAGCGATGGAGCGGGGCGGCGTCGCGCCAGAGCAGATCGATCAGACGATCGTCGGCCATGCTCGCCAGGCAGGGAACGGACCCAACACCGGCCGGCAGGTGAGCATCCATGCCGGCGTCCCGGCGGAGGTCTCCGCCTTCAACGTCAACATCGCCTGCGGCTCGGGCATGAAAGCGGTCCAGCTGGGCGCGCAGCAGATCGCCCTCGGCGACGCCGAGGTCGTTCTCGCCGGCGGCATGGAGAACATGAGTCGGGTGCCGTTCCTGCTGGATCGCATGCGCACCGGCTACCGGATGGGCAACGCGACGATGCATGACGCGATGTACCGCGACGGCCTGATGGACCCGCTGAGCGGGCTGCTGATGGGTGAGACCGCGGAGAATCTCGTCGATCGCTACGACATCTCACGGGAAGAGCAGGATGAGTTCGCCCTGGAGTCCCAGCGGAAGGCCGCCTCCGGCGCTCCCGCCCGCGCCGCGGAGCTCGTCGCCGTGGAGGTTCCGGGGAAGGGCTCGACGACGGTGACCGAGGACGAGCATCCGCGTCCCGACACCACACTCGAGGGGCTGGCAGCGCTGACCCCCGTGTTCCGAGAAGGCGGATCGGTCACGGCCGGCAACTCGGCAGGCATCACCGACGGAGCCGCCTCGGTGGTTCTGATGGCCGAGTCGCGGGCGCGATCGGAGGGCCGTGAACCGCTCGCGACGATCGCGGGGATGAGCTGGGCAGGCGTCCCACCGGAGATCATGGGCATCGGACCGGTGCCTGCGACGATGAAAGTGCTCGAGAAGACCGGCCTGTCGCTGGCCGACATCGATCTCATCGAGATCAACGAGGCGTTCGCCGCGCAGGTGATCGCGTGCGAACGCGAACTGAAGTTCGATAGGGACCGGCTGAACCTCCTGGGCGGCGGCATCTCGCTCGGCCATCCGATCGGGATGAGCGGCGCGAGGATCCTGTTGTCGCTCGCGTACCAGATGCGGGCGCGCGGCGCGGCACTGGGGCTCGCCACACTTTGCATCTCTGGCGGGCAGGGGCTCGCCGTCATCCTCGAAAGGACCGAGCAGCGATGACCGTGCACGCCGTCGTCCTGATCCAGTGCCAGATCGACGAGATCGCGGAGGCCGCTCAGGCGATCGCGGAGATCCGAGGAGTCTCCGAGGTGTACTCCGTGGCCGGCGAGTTCGATCTCATCGCCATCGTGCGGGTCGCCGACCACGACGACCTCGCCGAGGTCATCCCCGGCGGGATCTCGAAGATCGAAGGGGTCGAGCGGACCGAGTCGCTGATCGCGTTCCAGGTGTACTCGAAGCACGACCTGGAGCGGATGTTCTCGATCGGCTTCGAAGAGAGCTAGCTCCAGTCGATCGCGACGGGGAGCGAGCTCCGCCCCCAGTCGTCGAGGTCTCCTCGGTAGCGCGGCCGGTACTTCTCGGCGACGATCCGCCGCGCCAGCGCGTCCTCCGTCGGATCCGTCACCACGCGAGCCTTCGAATCCCGCTTCACATCGCCGATCTCGAGCACGACCTCGGACGAGATCATCAGATTCCTGACCCAGTCCGAACGCTCTCCACCTCCCGACAAGAGATAGACGCTTTCGCCCTCGAGCGCGAACCAGATCTCGATCCGGTGCGGCGTCCCCGTATGACGACCGGTGGTGGTCAGATAGCAGTAGTCGAGGTCCGCAAGCGGCCGCGCATCGGTCACAGCACCGCCCACAGCACCAGGCCGACGATCACCAAGAACGCGACGCCGGCGATGACCAGATCGGCCTTCTTCACCTTTCCCGGCTGCATCGCGTTGAAGCCCATCGTCTCTCCGATCTAGCCCTCGATCCGGTAGTACTCGCGGAACTTCTCGGGAGAGAGCCAGTAGATGTGCTGGCGCACCGTCGAGGCGTACGTCCGCGCTTCCGCGCCGTCATGACACGCGCGCTCCGCCACCACCTCGCCCTGGGCGTTGAGGATCGCGACACGCCAGGTGCCCTCCTCACCCCGGACCTCCACACCGAAGGAGCCCTCGACCGATGCCACCGCGATCACCCCCGTCAGCCCTGCCGGACGAGGTTCCGATGCAACCGCCCGAGTTGATCCTTGATCTCTCCCAGCACACTCTCTTCATCCAAGGTGAAGGCGGGATGGAGCGAGGCGATCCGTTCGAGAGCCCGCTCGAAGCCCGATCCGTGCCGTTCCGCCTCGCGCAACGACTCCACCAGAACGGCCGCGTAGTCGGCGTTGAACGGTTCGCCGTCCCAAGGGCACTCCCCGCCGAGGTCGACGACCTGCTCCGCGAGGAACTCCCGGCCGTCCCGTTTGCAGGTTCCCTTGATCTTCACGCGCTCTCCTTCTCGGTCACGAGATCGAGCAGCCGGTCGGCCAGCTCGAACGGATCCACGGGCTTCACGAACCACGCGTCGGCTCCCGACCACTTCGCGAGCCAGGCGTCGTGCTTCCGGTCAAGCAAGATCACGATCACCCCTGTGTAGGGCTCCGTGTCGTCCCGGAGCGTTCGGGCGAGCCCGAAGGCTCCCGCGCGGGATGCGATCTCATCCGCCACGATCACATCCGGGCGATCCCGGAGCGCCGCCGTGGTTCCCAGCTCGCCGTTGCGGGCGGCGCGGAAGCGCAGCTCTTGACCGAGCCGGCGCTCGATGCTGCGAACCGACAGCGCCATGAGCTGGCGGGAACGCTCGTCCGGCGACACCAGCAAGACGTTCACGCGCGCGATGCTACTCGCTTCCGCGCCGCCCGCGGTCTTTGAACGATCGCGGGCGGCCCGCTACGCTCGGCCCGCCCGGGCCTGCCGCGCGCCCGCTTCGCCGCGATCTCGAACCGAAGATCACGAGCGAGATCACGAACGGAGATCTCGAGCGGCCCCGGAACGGAACCCGAGGAGGAACTGATGGAGAGTCTCGGTAAAGCAGCGGTCGCGGAGTTCGTCGCGACGTTCGCGCTCATCTTCGTGGGTGCGGGGGCGGTGATCCTCGCGGTCGGAACGGGGCAGCTCGACCTCGTGGGGGTCGCGCTCGCGCACGGCCTCGTCTTGGCGGTCATGGTCTCCGTGACCGGTCACGTCTCCGGTGGCTTGATCAACCCGGCTGTCACGATCGCCCTGTGGACAGCCGGGAAGATCTCCACCCAACGCGGCGCCGTCCTGATCGTGGCGCAGCTACTGGGTGCGGTCGTCGGTGCGCTGCTCGTTCGCTTCGTGGTCGGCGGCGAGCTCTTCGACGCGGGCGGGGCCGGCGCGCCGGCTCTCGGGCCCGACGTCGCGGTCGGCAAGGGCATCGTCCTCGAAGCGATCCTCACGTTCTTCCTCGTCTTCGTCGTGTTCGGAACCGCCGTTGATGACCGAGGACCCTGGAACAAGACGGCGGGGTTCACCATCGGCTTGACGATCGCGTTCGACATCCTCGCGTTCGGGCCTTTCACCGGCGCCGCGATGAATCCGGCACGCTGGTTCGGACCGGCGCTCGTCGGTGGGCTCTGGGACGACGCGCTGGTGTGGATCGTCGGACCGATCGCCGGCGGGATCATCGCCGGTGTCCTGTACACCACCGTGTTCCTCCGCCGAAGGGACCCCGCCACGCCGTAGCCGAAGTCCGCAGCGGGGTACCCTGAGGCGGCGATGGTCGGAGACCTGTACCTCGACTCGGCCTCGGCCACTCCCCTGTTGCCGGAGGCACGCGACGCCGTGATCGGTGCGCTCGAGGGGTACGGCGATCCGCTCTCCATCCATACGCCCGGAAGGGGGGCTCGCGCGCTCCTGGATGGAGCGCGCGAGCAGGTCGCCGAGGCGATCGGCGCTCAGTCCGACGAGATCGTGTTCACGTCGGGCGGCACGGAATCGATCGCCCTCGCGATCTGGGGCGGCGTGCGAGCCGTGCGGGAGCTCGGGACCAGGATCGTCCTCGGGGCCGTCGAGCATCCGGCGGTCGGGGGCGTCGCTCACGCGCTCGAGTCGGACGGCTTCGAGGTCGTGACGATCCCCGTCGACCGGTACGGCCGGGTCGACCTGGATCGCTACGCGGGGGAAGTGAGGACCCCGGGCACGCTGCTCGCCTCCGTGCAACACGCCAACCACGAGGTCGGGACGATCCAGCAGGTCGCCGAGGCGGCACGCCTGGCGCGGGAGGCGGGCGTCCGCTTCCACACCGACGCGTGCCAGACCGTTGGCCGCCTCCCTGTGGATGCGCCGGCGCTCGGCGTCGATCTCCTCTCGCTCTCGGGGCACAAGTTCGGCGGCCCGCCGGGTGTCGGAGCGCTCTACGTGCGCCGCGGGCTCGGGATCACCGCATACCCCTGCGGCGACGACCGCGAACGGAAGCGCCGCTCGGGGATGGAGAACACCCCGGGGATCGCAGGCATGGCGGCGGCTCTCACCGCCTCGCTCGCCACCATGGCCGACCGGGCGGCCACCCATTGGTCGACCACGGCCCGCCTGAGGGACCGGATCGCGACCGAGGTGCCGGGTGCCACCGTCCACGGACATCCGACGCACCGGGCACCGCACCTGGTGGGGTTCAGCGTCGGAGGGCTCGACCCGACGACGCTGATGATGACGCTCGACGACCGTGGGTTCCATGTGGGCGCGGGCTCGCTCTGCAGCGGCCGGCCGGAGGACCCCTCCCCCGTCCTCGAGCAGATCGGCCACCCGCGAACCACAGGATTCCGGGTGAGCCTCGGGGACGGCGTGACGGAGCACCGGCTCGATGAGCTGCTCGACGTGCTCTCCGGGACGGTTGGAGAACTCCAGCGGATGGAGGCGGCCTCCTCCGAAGCGCTCGCTCGGTTCAGTCTTCCGGGCGACGCGTAGACCGGCCGAGGCCGGCGGGCTACTCGACCGTCCAGGTGTCTCCGGAGTGGAGCAACGTCCCCAGATCGCCCGCACCGAGGCGTTCCGTCGCCGACTGCAGCTGGTGCTGGATCGCCTGCCCGTAGACCGGACGCTCGATCTCGTGGAACACACCGATGGCCGACGGCTCGTCGGGTCCGTGAGACAGGTGGGCGAGGGCGAAGGCGAGGGACGGTCGCCCGTGCGGGTCGTGGACGACGATGCTGGCCGGATCGGTCTCGGCCGTCACCGCGATCTCGTAGCGGCCGTTCTCCCCCACCCGTACGCACCGGTTCCCGTCGTCGAACACGATCGGCTGTCCCTCCTCGAGCCGGATCTGGTTGTGCTTGCCCTGCGACTTCTCGCGGAGGAGATCGAACGCTCCGTCATTGAAGACGTTGCAGTTCTGGTAGATCTCGACGAACGCGGTCCCCTTGTGCTGGGCCGCGCGGCGAAGGACCTCCGTCAGGTGCTGACGGTCGTTGTCGAGCGTCCGTGCCACGAACGTCGCCTCGACGCCGAGAGCGAGCGCGATAGGGTTGAAGGGGTGGTCGACCGACCCGAACGGCGTCGACTTCGTGACCTTCCCCTCCTCCGACGTCGGGGAGTACTGGCCCTTCGTCAAACCGTAGATCTGGTTGTTGAACAGGAGGATCTTGATGTCCACGTTGCGCCGCAGCGCGTGGATCAGGTGGTTGCCGCCGATCGAGAGCCCGTCACCGTCGCCGGTCACCACCCAGACCGACAGCTCCGGGTTCGCGACCGCGATGCCGGTCGCGAGGGCGGGCGCCCGCCCGTGGATCCCGTGCATCCCGTACGTGTCCATGTAGTAGGTGAACCGACCGCTGCAGCCGATCCCGGACACGAACACGGTCTTGTGGGGCTCGATGCCGAGCTCCGGCATGAACGCCTGCACCGTCGACAGGATCGCGTAGTCGCCGCATCCCGGGCACCACCGGGGCTCCTGGTCGGAGGTGAAGTCCTTCTTGGTGAGCGTCGGGGCCGCCTCGCCCGGAGCCTGACCGCCGTTCTGGATCACGTCACTCATCGAGCACCCTCGCGATCTCGCGTTCGAGCTCCTCGGCGAAGATGGGAAGCCCCTGGACCTTCGTGTAGGACTGTGCGTCAACGAGGAACCTCGCGCGGATGAGGGCGGCGAGCTGTCCCATGTTCATCTCGGGGATGAGGACCTTGGAGTACTTCCGGACGACCTCACCGGTGTTGGCCGGGAACGGGTTCAGGTGCCGGAGATGAGCCGTCGCGACCTTCTGGCCGTTCGCCCTCGCGCGGGCCACGGACGCCGTGATCGTGCCGAGGGACGAACCCCAGCCGAGCACCAACAGGTCCGCCTCGCCGGAGGGATCCTCGACATCCAGCGGCGGGATGTCGTCCGCGATGCCGTCGACCTTGGCCTGCCGCAAGCGGGTCATCAGCTCGTGGTTCGCGGCGTCGTAGCTGATGTTGCCCGTCCCGTCTTGCCGCTCGAGCCCGCCGATCCGGTGGACGAGCCCCGGGGTGCCCGGGACCGCCCACGGGCGTGCGAGCTTGTCGTCGCGGGAGTAGGGAAGGAAGTCCGCACCGTTGGACGTCGCGAAGGCGGGGTCGATCTCCGGCAGACTCTCCACGTCGGGGATCGGCCACGGCTCCGAGGAGTTGGCGAGGAAGGTGTCGGACAGCAGGATCACCGGGGTCCGGTAGCGCACCGCGATCCGTGCGGCCTCGATCGCAGCCGAGAAACATCCGGCGGGCGTGGAGGCGGATACGATCGGCAGCGGCGACTCGCCGTGGCGCCCGTACATCGCGAGCAGGAGGTCGGCTTGCTCGGTCTTCGTGGGCATCCCGGTCGAGGGGCCGGCGCGCTGCACGTCGACGATGATCATCGGCAGCTCCATGATCACCGCGAGTCCGACCGTCTCCGCCTTCAGGTCCACGCCAGGGCCGCTGGTTCCCGTCACCGCGAGCTGGCCGCTGAACGCGGCGCCCAATGCGATGTTCGCGGCGGCGATCTCATCCTCGGCCTGGATCGTGATCACCCCGAAGTTCTTGTGCCGCGAGAGCTCGTGGAGCAGCTCCGACGCGGGCGTGATCGGGTAGCTCGCGTAGAAGAGCGGCAGCCCGCTCCTCTCGGAGGCGGCGATCAGCCCCCAGGCGAGGGCCGTCGCACCCGCGATGTTCCGATAGGTGCCGGGGGCCTGGGGAGCGGCATCGACCTTGTACGACTCGGCGAAGAGCTCCGTGGTCTCCCCGAAGTGATACCCGGCCTTGAAGGCCGCGACGTTCGCGTCGAAGATCTCTTGGCGCGAGCCGAACTTCTTCTCCAACCAGCCGATCGTCGTCTCGGTGGGGCGGCCGAACATCCACGACACCAGACCGAGGGCGAACATGTTCTTGGCCCGCTCGGCTTCCTTCTTCCCGATCCCGATGTCCTCGGTCGCGCGGACCGTGATGGACGTCATCGGGACCTTGTAGACCTGGTAGCCATCGAGCGTCCCGTCCTGCGTCGGGTCCGCCGTGTAGCCGGCCTTCTCGATGTTGCGCTGCGTGAACGAGTCCTCGTTCAGCACCAGCACGCCGCCCTTCGCGACCGTCTCCAGGTCGGCTTTGAGCGCCGCTGGGTTCATCGCGACCAGAACGTCCGCATGGTCGCCCGGCGTGGTGATGTCGCTCGAGGCGAACTGGATCTGGAAGGCCGAGACACCGTGGACCGTTCCTGCCGGCGCCCGGATCTCGGCCGGGAAGTCCGGCAATGTCGCGAGGTCGTTGCCGAGGACAGCTGTCGCACTTGTGAACCGGTCGCCCGTGAGCTGCATGCCGTCCCCCGAGTCGCCGGCGAAGCGCACGACGATCCGCTCGCGTTCCTGGACGGGTTTGCTCATCCCAGACACCCTACTGCGCGACTTCAGTTCTGACGGCTCCCCGATTGGTAGTTTCTGCCGCATGCGGAGGCGGAAGCTGGGAGCGCACGGTCCGGAGATCTCGGTGATCGGTTACGGGGCCTGGGAGGCGGGTGGCACCGCATGGGGTCCCAACGAGTCCGAGGACGCCGTGATCGAGGCGATCCGGGTGGCCATCGATTCCGGCATCGACTGGATCGACACCGCCGAGGTGTACGGCGACGGCGTGTCCGAGCTGCTGGTGGGCCGCGCGATCGCGGGACGGCGGGACGAGGTCGTCGTCGCGAGCAAGGTTGCGCCGCAACCGGAAGGAACCGGCTTCGCGCCGGCGCAGGTCCGAGCTGCATGTGAGAAGAGCCTCGGCCGACTGGGGATCGACCGGATCGACCTGTATCAGCTCCACTGGCCCGATGAGAGCGGGATCCCACTGGAGGACACGTGGGGAGCGATGTGCGAGCTCCAGGACGCGGGGCTGATCGGAGCCATGGGCGTTTCGAACCTCGACCGCGCGCAGATCCGAACGTGCCTCGCGATCCGCCATGTCGATTCGCTCCAGCCGGAGTTCTCGATGCTCGAGCGGAAGCACGCCGAGCTGATCCGATGGTGCGGCGACCAAGGGGTCGGCGTCGTCACCTACGGGCCACTCGCCTTCGGACTGCTCACCGGCGCGATCACCGCCCAGACGACCTTCCCGCCGGGCGACTGGCGGGGCGAGAAGCAGGACGACGGCCCGTTCGCGGACCTCGCTGGTTCACTCGAGGTCGTCGGCCGCGTCCGGCCGGTCGCGGAGCGGCTCGGATGCACGCTGTCCGAGCTCGCGCTGGCCTGGAACGTCCACCAACCCGGCGTCACGGCCGCGATCGCCGGGAGCCGGAACCCCACGCACGTCCGGACGAACGCCGCCGCGGGCGACATCGAGCTCGACGAGGCGACGCTCGCGGAGCTGGACTCGATCCTCGCCTGATCAGCCGACGGGCGTGCCGGGCTGGACCTGGCGGAACCTCCGCGCGAGCCCCTCGAGCAGACCCATCGCGAGGGTGGGCTCCTCCTCGACCATCCTGCGGAGGGTGTGCCGGAAGATACGGAGCACCTCCACCGGCGTCTCCGGCACGATCGATGCGGTCCGTGGACCGCCGTCCAGCGCCGAGAGCTCGCCGAAGAAATCCCCGGGGATGAGAGCCCCCACCTTCCGTCCCCCTCGGACGACCCGTGCCGTCCCGGTCAGCACCACGAACATCGCTTCGCCCGCCTGACCCTCTTCCACGATCGGCCGTCCGGGCGCGAACTCGACCGCGTCGGACTCTCGTGCCAGACGCCGCAGGTGCCGCTTGGAGAACCCGTCGAACAGCGGGACCGCTGCAAGGGCCGCCTCGGATCGCCGGAGCCCGGCCTGAGAGCGGCGGCCGGCGGCCACCGCCGACCTGCGCTGGCCAGAGGGGAGGATCGTGTCTCGCGTCGGCACGGCGCGCATCGTCGGAGCGTACTCCCCTGCACCCCATCGTGCTGGGCGTATCCGTTCGCGGCGGTAATGTTGAGCCATGGACGCACGGAGCAGGCTCGAGGCCCTGATGGCCGAGCGCATCCTCGTGCTCGAGGGACCCAAGGGCACGGCGATCCAGACGCTCGAGCTCTCGGAGGAGGATTTCCGCGGGGACCTCTTGAGGGACCACCCCAGGGATGTCCGGGGAGACAACGATCTGCTCGGCCTGACCAGGCCCGACATCGTCGAGGCGATCCACCGGGACTACGTCGCCGCCGGTGCCTGGATCGTCAGCACCAATACGTTCAACGCGAGCCCCGTCTCCCAGTCCGACTACGGCCTGGAGCACCTCGTGTACGACATGAACAAGGCGGCGGCCGAGACCGCCCGTCGGGCGCTCGACGGTGCCGACGACCATTTCGTCGTCGGCTCCATCGGCCCCACCAACCGCACTCTCTCCATCTCCCCCAAGGTCGAGGACCCCGCGTTCCGGACGATCACCTTCGATGAGCTCACGGCCGCCTACGCGGAGCAGATCCGCGGACTCGCCGACGGAGGCGTCGACGTGCTCCAGATCGAAACCATCTTCGACACCCTGAACGCCAAGGCCGCGATCGCCGCCGCCGAGGATGTCGCCCCGGACCTGCCGCTCTGGCTCTCGTTCACCGCCGTCGACCAGAGCGGCAGGAACCTGTCGGGACAGA
>Ga0299907_10003260_pt1 | contig 10335 bp, 7 predicted proteins | sample RVTome_16_FD_198680 | JGI IMG/M metagenome (GOLD analysis project Ga0299907, IMG submission 198680) | Soil microbial communities from uranium-contaminated site in the Upper Colorado River Basin, Wyoming, United States - RVT152D67 (version 2) ... | reverse complement strand
AGGACCTCGGCCAGCTCGGCCAGCGGCCGCTCCTCGTTGCCGAGCGCCTCGAGCATGGCGCGCTGTACCGGTGCCCGACGTGGCGGCTCGGCCCCGCCGGGGAGCGGACGCAGGACCCGGACGCGGCTCTCGCCGACCTCCGGCGGTCGGAGCGACCACTCCGCGGCGATGACGCCGGAGCGGCGGAGCCGGTCGACCCACGCGCTGCGTCCCCGGCGCGGGGCGCGTCGAAGGAGCGGCGCGTCGCCGATGCGGCCCTCCGCGTCGACGAGATCGACCAGCTCGGCCGGCAGCTCGTCCGCCCGCCGCACCTCCCAGCGTCGGGCGATGCGCGACTCGAGGCCGGGAGGGAGCATCGCCGCCAGCGTGGTCCCGATCGGCGCGCGGAAATACGCCGCGATCGCCTCGGCGAGCTCGAGCAGGTCGGGCGTCAGCATCGGCTCCGATACCACCGCCTCGACCGGCTTCAGCTCGCCGCTCGTGGCGTCGGCGTCGCCCGGCAGCAGGTACCCGAGCGCGGTGCGCCGCCCGTACGGGACGAGCAGCAACGACCCGGGCGCCGGCGTGCCGAGTGCCGCCGGTAGGCGGTACGTGAAGGTTCGCTCGGGACGATCGGCCACTGCCTCGACCGCGACCCGTACCGGCCGGTCGACCGCGCTCATGCCGACCGGTTCAGACGCGCGGGCGGCGAGGTGGGTCGCGGCGCGCCTCGGCCTGGATGATCTCCCAGATCTGGTCGGCCGCCTCCTCCGGGTGTCCGGTCTCGTTGACGATCACGTGATCGTAGTCGTGCGACTCGGCGATCCAGCGCTCCGCGTCCCGCTTCCGGCGCTCGATGCTCTCCTCCGACTCGGATCCACGATTGCGGAGTCGATCGGCGAGGTCTTCCATCGACGGCGCCATGACGAACAGGAGCAGCGCGTCGGGGACCAGGCGGCGGACGGTGCGTGCCCCCTCGGGGCTGATGGTGAGGATGGCGTCGCGGCCGGCAGCCAGGATCCCGCGTACCTGGTCCACCGGCGTGCCGTACCAGGCCCCGTGGTTGTTGGCGTGCTCGAGCAGCCCGTCGCGGGCGATGAGCTCGCGGAACTCTTCGTCGGACAGGAAGTGGTAGTGCACGCCGTCGACCTCGTCCTCGCGCCGCTCGCGGGTGGTGGCCGTGACGATCGGGACGACCTGTGGCCGGCGCCGCGCCAGCTCGGCGACGATCGTGCTCTTGCCCACACCGGACGGTCCCGATACCACGACGAGCATCGGGTTCGGAAACGTCATCCGCTTGTCCTGGTCGGTCATGGCTCCACCACCTGCGCGCCGCAGCCGTGCGGGAGGCGGCCGTCCGGCACCCGTACGCCGGAGGTTTCCAGGCAGGCAGACAGGTCGGGCGGCAGCTCGCTCCAGGCGCGGAGACGCGCGCCATCACTCGGGCGGAGGAAGCCGAGCCGCGCCGCGTGGAGGAACTGGCGGCGCAGGGCACCGGGTCCCTCGCCGCCGCCGTAGCGCAGGTCGCCGGCGATCGGCAGCCCGAGGTAGGCAAGGTGCGCGCGGATCTGATGCGTGCGACCGGTGAGCGGTCGCAGCGCAAGGAGCGCGTAGCCGCCACCTTCCCCGAGCTGCTCGTACTCGGTGACCGAGTCCCGGCCGCCGGCCACCACCGCCATGCGCTGGCGGTCGCGCGGGTCGCGGCCGATCGGCGCCTCGATCCGTCCGCGCGGTGCCGGGGCCGCCCCGCGGACGAGCGCCAGGTACTCCTTTTCGACGCTGCGGTCGCCGAACTGCCGCATGAGGCTGGCCTGGGCCGTGTCGCTCTTGGCGACCACGATCAGGCCGCTCGTCTCCTTGTCGAGCCGATGAACGATGCCCGGGCGTCCGACCCCGGCGATCGATCCGAGCGGCTCGCCACGGTCGCGGGCACGTCCGAGCAGCGCGTTGACCATGGTGCCGGTGCCGTGCCCGGCGCTCGGATGGACGACGAGCCCGGCCGGCTTGTCGACGATGAGCATCGAGTCGTCCTCGTAGGCGATGCGCAGCGGGATCGACTCCGGCTCGAGACGCAGGTCGGGTGGCGCTGACAGCTCCACCCGGATGCGCTCGCCACCGGCCAGGCGGTCCGACGAGCGACGGCGCGCACCGTCGATCAGGGCTCGGCCGTCGCCGATGAGCCGCTGGGCATGCGCGCGGCTGATCTCGGCCACCGCGGCGACCGCGACGTCGACCCGTCCCGCGGGAGCCGCCGCCTCGACGATCCGATCCGTGGCCGGCGTCACGCCGCCTGCCCGTCCCCGCGCCGGCCATCGACGAAGGTCAGGTACAGGACCAGCAGGCCGATGCCGATGACGACCGACGGGTCCGCGACGTTGAACGCCGGCCAGCGCAGGTCGCCGACGCCGACGCTCACGAAATCGACGACATACCCGAGGCGGATTCGATCCGTCAGGTTGCCCAGCGAGCCGGCGAGGATGGCGCCCAGCACGACGTGGATCCACGCGGTGCGGTTACGGAACTGGAGGTGGAAGTAGGCGACCATCCCGATCGCCAGGATCGTGATCGGGATGAACAGCCAGGTGGCGCCGGGCAGCAGGCTGAAGGCGGCGCCGGTGTTCCGCAGGTACCACAGCTGCACGAACTCACCGATGACGTCGACCCGCTCGCCGTACTCCAGGTTGGCGACGACGAGCGCCTTCGTCAGCTGGTCGGCGGCGTACAGCAGCACCGCGGTGGCGGCCAGCAGCACCGCGGGCCGCATCGATGACGCCTCTCGGTCGATCCCCGCCTCCACGCCCTCCACTCTAGCCGACGGCGACGCGCGGGGCGCGAGCCACGGCAAGGGTGAGCGCGACGCCGTCGAGCTCGGCGGCCTCGCGACGGTCGGCCGGGTGAAGGCTGGCGTCCGGGGCGATCGTCAGCTCGGTCGCGAGCACCTCGTCGGCGAGCCATGATCGGTGGAGATGTAGCGGCTCGAGCGCGGCCGCGTCGCCGGAGACCGCCACCCGGATTCGGTCGCTGATCTGGTAGCCGGCCGCCTTGCGCATGGCCTGCAGCCGGTGGGCGACCTCCCGCGCCATGCCCTCCGCCGCCAGTGCCTCGTCGAGGGTGGTGTCGAGGGCAACGAGCAGGTCGCCGTCCTCCGCGACCTCGTGGCCTGCCCGCGCGCGTGCCGTCATCTCGAACTCGTCCGCCTGCAGCGTGACGCCGCCGACCGTAGCCGTCCCGTCATCGTGCAGCTCCCAGGCGCCGCTCCGGGCGCCGGCCATGACCGCACCCACCGCCTTGCCGTGCCGCGGCCCGATGATCGGCAGGAGCGGGTACAGGGTGCGCTCGACCATCTCCGACTCGTCCGGGATCGTCTCGAGGGCGCGGACGTTGAGCTCGTCGGTGACCTGGGCGGTCAGCTCGGCGGCGACGGCCGGGTCGGCGCTCAGCGCCCCCGCGCCGGCCGGAAGCTTGACGCGCGCCGCTCGCAGCGGCTGACGAGTCCGCAGGCCGGAGGCCGAGCGCGCGGTGCGACCCAGCGCCACCACGCGCCGCGCCAGCTCGACCGCCGCCTCGACGCCCAGGTCCCGGCGGCCGGGCAACGGCTTCGGAAAGTCCGTGAGGTGGACGCTGTCCGGAGCGGCGGCGGCCAGGTTGTCCCAGATCGCATCGCTGACGTGCGGCACGATCGGCGCCATCAGCCGCACGAGCGTCGTGAGCACCTCGTGCAACGTGGCGTAGGCGGCCCGCTTGTCGGCGTCGAGCTCCCCCTTCCAGAACCGGCGGCGGTTCCGACGCACGTACCAGTTCGACAGCTCGTCGACGAAATCCTCGATCGCCTTCGTGGCGCGCATCGCGTCGTACTCGTCGAGTGCGTCGCCCACCTCGGCGACCAGGCCGTCCAGGCGCGACAGGATCCATCGGTCGAGCAGGGTTCGCCCCTCATCGGCGCCACCGGCCTCGCTGGGCATCCAGCCGTCGAGCCGCGCGTAGGTGACGAGGAAGCCGTAGGTGTTCCACAGCGGCAGGAAGAAGCGCCGCACCACCTCGTGGCCAGGGCCGTACCCGAATCGCAGGTTGATCGCCGGATTGGCCGACGCGTACATCCAGCGCATGACATCGGCGCCGATGTGCTCGGCGGCCTCATCGAAGAGGATCGAGTTGCCCTTGCTCTTGTGCATCTCCTCGCCGGTCTCGTCGAGGAGCAGGGCGTACGCGAACAGCGTCCGCATCGGCGCCGTGCCGGTCATCACCGTCGACTCGGCCAGCAGCGCGTAGAACCAGTTGCGGAACTGGCCGGGGAACGACTCGCTGATCCAGTCGGCGGGGAACCACTCGCGCCAGTAGTCGCGGTCCGTGTTCCACTTCAGGGTCGAGAGCCCCACGATCCCGGCATCGAGCCAGGGGTTGCCGACGTCGGCCGTCCGCCGCGCCCGACCGCCGCATGACGCGCACGCGATCTCGACCGCGTCGATCCACGGCCGATGCGGCGTGTGCCCCTCGAACTCGTCCCAGCCGGCGACCGCCCGCTCGCGCAGCTCGTCCTTCGAGCCGATCACCTCCCAACCATCGCAGTCCGTGCATTCCCAGATCGGCAGGGCGAGCCCGTAGTAGCGCTTCTTGCTGATCATCCAGTCGCCCATGTTTCGCAGCCAGTCGAGCTCGCGCTCCATGAGCCCGATCCCCTCCGGCAGCCACCGCGCGCTGCGGGTGCTCTCGCCGAGCGGCTCGCGCAGCGGGTCCATGGCGATGAACCACTCGTCGACCAGCCGGAAGATGAGCTGCGTGCCGCATCGCCAGCAGTGCGGATAGGAGTGCGCGTAGCTCTCCTTCGCCACCAGTAGGCCCTTGCCCTCGAGGTCCTCGACGACGGCGCGCGCCAGGTCCTCGGCCGGATCGGCGGTCGCACCCGCCGAGCGACCGGTCTGCCAGCCGAAACCGTCGCCGAAGATCCCGAACTGGTCGATCGGATCGATCACCGGCAGGTCGTGGACCTTGCTGAGCGCAAAGTCCTCCTGCCCGCATCCCGGCGCGATGTGCACGACGCCGGTGCCCTCGACGTCCGATACCTCGTCCCACGGGATGACGCGGTGGACGACCCCGGCGGCCGCCGGAAACTCGTCGAACGGCCCGGCGTACGTGAGTCCCACCAAGTCGGCGCCCGGGGCCTCGCGGATGACGGCCGCGTCGCGGGCCACGCGGCCCTTCGAGCCGGCGCTCATCCACCAGCGGCGGCCGTCGTTCCCCTCCACCAGCTGGTAGGTCAGGCTCGGGTGCACCGCCGCCGCGACGTTGCTCGACAGCGTCCACGGCGTCGTCGTCCAGACGAGCAGGTCCTCGCCGTCATGGCCGGGACTGGTGAGCGGCAGCCGGATGGTGACCGAGAGGTGCTTGACGTCGGCGTACGCCTCGGCGGCCTCGGCGTTGCTGATCCCGGTGCCGCAGCGCGGGCACCACGGCATGACGTCATGCCCGCGGTAGATGAGCCCGCGCCGCTGGCACTCGGCCAGGAACGCCCAGATCGTGTAGTTGTTCTCGTCGGAGTTCGTGTAGTAGCTGTTCTCCCAGTCCATCCAGTAGCCGAGGCGCTTGCTCTGTTCGGTCTGGATGGCGGCGAACGTGTCGACGCGCTCCTTGCACAGCTCGACGAACCGCCCGATCCCGAACTCCTCGATCTGCTGCTTGTTGTTGAAGCCGAGCTGGCGCTCCACCTCGACCTCGATCCACAGGCCCTGGCAGTCAAACCCGTTCTGGTAGCGCTGCCGCTCGCCGAGCATGGTGTGGTAGCGCTGGAAGAGGTCCTTGTACGTGCGGCCCCAGGCGTGGTGGACGCCCATCGGGTTGTTCGCCGTGATCGGGCCGTCGATGAAGCTGAAGCGCTTCTCGGAGGCCTCGTTCCGCGCCAGGTAGCGGGCCATCGTGTCGCGCGCCGCCCAGCGCTCGATGACCTCCCGCTCCAGGGCGGGGACGTCCAGCTTGCTCGACACCGGCTTGAACAACTCGATTCGTGCTCCAGATATGCGAAAGCCCCCGATCCCGATCCCGGGACGGGAGCCAGCTCCCGCGGTACCACCCGCGCTTGGCCGATGCGCCCGCGGCGCGATCTGCCCTCTCAATTGGCGCCCGTATCGGGAGCGACCGGGAGGCGTTACCACGGCGGAGCCGCTTGGCGCCTCCGGCTCAGGAGTGATGGCGTCCGTCCCCGATGCCGCCCGCTCTCACCATCTCGGGCTCGCTCATGGCTCGGTACTGACGGCCGTCGTGGCTCCGTCGTCGCCGGTCTTCGGTTGGTCGCCGATCGTCGCAGCCGCCCGCGGCGGTGTCAATTCAGGATCCGAGCAGTGACCGGCCGACGAACACGGCGGCGACGAGCCCGGAGGTCACGACCACCCCGACGATGCGCGGCCACCAGGCGCGGGCCATGATGGCGCCGATCGAGGTGGCGGGACCGGCCAGCACGAGAGCGAGCGAGGTCAGCCGTCCGAGATCGGTCCCCGCCTCCGGCAGCCGGCCGAACGTGGACGCGGCGCCCCACACGACGCCGGCGCCGAGCAGCGGGAGGAGCACGAAGGCCACCGACGGCCGCGGCCGGCCGAGGGTGACGCCTCCCGGCCTGCCGCCGCGCCAGCGCCGGCGCGTCGGCTCCGCGGCCGGCGCCTCGGCCGCTGACGGCACCGCCTCGACCGGTGGCGCGTGGGGCCTGGCTGCGGCGCGAAGTCGGGCCTCGACCTGCTCGCGCCCGAGCCGGTCTTCGAGCTCGGCTCGCTCGATGCCGGTCAGCACATGCGGCTCCGGCTCGGCTGTCGCTTGCTCCCCGAGCTGCGCATCGGTCCACGGCGCGGGTTCCGTGGGCTCGATCGGGGTCGGCGTGGCGAGCTCCTCGAGCCGCTGCCGAGCCCGGGCGGCCCGCGACAGGGCGTCGAGCAGCTCGTCCTGCGCGCGAGGGGCGATCGCCAGCCTGCCACGCTCGGTCGGAATGAGGATCGCGGACTCCGTTGGCGCGAGCCGAATGGCCTCGATGTCCTCCTCGTCGCGCAGGCGGGCCGCCCCGAGGATCCAGCCGAAGCCTCCGGACCGCGAACGGAGCTTCGAGGCGTCGGCGCCGCGGAGGCGCACGCGTGTCACCGGTCCGGGCGTCAGCACGTAGATCCGCTCGCCGCCGAGCCAGTGGAGGCGGACGGCCGCCTCCTCGACGTCGAGACCCGCCGTCATCGGCCGCAAACCGATGAGGATGCCCCAGCCGACGAGGACGGCGCCGGCCGCGACCACGAGGGCGCGAATGATCGGCTCGACGGTCACGGGCCCGAGCGCCGTGACTCCGGCCGCCGCGGCGCCGACGATGACCATCAGTGCCGGGAGCGCCAGGATGCGGCCGGTCGATCGGGCGAGCCGCACGCGGGCGATCGGCGGGATCCGCTTCGCCATCGGTCAGGCCTTCTCGGTCACGCGGTACTCGAGGTACCGGCCGGTCAGCAGGCGAGTCTGCGCATCGAGCGCCGGCAGCGTGCTGAAGAAGATGCCGACGAACGGCAGGCCGAACCATTGCACGTAGCTGACGAACCGCTGCACCGCGCCCCAGTGCGCCGGCCTGGGCGGCACGATCTGGTATTCCACGACGACAAGGACGAGCAGACTGACGAGGGCGAGCGTCAACATGGCGCTGGCGAACAGCGGCAGGTTCTGGCCGAGCGTGGTCTCCGCGAAGGCCGGGTTGATGAGCAGCGGGACCGTCGCGCCGAACATCACGACGAAGGGCGCGATCGCCCAGTTGATGTGCTCGCCGAACAGGTTCGTGACCCGCCAGAAGCGCGACCAGAACGGAATCTGTGGCGAGCGGATCGCGTTCTGGATCACGTACGGGATGTCGGTCACGCCCCAGGCCCAGCGCCGCGCCTGGAGGTACTGCTCGGCCATGCTCCGCCAATAGCCACGGGCCCGGACCGCGTCGCCGTAGATCGGGATGAAGAGCGGCACCGCCCGGAAGCGGTCGCCGTACCGGAAGTAGCTCTTCCAGTAGAAGCGGCTGTCCTCCGGGATCGCATCGGTGGCCCAGTAGCCGACATCGTGGACGAGGTGGAGGGTCGTCGAGTACGACCCGAAGCTCTGGAGCTTCTCGGGGAGCACGCTCCGCCACATCTGGAGCTGGGTGAGCACCGCGGCGAACAGCCGCTGGAGCATCGGCGCCTCCCAGATGTTGTTGTGGAAGTACGGGATCGGCTGGTAGAGCTGGGTCTCGCGGTTCGGGTCGGTCAGATGCACCCAGGCCAGGTAGGTGAAGTACTTCGGGTGGACGCGATAGTCGGCGTCGAGGTCGGTGATCATGATCCGGCGCGGATCCATCCCCCGCTCGCGCACGAGGAGCCGATACAGCTCGCGTCCGCCCCAGGCCATCGCGCTGCTCTTGCCGACGACGATGCCGGGCTCGAGTGGATCGAGGATGTGGATGAAGTCGGCGAACGCATCGCCGAACTCCTCGCGGAGGACCCGCACGTTCTCGATCCCGCCGGCATCGGTCTCCCGGGTGATGATCGCGCAGATCTTGCGCTCGGTCGGCCACTCGGCGTCGACAAGGGCGCGGACGGTCTGCCGGAGCTTGTCGAGCGACTCGGTGTAGGTCGGGATGAGGGCCAGGTGGATGAGCTCGTCGACCGGCGGGGGCGGCTCCGGGAGCTCCATGACCCGCCGCATGCCGGCAAGCTCGTCGCGCAGCCTTCGCCGGTCGCCGGGCGCCACGGCCGCCGCCGAGAAGCCGATCGCGCCGCTCGACAGGTCGGCTCGCTGCCCGAGGAGCGACTCGAGCTGTGCGATGCGGGCGGCTGGGTCAGCGAGCGATGCGAGGCGCCGCGACCAGTCGACCGCCTGCACGCCCCGGATGCGGCGAAACGCCACGATGACCGCCCCGCTGAACCAGAGGGCACGGCACAGCCAGTAGAAGTCGAAGCTCAGCACGAAGTACGCGACGAGCGTCGGGTAGCTGAAGCTCAGCCACAGCGGGAGGATGAGCACTGCCCACGAGATCGTGCCGGGCACCATCTCCAGGAGCCGGCCGAGCCAGGCGTAGCGGTCGCGTTTGTCCGGGGTCGTCATGCATCCTGCCCAACCGGCCGCGGAACCGGGAGTCGCGCCACAGCGCGGCCGCGCTGCGCGCTCAGTAGACGGGGGTCAGCCAGTCCCGATATGCAGGTAGCCTGCCACGGACCGCGTCGAAGTAGGTGTGCGACAGGTCCCGGGAGATCGGGCCCGGACGGCCGCCGCCGATCGAGCGGCGATCGATCTCGATGACCGGGCTGATCTGCGCCCCGGTGCCGCAGAGGAACACCTCGTCGGCGACGTACAGCTCGGTGCGGTCGATCGAGCGCTCGACGGTCTCGATCCCGTATTCGTCGCGCGCGATCTCCATGAGCCGCCGCCGGGTGATTCCCTCGAGGATGTTGTCGGTCACCGGCGGCGTGATGAGGACGCCGTCCTTGACGATGAACAGGTTCTCGGCGCTGCCCTCGCTGACGTGGCCATCGCTCGTCAGCACGATTGCCTCGTCGAACCCGTTCAGCTGCGCCTCGCTCTTGGCGAGCGCGCCGTTGACGTAGGCGCCGGTGATCTTGCCGCGAGCCGGGATCGCGTTGTCATCGGTTCGACGCCAGCTGCTGACCTGGGCCCGAATGCCGCCCTCCGTGTCGATGTACTGGCCGAACGGGACGCCGAAGATGGTGATATCGGCGTCGAGGTTGTGGAGTCGGACGCCGATCGTCTCCGAGCTCTTGTAGATGATCGGCCGCACGTAGACGTCCTCTCGCAGGCCGTCGCGGCGCAGGAGCTCCACCGTGGTCTCGGCCAGCTCCTCCGGGGACTGGCGGATCTCCATCATCAGGAGCCGGGCGGATGCCTTGATGCGCCGGTAGTGGGCGAGAAGCTCGAGCGCGAACAGCTGCTCCTCGTCCGCGTTCCAATAGGCGCGCACGCCCTCGAAGACGGCCGTTCCGTAATTGAAGCCGTGGGTCATGACGTTGACGTTCGCGTCTCGGAGCGGCACGAACTCGCCGCGGAAGAACGCCCACAGCTCGGTGGTGGTCTCCACCGTGGCTGCGTGCGGGTCGGTCTCCTGCTTCAGCACCCTGGCCTCCTTGGTAGCGACGCGGACACGTTCATGCCGCGGAGCGGACCGAGTATACCCGCGCTCGCCGCCACGGTCCGTGGGGGCGGGCGGCCGATCGACACTCAGCGCCCCGGTGGCGCCTGCTCGGGCAGCTCGCGCTCACGCGTCGCGAGCAGGGAGATGACGACCGACACCACCAGGATGGCCACGATGATCCCGAGCGACACCCACACGTCGAGATGGACGACGTCGCTGAGCAGCATCTTCATGCC
>Ga0299907_10003258_pt1 | contig 10337 bp, 9 predicted proteins | sample RVTome_16_FD_198680 | JGI IMG/M metagenome (GOLD analysis project Ga0299907, IMG submission 198680) | Soil microbial communities from uranium-contaminated site in the Upper Colorado River Basin, Wyoming, United States - RVT152D67 (version 2) ... | reverse complement strand
CAAGGCGCTGCTGGCCTCCGCCCGCGTTGCCGCGGACGCGCGCGCCGCGGGGGAGCTGGGGGTCCGGGTCGCCGACGTGGGCGTCGACTTCGCCGCGGCCCTGGGCCGCATGCGGCGGCTCCGCGCCGACCTCGCCGCTCACGATTCCGCCGCCCGTTTTCGCGCCCTGGGAGTCGACGTGTTCCTCGGGGAGGGCCGCTTCGTGGCCCGCGACGCGGTCGAGGTCGACGGCGCCCGGCTCCGCTTCGCGCGCGCGGTCATCGCGACCGGCGCGCGTCCCGTCGTCCCGCCCGTGCCCGGTCTCGCCGACGCCGGGTTCCTGACGAGCGAGAGCGTATGGGACCTGGCCACGCTGCCGCCGCGGCTGGCGGTGGTCGGGGGCGGGCCGCTGGGGTGCGAGCTCGCCCAGGCCTTCGCCCGGTTCGGTGCCCGGGTCACGCTCGTCGAGGTCGAGGCCCGGGTGCTCCCCGCCGAGGACGTCGACGCGGCCGCGATCGTCGCCGGCGCGCTGGCGGCCGACGGCGTCGAGCTCGCGCTCGGTGCCCGGCTCGCGCGCGCCGCGCGGACCGCGGGGGGACGCCGCCTGACCCTCGAGTCGGAGGCGGGCGCCCGCGACCTCGAGGTCGACGCGATTCTCGTGTCGGTGGGGCGGGCCCCCGCGATCGCGGACCTCGATCCGGCGGCGGCCGGTGTCCGTCTCGACGAACGTGGCGCGCCGCAGATCGACGACCGGCTGCGGACGACGAACCGCCGGATCTACGCCGCTGGCGACGCGGCCGGCGGGCCGCAGTTCACCCACATGGCCGACGCGCACGCCCGGATCGTGATCCGAAACGCCCTGTTCCCGGGGAGCGCGAAGGCGAGCGCGCTGACGATCCCGTGGTGCACCTACACGGACCCCGAGGTGGCGCGCGTGGGCCTCGACCTGCGGGGGGCGGACGCGGCGGGCCGCGAGATCCGCGCGTTCGTGGAGCCGTGGGAGGGGGTCGACCGCGCGGTGCTGGACGGAGAGACGGCGGGATTCGCGCGCGTGCTGGTCGAGGTGGACGGGGACGAGATTGTGGGAGCCACGATCGTCGGCCGCCACGCCGGTGAGGCGATCTCGCTCGTCACGCTGGCGATGGAGAAGGGGATCGGCCTCGCCGGCCTGGCGTCGATCGTCCATCCCTACCCGACCCGCGCCCAGGCGCTGGGCCGGATCGCCGACCAGTACCAGCGGACGCGGCTCTCTCCGCGTCTCGGCCGGTTCCTCGAAGGCTGGATGTCGTGGCACCGGCGCTGAGGGAAGGAGCCACCGAGCCCCGTCTCCCCCCAGGCCCCCCGGGAAACTCCGTCCTGGGAGACCTCCGGGAGTTCGCGGGCGACACCCTGGGGTTCGCGACCCGGCTGGCGCGCGACTACGGCGACGTGGCGCGCTTCCGATTGGTCGGCCGCCAGGCGTATCTGTTGAGCCACCCGGACGCGGTCGAACGGGTCCTCGTGACGAACCACAGGAACTTCATCAAGCACAGGTTCTTCTGGCGCAAGGTGGGGGCGATCTTCGGTAACGGGCTGCTCACCAACGAGGGCGACGACTGGTTGCGCCAGCGGCGCCTCGTCCAGCCGGCCTTCCATCACGATCGGATCGCCGAGTACGCCCGCATCATGGTCGACTACACGCTCGACCGATTGGACGGCTGGCAGGACGGCGAGCGGCGGGACGTCCGGAGCGAGATGACCTCGATCACGTTCCGCATCGTGGCCAAGGCTCTCTTCGACGCCGAGGTGGCGGACGAAACGGCGGACATCGCGAAGGCGTTCGACACGGGGATCGAGGAGATCGCGCGGCGGATCCGACGACCCGTGTTGCTTCCCGACTGGGTCCCCACGCGGGGGAATCTCCGGTATCGCAGGGCTGTCCGCCGCATGGACCGACTCGTCCTCCGGATCATCGAGGCGCATCGGGACGGCCGGGACCGGGGCGACCTGCTGTCGGCGCTCATGCGGGTCGAGGACGAGGAGGGACGCGCCATGAGCGAGAAGCAGCTGCGCGACGAGACGATCACGATGCTCCTCGCGGGGCACGAAACCACCGCACTCGCGCTGACCTGGACCTTTTACCTGCTCTCCGGACATCCCGGGGACGTGGCACGCATCGAGGACGAAGTAGACGCATTGGGCGGGCGGCCGCTCGGGGTGGACGACCTGCCGCGGCTTCTCCATACCGAGCGGGTTGTCAAGGAGGCGCTACGGATCTATCCGCCGGCTTATTCGTTCGGACGCGAGGCGCTCGAGGACGACGAGATCCTGGGCTGGGCCGTCCCCGCGGGCACGACGCTGTTTGTCTTCCCGTGGGTGCTGCATCGGGATCCCCGGTTCTTTCCCGACCCGCTGCGGTTCGATCCCGACCGGTGGACGGAGGAGTTCCAGCGGCACCTGCCGCGCCACGCCTACCTGCCGTTCGGCAGCGGCCCGCGGATGTGCATCGGCCGGGAGTTCGCGCGCATGGAGCTGGCGCTGATCGTGGCGACGATTGCCCAGCGGTTCCGGCTCGAGTGGGGGCCGGGGGAGCCGTTGCCCCAGGCCAGCATCACGCTCCGGCCGACGGGGGGCCTCGAGGCGATCGTGCGACGCCGCTGAGGCGGTCCTACTCGACGGATCCCTGGCCCGGCGCTTCGCGTTCGGCCAGCGCGTTCCGGACCCGGGTCTGCAGCTCCCCCGACTCGAACAGCTCGCGGGTGATATCGGACCCGCCGACGAACTCCCCCGCGATGTAGACCTGGGGGATCGTCGGCCAGTCACTGTACTCCTTGACCGACTCCCACAGCTCGGGATCGGCGAGCACGTCCACGGAGTGGATGCTGCCCTCCGCTCCGGCCCGCCGCAGCGCCTCGACGGCGGCCGCGGAGAAGCCGCAGCGCGGGAACATCTCGGTCCCCTTCATGTAGATCGTGATCGGGTTGTCGCGGATCTCGCGGTCGATCCGTTCCTTGACGTCGGATTTCATGGCTCGTTCTCCTGCGTGAAAGAATCGTGCTGCGCCGGCGAGTAGGCGCGCACCGAGAGCGCGTGGACGGTGTCGTCCTCGATCCAGTCGAGGAGCGGGGCGTAGACCATCTTGTGGCGCTCGATGAGCGACTTGCCCTCGAACGCCGCCGACACGACCCGCACCTCGAAGTGATCGTCGGTCCCGGTCAGGTCGCGCACCTCGACCCGGCCGTCGATCGCCCGCTCGAGACGCTCGCGGACCCGCTCACGCACCGATCCAGCCTCGCTCACTGCACCTCCCGCATCGATTTCCGCATTCGTCGAGGGCAAGATAGACGGGTCCCGGAGGTCGGTCAAAACGCGTTGACGGAGCGGGAGGCCGCGAGTATCTTCTCTGTCTCTTTCCCACACCCTGTTCGCCCCGCGCGGGGGCGGACCGCCCAGAGACCGAAGGGAGCGCCGCGTGACCAGACCCTACGAAACCGTCATCATCTTCGACTCCACCCTGGAAGACCCCCAGGTGCAGGAGAAGATCCAGCGATTCACAGGACTCGTGGCCCCGAACGGAGGCGACTCCGTCAAGGTCGACGTGTGGGGCAAGCGGAAGCTCGCCTACCCGATCGACAAGAAGGAGCAGGGGATCTACGCCGTGCTGCGGTACGAGGCCGAGCCCACTGCACTGACCGAGTTCGAGCGCGTGATGCGGCTCGACGAGCAGGTCCTGCGTCAGCTCACGGTCGTCAACCCGATCGTGCCGGCGCCCCCCGCCGTGCGGACGAGTGAGAGCGATGCCGAGGAAGAGTAGCCTGCCGCCGCGCAAGAAGACGTGTCACTTCTGCGAGAACAAGCAGACGATCGACTACAAGGACGAGCACCTGCTGGACCGTTTCACGAACGACCGCGGAAAGATCCTGCCGCGGCGCGTGTCGGGGACGTGCGCGGGGCACCAGCGCCAGCTGTCCCAGGCGGTGAAGCGCGGACGGTTCCTGGCGCTCATCCCCTACATTCCCGATCACCAGCGATAGGTCCGCGCGATTCGACGAACGGCGGATGGGGGTTGGCGGAGTGGACGGTAGCGCTCACGCTCCTGTTCGCGAGCCTGCCGGGGCCCTGGCTGACGATCGCTCTGCCGGCGGGTCTCGTGTTCGCCCTGTTCGACCGGCGCCTCGCGGCGCGGGCCGGGGGAGCGGTCGTCGTGGCGCTGGTCTCGGCGGTCATGCTGAGCACCCGGTTCGGCGGGACGATGCTGGCCACGGGCGCGGCGGTCGCGATCGTCTGCGGCGTCTTCGTGGCGCGGGGCGACCGGCAGCTGGGACTGGACACCCTCGCCGCTCCGGCGCTGGCGACGGCGGGGCTCGCGCTGATCGCGGCCATGGCGCTGGCGGTCGAGGCGGTAGCCGCGTGGGAGGGCGCGCTGGAGCGCGGGGTGCTGGAGGGCGGGCGCCGGGCCGTCGAGCAATACCGCGCCTTCGGGATGGGGGCGGAGTCGCTCGACGCGCTCGAGGCCCTGAGCGAGGACGTGGCCGCCGCGCTGGTCGCGGTCTGGCCGGCGCTCGTGGCGCTGGCGCTCTGGCTCGGCGCCTGGCTCGGGCTGCGGCTCCTCGGCCGCTGGGGACGGGTCCCGTCGCCGCTCGACCGGCGCCTGGTGCCGCGGCCCTTCGAGCGGTTCCGTCCCGCCGAGGGAGCGGTCTGGCCGTTGATCGCCGCTCTGGCCGGATTGTGGGTGGACGCGGCGTGGCTCCATCGCGCGGCAGCCAACGTGGCGCTGGCTCTCGGCGTCGTTTACGCGGTCGCCGGGCTGGCGCTGACGTGGTGGTGGTTGGGCCGGCGCGGGATGGGCGCGCTCGGGCGCGCGGCGCTGGTCGGCGTGGCGGCCGTGTTCCTGACGCCGTTCGCGGCGGCGGCATGGGTGACGATCGGGCTGGCGGACGTATGGGTCGCGTTTCGCGAACGTGAACAGACCTCGTAAGGAGGAAGGCAGCATGGCGAAGAGCACCGAAGTGATCCTGCGGGCCGAGATCGAGAACCTCGGCCAGGCGGGTGACGTGGTCGAGGTGGCGCCGGGCTACGCGCGGAACTACCTGCTCCCCCGGGGGCTGGCCTACGTGGCGACCGCGTCCAACAAGCAGCGCGTCACCCAGGAGAAGAAGAAGTACGAGGAGAAGCTCGAGCAGCAGCGCGCCGCCGCGGAAGCCCTGGCCGCCCGGCTGGAGGGCCTGGTCCTCGAGTTCCGCGAGATGGCCGGTGAGGAGGACCAGCTCTACGGCTCGGTGTCCTCGGCCGACATCGCCGACCGCCTCGAGGCGCTCGGCTTCGAGATCGAGCGCACCCAGGTGAAGCTCGATCAGCCGATCAAGTCGCTCGGCGAGTTCGAGATTCCGCTGCGCCTCCACCCCCGGGTGACGCAGACGATCCACGCGCGCGTGGAGCGGACGGAAGGTTGAGCCACCCGGCCCGCCGCAGCCGCGGCCGCACGGACGCGCGTCGGATCCACCAGCTGGTGCGGACGGCAGCCGAGGAGGCGATCGAGCGGAAGGGGCGCGATGTCGTCCTCCTGGACCTTCGAGGCATCACTTCGGCGACCGACTGGTTTGTCCTCGTCAGCGGCGATAGCGACATCCAGGTCCGCTCCATCGCCGAGCGCATCGAGGAACGACTGGCGCGGGAGCTCGACGCCCGGCCCTGGCACGTCGAGGGTCTCAAGCAGACGCGCTGGATCCTCCTCGACTACGTCGACTTCGTGGTCCACGTCTTCCACCACGAAGCACGCGCGTTCTACGATCTCGAGCGGCTCTGGGCGGACGCTCCCGTGGAGTCGCTGGAGCCGGAGGGTGGACGGCCCGACCCGGATTAAACCCGGCCTCGCCGCGGTCGTTTCAACATCGAGAGACCGACGCGGGCGTTGACCCCGCTCCCGCGGCGGTGATACCCTTCAGCAACGCCCGGCCCCGGCCGGGCGAAATCGTCAGGAGGATCACCACGCGCCGCATAGCCTTCGCCTTCGTCGCCCTCGCCGTCGGACTCGTCCTCGCCGCGCCCGCCCAAGCCCAGTTCGGGAAGAACAAGGTCCAGTACGACGAATTCGACTTCAAGGTCCTCCGCACCGAGCATTTCGACATCCATTACTATCCGGAGGAAGAAGCCGCCGTCATGGACGCGGCCCGCATGGCGGAGCGCGCGTACGCGCGGCTCTCGAAGGTGTTCCGTCATGACTGGGAGCGCCGGAAGCCGCTGATCCTGTACGCCTCGCAGTCGGACTTCCAGCAGACGAACATCTTCAGCTTCCAGATCTCCGAGGGCACGGCGGGCATCACCGAGCGGCTGCGCGACCGCATCGTCCTGTTCTTCCCCAGCGCCTACCCGGAATTCGAGCACACGCTCACCCACGAGCTCGTGCACGCGTTCCAGATCGACATCATGCGCCAGGGTGCCCTGTCCCAGGGCTCGAACCCGTTCGCCTTCCGCCCGCCGCTGTGGTTCATGGAGGGGATGGCCGAGTACCTGACGACCGGCGAGATCGACCCGCAGACGGCGATGTGGCTGCGCGACGGATCGCTCTCCGGCTACCTGACGACGATCGACCAGCTCTCGCGGGTGGGCGACATCCGTGTGTACCGCTTCGGCCAGGCGCTCTGGTATTACGTCGGCACCAAGTACGGCGACGAAAAGATCGGCGAGATCATGCAGAAGGCTCCGCTCATCGGGGTCCGGGAGGCGTTCCGCGCTTCGCTGAACGTGGACCTCGACCAGCTGTCCCGGGATTGGCTGGACGCGGTGCGCCTGACGTACCTGCCGCAGGTCGGGGAGTTCCAGCACGCCGAGGATTTCGCGACCCGTCTCACCGACCACGTCCGCGAGGATGCCACCATCAATCTGGGGCCTGCGCTGTCGCCGGACGGGAGCCGGCTCGCGTTCGTGAGCGACCGGGACTACTTCAACGACATCTATATCGCCGACGCGGAGACGGGCGGCGACGTCGACAAGCTGCTCAAGGGTGAGCGCACCGCTTCGTTCGAGAGCCTGCGCTTCCTGCGGGTCGGGCTGTCGTTCTCGCCCGACGGCGAGTTCCTCGCGTTCTCCAGCAAGGTGGGGGAGCAGGACGCGATCTACATCATGCGGGTCCGCGACGAGAACATCGTCGCCTCGCTGCGCTTCGGGATGGAAGGCATCGAGACCCCGTCGTGGGCGCCGGACGGGCGGCGGATCGTGTTTACCGGACTGGAGGGTGGCGTCAGCGACCTGTACGTGATCAACCGCGACGGCAGTGGCCTCCAGCGCCTGACGAACGATCGGTACGCGCAGCGCGACCCCGTGTGGTCGCCGGACGGCTCGCGCATCGCGTTCACGACGGACTTCGGCGCCGGCACGGACTTCGAGCTGCTGTCCTACGACGACTATCAGATCGGCCTCTACGACGTGGCGACCCGCGAGGTGACGTATCTGCCCGAGCAGGCGGGCAAGAACATCAACCCGCAGTGGGGGCCCGGCGGACGCACGATCGCGTTCGTCAGCGACCGCACGGGGATCCCCAACATCTTCCTCCACGACTTCGAGAAGGAAGAGACGTTTCAGCTCACCGACCTGCTGACCGGAGTGAGCGGGATCATCGAGTCGAGCCCCGCGCTCGCCTGGGCCGCCGACGGCCGGCGGATGGTATTCAGCGCCTTCAGCGACGGCGGCTGGGATCTCTACCGGCTCGACGACCCCCTCTCGCTCGCGGTCGAGCCCTATGAGCCGCGCGAGCGGCAGGAGTACGACCTGGCTGCCGGCGCCTTCCTGCGCCCGCCGTCGGACTCGGGGGCCACGCCGGCGCGGGAGATCTCACCCGGCGAGGCCGCTTCGCGTCAGGCCGCCGAGCCCGCCGCCGCGGCGGAGCCGGAGCCCGGCAGCGACGCGGAGGGCGCGGGATCGGACGTTGAGGGCGAGGTGGCGGCGGCTCCCCCGGCCGAAGCCAGGCCGGACGCCGTCTCCTACTACCTCGGGGAACGTCAGCCGCCGCGCCGCGCCGAAGTGGGGGTCGCGCGGCGGGACCTGCCGACCTTCGAGGAGCCCGTCGACATCTCGACCCTGCTTTCGGATCCCACGATCGGACTGCCGCGCGACACGAGCGGGTTCGAGAAGCGGGACTACAAGGTCAAGTTCCAGCCCGACCTGGTGGGCCAGCCCGAGGTCGGGTTCGTCTCCGGTGTAGGCGCGTTCGGAGCGTCCCAGCTGGCGTTCAGCGACCTGCTCGGCGACCACAACATGTACATCGCGGCTTCGGTCTACGGCTCGTTCAGCGACAGCGACCTGCTGTTCACCTACGCGAACCTGAAGAAGCGGATGAACTGGGGGGCCGCGGTGTTCCAGCTGCGGAGCGATTTCGCTCCGTTGGCGGCCACGACCTCCGACGACCTGTTCCTGTACCGCAGCGACGTGCTGCGGGGGGTCCAGGTGTTCGGATCGTATCCGCTGAGCCGGTTCCGCCGCTTCGAGCTCGGTGCGGTCGCCACCCACGTCGACCGGCGCATCGCCCGCTTCGACTTCTTCAGCCCGACGCCCGAGATCGAGGAGGATCTGTCGAACGAGGCGTACGCGGCCCCCTCGGTGGCCTACGTCTACGACACCGCGTTCTACGGCTCCACGGGGCCGATCGGCGGCAGCCGCCAGCGCCTCGAGATCATGCGCGCGATCGGCGACCGCCAGTTCACCCAGCTCTACGGCGACGTGCGGAAGTACTGGATGTTCCGTCGCACGCTCACGCTCGCCACCCGCTTCCTGTTCCTCGGCGAGTTCGGCTCGGAGACCGACAACATCCGGTTCCGCTCGATCGGGGGCCCCACGCTCCTGCGAGGCTACGACGCCCGGGACCGCGACGATCCGCATCCCGAGCTGATCGGCAGCCAGGTCGGGCTCATGAACCTCGAGTTCCGCTTCCCGCTGATCGACCGTCCATCGTTCGGCGTCGGCGGGCTGCCTCCGATCCGTGGAGCGGTGTGGTTCGATACGGGCTTCGCGCGCATCCCGGGAGTGCCGTTCCAGTTCGCGACCTCGGAGGACCCCGGCCCGCTCGGCTTCCGGCTGGCCGATGCCCGCGCCTCGTTCGGCGCCGGCCTGCGAATGAACCTGTTCGGCTTCGCCGTCATGCGTCTCGACTGGGCGAAGCAGACCGACCTGGCCGAGCTCGACCGGAGTCGGGTGATCTTCACCCTGGCGCCCGAGTTCTGATTCGGGCAGATTGACAACCCGTCGCCGGCGCGTCCGGCGACGCCCCATCCGCACGGCCAGCTTACCCATCCGAGTTGCGCCCGCACGAACGGGTCCGTCCGACCCGACCGCCCTTCCTCGCGTCCGCGGGACCGAGGGGTGGGGGTCCTGAGCGGCGGAGCCCCCATATGTTGTGGTCTTTCGTTGACGGATGCGCGCTCGCGCTCGTATCTTGGAGCGTCGCGGCGGGCCCACCTCAACTCCGGCGGTCATGCGGGATTTCGAGCTCGACGATTCGTTCTGGCGCGACGCGCTCTCCGCCCTCGAGGCCGGCGAGGGGGTGGACGCGCTCTCCGACCGCTATCCGGACTACGCCGCCCTGATCGGCGAGCTCGCGATCGACGCCGCGGCGGAGTCGGTCCTGATCGGCCTGCGCCACGCGGCGGCGGACGAGAACCCGCGGCTGCTCGCGTTCCTCTCCGCGGCCTTCATGGCCCGCGCCGGGCTTCGCACGCTCCTGCTCGACCTCGACCCGGAGGTGCGGTGGCTCGAGCAGCTCCTCGGGGAGGACTTCAAGGAGGGCGTCGTCGACCACCTCCAGTTCGGGATCCCGCTCGAGCGATGCGCGCGTCGCTCGGCGGTCGACGGCCTCGAGGTCATGAGTGGCGGTGCCGCGTTCCTCGCCGGATCTCCGCTCGACGATCCGCCCCGCTTCCGCGCCTCGCTGCTGGCGCTCAAGCAGGGCCGCGACGCGGTCCTCGTGGCCCTGCCGCCGCCGGCCGAGAGCGCCGACGGCGCGGGCGTGCCGACCCTCTGCGACGCGGTCGTGACGATCGAGGACACCCAGGGACGGTCCGGCACCGCGCTGGGCACCGAGCGGGGGATCGTGCGGCTCTCGGGCGATCCCCGGGCGGCCCGGGAGCTCGCCCGCCTCTGCCATCGCTTCGTCGGACCCCTTCCTGCGCTGCTCGCCCGCGACCCGGTCGCGGTACGGAAGCCACGACCGGCGGATCGGCCCGCCGCGGCGCCGGCCACCCCGCGACCTTCGGATCCCTTCTTCGCGACCGAGGCGACATCCGGCTCGAGGCCGACCGCCGCCGCCGCCGCAAGCACCGGCTCCGAGGAGCTGGATTTCCTGAACGCGTTCGAGGGCCGGTCAGCGCCCGGGCCGGCGACGGCGGGGA
>Ga0299907_10003257_pt1 | contig 10340 bp, 11 predicted proteins | sample RVTome_16_FD_198680 | JGI IMG/M metagenome (GOLD analysis project Ga0299907, IMG submission 198680) | Soil microbial communities from uranium-contaminated site in the Upper Colorado River Basin, Wyoming, United States - RVT152D67 (version 2) ... | reverse complement strand
CGAGCTTACGGCGAGAGCGCGCACGCCGGTCACATTCGACAATTTGGGCGGTCATAGCGACGGGGATACACCTCTTCCCATTCCGAACAGAGAAGTTAAGCCCGCCAGCGCCGATGGTACTCGGGGCGCAAGCCCCCGGGAGAGTAGGACGCCGCCCTGCTCTTTGCGCAAGATCGGAATCCCCGAGCGGGGATTCCGATCGCGCGGAAGCAGACCCCTCTCTAGCGAGGCAAGACCGGTATCGCGGGGTTTGATACCTGGCTCGCGCTGAAACCGTTCCGGGCTCGCGTCGGTCTTGATTCCGATCTACGCCGATGAAGAAAGAGAGCCGTGGGTAGGAATCCGGTATCAGACCCTAAGAGTTCGGTCGCGCCGTCTCCATAGAGGGGTCTGCTTCGCGCGGCGGGAATCCCCACTCGGGGATTCCCGCCTTGCGCACAATCAGTCGAACTGGCCTTCGGAGCCGCCGTTCGTGCGGTTCGCGGCGGCCATCGTCCCGCCGCCGTTTCGCGACTGCGACGCGCCGAGCTCGCGGAGCCGGACGAGGCGCGTGTCGAGCGGTGGATGCGTCTTGAACATGCGGGCGAGGCCGTCGTCGACGAACGGGTCGATCGGATAGAGCGGCTCGGTCGCCGGCGACGCGGCGAACTCGATCAGCTCCGAGGCGCGGTCGAGCCGGAGGAGCGCGTCGGCGAGGTCGTGCGCGCTGTCCGTCGCCCGCGCTGCGAGCGCGTCTGCCGCGAGCTCGCGGGCGGGCGCGAGGAGCACGTTCACGAACGCCGATGCGATCGGGGCGAAGACGTAGAGGAGGAAGCGCGAGAACCAGCCTCCGATGCGGCTCGACTCGACGAGCGTGGCTGCGAAGAGGACGACGTACGTCTGGACGAGCACGTCGCGGCGGCGAACGTGCGCGAGCTCGTGCGCGATCGCGGCCTCGAGCTCCTCCGGACGGAGCGCCTTCAGCGCGCCCGCCGAGACGGCCAGGCTGGAGCTCGTCGGTCCGCGCCCGACCGCGAAGAGGCGGGGAAAGCCGTCGTCGATGAGGAAGAGCTGCGGGGGCCGCACCTGCAGGCGTGCCGCGACCGTGTCCGCGGCCGACCGCAGCAGCGGGTCCTCGGCCAGCGCGAACGGCCGGGCGCCGAGCATCCCGAGAAGCGCCCGATCCGCGTAGCGATAGAACCCGGTCGCGGCCAGTAGCGAGCAGAGGCCGAAGAGGAGCGCCGTCGTCAGACCGCCGATGAGCCAGCCGAGCCCTCCGAAGATGGCCGTGAAGAAGGCGACGAGGCCCCAGGCCTTTGCGAGATTGAGTGCGGCCGCTCCGCGCGGCACCGGCTCAGCGCTCCGTACGGGTCACGTCAGGCTTCGCCGGCGTCTTCCTCGGTCAGGCCGCGGGGGGGCCAATCCGGCTCGGGCGCGTCGCAGCGGCTCGAGCAGTGCAGCGAGGCGACGTTCTGGAGAGGGATGAGGATGTGCCCGTTCAGCTCGACGTGCGGCACGTCCTCGATCGAGCAGTACGCGGTCAGCACGCCGTCCTGGTATTCGCCGCCGAAGAGCGCGACCTCGACCTGCTCGCCCTTGTACTTGTTCGTGTAGTCCTCCACGAGGCGGTCAGTCTACTGCCTGCAGGACGCCGTCCTGGACCGCGATTCGGACGACGGGCGCAGTTCGCGAGGACGGCGTTCGCACCGCGCAGCTCGTCCGGCGGACGCCCGAGTGCGGTCGCCAGAGCCGTCCGGATCGGCCCGCCGTGGTCACCGCTAGCACCTGGCCGCCCGGATGCCGACCGGCGATCTCGAGCAAGCCGCCGACCACTCTCCGGCGGAAGTCCCCAGACTGCTCGCCGTCCTCCCAGCCCTCGACCTTCCAGTCGATCCAGCGCCTGAAGCCCTGGGGGAACCGGTCCTCGATCTCAGTCACGGTCAGTCCGGACCACGAGCCGACGTCGACCTCTTGGAGCGCGTCGGTCGGGCGAGCGACGAGCCCGAGCCGCTTTCCGAGGATCGCCGCGCTTTCGGCGGCGCGCCGGAGTGGGCTCGTGTACGCGGCTGCGAATCGCTCACCGACGTGCCGCCCGGCCAGCTCGACCACCTGCGTGCGGCCGTCCTCGTTGAGCGGCACGTCCGCGCGACCCTGGAAGCGCCGTTGCCGGTTCCAGTCGGTCTCGCCGTGCCGAACGAGGAGGATCGTCGTCACCACCCGGATACGCTAGCCCGCTGGTGGAACTCGGATTGAGCGAGAAGCGGTGCCTCGTGACCGGCTCGACCGGCGGCATCGGCCTGGAGACGGCGCGGATGCTCACGGCCGAGGGCGCACGGGTCGTCACGTGCGGTCGGCGCGGGGCGCCCGGAGTCGGGGAGTCTGCGCACGTCCGCGCCGACCTGTCGCAGCCAGGCGAGCCGGGACGTGTCGTGGCCGACGCGGTGGCCGCCCTCGGCGGCCTCGACGTGCTCGTGAACAACGTCGGCGCCGCGCGGCAGGCGAGATTCGAGGACGTCCCGGACGAGGAGTGGGACGCCTACTGGCAGCTGAACGTCATGAGCTACGTGCGGTCGATTCGCGCCGCGCTCCCGCAACTCCGCGACGCCGGTGGCGCGATCGTCAACGTCTCGTCGACGGCCGGCAAGCGTCCCTCGACGGGGATGCCGCACTACTCCGTCACCAAGGCCGCCGTGCTGTCGCTGTCCCGCCTGGTGGCCGACCTGTACGCGTCCGACGGCATCCGCTGCAACGTCGTCACACCGGGGCCGACGGGCACCGACGCCTGGCTCGGGGAGGGCGGGCTCGCCGATCAGCAGGGAGGCGACCGGGACGACGTTCTCGCCCGGATCGGCGCGGGCCGCCCGCTCGGACGCCTGGCCACACCCGACGAGATCGCCGCCGTGATCGTCTTCCTCGCCTCCGACCGGGCCTCGTACGTCACGGGCGCGGCGTGGAGCGTCGACGGGGGCACGGTCCCGATCATCGTCTGATGTCGGAGTTCGAACGCCGGATCAGGACGCTCGAAGGCGGGCTGTCGCCGTACGCCGCCCGCTCGTTCGAGACGCGGGGACGGGCACGGCCCGAGGCCGAGAGCAGCGTGCGGACGCCGTACCAGCGCGACCGGGACCGGATCGTCCACTCGAAGCCGTTCCGCCGGCTCAAGGGCAAGACGCAGGTCTTCATCGACCCGGCTGGCGACCATTACCGGACGCGCATGACGCACACGCTCGAGACGACGGCCATCTCGCGGGTCGTCGCGCGCGCGCTGCGGCTGAACGAAGACCTCGTCGAGGCCATCGGCCTCGGCCACGACATGGGGCACACGCCGTTCGGGCACGCCGGCGAGGACGCGCTGGACGACGCGCTCCGGGAGCGCTTCGCCCGGCGCTTTCGCCACAACGAGCAGTCGCTGCGGATCGCGCATACGCTCAATCTCACGCACGAGGTTTGCGACGGGATCCTGACCCACACCGGAGAGCAGGAGCCGGCGGCCCTGGAAGGGCAGATCGTTCGCCTCGTCGACCGCGTCGCGTACATCAACCACGACATCGACGACGCGCTCCGGTACGGGCTTCTCGAGGACGAGGATCTCCCACGGGAGGAGATCGACGTGCTCGGCGAGACCGGCTCGGCGCGGATCGACCGGCTCGTCCGAGACATCGTCGAAGCCTCGGAGGGAGTCGGGCAGATCCGCCAGTCGAAGGAGGTCGGCGAGGCGATGCTGGCCCTCCGCGCGTTCATGTTCGAGCGCGTCTACCTCGGCCCGCAGGCAGAGCCAGAGCACGCGCGCGCGCGCGACGTCGTCCGGCGGATCTTCGACGTGCTCGTCGAGCGCGGCGATCCGGTCGACGAGGTGGTCGACTACATCGCCGGGATGACCGACCGGTTCGCGCTCGACTACGCCGAATCGCTCGCGCGCGCGTGACGAGAGTCGACGTGGGCGCGGAGTAGTCTCAGCTTCGTGGCGCGGATCAAGGACTCGTCGGTGCGGGACGTCGTCGCGGCGGCCGACATCGTCGAGGTGGTGAGCGGGCGCACGCAGCTGCGGCGCGCGTCCGGCTCGCGGTTCACCGGTCGCTGCCCGTTCCACGAGGAGCGGACGCCGAGCTTCTCGGTCAACCCGGTCGAGAAGCTCTACTACTGCTTCGGCTGCGGCAAGGGCGGGGACCTGATCTCGTTCGTGCGCGAGACCGAGAACCTCGACTTCGTCGGCGCGATCGAGTGGCTCGGCGAGCGCTTCCGAGTCCCGCTCGAGTACGAGGAAGCCTCGCCGCGGGTCGAGGCGGAGCGAAAGCGGCGCGATCGGCTCCTCACGCTGCTCGATCAGACGGCGGCGTACTTCGAGCGGCTGCTCTGGGAGGGCGACACCGGAAAGCCGGTGCGTGACTACCTCGCGTCGCGCGGCCTCGGCGAGGAGGTCGCCCGGGAGTTCCGGCTCGGGCTCGCGCCGGGACGGGGGCTCGCCGAGAAGGCGATAGAGCGGGGATTCTCGCTCGATGACCTGCGCAGCGCCGGCCTCGCGACGGTGCGCGGCGGCGACTACTTCCCGCAGCGGCTCATGTTCCCGCTCGCCGACGCGCGCGGTCGAGTGATCGGCTTCCAGGCCCGCAAGTTGCACGATGATGATCCGCTCCGAGGCAAGTACGTCAACTCGCCCGAGAGCGACCTCTTCAAGAAGGGCTCGGTCCTGTACGGGCTCCACCTCGCGCGGCACGCGATCTCGAAGCAGGATCGGGCGGCGGTCGTGGAGGGGAACACCGACGTGATCGCCCTGCGCCAGGCGGGATTCGAGCCCGTCGTCGCGTCGATGGGGACGGCGCTCACCGAGCGCCAGCTCCGCGAGCTCGTGAGGCTCACGCGGAAGGTCTTCCTCTGCTTCGACGCGGACGCGGCCGGGCAGGACGCGACGCTCCGCGGGATGGAGCTCGCAGCTGCGCAGGGCTTCGACGTCAGAATCGTGACGCTCCCCCGTGGGCAGGATCCGGCCGACGCGCCGCACGGGTTCGAGGACCGCCTCGCCGATGCGAAGAGCTACCTCCTATATCGCGTGGATCTTGAGCTTGACCGCGCCGCGGATAAACAGGAGCGGTGGATCAGAGTGCAGCCTGTGCTGTCGGGCGCGGAGGAATCCCCAGATCGCCAAGAAGCTGTCCGACGGGTCGCGGATCGCCTCGACCTTCCACCTGAGGCGGTTGCGCGGCTCGCGCCGCCGCGTGGCGGGGCCGCGCCGGCGCCGGAGACCCCGCGTCTCCTGGACGCTGGGAATCGGCTGGAGCGCGAGGCGCTGGCCGCGTGCGTCGCACATCCCTTCCTCGTGCGTGGGCTCGAGGAGCTGACCGCGGACTACTTCGACGACGACGTCCACCGCAGGTTCCGCGCCGCGCTCGTGTCCGGCCGCGACGACCCGGAGCTGACTGCGCTCAGGGCCGAGCTCGACGCACGTGCTGCACAGGACGCGATCGACGAGCGCACGGGAAAGGAGCTCCTCCTTCGGCTCCGCGAGCGGAAGCTGAAGCGCGACCTGTCCGCTGCCGACCTCGCCCGCACCACAGAGCTGCAGGCGCACCTCGCGAAGGTGCGTCAGGCCCTGGCGGAGCTCACGTAGCCGGCGATACGTCGAGGTAGCCGAGCTCGCCGAGGAGGTCGCCGGCCTCGGCCATGACGTCCGCCAGCTGACTCTCGTCGAGGTCGCGGAGGTATCGGCCGACCGACGTGTCGTGCGCGCGGCCGAGCACGCTCGCGAGCGGATCCTCGGGCACGTCCAGGCGTGGAGCGAGCTTCGCCGCGATCGCGCTCGCGTCGGCGGTGAGCTCCTCGTAGCGGAGCTCTGTCGTCCTCGCGCTTGGCGTCCGAGCGGCCGTGACGTAGCGACGCCACGCCCATGCGGCGCGGGTCGCGTCCGAAGCGCGCTCGAACTCCTCGCGGCGCTCGGGCTCGACCCAGAAGCGCGCGTAGCTTCCGTATGCGACCCCGGCGTCGTCCGCTTTCCCGTGCGCGGGGCGGAGCCACGGCTTCTCGAGGAGGGAGCAGGCCACGTCGCGGCCGTCCCGGACGATGTGGACGACCCGCGCCTCGGGGAACGCCAGCACGACGACATCGACGAGGTGCGCGAGCTCGGGGGTCTGCTCGACCGGCCGAACGGCGCCGACGAGCCCGACTCGGCGAGAGACGGCGAGGGTCCGACGCAGCCGGCGGGCTGCTTCGACGGGCTCGAGCCGCGCGAGCTCGGGCACGGCGGCCTTGACGGGAGCGACCTCGCCGAGGTCGACGAACCCGGGCAGCGAGCCGATCGCCCCTGCGAGGAACGTGGTGCCCGATCGGGGAGAGCCGACGACGAAGACGAGGCGGTCGTCGAGTCGGCCGAGTCGCTCTCCGAAGGTCGCGCCGCGGCGAGCGGCGAGGCGCTTGGCGACACGGAGCTGGAGCGCGGCGGATTCGAACGGGCCCGGCACGCGCGCGATTGTCGCAAGGCGCGGCGGGGTCGTCGTCACGCAGCGAGCGTGTGGAGACGTGCCGAGCCGCCGCGGGCACGGCGGCTACAATGGCCGGCTGCCGTTCCCCGGTAGCTCAATTGGCAGAGCATCCGGCTGTTAACCGGAGGGTTGTGCGTTCGAGTCGCACCCGGGGAGTCAGAAAAGCCCTGCAAGTGCCGTGCTTTCCTGTTCGTCATGTCGCTGCTCAGGCGACGATCCACCCCAGACTTCTATCCGTCTTCTGTCCCGTGGCATGCTCGGCGCGCCGACTTGGTTGCGCGACCGCGCCCGAAGTGATGAGACGGGCCTTCGCGAGCCCGACCGCGTCGCCGTAACTCGACTTCGGAGTGTGCAGTAGAGCGCCGTCGTCGATCGCTGCGCGCGCCTGCCTTTGCATGGACGAACCTCGCCGTGATGCCTGCCGCCGTGTCTCCGAAGCGCGGTGTGCAGGACCCCTTCGGCGGGTGGCACTGAACGTATGTTCAACCGCGGTTGAAAGTGGCCAGGCCGGGCAACCCATCCAGCGCCCCCGGGTAAGGGGAGAGGGAACGCCGCAGCGCACGACCTGGCCCACTGAGAGGCTTCGCCGTACAGGCGCCTCTCCCTCTCAGGATGATCGTCCGGCTTGGCCGCGAGCACTCTCTGCCAGCGTGCTCGTTTGCGTGCACGAGTGGTTGTGTCCGCGAGGAAGTCGTTTAGCCCCATGTGATCCTCCCGGGCCGACCGGCACGGTCCTTCGCGTGACCGCGCATGCGGCGCGCGAGTCGCCGCACACGTAGCAGCCGCGATTCAGGACTCAGCGCCCTCTCTCGCCAGCCCAGGGCGACGCTCGCTCTGCCGCTCGACCTTCGCCGCCTCTCGCCGCGCGGAGCCGGGTTCGTGCGGCTGTACCGACGATCCCAAGACGCGGACCGACCGAAGTGACGCGCTGACGTCCTCCGAGCCCGGACCGATCGTGGCAAGCCGCGAGCATTGACCCTCGTCGCTGAGCGGGTGAGAATCGCCCCGCATGACGCGATTTCGACCTGCTGGGGAGGATCTCATGCGGCGCGCTCTACCTTCACTCATCCTCACGTTCGTTTTAGGCGCGTTTCTTGCGGCGACGGCAGCGGCGAGCCACCACCAGACGAGTTGCCCCAACGGAACCTTCGCCCATCCTGTTCCGCAGACCGAGGAGGAGATGCGGCAGCTTCCCCGCATTGCCGCGGGACTCGACGCCGATCCGGCGCCGTACACAGTCGAGGAGCTGCGCGACCTCGGTAACTTCATCGACGGCAACGGCGACGGCATCTTCTGCTTGAAGGCCGTCTCGAACCTCGGCGGAAACAGTGGTTCGCAATGGGGCTTCTTCTACCTGGCGAGGGATAACGACACCGCCGCTGTACAGAAGTAGCCAGCGGTTCAGATCGCACATCGGTCGGCGGTACAACGCTTCGTCCATGAGTGAGTCGCGTTACGCCCGACACGAGCCGCGAAGGGGCGCCCGTTGGGCGCCCCTTCGTCTTCCACCTAGCAGTGGGCGGCGATGCGCGCCTCGATCCGCGACGCGCGCTTCTCGAGCCACTGCGCGATCCGCGCGGCGAGCCTGGGCCGCTTGGCCTCGCCGTTCGCGATACGGGCCTCGATCTTGGCGACCCGGTTCTGGACGCGAGCGAGGCGTTCGGCTGCGCGTTCGCAGCTGAAGCCGGCGTTGGCCCCGCGAGCGGCGACCGACGAGCCCGGTCCCGGTCCGGCGAGAGCGGCACTCGTCGAGAGCGCCATCACTGCGAGCACGAGCGTCACGGTTCCGAGCAGCAAGGTCCTCTTCACGTGCTTCCTCCCCTTGGGTCAATTTCGAGCGGGATTCTGACCGTCGCGCGTTAGCAATCTTTGAGCCGAATGTGAGCGCTCTCGGCTCCGTGACGGTACGGCGAGACGCAGGAGGCAGGACGCCGTCTCCCCGCCGCGAAGGGGATTTCGATGCGTCGGCTCGCCGCCGTCATCTTGGCATCCCTCGGGCTCGTCGCCGTGGTCGCCCCGGCGGCGGAAGGCGGAAGCCCGCAGACCGCCGCGCTCCAGATCGCCCTTCGCGCGCACGGGTTCGATCCCGGTCCCGTCGACGGTGTCAGCGGGCCGCTCACGCGCCGCGCGCTCTTCGCTTTCCAGAAGAAGCGCGGGCTGGCCTGCGACGGGAAGCTCGATCGCCGGACACGACTCGCTCTCGGCCGCCGCGGCCGGCCGCTGCTGGGTCAGCGCCAACTCGCTGTCGGCGCCGTGGGGTGGGACGTCGCCGTGCTCGAGTACCGACTCCGGCGATACGGCCTGCCCCGGCGCGCCGTCGACGGACGCTTCACCCGGACGACCGCGGCCGCGCTTCGCCGCTACCAGCGGCGCCACTCGCTCGCCAGGGACGGGATCGCCGGGCCTCAGACCTACCGCGCGCTCGCCGGCCACCGCGCAAGCCGCGCCCGCGCCGTCCCGCGCGTCCACGTCGTCCGGCCGGGCGAGAGCTTCTTCTCGATCGCCGCGCGCTACCGCGTGAGCCCGTGGCAGCTTGCGCGTCGGAACTCGCTCTCGCTGATGCGGGTCATCGTCCCGAACCAGCGTCTGGTCCTTCCCCCTGGCGCACGGCTCGGTGCTGCGACGGGATCGGGCGCGAGCCGCGACGCGATCCGAGCCTCGATCGACCATTGGGCGCGCGCCTACGGCGTCGATCCCAAGCTAGCCCTCGCGCTCGCGTGGATGGAGTCCGGGTTCCAGCAGGACGTCGTCTCGAGCGTCGGCGCCGTCGGCGTCATGCAGCTCCTTCCGGAGACGTGGGACTTCGTCGACACCGTCCTGCTCGGCTTCCGCACCCCGCGGACGTACGACGGGAACGTCCGGGCCGGGATGCGGTACCTGCGCTGGCAGCTCGACGAGTTTGGCGGCAGCATCCGGCTGGCGCTCGCCGGCTGGTACCAGGGCGCCCGGGCCGTGCGGGAGAGAGGGCTGTACGGCGAGACGAAGCAGTTCGTCCGCGTCGTGCTCGCGCTCTACGGCACGGTCTGAGCCGCGGCCGCGTACGCACGCCGCGCGGCGTCGTCGACTGGAAGGCCCCAGAAGCGGTCGGGGGTCGAGAAGATCTCCACGTCGAGGAAGCCGTCCCAACCGGCCTCGACAAGGGCGCGGACGATGTCGGCGGACTGCCGTCCTCCTTCCCCGGGCAGGACGCGGTCGGTGCGCCCGAGGTCGGGCGGCTCGTCCGCGACGTGGAGCCCGGTCACGCGGCTGGCGATCGCCGCGATCGCCTCGGGGCGCTCGTGCCAGAGGTTGTAGGTGTCGACCATGAACCCGACGTCGTCGAGACCCGCGTCCTCCAGCAGCGCGAGCGCGTCGGCGATCGTGTTCACGAAGGAGACGGTCTCGTGCTGGTTCGGATGGCACGGCTCGAGGCCGAAGCGGACTCCCGCCTCCCGGGCGGCCGACGCGATCTGCCGCAAGCCCTCGACGACGATCTCACGCGCGCGCTCGGGCTCGAGCTCGCCGACGGGCCCCGTGAGACAAAGCACCGACTCCGGCTCGTAGGCCGCCAGCCGGCGCATGCTCGCGCAGAGCGCTGCGACGCGGTCCTCCGGGTCGGGCGGGCCCTCCATCCCCGGAAGCTCGAGCTGGAGGACAGAGGGCACGGTCGGAACGCAGTTCGCGACCGCGAGCCCGGCGTCGCGAAGCAGCGCGACGTTCGCCGCGTCGTCGCCGGGCAGCTTCATCTCCCAGATCCCGATCCCGTCGAACCCGGCCGCCGCGTACGCGACGACGTCCTCTTCGAACGAGGCCCCAACCGTGGAAATGCTGCTCAGAGCGAGCTTCACGCGCCGGTAGCCGATCGTTGCAGGCGTTGTCCGACGGCCGGCACACGGGAGAGGACGCGGC
>Ga0299907_10003255_pt1 | contig 10341 bp, 8 predicted proteins | sample RVTome_16_FD_198680 | JGI IMG/M metagenome (GOLD analysis project Ga0299907, IMG submission 198680) | Soil microbial communities from uranium-contaminated site in the Upper Colorado River Basin, Wyoming, United States - RVT152D67 (version 2) ... | reverse complement strand
AAGTCGCGTCCGGTCTGCGCCCGAACGATGGCGAGGAACTCGTCAACGAGCTCGCGCAATGCCGCGGCATCGAGTTCGGTGTCGGCGAGGACGCCGCGCTGAGCCTTTGCCTCGCTGAGTGCCTCGTCGAATCTTTCGCCGTCGACGCCGAGGACGATGCGGCCGAACATCTGAATGAAGCGCCGGTAGGCGTCCCAGCCAAAGCGCTCGTTTCCGGTGAGCCGGATCAGGCCGTGAAGCGTGTCCTGGTTGAGGCCCAGGTTGAGGACGGTGTCCATCATTCCCGGCATCGAGAACTTGGCGCCCGAGCGGACGCTCACCAACAGCGGACTACCGGCGTCGCCGAAGCCCTTGCCCGTTTCCTGCTCAACCTGTCGGACCGCCTCGAGCACGTCGTCCCACAACCCCTCGGGCAGCTTCTCGCCGGCGGCGAAGTAGTCGTTGCACGCCTCGGTAGTGATCGTGAACCCGGGCGGCACCGGCAGCCCGGCATTGGTCATCTCGGCGAGCCCGGCGCCCTTGCCGCCGAGCGTGTCGCGCATGCTCGCGTCGCCCTCCGCACGCCCGCCTCCGAAGGCATAGATGTAGCGCTTGGCGGCGCGATGGGCGCGGTCGGCGGGCATGGTGGGCGTCTGTGTCATCGAATGGCCTCGGGCGTGGCTGGGGAACGCCGGTTTTTGTCGGCGGATCGTGGTCGGCAGCCCGATTGTACGCGGACGCTTGCGCGCGGACGGCCGGCCGGTTCGGCGACAGGCGGTCAGTCCGGCGGCTCCTCATGGGGTTCCCCGATCTCGGGCACGAACGGCTGGCCGGTACGAGAAGCGGGCACCGGTGGCGACGGTGTCCAGGCTCGTCACGTAACGAGTCTAGGCAACGGCTTCTGCAGGCCCGTGCCGGTGCGCCGGCCGTTACCATCGTCCCGACCATGACCCATCACGATGAAGACGAGCGGGTAGTCGAGGTCGAGCACGAGCAGTACAACGCGACGCTCGTGCGTCGCGTCGACCAGACCGAAGACCTGGCCACGTTCTGGGTCAGGTTCGACGGCGACCCGACGCATTTCGATCCCGGCCAGTACATGACCACCGGCGTGTACGCCGACGGCAGGATCGTCCAGCGCCCATATTCGGTCGCGTCGCCGCCCGAGGTCGCCGGCAGCGAGGGCTACGAGTTCTACGTGCGCCTGGTGCCCGTCCTGCGCTTCACGACGCTGCTGTGGCGGCTGCCGATCGGCCATCGGATGCGCATGATCGGGCCGAAGGGCAGGTTCCTGCTCGAGCCCGACGACAACCGGACGCACCTGTACGTGTCGACCGGCACCGGCATCGCGCCCTTCATCTCGATGATGCGCCAGCACCTCATCCACGGCCAGCCACGCCGTACGGTGATGCTCAACGGCAGTTCGTACGTCAATGAGCTGGGCTATCGCGACCTGCTTGAAGGCTGGGAACGCGACGGCACATACCCGGTGACGTACATCCCGACCATCTCGCGCCCATCCGACCCGCGCAACGGCGGCTGGGAGGGCCGCACCGGCCGCGTCGAGGCCGTTGTGCGCGACGCTTGCCGTGAGCTGCACCTTCGCCCGGAGCGGACCGTCGTCTACATCTGCGGCAACCCGGAGATGATCATCAACGTCGAGACGCTGCTGATGGACGCCGGCTTCCCCGAGTTCCACGTCAAGAAGGAGCTCTACTGGCCAAAGGGCAAGACCGTCACCGCGCCCGAGGCCACCCCCGCCGGGAGCGCCGCCGCCGCCAGCTAGTTTTAGGTCCGGCCGTCGAGATACGACCGGCGGATCGGTCGGTTTCGAGGCTGGCGCGACCTTGAGCTCACCGATTGCAGTCCGATTCTCACCTTTTGCCCGAGGCCCCTTTGGAGCTTAGCGCAGCCCCACTCGGCACGTATCGACGAGTGACATTCGGCCCGCCGATTTGGGCCGCGACGGTGCTTCTGTGATCTCACGTGGAAGCGGACGATGGTCCTGTCCGGCTGCGCATTGGAGGACACATGCACCCGATCGTCGGGAAGTCACAGCTATCGCCTAATGTCACGCGTCTGATCGTGGAGGCGCCGCGCATCGCCCAGATCCGCGAGCCGGGCCAGTTCGTGATCGTTCGTGCCGCGGAAGGAGCGGAGCGCATCCCGCTGACCATCGCCGACGCAGACCCCGAGCGTGGCACGATCACGCTGATCGTCCAGGCCATCGGCAAGACCACCGAGGACCTGGTCGCCCTCGAGGTCGGCGGCGTTATCCGCGACATCGCCGGCCCACTGGGCAAGTCCACCGAGCTCCTCGAGAGCGGCCACGCCGTGTGCGTCGGTGGCGGCGTGGGGACGGCGGTCATCCTGCCCATCGCCCAGGGCCTCCAGCGTGCCGGCGTGCGCGTTACGAGCGTCATCGGCGGCCGCTCGCGCGAGTGGGTGATCCTGGAGGACGAGCTGGGCGAGGCCGGCGAGGTGGTCGTGTGCACCGATGACGGCAGCTACGGCCGGCCCGGATTCGTCACCCAGGCACTCGCCGACGTGATCGCCAGCGAGAAGGTCGACGCGATCTACGCCGTCGGCCCGGTCCCGATGATGCGCGCCGTGGCCGAGATGACACGGCCCGCCGGCATCCACACTGTGGTCTCGCTCAACCCGATCATGGTCGACGGCACCGGCATGTGCGGCGGCTGCCGGGTGAGCGTCGGCGGCGAGACTCGCTACGCATGCGTCGACGGCCCTGAATTCGATGGCCATGCGGTCGACTTCGCGCTGCTGGGCGACCGGCTGGGGATCTACCGCGACTTCGAGCAAGCTGCGCTCGAGAGGCGCCACTGCGCCCTGGCGGCCCAGTTGGCGGCGGCACGATGAACGAGCCCGCGCGCCAGCAGCCGGCGCCCGACCCGCGCCCGATCGAGGAGCGTCTCGACCACCCCGTCGGCGAGCGTGCCCCGATCACTCCACGGGAGCGCATGACCATCCTGCGCCAATTGATGCCCGAGCAGGACCCCGACGACCGCGCGACGAACTTCGCCGAGGTCAACCTGGGGTTCACCGAGAAGCTGGCCGTGATCGAGGCCGAGCGCTGCCTGCAGTGCAAGAACCCGGTCTGCATCACCGGCTGCCCGGTGCGCGTCAACATCCCGCAGTTCATCGACCTGCTTGCGCGGGGGGACATGCGCGGTGCGGCCGATTCCCTGCTCGACGACAACGCGCTGCCGTGTGTCACTGGCCGCGTGTGCCCACAGGAAAGCCAGTGCGAGGCCGTCTGCCTGCGCGGCAAAAAGGGCGACCCGGTGGCAATCGGGTATCTCGAGCGCTTCGTCGCCGACTGGGCCAACCGGCATCGCGACGGAGCGACGGTCGCACCGGCCTCGAGCGGCAAGTCGGTCGCCGTGATCGGCTCGGGCCCGGCCGGCCTGACGGCCGCCGGCGAGCTGGCCAAGCACGGCCACGCGGTGACCGTGTTCGAGGCGTTTCACGCCGCCGGCGGAGTGCTGATCTACGGCATCCCGGAGTTCCGCCTGCCCAAGGACATCGTTCACGACGAGATCGAGCGTTTGGAGGCGCTGGGGGTCCGGATCGAGCCGAACGCGATCATCGGCAATACGTACACGCTCGACGAGCTGCGCGAGCAGTTCGATGCGGTGTTCATCGCCGTCGGCGCCGGGCTGCCGGTGTTCATGGACGTGCCCGGCGAGAACCTCAAGGGCGTGTACTCGGCCAATGAGTACCTGACACGGGTCAACCTGATGGGCGCCTACCGCCCGGACAGCGACACGCCTGTGCTGCACGGCCAGCGGGTGGCGGTCGTCGGCGGCGGCAACGTCGCCATGGACGCGGTACGCACGGCGCGCCGGCTGGGCGCCGAGGAGGCGATCATCGTCTACCGACGCGGTGAGCAGGAGCTGCCCGCGCGTCGTGAAGAGGTCCACCACGCCCAGCAGGAAGGCATCCGCTTCGAGCTGCAGGTCGCGCCGGTCGAGGTGGTCGGCGAAAACGGCTGGGTAACCGGCCTGCGCTGCGTTCGCATGGAGCTCGGCGAGCCCGACGAGTCCGGCCGCCGGCGGCCGGTCCCTGTGCCCGGCTCCGAGTTCGTCATCGACTGCGACATGGTCGTCGTCGCCATCGGCACGCGCAGCAACCCGGTCCTTACCACGTCAGCGGCCGGGCTGAACCTTAACCAGTGGGGCTACATAGAGGTCGATGGTGCGGGCATGACGAGCATCCCCGGCGTGTTTGCCGGCGGCGACATCGTCCGCGGTGCGGCAACGGTCATCCTCGCCATGGGCGACGGCAAGAACGCCGCGGCGGCAATCGACGCCTACCTCGCCGGAGCGCTGCCCGCGTCCTGACTTTCTAACCGCTTAACGGGGCGGTTAGGATGTGTGCCACCTGCGCGCTGCTGCGGCAACCCACGCCTCGCGCAGGCAGCAATGGACCAGGCAATTCTGTGGAGGAGGTAGCCAATGTCCAGAGCGGCTCTTGTGTCGCTTGCGCTTGGAGCGCTGATCATGGGTGCCTGTACGACGGCACCGCCCCCAGAGGAGTCGCCGGGCCCATCCGGCGAGCTGCTGGCGGCAATCAAGGCCCGCGGCCAGCTGATCTGTGGCGTGAACGGAGGCCTGCCCGGGTTCAGCTTCCTCCAGGAAGGCACGGGCGCGTGGTCGGGGTTCGACGTCGACTATTGCAAGGCAGTGGCCGCCGCATTGTTCGGCGATGCCAACGCCGTCGATTACAGGCAGGTTGGAACCGACGACCGCGGACCGGCGCTTCAGACTCGCGAGGTCGACGTTCTTATTCGGAATACGACTTGGACGCTGACCCGCGACGCCCAATGGGGTCTCTTCGCACCCACGACGTACTACGACGGCCAGGGGATCATGGTTCGCGCCGAGGTCGGCGCAGACTCGATCGAGGACCTCGGCGGGGCGACCATCTGCGTCCAGTCGGGCACTACCACCGAGCTGAACCTTGCCGACGCGATGGCCGCGGCCGGCCACGAAGGCAACTACACGACTTCGGTGTTCCCCGAAGTCGACCCAACCTATGACACCTACGAGTCGGGCGCCTGCGACGTAGTCACGTCCGACCGCTCGCAACTCGTCTCGCGGCGAACGGCCATGGCCGACCCGAGCGCGCACGTCCTGCTCGAGGACGTCCTCTCCAAGGAACCGCTCGGCCCGGTGGTCCCATTCGGCGACGAGCAGTGGTTCAACGTCGTCAAGTGGACGGTGTTCGCGACGATCGAAGCGGAGGAGCTGGGGATCACCCAAGCCAACGTCGCCGAGATGCAGAACAGCGACAACGTGCTGGTCCAGCGCCTGCTCGGCACCGATCCCGACGAGCTGCAGGGCACGCGGCTCGGGCTGGACAACGACTGGGTCGTCGATGTCATCACTGCCGTCGGCAACTATGGCGAGATATTCGAGCGCAACGTCGGCCCGAACACTCCGCTCGGACTCGACCGCGGCCTCAACAACCTATGGACCGAGGGCGGACTGATCTACGCACCGCCCTATCGGTAATACCGCCTGAGCTGCCGGGCGGGTGGCCGCCCGCCCCGCAGCTGGAGAGCGTCACGATCAGATGACAGTCGCGGCTCCGGCGCAACGTGCCACGAGCGTGCCACCGTGGCGTGACCTGCGCGTCCTGCGCATCGTGGCCCAGCTGGTCGCCCTCGGGCTCGTCCTCCTCGCCGCCTATGTGCTGTGGACGACTCTGGCCCAGAACATGGCCGCGGCGCGGCTGTCGGTGGGCTTCGAGTTCCTGCGGGCGAGGGCTGGCTTCGACATCGCGCAGTCGGTCATTCCCTACTCGCCCAGCGATTCGTACGGGCACGCGTTCCTGGCGGGCCTGATCAACACGCTGATGGTCGGCTTCGTCGGGATCGTGCTGGCGACGATCCTGGGCATCTTTGTCGGTGTCGCACGCCTGTCGAGCAACTGGCTGCTCAACCGAATCGCGTCCGGCTACGTCGAGATCATGCGCAACACGCCGTTGCTTGTGCAGTTGATCTTCATCTACGTAGTCCTACTGCAGTTGCCGACTGTTTCCAACTCGATTGCGCTGCCGGGCTCCATCTTCCTCAACCAGCGCGGGCTCTTCATGCCCCGGCCCGTGGCGGACACTGGGTACTGGGCATGGCTTGCGCTGATCCTGCTCGGCGTCGTGCTCGCCATCGCCGGTTCGCTCTTCTCGAGGTCGCGCCGCGAGCGCGGGCAGCCGATGTACAGGCTGGGGCGGTTGACGCTGCTCGCCATGCTCGGTCTGCCCATCGTCGGTTACGTCTTCCTGCAGCCGCTGACGTTCGACATGCCCGTCCAGGAGCGCTTCAACTTCGTCGGTGGCGTGGTGCTCTCGCCGCCGTTCGTCGCGCTGCTGCTCGGCCTCATCATCTACACCGCCGCGTTCATCGGCGAAGTGGTCCGTGGCGGGATCCAGGCCGTTCGCCGCGGCCAGCTCGAGGCCGCCTACGCGATCGGCCTGTCTCCCGCTCAGACGCTCAGGCTGATCGTCTTTCCTCAGGCGTTGCGGATCATCGTGCCGCCGCTTACGAGCCAGTACCTGAACCTGGCCAAGAACTCCAGCCTGGCCATCGCCGTCGGGTTCCCCGATCTCTTCTCGGTGACTCGGACGATGGCCAACCAGACCGGCGCACCAGTGTCGGTGATCGTCCTCGTGATGAGCACGTATCTCGCCATCAGCCTGTTCACGTCGCTGCTGATGAACATTTACAACCGCCGCGTGCAGGTCCTCGAGCGATGACCGCCGAAGGCGAGCGCTGGGTTCGGCCGACGATCGGCGAGCGGCTGCCGCCGCCGATCGAGCCGGTCGGCCCACGGGCTTGGCTGCGACAAAACCTATTCAACGGCTGGGTCAGCTCAATCGTCACTGTCGTGCTCGGCAGCGTCCTAATCATGGTCGGCTTCTTGATCGCAGAATGGGCGGTGACGGACGCCCGCTGGGGCGTCGTCACCAGCAACTTCCGGCTCTTCCTGATCGGCCAATACCCGGCCGACGAGGCCTGGCGCGTGTGGCTAGCGCTGCTCATCGCGTCGGTACTGACCGGTGTATCGGCCGCGTCGACCGCCAGCCGCGCGACGCGCACGCTAGCCGCGGGCCTCGCCGCCGGCCAGGCACTGTTGGGCCTATTGGCGGCCTCCTCCGATCTCGGCCCGCTCGTCGGCTTGGCGATCGCATTGAACGCGATCGCCGTGTGGGCGGTCTTCCTGGGCGCGCTGCGTTTCCCGATGTCGCGCCGCGTCCGTACGATCGCCTGGATCGTCGCCGTCCCGGCTCTATTCGTGCTGCTGCAGGGCATCGGCGGGCCGCTGCTGCGTCTCGTACCGACAAACCTGTGGGGCGGCCTGCTGCTGACATTCCTGCTCTCGGTCGGCGGCATCGTGCTTTCGTTCCCCTTCGGCGTTCTGCTCGCTCTCGGCCGCCGCAGCAACCTTCCCGTCGTCCGCGTCCTGTCGACGGTCTACATCGAGATCGTCCGTGGTGTGCCGTTGGTGACGATCCTGTTCATGGCCGCCATCCTGCTGCCGCTCCTGCTGCCCGGCGGCCTGCGCATCGAGCACGTCTTCCGCGCGCTGGCCGGCATCACCCTCTTCTCGGCCGCCTACGTGGCCGAGAACGTCCGCGGCGGCCTGCAGGCCATCCCGACCGGACAGATTGAGGCGGCCAACGCGATCGGCCTGAACGCGATCCAGCGCAACCTGTACATCGTGCTGCCGCAGGCTCTTCGTTCTGTCATCCCGGCCAACGTCGGCTTGTTCATCAGCCTCCTCAAGGACACCACGCTGGTGGCAATCGCGGGGACGGGGTTGCTCGAGCTACTGGGCATCGGCCGGGCCGTCGTAGCCCAGCCGGCGTGGATCGGGGCGCAGATCGAGGTCTACGTCTTCATCTCGGTCGTGTTCTTCTTCCTGTGCTACGCGATGTCGCAGGCGAGCTACCGGCTCGAGGAAGAGATGGGGGTGGGTAAGCGATGATTAGTGCATGGAGATGAGCGAATGACCGACACCGAGGCTGCGTCCGTAGAGCGGACACCAGCGGAGACGGCCGGCCCGGGACCCAGCGACATCATCGTCTGCCGCGACGTGCACAAGTGGTTCGGCCAGCTGCACGTCCTGCGCGGCATCGACATGACGGTCAAAACCGGCGAGGTGCTGGTCATCTTCGGCCCGTCGGGGTCGGGCAAGTCGACCTTTATCCGCACCATCAACCGCCTCGAGGAGCACCAGCGCGGCGACATCATCGTCGACGGTATCGAGCTGACCAACGACATCCGCAACATCGCCCAGGTTCGCTCAGAGATCGGCATGGTGTTCCAGTCGTTCAACCTCTTCCCCCACCTGACCGCTCTGCAGAACGTGACGCTGGGGCCGATCCGCGTGCGCAGGTGGCCCAAGGCGAAAGCCGAGCAGAAGGCCATGGAACTACTCGAGCGCGTGGGCATTCCCGAGCAGGCGCACAAGCACCCGGCGCAGCTGTCGGGCGGTCAGCAGCAGCGCGTGGCGATAGCCCGCGCGCTGGCGATGCAGCCCAAGATCATGCTGTTCGACGAGCCGACGTCGGCGCTCGACCCGGAGATGATCAATGAGGTTCTGGAGGTGATGAAGGAGCTGGCCCAGTCGGGCATGACGATGCTGTGCGTCACCCACGAGATGGGCTTCGCTCGCGCCGTCGCCGATCGGATGGTGTTCTTCGACGACGGCGTCATCGTCGAGCAGGGTCCGCCCTCGCAGATCTTCGGCTCACCCAAGGAGGATCGGACGAAGCAGTTCCTGTCGCAGATCCTGCACTAACCTGGCGCCGGGACATCCGCTGCCGGTTGCGAACGCCGGAACGGCCCCCAGCCGACCAGCAGCGCCGGCATGGCGATCACGATGATAGGCAACAGCGTGACACCTACGAGGCGGCCCAGCGGCCACACCAGACCGATGGCATAGATCGCTGCGAACAGCCAACGATCCTGCCACGGCCAGCCGCGGCGCCAGGCGTCGACGGCGAGCACGGCCAGCGCCGGCAACAGCAGGGTGGCGTTGTAGACCCAGGCGTGGGGCATGATCAACAGGCCCAGGCAGGCGGCGAGTGCCAGCGCGCGCGGCAGCGGCATCCGACGCATTGCGGGCACACACAGCACGATGACCAAGGTCGCCAGCGCATAGCCGACGGGCGCCAGTCCCTGCAGCCCAGCCGGCGCGTTCTCTCCGAGCAGCGAGATGGGAACGCGCGCCAGGAGCGCCGGCAGGCTGATCGCCTGCCAACCGTTCGTCTCGAGGTCTACGGCGCTATAGCGGGTCAGCGTCGTCAGCCAATCGACCGGCCAGGCCAGGTTGCCGCCGGCGACCGCAGCGGCCAGCAGGTAGTGCCCGATCAGGCCGACGATCACGGTGGCGACAACCAGCCACCGCTCGCGCAGCAGCGCGAGGCCCACCACCGGCAGAGCGAATTGCGGCTTGTAGGCGAGCAGGCTCAACGTCAGGCCGGCGGCAATCGCCGACCGGGGCGAAGCCATCGACTCGGCCCACAGCATCAGTATTCCGATGACAACGACGAGCACAAGCCCAAAGCTGGCGTTCTGCCCGCTCAACACGCTGGCCGCGGCCGGGCTCCAGGCCAGGGCGCTGACGATGGCAATGCGCCGCGAGAGGCCGTACAGACGGGCGATCAGGATGCTCGCCACCAGTAACGCCCCGAACATGAGCGCCAGGTTCACCAAGCCCGCCAGCTGGTACGGCAGCCAGCTCAGCGGAACAAAGAGCAGGGCGAACAGCGGTGTGTAGAGGTACGGTGAGATCGGCAGACCTGCTGCGTCCTGTGCCAGGACGATCGGGTCGAGGCGCACGACGTCGGGTGTGAAAGCGAACTGCGCGGCGACGTAGAACGCGCTGAAGTCGAGGAAGCCGCGGAATGGCACGCCCAGCGCTGGCAGCCACACCGCGATCAGCGCCATGACGACCCAGAGACGGATCCGGCGCGGGGTCCACGCGGCGCGCCAGCCGTGGACCTCGCGTGGCGCGGAATCCACGGCCGCCGGCTAGGTCAGATTGGGGCGCGACTCGACGAGGCGGTCGAGGATCAGCCGCTTGACGCCCTCGACCGGCACCCGATCCTGGGCCATGGTGTCCCTATCGCGAACGGTGACGGCGCCATCATCGAGCGTCTCCACGTCGACGGTGACGCACCACGGCGTGCCGATCTCATCCTGCCGCCGGTAGAGCTTGCCGATCGACGCCGTGTCGTCATACACCGCCATCAAATCGCGGCGCATGTCGGCCACGATCCTCTGCGCCACCTCGACGATCTCGGGTCGCTTCTTGAGCAGCGGCAATACAGCAACCT
>Ga0299907_10003253_pt1 | contig 10344 bp, 10 predicted proteins | sample RVTome_16_FD_198680 | JGI IMG/M metagenome (GOLD analysis project Ga0299907, IMG submission 198680) | Soil microbial communities from uranium-contaminated site in the Upper Colorado River Basin, Wyoming, United States - RVT152D67 (version 2) ... | reverse complement strand
GCGCTGGCCCCACCAATCCTTACGCAGCAGGGGTCCCTTGACCCGGGTACGACAATCTGTCGGGGGCCCACGAAGGAGGGATTCGGGATGCCACGGCCGTGCCGGACGTATCTGGCTGTCGGATCGTTAGCGATTGGTCTGATCGCGTGCAGCGGGACCGGACAGAGCCAGCCACCGGATGCGGCCAGCCAGTCGGCTGCCGCAACGCCAGCGTCCCAGCCCGCGACCGGCGTATGCCGCGCATTCTTCGTGGGTGGTCCCATCGACCTTGGCCGTCAAGTGCTCGCCTTGGAGCGCAGTGGAGAAGATCCGGGTGAGTTGACCGACGACATGGTCCATGCCTATGACGATGTGGCGTCAGGCGTTTCCGGCGCAGGGCCGGACGTTGACGCCTTCCGTGCACTGGTGGAGACGGTGAACGCGGGTGAGGCGTTCGAGGGCGCAATGGAGGCGTTCTTCGAGACCTACGCGGAGGACTGCGGCGTCAACATCGTGCGCCACTAGGCGCGTCTAGACCTGCTCCATCTGGACGATCGGTCCGATGAGCTTCACGCCAGTGGCGTGGATCGGGCAGTAGCCGTTCGGGTTCTTGGCCAGGTACTGCTGGTGGTAGTCCTCCGCGAAGAAGAACTCTGGCGCCGGCCGGATCTCGGTGGTGATCGCGCCGTAGCCGGCCTTCGTCAGCTCAGCCTGGTACATGTCGCGTGAGGTCTCGGCCATCGCCCGTTGGGCATCGGAGTGGGTGAAGATCGCCGAGCGGTACTGGGTGCCGACGTCGTTGCCCTGCCGGTAGCCCTGGGTCGGGTCGTGCGCCTCCCAGAAGAGCGTCAGCAGCTGCTCGTAGCTGATCCGCTTGGGGTCGTACACGACGCGCACGGCCTCGGCGTGGCCGGTCATCCCGGTGCAGACTTGCTTGTAGGTCGGGTTCGGCGTGGTGCCGCCCTGGTAGCCGACCGCGGTGACGATCACTCCTGGCTGCTCCCAGTACAGCTTCTCCTCGCCCCAGAAGCAGCCGAGCGCGAATTCGGCGATCTCCGAGCCCTCTGGATAGGGGCCCTTCAGCGGCTGGCCATTGAGGAGGTGGTGCTCCGCGGTGGGGATCGCCTCTGGCCGGCCGGGGAGCGCGTCGGCCGGATCGGGCATCTTCGACTTGAACAGGTCACGGAAGAACATGGCGCCAGTCTAGAGTTCGGGTGTGACGCGTGCGTGAAGGACGCATGAATTCGGCGTGCCGATCAGCCCGTCACGGCCGTGGGCGGCCGCTCCGCCACCTCTCGTCGCAGCCGCGCCTCGGCCGCCGGTCGACTGCCGATCCGATCGAGCGCCAGCAACGCGGCCCCGACGACCGGCGGCTCGGTCAGGCGGCGGATCCTTGCCCCAGGGGCCACGGCGTGGATCCGCTGACCGATGCGCTCGAATAACGCCTGGTCCTTCGTTCGCATGACGCCGCCAGCCAGCACAACGTCCGCCTGGGCGCGGACGAGATTCAAACGGCGGAGGGTTGCGACGGCCATGGCGGCCAGCTCGTCCGCCAGGCGATCGACGATGGCGCGAGCGACGGCGTCGCCATGCTGCGCGGCGTCGAACACGATCGGCGACAGCTCCCGCAGGCGTCCTTGCGCAATGCGTTCGTGATACAGCGCCCAGGTCACGCTCAACGGCCGCGTGAAGCCGAAGTGCTCAGGCACGGTTCGTTCGAGGACGGTGTGCGGGCCGCGCCGATCGCGTCCCCGGATGGCGGCCGCAAGCCCTTCCTGGCCGACGCCGAGGCCTCCGCCCCAATCGCCCGAGATGTCTCCGAGCGCCGGCAGCGCGGCGACGCGCCCGTCGGGCGCAACGCCCACCGCGTTCACACCCGATCCGCAGATGACCGCCACGCCCCACCCCTTGGGCGACCCGGCGCGCAGGGCAGCACGCGTGTCGTTGAGGACCACCACTTCGCCCGCAACCTGTTCCCCGCGGAGGGCTGCGCTCAGCCGCTCGGTCTCCGCACGCAGGTCTGCGCCGGCCAGGCAGAACACGCCGAGGCCCGCGGCAGGGGTCGCCTTCACGCCCGCCTCGGTTGCGGCCGCGGCGAGCAGCCGGCGCAATCGGGCCATGCCCGCTTCCATGCCGACCGCCTGGTGCGAGATCGAGGCGCCGCGGACGAACGCCAGGCGGCGTCCGTCACCCCCAACGAGGAGGAGCTCGGTCTTGGAGTTGCCTCCGTCAACCGCCAGGATCGGAGCCTGCTTCATGCGCCGGCGATGGCGGCCGGCCTCGGCTCGGCGATCGGCTCCAGGCCGGGAGGGAGGTTCAGCTCGTCGAGCCGCACGAACGTTGCCCCGGCCACTGCCAGGGCCGGGATGGCGATGCCCAGTGCCACCGGCACGGGGCGGGGCCAGGTGTGGAGTAGCACGATCGCGCCGTCGCCGTGGGCCCGCGACTCCTTCACGATGGCGTCCGCCACGCGCTGCACAGTCGCCCGCCTCTGCCACTCCTTGGGCTCGACATGCCAGCCCACGTGCCGGTACCCCAGACTCGCCAGCAGGGCAATGCGCCCGGCGTCCGTTGCGGCCGAACCGAATGGGAAGCGGAGCCAAGGTCGCGGGTCCACGCTCGTGTACCGCCGGATGGCGCCCTCGGCGGTAGCGACATCGGTCCGGAAGCCATCGGGCGACAAGAGACCCATCCGGGCGTGGTAGTGCGAGTGGCTGCCGACCAGGTGCCCGTCGGCGACGACGCGGCGTGCCAGCGTGGGCTCGGATTCCACCCATCGGCCCTGGAGGAAGAAGGTCGCCCGAACCCCGTGCGCGACGAGTGTCTCCAGCACGGCCTCGGCGCCGCCCGGGCGATGAGGACGGTCGGGATGCTCCGCGTCGAAGGTCAGCGCCACGCGAAAGGACATCGGCCCTACTTCTCGACCCCAGTGATGACGATGCCGCGGGTGAACACGCGCTGGAAGATGATGAACAGGACCACCGGCACGATGAGCGTCATGAGCGTCCCCGCCTGGATCAGTGCCGGGTTGCGGAAGTAGACGCCGTTGAAGCGAGCCAGGCCCACCGAGATCGGCTGGAGCTCTGGCGACGTCGACAGGTAGATGAGCGGCCCGAAGAAGTCGTTCCAGGTGTACACGAAGTGGAAGATGGCGACCGCCACCAGCGCAGGCCACGCCTGCGGCAGGATGACCGAGACCAGGGTGCGGAACGGTCCGGCTCCGTCGATGGCCGCAGCATCGTCCATCTCGCGCGGAATGGTGAGCAGGTACTGGCGCAGCAAGAAGACATCGTAGGCATTGGCCAAGAACGTCGGGACCAGCAGCGGGAGCCAGGTCCCGATCCAGCCGAGTTCCAGGAAGATCGTGTAGGTGGGGATCAGGGTCACCGCGCCGGGCAGGAAGATGGTCGCGATCAGGATCGTGAAGAGCAGTCCGCGCCCCGGGAAGCGGAACCGGGCGAACCCGTACGCCACCAAGGTGCAGGAGAGGACGGTCCCGATCGTCCCGATCGTCGCCAGGGCGATGGTGTTGAACAGGAGGCGCGGATAGTCGATGAGGTTCCAGACCTCGGCATAGGTGCCCCACTGGGGTGAGAGCTCCCAGACGCGGTCCAGGCTTCGATACGACCCCTCCCAGGTGATAAGGCCGGCGTCCGGGTCCTGCGGATCGATGAACTGGCTCTCCGACCGTCCCCTGGTGACCAGCGCCAGCTCACGCACCGCGCCGTCGATCGGGACCTGGTAGACCTCGTACGTCTCCCCGTCGAGGTCATAGGTGACCGGGTCGGCGGGATAGATCGGCGCGCCGGGCGTCGACAGCTGGTCTGGCGTCTTAAGCGAGATGGTCAGCGCCCGCACCAGCGGCGACAGGAATGCCGCCACCAGGACCACGGCCAGAAACGTGAGCGCGAAGGACCGCGTGGCGTCCCCGCGTCCGGGTCGCGGGCCGGCGCGTCGCCGGAAGCGCAGCGGGACGAAGGAGCGCGACATCAGTGCCATGTCAGCGCTCCCCCGCGTAGTAGACCCAGCGGCGCGCGCTCCAGAACAGAACCATGCTGATGACCAGGGTGATGACGAAGAGCAGCCAGGCCAGCGTGGCGCCGTAGGACATGTTCTGGAAGGCGAAGAACTGCTTGTAGAGGTAGAGGTTGTAGAAGAGCGTGGTCCCGCCGGGCTCACCGGTCCCGTTGTTGATGACGAGGGGCACCAGGAAGTACTGAAGCACCTCGACCACGCCCAGGGTCACGGTGTAGAAGATGACTGGGGACATCATCGGCAGCGTCACGTGCCGGAGGCTGGACCAGAACCCGGCGCCGTCGATGAACGCGGCGTCGTACAGCTCAGTCGGGATGTTGCGCAGCCCAGCCAGGTTGATGATCACCCCAGCGCCGATGCCCCAGATGCCGATGAGCACCAGCCCTGGATAGACCCAGGTGGTGTCCTGGAGCCAGTTCGGCGGGTCCTCGACGCCAAGGAACCGAAGGACCTCGTTCACCCATCCTGTCTCCTGATTGAGCATCGATCCCCAGATCAGGACGCCCGCCACGAACGGCACCACGTAGGGCATGAAGAACAGGACGCGGAAGAACGACGAGCCTCGAACGTGGCGGCTGTTCAGCAGCAGGGCGATGGCGAACGGAACGGCGACTCCGACCGGAAGTGCGATGGCGGCAAAGCGGAATGTCACCGACAGCGCCTGCCAGGTCTGGCGGTCGTTGACGATGCGCTCGTAGTTCGCGAGCCCCACGAAGCGCAGTGGCTCCTCCTGCGAGAGGTTCACGTTCGTGAAGGTGAACCCGAGGGTCGCCACCATCGGGAAAAGGGTGAACACCAGGAAGCCGACGATCCATGGCGACAGAAAGGCCAGGCCCCACAGCGCCTCGCGGCGGGCGAGGGATGGGCGCCCCAGACGACCCGGCAGAGTGATTCCAGCCATCGACCCGTCCCGGTGCTCGAGACGCCCCCGCCCGCCACTGCGGACGGGGGCGCCGGTTTGCTAGGCGCGGCTATTGTGCCGCGTCGAAGATCTCCTGAAGCTGAGCCCGCAGGTCCTCGAACTCCTGGTCCAGATCCAGGCCGGTTTCAGCCTGCCACCTGGTCCCGAATCCATCGAGCAGCGTGAGCGCCTCGATGTAGCTCGGCATTGGCGATTCGAAGTTCGGGTTGTCAGCGAACTCGATCCCGTCGACGGCGACTTGCCAGTCGATCTCCTGCGGGAAGTTCTCACTGAGGTTGGCGAAGAACGCATCCTGCTCGGCAGGGCGCGCGGGCAGCCCGCCGTAGATCTCGAGCAGATCGGCGGACGCCTCACCCAGCAGGTAGGTGAGGACCTCGAATGCCTCCCGCGGATGCTCGGTCGCCTTCATGATGCGGAACGTGTCCGCGTTGAATGCGGCAGTGATCTGCCCGTTGTAGGACGGCGATGCAGCCAGGTCCCAGTCCTCGCCGGCCCCAGCCACGCCATACGTTGACCACAGGTAGTTCTGGCTCATCGACACGTTGCCGGTGAAGAACGGATATCCCTCCGGGTTGAGGTCGGTGCTTTCGAACTGGGCGCCGGTCATGCTGAAATGGTCTTCCCACATCCCGGCGTACCACCACGTCCAGGCGGTTGCCCACGCGTCGGGGATCTGCGCGGTCACCTCGTCATCGGCGACGAGCCGCCCAGCCTCCCAGTAGGCGCCGATCTGGCGCATATCATCGCGCTGCGGCTCGAAGCCCCACTGCACGATGTTGTTCGGATCGAAGTCGGGTTCCGTCGCGTCATTGCCGTCCGCGTCGACGGTCAGCAGCATGGCGATCTCCCGCACGGTGTCGTAGTTCCACTCGACCTCGGTGCCATCGGGCATGACGTACGGGTCGCCCCATGCATGTGGCGGCTCGTTGAGGCCAATCTCCTCGAAGTGGCTCCTCTTGTAAAAGAGCGCTGACGGGTAGATGGCGAACGGGATCCCCACCTGGCCCTCGTCGCCAAGCTGGTAGATCTCGACGGTGTTGTCCGGGAACTGGCTCAGGTCATAGTTGTTCGACGCAATCAGGTCGGTCAGGTCGAGCCACTGGCCGGGGAAGGCGTTCGCCCCGCCGATGCCCATCGGCCCCACGATGTCCGGGGGATTGTTTGCGCCGATCTGCGTCGAGAGCGTGTCGCTGGCGGCGTCGTAGGGAATGACCTCCAGCGTCAAGCGGATGTTCGGATGCGCGGCGTTGAATTCGTCGACGATGCGCCGCTCCACCTCGACTTGCTCGGGTGCATCGCCGGTACCGAGGCAGCAATACCAGCGGATTTCGACGGCGCCGGTAGCACCGCCGCTGGCGCCGCCAGTGCTCTGCGTGCCGCCGCAGGCGCCGAGCACCAGGGCCGTGGTCACCAGCGTGGCGGACAGGCGGCGGGTATTGATCGCATAAGGGCTCATCGGTAGCGGCTCCTCCTCAAGTGCGACGATCCGGCGTGGCGGCGATCAGCTCGTCCGGGCGGATGCCGCCGATTGGCGTGGTCAGACTGCGATCCAGTGGAGCGACGACACGTCGCTGCTCCCAGCTGGCTCGCGCGACGGTCCTCTCGATGAAGTAGCGGGTGCGGTCGCCCGCCACGTAGCTGCGTGCAACCTCGACAGCCGCGCCGGCGGCATCGAACGAGACGCCCTCGACGAGCAGTGCCGGAGTCCGCGGGGCAAGGCCAAGTAATCGCGCTTCGCGAGTTCGAAGGACCGCTGGCTCGATGGCCTCGCGCGAGCGCACGACGAACACACCGAAGCGGTCGGCGAGCAGGTCGTAGAGGGAGTTGTGCTCCAGGTCAAAGCCCAGGAGCCCGGGAAATCGGTCGGCCGACAGGTGAACCTGCTCGAGCAGCAATGGCACCCCGTCGGCCATCCGCAAGCGCTCGAGGTAGGCGACCTCGGCCCCCGCAGGCAGCTCCAGCGCAGCAGCCACCCGCTCACTGGCTTCTTCCAGGCGCGAGGTGACGACTCGCGTCTGCGGCTCGAACCCGCGCCGCTGCATCTCCTCGGCGAAGCTGAGGGTGCCGGCGAAGTCACGGTCGATCGGCTGGCGCAGGACCGTGGTGCCCCGGCCGCGCGTGCGCTCCACGCGCTGCTCGCGGGCCAACTCACCGAGCGCTCGGCGGACAGTGATCAAGCTGCACCCGTACCGCGCGGCCAGCTCCCGCTCGGGTGGCAGGCGCTCTCCCGCCGCCCACTCGCCGGCGTCCAGCGCCGCCCGCAGGTCGAGATAGATCTGGTGATGCAGCGGGATTGGTCCAGGCTCAAGATGAAAGCGCGCCATCACCGTCCTATAGCGTGGCCTTGACCTCGATTGCTGATAACGTTATAAGCAATGTGTCAAGTCCCCAGGGACGAGCGCGGTAACGGAGGCGTCTGGTGGGCGTCAAGATCGCCGTCGTCGGGGGCGGCAGCACTTACACGCCGGAGCTGGTCGAAGGGCTGATGCTCCGCAGGGAGCGGTTGCCGGTGGACGAGCTCGTGCTCCACGACATCGGCGCCGAACGGCTCGAGGTCGTTGGCGGGCTGGCGGGAAGGATGTTGCGCCGCGCGGGCTGGGACGGCCGCATTCAGCTGACCGGCGACCTGGAGGCGGCGACAGACGGAGCCGATTTCGTCCTGATCCAGCTCCGCGTCGGCGGCCAGGCGGCTCGCCTGGTGGACGAGACCCTGCCTCTCGGCTTCGGAACCATCGGCCAGGAGACGACCGGGGCCGGTGGTTTCGCGAAGGCGCTGCGCACGATCCCGGTCGTGCTCGACATCGCCGACGTCGTCAGACGCTGCGCCAAGCCGGGGGCGTGGATCGTCGACTTCACCAACCCGGTCGGCATGGTGACCCAGGCGCTGCTGGATGACGGGTACCAGGCCCTGGGACTGTGCAACGTGGCCATCACCCTCCACCGCGGGCTGGCGGAACGGCTCGGCGTCGCCCCGGAGCGGGTGCAGCTGGAGCACGTCGGCCTCAACCACCTGAGCTGGATACGCGGGGTGCTGGTCGACGGCATCGACCGTCTGCCCGAGCTGCTCGAACGAGATGCGGCGGAGATCGCGGACGAAATGGACCTGCCGCTTGACGCGTTCCATCGGCTGGGCGCCATTCCGTCCTACTACCTGCGCTACTTCTACGCGTTCGACGCGATCCTGGCCAAGCAGCGCTCGGGGAAGAATCGGGCGAGCGAGGTGATCGACATCGAGTCGCGGTTGCTCGACCTGTACCGCGACCCGACGCTCGATCAGAAGCCGTCCCTCCTGGCCGATCGCGGCGGTGCGTTCTACAGCGAGGCTGCCGCCCAGCTCCTCGAGGCGCTGTACACGGGCAGCGGCGACGTCCAGGTCGTCGACCTGCGCAACGACGGCGCAATTGCCGAGCTCGCCGCCGACGACGTGGTGGAGGTTCCGGCAAGGATCGATGCCGAAGGCGCCCATTCGCTGCCGCAGCGGCCGCTGCCGGCGGAGCTGCGCGACCTTGTCAGGCGGGTGAAGGCGTACGAGGCTTTGGCGATCCAGGCGGCGCGCACCGGTGACCGGGGCACCGCCCTCGCGGCGCTGACCGCGAACCCGTTGGTCGGCGGCCGCGTGGAGCCGGAGCCTCTGCTGGAAGCCCTGCTCGACGCCAACCGCCCGATGCTGCCCCAGTTCTTCCCGAACGGAGCGCCAGAACCGCAGTGAGCGGGCCGGCGATGGTCGAACCGATCCCGAGCGGCATGCGCAGTGACATCGCCGAGATCCCCGCGGTGGTCGAGCGTGTCCTGCGTTACGACGACGCGGCAGGCCGGGCAGCCGCTGCCATCGAAGGGTGGAAGCCGAAGTGGGTGTCGATCGCCGCACGCGGCACCTCGGACCACGTTGCCGTATACGCCCAGTACCTGCTGGAGTCTTATGTCGGCCTGCCCACCGGCTTGGCGCTGCCGTCGGTGACAACGGTCTACCGTGCCCCGATCGACTGGCACGACGGCCTGTTGATCGCTATCTCGCAGTCGGGCGAGAGCCCGGACATCCGTGTGGTGGCCGAGTCGGCTCGCGCCGGGGGTGCGCTCACGATCGGCATCACGAACGAAGTGGACTCGCCGCTGGCACACGCTGTGGAGCATGTCCTCGACTGCCATGCGGGTCCCGAGCGGGCGGTGCCCGCCACCAAGACCTACGTCGGCTGCCTGGCGGTTGTGGCGCGGCTGGTCGCGAGCCTCCGTCCGGCCAGCGACGTTGCCACGGCTCTGCCGGACATCCCCGGCGCCCTAACCGCCACGATCGCGCGCGCCGACCAGTGGCTCGGGTCCGGGCCGGGGTCCGGCCTTGTGAGCGAGATGGCCGGCGCCGAGCGGGCGCTCGTCGTCTCGCGCGGCTACAACCTGGCGACCGCGCTGGAGGTCGCCCTCAAGCTGAAGGAGGGCTGCGGCCTGTTCGCGGCAGGCTATTCATCGGCCGATGTGATGCACGGGCCGATGGTGCTCGCCCTGCCGGGGGTGCCGATGCTCGCCCTCCGACCGGACGGACCTATGGGATCGGCAATCGACGAGTCGGTCGCCGCTGCCCGGCGGCGCGGCGTGCGGCCGTGGCTCATCGGCGGCCGCGAGGCCGCGGATGAAGAGCCCGCCACGCTCCACTTGCCCGATGACCTGCCGGAGGCGTTGACGCCGCTGACCTACGTCGTGCCCGGCCAGCTCCTGACCGAGCGGTTGGCGACTAGGCTTGGCCGCAACCCGGATGCACCCGCCGGGTTGACCAAGGTCACCCGCACCACCTAGTGGAGGAACCCGTCTTGCCCGATGTGAAGCTCGGCATCCTGCTCTGGAACCAGGCGACCGGTTGGGCGGAGTACGAAGGGGCCGCGAGACGGGTCGATCGCCTGGGCTATGACCACCTGTGGGCGTGGGATCACCTGTACGCCATCTTCGGCGACCCGTACCAAGCGATCTTCGAGGGCTGGATGGCCCTCGCCGCATGGGCCAAGGCCACCGAGCGCGTGCGGCTGGGGCTGCTCGTCGGCGCCAACACCTTCCGCAACCCTGCCCTGGCCGCCAAGCTGGCAGTGACCCTGGACCACATCAGCGACGGTCGGGCGATCCTTGGCAACGGCGGCGCCTGGTTCGAGCTTGAGCACACCGCGCACGGCATCGACTTTGGCAGCAGCGTCGGCCAACGGCTCAGGTGGATGGACGAGGCCACCGCAGCCATCCGCATGCTGCTCGACGGCGGCGAAGTGACCAGCCCTCCCGACGGCCGGTACACGTTCGAGCGCCTGGTCCTGCTGCCGCGTCCAGTGCAGGGCCGGCTGCCGATCATGATCGGCGGGTCGGGGGAGAAGAAGACGTTGCGCACCGTGGCCCGTTACGCCGACATGTGGAACGCGATGGGAACGGCCGACTTC
>Ga0299907_10003252_pt1 | contig 10347 bp, 9 predicted proteins | sample RVTome_16_FD_198680 | JGI IMG/M metagenome (GOLD analysis project Ga0299907, IMG submission 198680) | Soil microbial communities from uranium-contaminated site in the Upper Colorado River Basin, Wyoming, United States - RVT152D67 (version 2) ... | reverse complement strand
GGCCGGACAACACCACGCTGCCGGTGAGCGCCACGGTCGGCGATGCCGAGGCCGCGTTCGCGCGAGCCGAGATCGTGGTGGGCGGTCGGTTCCGTCACCCCCGCCTGGCCGCGGCGCCGATCGAGAGCCGCGGCGCGATCGCCTGGCGCGAGGCCGAGACCGGCACGCTCGTCGTGTGGGCGTCGATCCAGAACCCGTACCGCCTGCGCGACGCCATCGCCGGCGCGCTGGGGCTGCCGGCCGAGTCCGTGCGCGTCCTGGTGCCGGACGTCGGCGGTGGCTTCGGCCCCAAGGGCGATGTCTATCCCGACGAGATCCTCGTCGCCGCCGCCGCGCGGCGGCTGGGGCGGCCGGTGCGGTGGAGCGAGAGCCGCCGCGAGGACTTCATGGCGCTGGGTCACGACCGCGAGCAGGTGCACGACGCGCGGATCGGGCTCACCGGCGATGGCCGCATCGTCGCGCTGCAGACGGTCTTCCTGGCCGACGTCGGCGCCTACCCGGCCCAGGGCGACGGCCTCACGCTGAACACGGTGAATCACCTGCCCGGCCCGTACCGCGTGCCCGCGTACCGGGGCACTGGCCACAGCGTCGTGACGACCAAGACGCTCAACGCCGCCTACCGGGCGGCCGGTCGCCCCGAGGCCGTGTTCGTGATGGAGCGGCTCATGGACCTGGCGGCGCGTCGTCTCGGCCTCGACCCCGCCGAGCTGCGGCGCCGCAACCTCGTGCGGCCCGAGGAGATGCCGTACCGGCCGGGCCTCACCTACAAGGATGGCGTGCCGGTCACCTACGACCCCGGCGACTTCCCGGCCGCATTCGAGCGCGCGCTCACGCTGCTCGACTACGACGGCTGGCGACGCCGGCAGAAGGCCCAGGGCGACGGCGCGCGCCGCATCGGGCTCGGCGTCGCCTGCTACGCGCAGGGCACCGGCCTGGGTCCCTACGAGGGGGCGACCGTGCGTGTCGATCCCAGCGGCACGGTCTACGTCCTCATCGGCGTGGCCGCGCAGGGCCAGGGCCACGCGACCACGCTCGCCCAGGTCGCGGCGGCCGAGCTGGGCGCGGCGTACGACGACGTGACCGTCGTCGGCGGCGACACCGAGCGCTTTCCGATCGGCATGGGCACCGGCGGCAGTCGCGTGATGGTCAACAGCGGCCCCGCCGTCGCCGGCGCCGCGCGCGAGGTGCGAGCCAAGGCCGCCCGCGTGGCGGCCGAGGTGCTGGAGTGTGCGGTGGAGGACGTGCGCATCGAGGCCAGCCGCGCGTTCGTGGCCGGGATGCCGGACCGCGCGGTGCCACTCGGCCGCCTGGCCCACGTGGCCGTGAAGTCCCGGGCCCTGCGCGGCATGCCCGATCCCACGCTCAACGCCTGCACGTACTTCTATCCCGACACCGTCACCTGGGCGTTCGGGGTGCAGGCCGCCGCCGTGGAGGTCGACGTCGACACCGGCGTCACCAGGCTGGCCGCCTATGCGATCGTCCACGACCCCGGCCGCGCCATCAACCCGGCGATCGTCGAGGGCCAGCTGCAGGGCGGCGCCGCCCAGGGCATCGCGGCCGGCCTGCTCGAGGAGATCGTCTACGACGCCGACGGCCAGCTCCTGACCGGCAGCCTGATGGACTACGCGCTGCCGCGCGCCGACGTGCTGCCGCCGCTGCCGGTGACGCTCGACGAGCACCGCTCCGCCATCAACCCGCTCGGGGTGAAGGGCGTCGGCGAGAGTGGCGCCATCGGCGGTGCGGCGGCCATCGCCAACGCGATCGAGGACGCCGTGGCCGATCTCGGCGTGACGATCCACGAAGTGCCCGTGACACCGGCGCGTCTCTGGACACTCATCCGGACCTCCCGCGACCCTCGTGGGTGACGTCGCGTGTACGCTGGAGGCGGATCGGCCGTCCGGCGGGCCTGGGCAGTCGCGGGCACCGGGCTTGCTGGCCCGTGAATCATGACCCCGACCGCTGAGACGACCCCCCGGGCGGTGCTCGGCCTGCGTGACGCGATCGGCCTCATCGTGGGCACGGTCGTCGGCGTCGGCATCTTTCGCACGCCGTCGCTCGTCGCCGAGCACGCCGGCAGCATGAGCGTCGCCCTGCTGGCGTGGCTGGCCGGCGGCCTGGTGTCGCTGCTCGGCGCCCTCTGCTACGCCGAGCTGGCCTCGACCTATCCCAACACCGGCGGCGACTACCACTACCTCACGCGCGCCTTCGGCCGGCGGCTCGGCTTCCTGTTCGCGTGGGCCCGCCTCAGCGTCGTGCAGACCGGCGCCATCACGCTGCTGGCCTTCGTCCTCGGCGACTACGCCTCCGAGCTGCTCCAGCTCGGTCCGTGGGGCTCGCCGCTGTGCGCGGCCATCATCGTCGTGCTCCTGACCGCGACGAACATCGTCGGCGTGCGGCAGGGCGCCGCCACCCAGAACGTGCTCACGGCCGTCGAGGTGAGCGGCATCCTGCTGATCGCGCTCGCCGGCCTGGCCGCGCAGCCGGCGACGGCGCTGCCCTCCATGAGCGAGGCCGCCGCCTCGCCGGGAACCTTCGGCCTCGTCATGGTGTTCGTCCTGCTGACCTATGGCGGCTGGAACGAGGCGGCCTACCTCTCGGGCGAGCTGCAGGATCCCGGCCGTACCATGGTCCGGGCGCTGGTGTGGAGCCTGGCCCTGATCACCGGCCTCTACCTGCTGATCAACTGGTCGTTCCTCGCCACGCTCGGCGTGGCCGGCGTGGCCGGGTCCAAGGCCGTGGCGGCCGACGTCGTGCACGTGACGCTCGGGCCTCAGGTCGCCCGGCTCACCGGCGCGCTCATCGTCGTCGCGGCGCTGACCTCGATCAACGCGGCCATCTTCACGGGCGCCCGCTCGTCCTACGCGGTCGGCCGCGACTTCAGCGCGTTCCGGTTCCTCGGCCGCTGGCATCCCGTCACCCGCACGCCGGTCAACGCCCTGCTCACGCAGGGCGCCATGGCGCTGGCGCTCGTGGGCCTCGGCGGGCTGACCCGCAGCGGCTTCGAGACGATGGTCGAATACACGGCGCCGGTGTTCTGGCTCTTCCTGTGCCTGACCGGCATCGCGCTGTTCGTGCTGCGGCGCCGTGACCCCGCCCGGGCGCGGCCGTTCCGCGTTCCCTTCTACCCGCTGACGCCGCTGCTCTTCTGCGCGACCAGCGGCTATCTCGTGTACTCCAGTCTCGCCTACACCGGGCTCGGCGCCCTGGTCGGCCTCGCCGTGCTGGCCGCCGGCACGCTGGGCCTCGCGTTCACCAAAGGGGGAAGCTGACATGCGGCTGCACCGATCCGTCGTCGTCTCCGCGCTCGCGCTGGCCCTGTGCGTCACCATCGCCGGCGCGACCGGGGCGCAGCAGCAGCTCAAGCCGCTCGAGCGGGAGCCGGAAGTTCCCTACGTGCCGACGCACGAGCTCGTCGTCGCCGAGATGCTGAAGGTCGCCAAGGTCGGCAAGAACGACGTGCTCTACGACCTGGGCTCCGGCGACGGCCGCATCCCGATCACCGCCGCCAAGCGGTTCGGGACCCGCGGCGTCGGCGTCGACATCGATCCGGCCCGCGTCACCGAGGCTCGCGCCAACGCCGTGAAGGCGGGCGTGGCCGACAAGGTGAAGTTCATGCAGCAGGACCTCTTCGAGACCGACATCAAGGAGGCGACGGTCGTCACGCTCTACCTGCTGCCCGACGTCAATCTCCGCCTGCGGCCCAAGCTGCTGGCCGATCTCAGGCCCGGCACGCGCGTCGTCTCCCACAACTACGACATGGGCGACTGGAAGCCGCTGCAGACGATCACGGTGAAGGTCCCCGAGGAGCACACGATCTACTACTGGGTGGTGCCGCCGAAGAGCGGCAGCCGCTGAGGCTCAGCGCCCGGCTGGAGCCGCCAGCATCTCCAGCCGGGCGCGGTTGACCGCTGCGCACCTCCGCCGCGCTCATGCCGGCCTCCACGCGCGCGAGCCCGAGGCCGCCGACGGCGGTGGGCAAGGCCAGGCCGCCGGGTCGTCTCGATGCGCGGACCCCCACGCCGGCAAGTCTAGCCCGGCACCGCCGGCGGGCCAGTGCTAGTCTGTGCGGGGACGACATGGTTCGCGCCGCCGGGAAGCCCACGACCGTCCTCCTCGTACGACACGGGCAGACCGCGACGACCGGGCACGTGCTGCCCGGCCGCGCGCCGGGCCTGCACCTATCCGACGACGGCCGCCGCCAGGCCGACGCCGCCGCCCGACGCATCGCCGGCCTCGCGCGCGTCGCCGCCGTCTACGCCTCGCCGCTGGAGCGCGCGCGGGAGACGGCCGCGCCGATCGCGCGCGCCCGCGGCCTGGCCCTGCGCATCGAGCGCGGGCTGCTCGAGCTCGACGTCGGCAGCTGGACGGGCTCGCGGCTCGATCGGCTGAGCAGGCGCCCGGAGTGGGCCACCGTGCAGCGCTACCCGAGTGGCTTCCGGTTCCCCGACGGCGAGTCCTTCGTCGAGATGCAGGCGCGCGTGACGGCCACCCTCGCCGCGCTGGTGGACCGGCATCGCGGCGGCGTCGTCGTGGCGGTGTCCCACGCCGACCCCATCAAGGCCGCACTCGCGCAGGCGCTCGGCATGCACCTCGATCTCTTCCAGCGGCTGGCGGTCGCACCGGGCTCGATCACCACGATCGCCTACGGCGCTCTGGGCCCGACGGTGCTCGGGATGAACAGTCTCGACGACGGTGGGGCGACCTCGTGAGCGCCTCCTTCCACCTCGACCTTCCCGACCACTTCACCGCCGGCGCGGTGGGCCCGCCGGGCCAACGGGTGTTCTATCTGCAGGCGCGCGAGGCCGGCACCACGGTCACGCTCAAGTGCGAGAAGGAACAGGTGGCCGCCCTCGGCGAGTACCTGGGCGGGCTGCTGGCGCGCCTGCCGGCCACCGGCCCGGCGGCCGACGACAAGCGCGAGCTGCTGCAGCCCTTCGAGGCGGCGTGGGCCGTGGGCTCGCTCGGGGTGGGATACGACGCGGACCGCGACCGCATCCTGGTCGTCGCCAACGAGCGTGTCGAGGAGGAGGAGGAGGAAGGCGAAGGCACCGCGGACGAGCCCGGCGCTGCCGAGCCGGCCTCCGCGCGCTTCGCCATCACGCGCGCCCAGGCCGCGGCCTTCGTCGAGCGGGCGCGGCTGCTGCAGCGGGCCGGCCGTCCCACCTGCCCCATGTGCGGCGAGCCGAAGGACCCGGCCGGCCACATCTGCCCGCGCAGCAACGGCCACGTCGCCGCCAAGGCGTGATGACGGCGACGGCGGCCGTGGACGTGCTCACGCGCGGGGCGCTCACGGTCAAGGGCCGGCTACCGTGGAGCAGCAACACGACGCTGCTCGTCGAGGCCAGCCTGGACGGCGCCATCGCGCTCGGCGTCTACAAGCCCGAGCGCGGCGAGCGCCCGCTGTGGGATTTCCCGAGCGGCCTCTACCGCCGCGAGCTGGCCGCCTGGCACCTGTCGGAGGCGCTCGGCTGGGGGCTGGTGCCGCTGACGGTGCCGCGCGACGGCCCCTACGGCGAGGGCTCGGTCCAGCTCTTCGTCGCCGCCGACTTCGAGCAGCACTACTTCACGCTACGCGAGGACGACCGGCACCACGACCGGCTGCGCCACATCTGCGCGTTCGATCTCATCACCAACAACGCCGATCGCAAGAGCGGCCACTGCCTGCTCGGCGAGGACGGCACGATCTACGCGATCGACAACGGCCTGTGCTTCCACGTCGAGCCCAAGCTGCGCACGGTCATCTGGGAGTTCGCCGACGAGCCGCTGCCGCCGGCGGTTCTCGACGATCTGGCCCGGCTGGCCGCCCGGCCGCTGCCGGCCCCGCTGCGCGGGCTGCTCGCGGCCGACGAGTGCGCCGTGCTGCTCAAACGGACGCGCGCGCTGGTGAAGGCCGGCCGCTTTCCGGTCGACACGATCGGTCGCGGCTATCCCTGGCCGCTGGTGTAGCGTGGCGTACCAGCCCTACCTTCCCGCCACCGACATGCCGCGCTTCGTGCGCGAGCTGGCGGAGTTCGTCGGCTTCGACGACGCGGAGGCGGCCACGGTGCGCCGCACGGCGCCGGTCGTGCTGGCCCGCGAGGCGGCGCTCACCGCCGCGCTCTACGAGCACTTCCTGAGGTCTCCGGCCTCGGCCCGCTTCTTCCTGGGCCCGGACGGTGCGCCGGACCACGGGCGCATCGAGCGTCGCCGCCACTCGCTGGCCCGCTGGCTGCGCGAGACGGCCCAGGCGGCGCTGACCCACGAGCACGCCTACTACCTGCTCACCATCGGGCTGTCCCACAGCCACCGTCCCCACGGGCCGGGCGGCGTGGTGTCCGCCCACTTCATGGTGGGCGCGATGAGCCTGACCCAGACCGCGCTGGCCGACGCCTTCGCCGCCGAGCTGCCCCCGGCCGAGGCGCTGGCGGCGAGCCGGGCCTGGAACAAGCTCCTGCTGGTCCACCTGGCCGCCCTGCTCCTCGGCTATCTGCCCGCGCGTCCGTCCTGAGGTACAATCCTTGGCGGGAGGCGACTCATGGCCGGCGAGACATTCGACCGCACCCTCGAAGACATCGGCAACATCGTCCACCTCGAGCACGTCAACGTGCGCGTCCCCTGCCAGCAGCTGGCGACGCAGTTCTACGTCGTCGCGCTCGGGCTGACGCGCGACCCCTACATCATGGTCGGGCTCGACAACATGTGGATCAACGTCGGCCACTCGCAGTTCCACCTGCCGACGGCCGAGGCTCAGGTGCTGCGCGGCTTCACCGGGCTGGTGATCCCCGACTTCGACGAGCTGCCGGCCCGCGTCGCCGCGGCGGCCGACCGGCTCAAGGGCACCAGGTTCTCGTGCCGCCTCGAGACCGACTGGGCCGACGTGACGTGCCCCTGGGGCAACCGGTTCCGGCTGCACCGCCCGGGCCCGCGCTTCCCGCGCATGGAGCTCGGCATGCCGTACGTCGAGCTGCCGGTGCCCGAGGGGACGGCGCCCGGTATCTGCCGTTTCTACCGGCAGATCATGGATGCGCCGGCCGAGGTTGTGAAGAACGGCACCGTCGCCACCGAGGTCAAGGTCGGCACCTCGCAGAAGCTCATCTTCCGTGAGACGAACGAGCCGCTGGAGTTCTACGACGGCCACCACATCGCCATCTACATCGCCGACTTCTCCGGGCCCCACAAGCGCATGCTCGAGCGCGGCATCGTCAGCGAGGAGAGCAACCCCTACCAGTACCGCTTCGTGGAGATCACCGACCCCGAGAACGGCAAGGTGATGTTCGAGCTCGAGCACGAGGTGCGCTGCGTGACGCACCCGATGTACCGCCGTCCGCTGATCAACCGGAACCCGGCCCAGCGCCAGCCGACGTACGTCGCCGGTCGCGACGCGCGCGTCTGGGCGTAGGACCGCGCTCCGCGCTGTTGTCGTCGAACGGGGCGACCCCGCGGTCGCCCCGTTCGCGTGTCTGGCCACGGAGGACACCGCGGGTGACGATCCGGTGGCTGCTCGCCGCGCTGCTCCTCCTCGGCGTCCTTTCGGTGCCGCTCGTCACCGCCGCCCAGCGACCTGGCAAGACGCCTCGCATCGGATACCTCACGCCCATCGCCCAGCCCAGCCGCGACGAGCACTTCCGGCGTGCGCTGCGCCTACACGAACACCGAGCCGCCGTCCACCACGAGCGTCTGTCCGGTCATGAACGCGCTGTCGGCGGACGCGAGAAACAGCACCGTCCCCTCGACGTCCTCGGCCCCCGCCTCCCGCCTGAGCGCCCGCGAGGCCAGCACGGACGCGCGCTGGAACTCGCTGATGTCCGGGTTGGCGAGCACCGTCTCGCTCATGATCAGGCCGGGGGCGACGGCGTTGACGGCGATACCGTCGGGGCCGAGCTCGCGGGCCAGCGCGCGGGTCAGCGCGATGACGGCGCCCTTCGACGTCACGTAGTGCAGCAGCCCGGCCGTGCCCTTGTGGGCGATGGCCGAGGCCACGTTGACGATGCGGCCGCCGCCCTGCGCGCGCATGACCGGCGCCGCCGCGCGCACGCAGTTCCAGATGCCCTTGACGTTCACCGCCATCACGCGGTCCCACTCGGTCTCGGTGATCGTCTCGAAATGACCCGGCTTGAGCGTGGCGAAGACGGCGGCGTTGTTGACGAGCACGTCCACGCGCCCGAAACGCTCGCGCGTCTCGCCGATGATGCGTGCGCAGTCGGCGAACACCGCCACGTCGGCCCGCACCGCGTGCGTCGCCGCCGGCGTGTCCAGCCGCTTCAGCGCGTCGGCGCCGTCCACGACGTCGGCGATCACCACGCGCGCGCCCTCGGCCACGAAGCGGCGCGCGTAGGCGAGGCCGAGCCCGGCGGCGCCGCCGGTGACGATCGCGACCTTGCCCTCGAGCCGCCCGGGCCTCACGCCGAGGCGTCCCGGCAGGCCGGACACGTCAGGTCGGCGACGTCCCGCCAGCCGTACTGCGCGGCGGCGGCGGCCGGCGAGACGTAGCCGTTGATCACGTCGTCACGCAGCCGGGCACGCTCCCGCGCGGTGGCCGCACCGACGCCGCCGGCCCCGGGTGCCCGGAGATGGATCTCGGCGCCCGCCGGCGCGGTGAACGCGCCCTTGCTCAGCAGCTCCCGCGCGGCGCCGTCGCTCGTCACCGCGATGCGGCCCGGCGCGCCGGCGCCGCCGCCGCCCAGCCCGAACGGCGCCGACTTCGTCCGCTCCAGGCAGACGCTGGCCCGCGAGGGCTGGCCGAGGATGCGCCACACGCGCTCGACACCGCAGCCGCCGCGGAAGCGGCCGGGCCCGCCGGTGTCGGGCACGATCGCATAGCGCTCGACACGGACCGGGAACGACATCTCCAGCACCTCGATCGGCGTGTTCATCGTGTTGGAGATGCCGCTGGCCACGCCGGTGATGCCGTCCTTGGTGGGCCGGGCGCCGAAGCCGCCCTTGATCGTCTCGTAGGAGACGTAGCGCCCGCCGGTGCGATCGTCGACGCCGCCCAGCGTGAGGATGGCCGAGGTGCCCTGTGAGCACGCCATCACCCGGTCGGGCGCCAGCTGCGCCATCGCGCCGAACAGCATGTCGCACACGCGGTGGCTGATCTCGTGGTTGGCGTACACGACTGGCGCCGGGGCGACGGCGCTGACGACCGTGCCCGGCTCCGCGGCAAGGGTGATCGGCCGCCAGCACCCGGAGTTCGGCGGCACGAGGTCGCCGGGGTCGGCGATCATCTTGATGGCGCAGTAGATCCCCGAGGCCGTCACGTTCAGCGGCGCGTTCATCGGCCCCGGCACCTGGGCATCGGTGCCGGCAAAGTCCACCGTGAGCCGGTCGCCGCGCTTGTCCACGCGCATCCGGATCCAGAACGGCTGGTCCTCCTTGTCGCCGTTGTCGAGGATGCCGTCGCCGTCACAGAAATCCTCGAAGGCGGCGGTGCCGTCGGGCAGCGCGGCCAGCAGGCCGCGCATCATGCGCTCGGAGTAGTCCAGCACCTCCTGCATGATCGCCAGCAGCCGGGCGGCGCCGTGCTTGCGGGACAGCTCTTGCAGTCGCGTCACGCCCCGGTGGGTGGCCGCGAGCTGCGCCCGCAGGTCGCCCCGGCGCTCGTCGGGCGTGCGCACGTTGGTGAAGATGATCGCCTCCACGTCGCGATTCGGCACCCCGGCCGCGTAGAGCCGTACCGGCGGCAGCCGCAGGCCCTCGCCGAAGATCTCGGTGGTGGCGCCGTAGGAGCCGGGCGTGGCGCTGCCGATGTCCGGCCAGTGCGCGCGCACGCAGGCGAAGCCGAGCAGCGTCGCCTCGTGGAAGGCCGGGGTGACCACGTTGACGTCGGGCAGGTGGCTGCCGCCGAAGTAGGGATCGTTGTGGATGAAGACGTCGCCGGGCTCGAAGCCGGCGAAAGCCTGGATGACCGCCTTGACGGCGAGCGGCATCGAGCCCAGGTGGATGGGCAGGTCGGGACCCTGCGCCACCATCTCGCCGCGCACGTCGAAGAGCCCGCACGAATAATCGCCGGCCACTTTCAACAGCGGGGAATAGGCGGTCTTCGCCAGGACCACCTTCATCTCTTCGGCGGCGCAATACAGCGCGTTCTTCACCACCTCGAACGTCGCGGGATCGACCTCACGCATGGGCGCTCTCCAGCGCGATCAGCCCGCCGACCTCGGCGCGCAGGCGCCAGCCCGGCGGGACGACCACGGTCGTGTCGGGCGACTCGACGATCAGCGGGCCGGAGCGACTCGTGCCGGGCGCCAACCCCTCGCGGGCGACCACCGGGCAGCGCACGAGGCCGGTCTCCTTGAAGTACGCCTCGCGGGTGGCCGGCGCCCCCGACGGCGCCGCCCCCGGCGCGGCGCGCGAGATGTCGAGGGGCGC
>Ga0299907_10003251_pt1 | contig 10347 bp, 14 predicted proteins | sample RVTome_16_FD_198680 | JGI IMG/M metagenome (GOLD analysis project Ga0299907, IMG submission 198680) | Soil microbial communities from uranium-contaminated site in the Upper Colorado River Basin, Wyoming, United States - RVT152D67 (version 2) ... | reverse complement strand
ACTTTTCGAGGAGCTGGATTACGTGCCGACGCCGATCGGCGGGCTCAGCCTGAGGCGACGCAGGGGATTCGCCCGGGATGCCGACATCTATGAGATCAAGCTTGGCGATGACTTCCTGATGTCCAGCATCTGCACCGCCTCAGAGGCTGCACTTGCACGTCTGGGACTGGCCGAGCTGACGAAAGAGAGTCTCGATGTGGTCGTGGGGGGTCTCGGCCTCGGGTACACCGCCAAAGCGGTTCTTGAGGACGATCGCGTGATCGCTCTTGGTCATAGAAACAATTCCGGAAGTGATCGAATGGCATGAGAAGGGTCTGCTTCCGTTGGAGCCCAGCTTGTCCGCAGATTCGCGCTGCAAGCTCGTGCAGGGCAATTTCTTCGCCATGGCATCCGCCGCTGGCTTCGACCCCAACGAACCAGACCGTCGGTTTGACGCCATCCTGGTCGATATCGATCACTCACCCCGCCAGTTGCTACATCCGAGCCATGCGTCACTCTATGATGAGTCCGGCTTGCGTGATCTCGCCGAGCGGCTGAATCCGGGCGGTGCGTTCGGGCTGTGGTCGAATGATCGACCAGACCAACAATTCTGCCAGAACTTAGAGAAAGCGTTCGCGGTCTCGCGGGCTCAGATATTCACCTTCCCCAATCCGCTGAAGGACTGCGATGAAGCCGCCACGATCTATATCGCGCGGAAGTCTTGAGCCCATGTGCTGTTAGGGCTCATCTGGTTCTTGCGATCTCGAGCAGCCGATTGGCCTTTGGGCTTCTGCATCAGTGCGACATTTGCCGCCGGAATTTCGCAGGTCCAGTCAAACTGCTTCGCCAGATGGTGAAACGTTTCCTCGCGATAGAACACCACATGGCTGGGCTCTTGGCGGTAATACCAATTGCCGAAGCCGGCGTCGTCAGTCTGAAAGCTCGTCATCACTGCAAGCCAACCACCGGGCCGCAACAGCTTATCAAGAGATGCAAACGTGGCAGCTGGGCGGTGCAGATGCTCGGCCACTTCGGTGCAGGTTATGAAGTCGTAGCTGCGCTCTAAGGAGGAGGGATCAGGCGCAAAAAACGGATCGTAGAGATGCAGGTCGTGCCCGGCCTCACTCAGCATCTTGGCGAGTGCGGGTCCGGGCCCGCATCCAAAATCCAAGCCGACACAACGTGGAGGAAGCCGGTTCAGGAGCGGCGTGGAGACCTTGGATAGAAAGTTTCTGTAGCGCGGGTCGTCCGGGTCGTTTTCGTGCAGAAGGTATCGCTTCAGCTCTTCATCAAGCCCGGGCAATTGCGACGGATCAAGAAAGGTCGCTTGACAGACCCGGCATCGCCAATAGATCCGGCCTCCCGCGATTCGGAGAAACCGGACTCGCCTCGTGAGGCATACGGGGCATCCGCCTGCTTGCCGCGGCAAATGTTCAATCCCGGAACTTGAGCGGCCATCTCGATAGATGACAAGCCAGAGGAAGGAATCCCGGTCTCTTACCACTGAACGTGCAGAAGATCATCACGTAAAGCAGCTACACAGATGATGAGAGGCCAACTATATTGGTATCGCTGCTTGAGACGTTCGGTCTGAACGCTCCGCCGCGTTGACGGGGATTTACCACCCCTCCACGGCACCGCCGCACAGTCGCGCGGATGTGCATCCTCGAAATTGAGTTGGCGCTCCGAATCGGAGCAAAGCCGCAAGCACAGGAGTGATTCGATTGCCTATGCGCAGAACGTCAGACAAGAAGGGCAGTACCGGCTGCCAGAGAGCAAAGCGCCAGTCGCCTTCTGTTTCCTTCGGCGGGAGATACATATCCGTCGGGCCGCTTCCCCTGGGCAGCGACGCTGCTTCGTTAGACTTCGTGCGTCAGATTCAGTCATTCACTTGCGTCAGGCGAAGTCTGATCGGAATGCGGGGACAGGAGCTTTTTATCTATTTCGAAAGCATGGAGGACACGGCGACCTTTCTCGAAACCTGGATATTCCTGGTCGACCAAATGGCTTCCGAAGACGCTGCGTCTGAGACGGCGGCGGATGCAAGTCCGGTACAGCTCCGACTGGTTGAGGGGTTGAGCCACGCTACGCTTCTTGCCTTAAAACAATATTTGGCGAGGTTTGGGAGTGGCGGCTATCTGGTGTCCGAGGACGCGGACGGACTGTCTTTCGTCTTTGTCAATCCGCAGGACGCCGCACTCATGCGGCAGCAGTTCACTAGGGCGTTTCAGTGCATCCCGCATCTTCAAGAGGCTCTTCCTTGACGGTTTCTGAAATACCTGCCGCCACTGAGTCAACCAGCAGACGCACCTTCGCGATCATTTCCCACCCGGACGCTGGCAAGACCACGCTGACGGAAAAGCTATTGTTTTTCGGCGGAGCGATCCGGCTTGCCGGACATGTGAAGGCGCGCGGAGAGAGGCGCCGTACCCGGTCAGACTGGATGGAGATGGAGCGAGCACGCGGAATTTCCGTCTCAAGCTCTGTGATGACTTTCGAGCATGGCGGCCTGGTGTTCAACCTTCTCGACACGCCCGGGCACCAAGATTTCAGCGAGGATACTTACCGCACCCTCAGCGCCGTGGACTCGGCGATCATGGTGATAGACGCGGCCAAAGGCATCGAGAGCCAGACGCGCAAGCTCTTCGAGGTCTGCAGGCTACGGGACATTCCGATCATCACCTTCATCAACAAGATGGATCGCGAGGGGCGAGATCCGCTCGAGTTGTTGGATGAGATCGAAAGCACATTGGCTCTCGTTGTCTCCCCCGTCACATGGCCAGCTGGTACGGGGGTGGATTTCCACGGCTGCTTTGATCTGGCCGCCAACAAATTTCTTACCTCTACCGCAGGAAAAGGCGCCCCTTACGACCGGGAAGTTGCCTGCAAGGGGATCAATGATCCTCAGCTGGACGAGCTCATACCCTCGCATCTATTGGCGCACTTTCGGGAGGGGGCTGGACTTGCGATCTCGGCTTACCCGCGGCTCGATCTTCAGTCGTTCCGGGAGGGCCACATGACACCCGTGCTGTTCGGCAGCGCATTGAAGGATTACGCCGTGCCGCAGCTGCTTCAGATGATTGCCCAACATGCACCGCCGCCTCAGCCGCAGCCCGCCGAGCCTAAAACCGTCGAGCCATCGGAAGAGCGCGTGACCGGCTTTGTCTTCAAGGTTCAAGCGAACATGGATCCTAACCACCGTGACCGGGTCGCGTTCGTTCGACTTTGTTCCGGTCGACTTCGACGCGGCATGAAGCTCAGGCAGGTCCGAACCGGGCGAACGCTCAGCGTAAACAATCCGATTTTCTTCTTCGCCAGGGAACGGGAGCTTGCCGAGGAGGCACTGCCCGGAGACATTGTTGGTATTCCGAATCACGGCACCCTGCGGGTTGGCGACGCGCTGTGCGAGGGTGCTGACGTCAAGTTCACCGGCCTTCCGAATTTTGCGCCGGAGATCTTGCGGCGAATTCGCCTCGACGATCCGATCCGCGCGAAGCAGCTTAGGCGAGCACTCGACGACTTCGCTGAAGAAGGGGTTACACAAGTGTTTCGCCCGGTTTCTGGCGCAAGTTGGATTATTGGCGCAGTGGGACAGTTGCAGCTAGACGTGCTGACGGAGCGAATGAACTCTGAATATCAGATTCAGGTTGCGCTTGAGCCTGCGCCTTACCAAACGGCCCGGTGGGTCAAGAGCGGCGATGAGTCGGCGCTGAGACTGTTCCTGGAGCGCCAGCGAAGCTCGCTGGCAATGGACCGGGACGACGAGCCGGTTTTCCTCGCTAGAGATGCTTGGGAACTCGAGCGCGTGGTCGACCAGTGGCCGGCGATCAAGTTTCTCGAGACACGTGAGCGGGCATGAGAGACGCAAATTAGGACTACAAAAACGAAACGAGACGCGCTATCTGAGTACCGAGCAGTCGCTTTGTCCCCGCTTTCCGCGAACCTCACTCCCGGTGAGATGGGACGGCCTGCTGAACCGGTAGCATAGCAAGCGGTGTAGCCACCGAGCGGCCCTTCGGCCCCGGGAAGCTCTCGCGCCTTGTCGGTTTGCCGTGGTTGCCCAGCCACGTCCAAGCGGCCGGCTTCGGGATATTCTCAATACGGGTCTGGGACGCAGTCGGGCGTCCACACTAGCTCGCGTGTCGCACGTTGGAGCTTCAACCCTGTGTCCAATGCAAAGGAAAAGCCTGCTCTGCGCATCTCGAAAAATAGGGATGCCTTGCGGCTCGAATGTGCTTTGGCCGACATGGTTCGCAGGGCCGAACGCGCGAAGTCTCTCATTCTTTCTTCCGAAAGGACGACAGACCCAAGCTTGGTTGAACTGCTTGATACGGTGGCCGCTCGAATGGCGCTGGGCTGGCCTACCACTTATGCCGATGCCACTGTAAGCGTAGATTTGACACTGCCTGGAGGAGGGACGGTCCAGGGATGACAGCCAAAGACATCAGATTTGACGCCGATGCTAGAGCGCGGCTCATGCGCGGCATGGACGTGTTGGCCGACGCTGTGAAGGTGACGCTTGGCCCACGTGGCCGCACCGTCGCTCTTGACCAGAATGGCTCCGCCCGCAGTTGACCAAGGATGGGGTTACGGTGGCGAAGCAGATCGAGCTTAAGGATCACTTTGAAAATCTTGGTGCCGAGACACTGCGCTTGGTCGCGGCGACGGCCGAGGAGGAGGCCGGAGACGGAACGACGACGGCAATCGTCATCACTCAGGCGATCGCAAGGGAAGGCATGAACGCCGTGACGCTAGGACATAATCCAATGGACGTGAAACGCGGCATCGAGCTGGCGGTAGCCGCGGCGGACGCAAACATCAAGAGAAGCTCGCGACCGGTGATTGACAAGAACTGGCTCATCCGAGTTGGCTTTATTGCTTCGAACTACGATTACCCTATCGCCGAGACCATCGCGACGGCGGTCGAACGAGTCGGTAAGGACGGCGTCATTATCGCCGAAGAGGGTCCTTCATTCGAGACCACGCTCGATGTGACTCAGGGCATCCGGCTTGAGGCCGGGTACGTATCGCCTCATTTCGTCACCGATCCAGAACGGCTGCTTTGCGAGCTTGAGAGCCCATACGTCCTTATTCATTACGGCAAACTCGATTCGCTTTCGCCTCTCCTAGCGATCCTTGAAAACGTCATCTCCCAGAATAAGTCGTTGGTCCTCATCGCCGAAGACTTCAGCGAGGAGGTCCTTGCCACTCTGATCCTCAACAAGCGGAAGGCCGGCTTGAAACTCGCTGCGGTCAAGATGCCACGTTTTGGAGAGAGCCAGAGAGCACTTCTCGACGATCTCGCAGCTCTGACCCACACCACGCCCATTTGTGAAGAGCTTGGCACTTCAGTCGCCAACATGTCCCTGGACGGCCTTGGTCGCGCCCTCACCGCCAGGATCAGCAAAGATGAGACAATTGTCGTCGGCGTGCCTGGCCAGTCGGATGCTGTTGAACAGCGGCGGAGGGAGATCAAGGGGGCGCTGTCTAAGGAGATCTCCGGAACAGAGCGTCGCGCGCTAGAGAAGCGTTTGGCGGCGCTGTCGGGTGGGGTCGCTATTCTTCGAATTGGCGGTCAAAGCGATACCGAGGTGCGCGAGCGGAAGGATCGCGCTGTCGACGCCATCAATGCCGTAAAGGCCGCCGTTGGCGGTGGCGTTGTCGCCGGGGGCGGCGTCGCCTTGCTTAGAGCGACCAATGCTCTTGAGAGCCTCCGTGCGGAAAACTCCGCCCAGAAAGTCGGCATCAATGCCGTCCGCAAAGGACTGCGGGCACTCCTCTGGCAGATCGCCGAGAATGCCGGTGACGCGGGTTCTGTCGTGGCGGCGAAGGTTATTGCAAATGCCCAATCCTCTGTCGGCTTCGATGCCCAGACCCGCGAGTATGTCGACATGTTTCACGCGGGCATCATCGACCTCGCCCCTGTCGTGAGAACGGCCTTGCGCTGCGGAAGTTCTGTTGCCGGCCTGTTGATCACGACACAGGCAGCGGTGGTTGTGCACGACGAAACAGAGGAAGCAAGAGCCGAAAGCCCAACAATGACGCATTGAGTTCAACGTGATGTTGGATCGCAATTTTGAATGAGCACGTATTGCAGGAGCGGAAAGGCAAATGAAAAAAGACCATGGGCAGCGTACGGAGATTGAGCATGGCCTATACCGGATTATCGCTGGTCAGCGGGGCAAAAGCTTCAAGGCCATCGCCTATGTGGACATGCGAAAGGTGGCCGAGACGAGTGGAGAGAATGCCGAGGAGGCGATCAATTCGCTGAAAGCCTTTTTGGACGCCAAGACTGCTAAGCGCAAGGAGGGCCGCAAGGAGGAAGTGCCCAGCGCTGCCGAGTTTAAGGATGCTTTGGAGGTATTGCGCGTCAACATGCCCGATCGCCTGATGGACATTTTATTCACGCATCGCCGACTGCCTGACGACACTGCAACGATGCTGCAACTTGCCAGGATTTCCTCCGGATGGACGTCAACGGTAATGGAAGTCGAATATGCCCGGCTTGGTCGAAAGATCTCGCGATTGCTGGGGTTCTCGCCGGTGTGCAAGGGGTTAGAGCCGCATTTGATGCCCGTGGTCGTGTTCGCAACGCCGAAAGGGTCGATGCACAAGGGGATTTGGAAGCTCCGCCCGCAATTTGCCGCTGCACTGGACGACCTGAAAGGCCACGTCCCGGCTAAGCGGCCAAATGGCGCCGCGACTTCGGTCAGAGCGAGCCCGGCATGACGCGGCAGTGGCGAAAGAAGTGGCCCGTAACGCCGAACGGTAAGTCGGGCGCGCCGCCGAGCCCTTCCAGTCAGTCTGTATTGCCACACAAGGAAGATCAGCAAACCAAGAACACCGGAGAGAAGATCGGGATGGAGAATCGAGAAGACACAGGCGCCCTCATCCACGCTTACGTGCGCGCCAAGTGGCTCGACAAGGGGAACGAGTCCCAGATTCTCCAGCTCAGCAGGCAGCTCGGCCGTGAGGTGCTGCAAAGGATCAATGCTCTAGGCTTCGACGCGGAAAAATTGCTTGAGGTTCCGGCCGACGAGGCTCTCTCAAGGCTGCAAACACTGGAAAATGAGGCTCTGCACGAAGATGCCGGCGTCGGCAACGCCAACCGGGCCGGCCAATGGAAGGATCGCCGTTGGCCACAGGGGAACGCGCCTCGATCAGCCCCGGGAGGTCAAGGCCGCCGTTGAGACAGCCAAATACCGATGAACGAGCGCGACATGCAATATCTCATCTATCAGAATTCGGTCGGAGCGTGGCGGTGGGCGTTGTTCGCGCACGGGGCGATAACGAAGGCAATTGCGGTAGCGCCAATTGCGTATCCGACAGAGGAGGCATGCAGACGGATGATCGGGCTTGTCCGCGACAGCCTCAACGCACCGGTAGTTGTCGCAGCGGCTGAACCAGGACGATGCGAGGTGCATATCGATCCTGATCGTTCATGAGGCGGGCTGTGCGCCATCCGCCCTTCGCTGCTCAGCCAGGCGCTCGATCGGCAGAGAGCTCTCAAGGAGGGTCTTACAGACGAGAAGAGAGGCAGTGTTCGTGCCAAAGTGGAATCTGCGAGGGGTAGTCCTGGAGTGCGTTCAGGGCGACATCGCGCGGCAGCCAGACGTCCAGGCTGTCGTCAACGCCGCCAACGCCGAGCTGCGCATGGGTGGCGGCGTCGCTGGCGCCATCCACCGCGCGGCCGGTCTGGAGTTGGATCGCGCTTGCCGAGACCTTGCGCCGATCAGGCCGGGCGAAGCGGTCATTACCGGCGCTTATGAGCTTCCAAACCGCCATGTCATCCATTGCCTCGGGCCAGTTTACGGGCTCGATAGAGAGCCGGAGCGACTGCTCGCCAACTGTTACAGGAGTGCTCTGCATCTCGCCGATCAGCATGAGATCATCTCGATCGCTTTTCCGGCGATCTCGACCGGTGCCTTCGGGTGTCCGATGGCGCCCGCAGCACAGGTGGCCTTTCAGACGATTATTGGGATGTTGGCTGAGTTGAAATCGGTTCGCCACATCCGGTTCGTCCTCTTTTCGGAAAGAGATTCCCGTATCCATGCCACCGTCTTGCGAGCATTGGTTGGGCCGCCGGTGACAAAGCGATCTACAGACGACGAAGGCCTACTCGATGAATTCTGAGATTGCAGCCGAGCACGTCGCACCTGATCGGCGGACCGTACCATTCGACGCGGAGATGCTCGAGTTGGTGACCGCCACAACCTCTACGTCGAGCAAGTGGGGTGCCCGGAAGGATTGCCGGTCGTGTTCCTGCACGGAGGGCCTGGCAGCGGTTGCCAATTGCATCATCGTGAGCTGTTCGATCCGGATCGATTCCGCACGATCTTGTTCGATCAACGCGGCGCAGGCCGGAGCCGGCCCCATTTGAGGCTGGAAGCCAACACGACGCGCCATCTTGTCGAGGATCTGGAGCGGATACACGCGCATCTCGGCATAGACCGATGGCTGGTTGTCGGCGGATCCTGGGGATCGACCCTGGCGTTGGCATACGCGGAACGCTTTCCTGAGCAGGTGTGCGGACTGGTTCTCCGCGCCATCTTTCTGGGGACCGAACAGGAGCTCGACTGGGCATTCGTCGAAGGGCCTAAGCGCTTTCGGCCGGAACTCCTCGCAGAACTCTCGGACTTCCTGCTTCCCTCCGAGCGCAATGATATCATTGGGTGCTTCATGCGACGGCTGTCCAATCCCCATCCTCTCATTCACGCGCCCGCTGCGGCGCTCTGGTATGCGGCGGAGCGCGTACTCTCTCGATCCGTGCCTTCAGACCCAACCTTGGCAGGGAATATGCCGCCATCAGACATCATTCCACCGACTCCGACCATGCAGGCACATTACTTTTCCAACTATTGCTTTCTCGAGCCCGGCCAGTTGCTGGCAAACGCTTACCGGCTGGCGAGGCCGTCAATGAGCTGGCTGGTGAGGAGGGCGCAGTAAGGTGCTGATCAAGGTGCTCGGCTCGGCTGCCGGCGGAGGCTTCCCGCAGTGGAACTGCAATTGCCGGAACTGCGCTGATGTTCGTGAGGGCCTGGACGGCCTAAGGCCGAGAACGCAATCATCTATCGCGGTGAGCGCTGGGGTTCGCGACTTTGTGTTGCTCAATGCCTCCCCCGACCTGCGGCAACAAATCACCGATACACCTGAGCTCCAGCCTATTGGCGGTTCGGCACGCAGCAGTCCGATCAAAGCCGTTGTTCTGACAAACGGCGACGTTGATCACGTCGCCGGTCTGCTAAACATGCGTGAGGGGCAGCCCTTTACGATCTACGCCACGGATCGGGTGCTACAGGTTCTGCAGTCGAATAGTGTCTTCGACGTCCTCGACAAGAGAATCGTGCGACGCCGGGCCCTCGCGCTTGGCCAGCCGTTTACGATCCAAGGCCCGACCGGCTTCCTCGGGCTCGACGTCGAGGCCTTCGCCGTCCCTGGCAAGATCGCGCTCTATCTCGAGGACGAACAGGCGGGCGAAACGCTCGGCACCGAAGAAGGCGATACGGTGGGTCTCAAGCTGACGGAGAAAGGTTCCGGACGCTACTTTTTCTACATACCGGGTTGCGCCGCCCTTGATGATGAGCTGCGGGCGCGCCTGAAACGCGCGCCGTTGGTCTTTTTCGACGGCACCCTTTACAGCGACGACGAAATGATCGCCCAAGGTCTACTCAATAAGACCGGTACGCGCATGGGCCATCTCAACATGTCGGGACCTGGCGGTACCCTAGCCGCCTTCGAGGATCTCGAAGTTGGGCGCAAGATTTTTGTTCACGTGAATAATTCCAATCCTGCATTCCGTGAGGACTCTCCCGAGCGGCGTGCGATCGAAGCCGCCGGATGGGAAATCGGCTACGACGGAATGGAAGTAGCGCTCTGAAGAGGAGCCGGACGCCTCGATGGCTCCGATTCTTGCGCGAACCGTAAAGATCCTACCTCACCGATCATGAGGCCGGCTGTAGTGGTCGGCGGCAAGATAAAGACCACCGAAACCGAAACTCATTAGCGCCAGTAGTTCCCAGCCGCCGATGAGCAGCCACAGACCGACTATGGCAAACACCAGAAGCAGAATGAATTGTGCGAAGAACATTCATGCTAGCTGCAGTGGCTCTTAGGCGAAAATGCGACAGGCATTAAAGCTCAGCCTTTAAGCCTGAATTCAAAGGCGCTCGGTTTCGACGGTGGAGGTCAATGAAGAGTTGTTTTCGGGATGAGCCGCTTTAACACAGCGTCGGCTTATGGCAGATTGTGTTGATAAACGTTTTGGCGAGGGGAATTGAGCAATATTGATTCAAGACAGGAGTCTGGCGCGCAACATTGATTCAAAAAGTGCGGCGCCTGGATTCGATTCTTGCGTTGGCGCTACATGTT
>Ga0299907_10003250_pt1 | contig 10347 bp, 10 predicted proteins | sample RVTome_16_FD_198680 | JGI IMG/M metagenome (GOLD analysis project Ga0299907, IMG submission 198680) | Soil microbial communities from uranium-contaminated site in the Upper Colorado River Basin, Wyoming, United States - RVT152D67 (version 2) ... | reverse complement strand
CGTGTCGTCACGATCCTTGGCATCGGCGATGGCCTGCTTGGTCTTGGCGATTCCCTCCTCGTCCCCCCACGGGCCCGCCTCCCAGGTGACGACGACGTTGCTCTCCAGGTCGTCGTGGACGAGCGCGGTGTCAGCAGCTGCTTCCTTGAGGTCGATCACCGGCTTCATCGGCTCGTAGTCCACTTCGATCAGGTCCGCTGCGTCCCGAGCCTGAGACACCGTCTCCGCCACGACCAGGGCCACGGCCTCTCCGACATGGTTGACCTCGTCGTTGGCCAGTAGCGGGCGCCCCTTGGCCACCACGACCTGAGCGATAAGGTCGCCGAGATGGGCGACGTCGTCGTGGGTGTAGACGGCCACGACCCCATCGGCCGCGGCGGCGGCGCTGGTGTCGATCGACTTGATCTTGGCGTGGGCATAGGGGCTCCGGGTGAACGCCATGTATGAGGTTCCGTGGGGAGTGATGTCGTCCACAAAGGACCCGAGGCCGCGGATGAGCGCCGGGTCTTCGCGTCTGCGGACCGATCCTCCCATGACACTGGTGGTGGCCATCACTCGCCCCTTTCCCAATCGGGCGCCGGTGGCTCCTCACCGCGCATCTTGGCGCCGGCATACTCCACGGCCCTCACGATGTTGTGATAGCCGGTGCAGCGGCAGAGATTGCCCTCGATGCCGTGTCTGATCTCATCCTCGGACGGGTTGTCGTTCTGTTCGAGGAGGGAGACCGAGGCCATGATCATCCCAGGTGTGCAGAAGCCACACTGAAGGCCATGCCGCTCCCAGAAGCCCTCCTGGACGGGGTGCAACTGCCCATTGGAGGCGAGCCCCTCGATCGTGGTCACGCTGGCGCCATCGGCCTGGACGGTCAACATCGTGCACGATTTCACGGCCTTGCCATCGACGTGGACGGTGCAGGCACCGCAGTACCCGGTCTCGCATCCGACGTGGGTCCCGGTGAGGCGGAGATTCTCCCTGATGAAGTGGACGAGCAGTGTCCTCGGCTCGACGTCGGCCGACACCTCCCGTCCGTTCACCGTCATGGACACATTCATAGGAACGTCCTCTCGATCGGGTGGCTATGTGGCTCGAACCTACCAACATCGCCCAAGGTCGTGAGGGGAAGGCATGGCACAAATCGGATTCCGGGTCTTATCCTTCAGGGTGTCCGGGGCCCGTAGCTCAATCTGGTCAGAGCAGTGGACTCATAATCCATTGGTTGCAGGTTCAAATCCTGCCGGGCCCACGGGCTCACATGTTTGGGGCCGACCCTGTCTCTACCCGTCATCCACCCAATCGGGGTCATAGACATCGGGCTCGATGTAGATCCGCATGGCGAGGGCCACCGCCGCCCGGATCTCCGTCTCGACCCCGTCGATGGCGTGGGTCAGGGCCTCGCCGCTCAATGAGTCGAACTCGATCTTGGCGGCGACCAGCAGCTCCTCGGGGCCCAGGTGCTGGGTCCTCAGGTCGATGACCCGCCGCACGAGCGGAGCACCAGCGGCGGCATTGGTCAGAGCGACTACGTGCTCCTCGGTCGCCGCCTCCCCGATGAGCAACGACTTCATCTCGATCGTCAGGGTGACCGAGATCAGGATGAGCAGGGCTCCGATGCAGAGGGTCCCCAACCCGTCCCACACCGCATTGCCGGTGATGGTAGTGAGACCGACACCGAAAAGCGCCAGGACCAGGCCGATCATGGCTCCGGCGTCCTCGAGGAGGACGACGGGCAGCTCGGGTGATCGCGAGTTCCGGATGAACTGCCACCATGTCCTGGTGCCTTTGACCTTCCGCGCCTCGACGATGGCGGTGCGGAAGCTGACCCCCTCGGCGACGATGGCGAACGCCAGGACCCCGATTGCCCATCCCACCGACTCGATCTCGTGGGGATGGGTGATCTTCTCGATGCCTTCGTATACCGAGAACACTCCACCCAGGGCGAAGAGCACCAGGGCGACGATGAAGGACCAGAAGTAGCGCTCACGCCCATATCCGAACTGGTGGATGTCGCTGGCCACCCTCTCCGCCCGCTTCGACCCCAGGATGAGGAGACCCTGGTTGGAGGTGTCGGCGACGGAATGGATCGACTCAGCCAGCATCGATGCCGATCCGGTGACCAGATGGGCCACGAACTTGGCGACGGCGATCCCGGCGTTGGCGGCCATGGCGGCGACGATCGCCCTTGTGCTCCCGGTGGTGGCCATGAGGATTGACAGTATGCCTGCGGGGCAGGGTGCGATATGTTGACCTGGTGACAAGGAGTCAGCGCCGGGTCGTCGTCATCGCCAACCGGTTGCCGATCGCTTATGACGACGAGACCAAGACCTGGTCACCGAGCCCCGGTGGCCTGGTGTCGGCGCTGACCCCGATCTTGCAGCGCACCGGAGGCAGCTGGGTCGGCTGGAGCGGTGTTGCCGGCAGGGTCTTCGAGCCCTTCCGCTACAACGACATCAACCAGGTGCCCGTCGTGCTCAGCCAAAAGGACTACGAAGAGTTCTACGTCGGCTTCTGCAATGGGACGCTCTGGCCGCTCTACCACGATGCGGTGCGCGCCCCTCAGTTCCACCGGCATTGGTGGCGCCCCTACCAATATGTCAACGAGCGATTCACCGAGGTGTCTCTGTCCCACCTCGGCGTGGACGACGTCGCCTGGGTCCAGGACTACCAACTCCAGCTCGTGCCCCAGATGATCAGGGAGGCGGCCAAGGTCCACCGGATCGGCTTCTATCTGCACATCCCGTTCCCGCCGGTCGAGCTCTTCGCCAAGCTCCCGTGGCGAACGCAGGTGCTCGAGGGTCTTCTCGGCGCCGATGTGCTCGCATTCCAATCCAGGTCCAGTCGAACCAACTTCTCGGTTGCGGCCAAGCGACTGGTCGGTGCCGGCGGATCCTCACGACGCCTCGAGTGGCAGGGCCGGTCGGTCGATCTGCAAGTGGCACCGATCGGCATCGACACCAAGGTGTTCCACGAGATGGCAACTTCGGAGGAGACCGAGATCGCGGCCAAGCAGATCCGATCACATCTGGGTGACCCGGATGCAGTGATCCTCGGTGTCGACCGGCTCGATTACACCAAGGGCATCGATCTGAGGATGCGAGCCCTGCAGACCCTGCTCGAGCGTCGGCCGAAACTGGCTGGGAAGGTGTCATTCGTCCAGATCGCAGTGCCCAGTCGCGAGGACGTTGAGGAGTATCAACAGATTCGGTCAGACATCGAGGGCCTGGTCGGCCGGATCAACGGGGACTTCGGGGAGGTGGGCCGCCCCCCGATTCACTATCTGTATCGCAACGTCCCGTTCGAGGAGCTGGTCGCCTACTACCGGGCGGCAGACGTCATGTTCGTCACTCCGCTGCGTGACGGGATGAACCTGGTGGCGAAGGAATACGTGGCGACGCGGTATGACGACACAGGTGCCCTGATCCTGAGCGAGTTCGCCGGGGCGGCCGAGTCGCTGACCCAGGCATACGTTGTGAACCCGTACGACCTCGACGGTCTCGCCGACACCCTCGACGAGGCGATCGGGACGGCATCCGATCCCGCCAACCCCAGGATGCAGGCCCTGCGCCGCTCGGTGGCCTTGCATGACGTCTTCTGGTGGGCACGGCGATGTCTGGCCGCTCTCGGCGTGTGAGCCTCACAGAGGCGCTGGCCCGGCTGGCGCACCATCGCCCGCTCCTGATCGGGGTGGACTTCGACGGCACCTTGGCCCCGATCACGGACCGCCCTCACCAGGCACGCCCGAACCGACGCGCCATGGCTGCATTGGAGACCCTGGCGCGAGCTCCCGAGGTGACGGTGGCCATCGTCTCGGGTAGAGCGTCTCGCGACCTCGTCGGGCTCGTCGGTGGACCTGCAGGCGTTACCCTGATCGGCGAGCACGGCAACGACATGGGGGGTGAGCTCGTTGTGCACGACGGGTTGGACGTGCTCGAATCCAGGCTGCGCCGGCTGGCGGAGAGCATCCCGGGCTCGGAGGTCGAGGTGAAGCGGAGCTCGGTGGCATTCCACTATCGCAATGTGAAGGGCGACCTCGAGGATCTCCTGACCCGTGTCCTCGAGATGGCGGATGAGTGGCCGGAGGTGAAGGTGCTCTCGGGCAAGATGGTCGTCGAGATGAGCCTGTCCGCGAGAACCAAGGGTGATGCGATCAGTGAGCTCACCAACGGTGTCGCCCGGATCCTGTATGTGGGTGACGACACGACGGACGAGACCGTGTTTCAGGTCCTGGGGCCAGATGACGTCGGGGTCAAAGTGGGCGAGGGAGACACCGCAGCCGGCTATCGGGTCGATGTCGTGGACGAGGTAGCCGATCTCCTCGTGTTCCTGGCAGGGGAGGTCGAGTCGGGCTCGGGGACCGGGGGCGAGCAAGCATGAGCATCCTGGACGGAATACTGGGCACCGACCAATACCAGCTGGCGATGGCGCAGCTCTATTGGAAGGAGGGGCTCGCCGACCGTAGCGCCAAATTCGACTACTTCTTCCGCGGGTATCCCAACTACGGGACCCATCAGGCCGGCTTCTGCGTGACCGCCGGTTTGGGGTGGCTCCTCGAGTGGATGGAGTCAGCCCGGTTCGGCGACGAGGAGCTCGAGCTACTGGCTTCCCAGCGCAACGACACTGGCTCACCTCGGTTCGATCGCGGCTTCCTCGACTGGCTGGCCACCCATGGCGACTTCGGGTCGGTCGAGATCGAAGCGGTCCCGGAGGGGAGGGTGGTTCACGCCAATGCCCCCATCGCCACCGTGAGTGGTCCCTTCGCCATGACCCAGATCCTCGAGACGCCATTCCTCAATCGGATGAATTACCCCACTCTCATAGCCACCAAGGCGGCCCGGGTCGAGGAAGCGGCCCGGGGGAGCGTGGTTCTCGAGTTCGGAATGAGACGCGGCCCCCACAGCGGCGCCCACGTCGGGGGCCTGGCTGCCCTGATCGGGGGGGCCGACTTCACGTCCAATGTGGCTTTGTCCCACGTGGTGGGTCTGGATCCCAAGGGGACCCACGCCCATTCCATGGTGCAGGCGTTCATGGCGCTCGGGGAGACCGAGGTCGACGCTTTTCGCAAGTTCGCCCGTGCCTATCCCGACGAGTGCGTGCTGTTGGTGGACACGATCGACGTGGTCGACTCCGGTGTTCCCAACGCCATAGTGGTGTTCGAGGAGCTGAGGGCAGATGGCCACGAGCCCGTGGGTATCCGTATCGACTCCGGCGACCTCGCCTACCTGACGATCCAGGCAGCCCGGCTCCTCGATGACGCTGGCTTCGAGCAGGCCACCATCGTGCTGTCCTCGGATCTCGACGAGTTGGTCATCTGGCAGATCCTCTCCCAGCTCGAGGCGGAGGCACCCAGATATGGGCTCGACCCTGCCGGTCTCATCTCGAGGATCACATTCGGGGTGGGCACCCGGCTCATCACCTCCCACGGTGATCCGGCTCTGGGTGGTGTCTACAAGCTGGTTGCGATCGACGATCTCGAAGGAAGCTGGGCGCCCGCCATCAAGCTCTCGGAGACTATCGAGAAGATGGTGGTTCCCGGCGAGAAGCAGGTCACCCGGATCTACGACCGGAGAGGGCTGGCGACCGCCGACGTGATTGCCCTGACCGACGAGGATCCTCTGGCTCGAGATCGGACGGAGCTCTTCCACCCCCATCGGGAGCTGATGCGCACCGTCGATAGATCGCAGATATCCGATTCCGAGCCCCTCCTCCAGAAGGTCTTCGCCGAAGGGCGTCGACAGGACGGAGAGCCCGATCTGAAGACGCTTCGGGAAAGGAAGATGGCTGATCTCGACAGGCTGGACCCCGGGGTGAGGCGCCTGGTGAACCCCCACATCTATCACGTCTCGGTGACGCGAAAGGTCAGGGATCTCCAGCTCGAGTTGAGGGCGCGGCTACTCGACTGAGACGCCGGCAGCTGTGAGCGCCGCCACCGCCCTGGAGCCATCACCCGGGTAGAGGTTCACCGAGCGGGTCCCATCCGCCAGCAGCGTCGTCGCGAACCCCTTTCGCGCCGCGTCGAGGGCGGTCTCCTTGACGCAGTAATCGAGGGCGAGACCCAGGACGGCGACGGCCTCGATCCCTTCGAGCCGATCGGTGAGACCGGTCGACGTGTCCTCACCGGTCACCGGGTCCCGCACCGCGAACGCCGAGTAGCCGTCCTCGCCGGCGACGCCCTTCTTGATGAAGACGGCATCGTCGAGCACGTCCAGGTCGGGATGGAACTCGGCTCCGGAGGTTCCCCCCACACAGTGAACCGGCCAGATCCCGCCGTCCTTCTGGAAGTGGGGTGTCGTCGCTGGGTGCCAGTCCTGGGTGTACACCAGAGTGGCTCCAGCACCGATCGCTTCGGCGATCTGCTCGTTGATGAAGGCGATCGCCTCATCACCACCAGGGACATAGAGATTGCCCCGCGGGTCGGCGAAGTCGTTTTGCACATCGACGACGATCAGGGCCATCGACGAGTTGTACCTCATGGGTTCGACGCTAGTTCTAGGCTGCCCCCGCAGTGAACCCGCCCACCCCGATCGAGCCATGGAAGCTGGCTCTGATCGGACTAGCCGCCGGTGTCCTCGGTGGCGGGCTCGGAGTTGGAGGCGGGATCGTCCTCGTTCCGCTCCTGGTGTTGATCGGTGTGGGCCGTCATCGCGCCCACGCCACCTCGCTGGCCGCGATCTCACTCATCGCGATCGCCGGGGCCATCTCCTTCGGGGCATCGGGTGAGATCAGCCTCGGGCTCGGGATCACCGTCGGAATCGGCGGTATCGTCGGCTCGGCGCTCGGAGCCACCGTCATGCACCGAGTCAGCCCGAGAATGCTGACCGTCGCCTTCGGCGGGATCCTGATGGTGGCAGCGCTCCGGCTGATCGGTGGGGCCGACCCCCTCCCGGGCACAGCCGGCCTGTCGGCTCTCGGCGAGACATCGATCGCATTGTTGATCGGGCTCGTGGCCGGGTTCTTCGCAGGTCTTGGCGGGGTCGGTGGAGGCGTGGTGATCGTGCCGGCCTCGGTCTTGCTCCTCGGGCTCACTCAGCACGAGGCACAGGGGACCTCACTCCTCGCCATCATCTTCACGTCCCTGGCCGGCACCGTGGTCAACTACAGAAACCAGCGAGTCCGCCCAATGGACGGACTCGTGGCTGGTGCGGGTGGGGTCTTCGGCTCGTTGCTCGGATCACGACTGGCCCTTGCAGTCGAGGGGCGCACCCTGTCGCTGGTGTTCGGCTTTCTGGTGCTCTTCGTCGCGCTGCGAACCCTGTACCGGGCCCTCCGCCCGCAAACCGATCAGTCGGAGGTGTTGTCCGAGCCCTGAGATCGTCTCAGCAGCAGGGGTGCCAGCACTGCGGTCCCGATCGTCACGAAGAAGACCGGCCAGAACCAGCTGCCGATCTCTCCGAGGAAGTCGAAGATGTCGCCCGGCTGGCTCGGGAGCAGGAACAGCAGCCCGATCCCGGTGATGACCAGTCCCGCGAGGAACGAGATGGTGTCGAATCGATGGGTTTTCATGGTCTTCCTCTCTAGTGCTAACGGCGGATCTGTAGGTTGCCGATGTCGACGTGGGCGTCGAGCACGACCGTTCCCAATGTGCCGGTCTCGTCGAACTCGAGGTGAGGTTCACCGAGGCCCGAGCTCGACCTGCCCAATCCTTCGACATTGCCGATGTTGATGTCCGCGTAGCCAAAGATTCCGACGCCTTCGGGGATCCGGATGACCAGCTCGCCCAGGTCGAGATCGGCGGTGAGAACCACCTCCTGGCCGGCCCAGGGGAGCTCGGTGAGGTCGATCTCGAGCCGACCGATGTCTTGGACGTATTCGGGTGAGAGGGCGCCGAATGAGGTTGGCCGTGCGGTGAAGTCGAACTCCTCGTTGTTCCAGTCGTACTCGAACGCCGGTGAGAAGATCAGGGTCGGCACCAGGATGGCGCCCAGGATGATCAGCCAGCGGGCTCTCCCGGCCACCGACCCTACGAGGAGACCGCTGCCGAGGATCGTCACGGCGAACGCCATGTAGTGACGGGGGTGGGCATCGATGGCCAGAGCCTCGACATTGTCGAGGATGGCCAGCACCCCGAGACCGAGCAGCATCACCCCTATCGTGAGGCGTCCCAGGATCGAGGTCTCCTTCGGCGGGGACGGCGGCAGATTGGGCGGGGTCGGGGTGGGTGTGGGGGGCGGCGCGGTGAAGCCACCGGCGGGGGACTCGCCGATGGCCTCGTCCTTGGGGGTGGCGACCGTGTCGGTTGACGTCACTTGTTGAACTCCCTCCTTGTCATGTGTCACCTCGTCCACGGGCCGTGGGGCCCGTGGGGGTGAGATGTGCCCGGTGTAGAGGAGAACGCCGAAGGTGAGCAGACCCACCGCCAGCAACACCTCTCCCGAGATGAAACTGAAGCTGCCGATCAGGATGAGTGCGGCGATGACGATCAGTGAGATCCCGAGCCAGCTCCTCCTGGTGTCGGCCCCGGCGAGGAATCGCTCCGCCGGTGTCTCCGTCTCGTCTTCGGAGCGAATCAGGGCCCACCCCGCCGCATACAGCGCAATGCCGATGCCGCCGGCGAATGATGTGGCGATGAAACCCAATCGAGCCAGCCAGACGGGTATCCCGAACCGGCTGGCCAGACCTTGGCTGACACCGGCGAGCATGCGGCCCTGGACGTGCCTGACCAGCTCGTCGCTGCGAGTAACCGAAGCAGCCTGCTCATCGGCTCTGGTGTCTGTGGTGTTGTCCATGGGGCCGATTAGGCCATGTCGAGAGGGGTCTTTCCATTGGGGACGACCCTGAGCCAACCCTGACGGTTTCGGGGTGGTCCCTTATTGAGCTTGCTGTCCCGGACGGGCATCATCTGCGCCATGAGCCAGTCCTCCCGGGTCGAGCTGATCCGGCGGAGATCGAATCGGGTGGTCGCCGGTGTGGCCGGCGGACTCGCCGACAGCCTCGGTGTCTCAGACGCATACGTCCGCGCCGCCTTCATCACCTTGACCGCGATTTGGGGCTTGGGGGCCTTGGTGTATCTGGCGATGTGGATGGCGGCGTTCGATCGGGTGGAAGATCGTGAGACCCAGCCGGTGGCGACCGCGCGGGCGATGGGGTTGGTCATAGCGTTCGCCGGGCTGATGTTGCTTCTCGCGATCATCGGCTGGTGGCCCAACCCCGCCATCGTCCTGACCGTCGGTGCTCTGGCTTTTGGCACCGCGTTCCTCACTGACAGCTCCAAGCCCGGGCCGCTGGCAGCGCTGCTCGACCCGACGGCGGGGAGACCGAGCCGAACCCGCATCATCGTCGGAGTGGTGCTGCTCATCGGTGGTCTTACCGTTTTCACCACGACAGTGGGCGAGGTGTTCGAGTTCGGTGCCGTGTTCCTGGCGATCGCGCTCACCGGGGTCGGTTTGGTGGTGGCTTTCGGCCCATGGGTGAGACGTCTGGTAATCGACCTCTCCGAAGAGCGAAACGAGAGGGTTCGCCAGGAGGAGCGAGCCGAGGTTGCAGCCCACCTCCACGATTCCGTGCTGCAGACACTCGCCCTGATCCAGAGGACCGCCGATCCGGCGCGCATGGCGATCCTCGCCCGTCATCAGGAGTCGGAGCTGCGTGGCTGGCTCTACGGGCATGCGCCTCTCGACGGTGTCGATTTGGTGTCCACGGCGCTCAAGCAGGCGGCCGCCCGGGTCGAGTCGGACTTCCAGATACCAGTGGATGTCGTGACCGTGGGTGATGTGCCGGTTGGCGAGCGGACGCGGGCACTCGTCGCTGCAGCCTCCGAGGCGATGGTCAACGCCGCCAAGCACTCGGGGGCGGACCGGATCTCGCTCTATCAGGAGGTCGATGGGGACCGTCTCGAGGTCTTCGTCACCGACCAGGGCAAGGGTTTCGACGGGGCGACGGTCCCCGCCGACCGGCGTGGGATCACGGAGTCGATACGGTCACGGATCGAGAAGGCCGGTGGTGAGGTGGAGATCGAGAGCGAGCTGGGGGAGGGGACGGAAGTCGTGCTGAGGCTCGCGTTGTGAGTATCAGGGTCTACCTGGTGGACGACCATCGGTTGTTCCTGGCCGGTGTGAAGTCCGAGCTGGCTGAGGAGTTCCGCATCGTCGGGGCGAGTCATGACGTCGACACCGCCATCGAGGAGATCCGGGGCCATCAGCCGGAAGTGGTGCTCATCGACGTGCACATGCCCGATGGCGGGGGGATCGCCGTGGTCGAAGCGGTGACCGAGACCACGCCGAACGTCAAGTTCCTCGCTCTCTCGGTGTCAGATCAGGCCGAGGACGTCATCGCCATGATCAGGGCTGGGGCCCGCGGCTACGTGACCAAGACGATCGGCCCCGAGGAGCTCGCCGACGCAATCCGCCGGGTCTA
>Ga0299907_10003249_pt1 | contig 10351 bp, 6 predicted proteins | sample RVTome_16_FD_198680 | JGI IMG/M metagenome (GOLD analysis project Ga0299907, IMG submission 198680) | Soil microbial communities from uranium-contaminated site in the Upper Colorado River Basin, Wyoming, United States - RVT152D67 (version 2) ... | reverse complement strand
GCTACGGGCGCGGCGAGCGCTTCGCATCCCCGGACGGCGCCGAGCCCAACCAAGTCCGCATCTACGAGCTCCCCGAGCGCCTGCGCTCAAACCACTGGGCCCTCGCGGGCGCATGGACGATCGGGCGTGAGAACCTCGTGCTCGAGGAGGCCGGCGGAAGCATCGCCTTCCGGTTCGACGCGCGCGACGCGCATCTCGTGCTCTCTCCCGGAGCGCACGAGCCGATTCCCTTCCGTGTGCTCGTGGACGGAGAGCCTCCCGGCCCGTCGCACGGCGTCGACGTCGACGACAACGGGAACGGCATGCTCCGGCACGGCCGCATGTACCAGCTCGTGCGCGAGCACGACGCGGTCCGCGAGCGGACGCTGGAGATCACCTTCCTCGAGCCCGGCGCCGAGGCGTACTCGTTCACGTTCGGCTAGATCACGATGAATATCGGCGCTCAACGTTTCGTGACCAAGACCCGGACGTGGCTTCTGATCGCTGGCCTGACCGCGCTGCTCGTCGGGGTTGGCGTGCTCATCGGCGGGATGTTCCTGTACGTCTTTGTCTTCCTCGCCGTCGCGATGAACGTCGTCGGCTACTGGTTTTCGGACCGGCTTGCGCTGAAGGCGAGCCGGGCGCAGCCGGTCGAGCCCGGGACGAGACCGGTGCTCGAGGCGACGGTGCGGGACCTCGCGCGGCGGGCGCAGGTTCCCGTCCCGCGGCTGTACACGATCCCGTCGGAGCAGCCGAACGCGTTCGCGACCGGCCGCAACCCGGAGCACGCGGCGGTGGCGGTCACGGATGGCCTGCTGGAGCAGCTGCCGCCCGAGCAGGTCGAAAGCGTCCTCGCGCACGAGTTCGGCCACATCAAGAACCACGACATCCTCGTCTCCTCGATCGCCGCGATGGTCGCGGGCGCGATCGCCGCGATCGCGAATCTCCTCCAGTTCTCGCTGCTCTTCGGAGGCGACGAGGAAGACACCGGGCCGCTCGGCTGGATCGGACTGATCGGGACGATCATCATCGCGCCGCTCGCCGCCTCACTTCTGCAGCTGGGAGTCTCGCGGCAGCGTGAGTACCTCGCCGATGCAACCGGCGCGGAGCTCCTCGGCCGCGCGCGACCGCTGGCGGATGCGCTCGAGACGCTCGAACGCCGCGCTCAGACCGTCCCGCTCGACGTCAACCCGGCGACGGCCTCGCTCTACATCGTCAACCCACTGCGGAGGCAGGGCGTCGCGACACTCTTTTCCACCCACCCACCGATCGCCGAGCGCGTACGCAGGCTCCGGGCGCTCGACGGCGATCAGACGCTCCAACTCGTCGCATAGGCGTCGCGTTTATGGACGAGCTGGTCGTTGTCGAAGTCGCAGGGAGTGAGCCGGAAGCCGAACTCCTTTGCTCCCTGCTGCGGGGTGCAGGTATCAGCTGCACGCGCCGACAGACGAACTACGGAGCTGGGGCGTCGGATGGCATGCCAACCGGCGGGCCGCAGGAGGTCATCGTCCGCGCGGAAGACGTGGAGTCAGCTCGCGATGTCCTCGGGAAACGTTGATGCATCCCGAGATCCCCATCACGAGCGTGTGAGGATGAAGTGGCGGTCTGGACGCTCTCCGCGCAGCAAGGAACAAGCGGCCGACACATCGCCGAACTGCTCGCAATTGCCGCAGACGTCCCCCTCTACGACGGCAAGTCGCTAGCGTCGCTCGATGTGGACCCGACCGTCGCGATGCTGGACTTTGACGAGCTCGAGCGGCGGTTCAGCCGTCTCAACCTCGCCGGGCTCGCGTTCGCAAGCGGCGCGGGAATGCCAGAGGCGATCGCAGAGCGCGCCCGCTTCCAAAACCTGTCGGACATGGCACACACCGTCGTTGATCGGGCCGCGCATACACCATGCGTGATCTATCTCGCTGGTGCGTTCGCGGTCGCGCGCGACTTTCCAAACGCGGTCCACGCCCGTATCCGCGCGCCATTCCACTGGCGGGTCGCGAACTACCAACGCGAACATCTCCTCGACCGGCACGACGCCGAGAAGGGCATCAAGTGTGACGACCGTCTCCAACATTCCTGGGTGCGCACGCTCTGGCGCCTGGACCCGGACGACGACTCCAACTACACGACAGTGCTCGACGCAAGCCGACTTCCAGACGATCGAATCGTCATGATCTTGCTCGACGCGGCGGGCATCGCCCGAAAACCTGCCCACGCGGGAGACCTCTAACGCGACTGGTGATCGTTGAGTCCGCGAGGGCGGATACCGCGCCCTTCGTGCGCTACGAGCAGATCGTCCTCGTTACCCGCAGTTCCGAATACCTGACGGCATGAGGACGAGATCCGTACGCATCGCAATCAGCCTCGCCCGGGTGCCGCTCCGCGAGATCAGCCGCAAGGTCGAGCAGCTAGAAGCGCTGGGTTGGCGCGAGGACAGGCGGGGCGACCCGTGGGCGGCATCCTTCGTGAAGGATTTCCCCGAGGGCGAAGACCGCGCCGCGGAGGCCGAAGTCCGCGGCGCGATGGGGAACTACTGGGTGGACGCCGCCGAGACACGAGCGCTGCTCGGCGAGTAGGCGTGCACCTTGGACGGCCCGCGTCTGGTCTTCGGCTGATGGTCCGGATGTCCGGAGCGGATCGTCGCCGAGGGATCGAGAGCGAATCGCCTGAGGCAAGGAGCGTCACCCGCAGCGTCTTGAGTGGACGGTGGCTCGCCCCCCGCGGAAAGCGTTTGCCACGCGCTGCGACCGGCCGCCGCTTCGAGGTAAGGGGAGTCGGTCCGAGGCCGTGCGGGCGTCCGTATGGTTCGCAGAACTTGCACTCGATGGCGGCCACCTTCAGCCGTCCGGCGCGGTAGGTGACGGCGCTGTCGACGTTGGGCGGTCGCGTGAAGTGCTCGGCGATCGGGAGCTTCGCTTCAAAGTCAAGCGAGCTGGCGCCGGTACTCGGCAGCCCGCAGGCTCGAAGGATCGGCCCGATTTCTCCGAGTCGGTGCCAGTAGTGGAAGAGGTTGCATGCCGCCGCTGACGAGGAATGGAGCGCGTACATGTTGCCGCGGCCGGGCTCGTCGGCGTAGAGTTCGCCTCCGTCCGCGCTCTCGAACGCCTTCCGCGCTTCCGTCGTGAGCGGCTCGAAGAGGTTGTCCTCCAGAGCGTGTACCCAGACCTTTCGGCCGCGCTCCCGCTCGATGGGCGAGACCGCGTAGCGGAAGGGACCGCCGAGCCCGATGCCTCGGCGACGGGCCCAGAGGACCTGTTTTTCGATTACGTACTCGCGCGGGTTCACCGCGAGCGTTTGTCCCGCATCCACTCGGGGAGCCAGCTGTTCGGCGAAAGCTGCGGCCCGCCCGACGCGGAACTCGAGTCCGTGGGCGTCCGCCACGGGCGCTTGCGCCGCGGGAGCTTGTGCCCCGTCGGTCTGCGACCCTCGGGCGGAGACCGGGTCGGCTTCGGCGGTGCCGGTAGAAGCTCGTCGAGGAAGCTGCTGCGGGCGCGCTTGCGCGACCAGGTGATGTAGAGCTCGCGCCTGGCGCGCGTCAGGCCGACGTAGAAAAGGCGGCGCTCCTCGGGAACACCTCCATTCTCGATCGCACGCCAGTAGGGAATCTCCCGCTCTTCCACCTGCGGGAGGAACACGACCTCGAACTCGAGCCCCTTTGCCGAGTGGTACGTCATCAGTTGGACGGCGTCACGGTCGCTCTCCGACTCGAAGCGCTCGAACAGGTCGGTGAGGAAGTCGGAGACACGCCGCTCGCTGCCCTCGAACTTCTCCGCGAGTGCGATCAGACGCGCCATATCCTTCTGGCGGGTGAGCTCGGCCGGTCCAAGGTCGGGCGAAGGATCGTCCAGGTAGCCCGCCCCACGAGCCTCCTGCTCGACGGCCAGCGCGATTTCGGTCTCGGCCGAGCGCCGCCTGAGGCGCGGAAGGAGCGTCCTCGCCGCCCTCCGGTCGAGGAAGGCACCCTCGCGCACTTGGAATGGGATGTCCGCCTCGATCAGGGCTTCCTCGTAGAGCGAGGAGCGGAAGTTGGCGCGGTAGAGGACGGCGATCTCACGCAGGGGGACGCGTCGGCGGAGCTCGCGTACACGCTCTGCCACGAACGCTGCCTCTTCCTCGTTGCTCGGCAGCGCGCGGATGACCGGTCTTGGGCCGGCGGGTTTGGTCGGCCGGAGAGTCTTCGGCGCACCGCCAAGGCTCGGGGCCAGACCGTTGGCGAGCGTGAGGATCTCGGGAGTGGAGCGGTAGTTCTCCTCGAGGCGAATCACAGCCGCGTGCGGGTAGCGGTCGGGAAGCTCTAGGAGGTACCGGGGTGTCGCTCCGGTGAACGCGTAGATCGACTGGTAGTCGTCGCCGACAACACAGAGGTCATCGCGATCTCCGAGCCAGAGCTCGAGCAGCGTCTGCTGGAGCAGGTTCACGTCCTGATACTCGTCGACCGTGAAGGCGCGGTAGCGGGCGCGGAACTCGGCGAGCTTACTCGCGTCGGTCTCGAACGCGCGGATGGCCAGTTCGAGCTGATCTTCGTGGTCGATTAGCTTCGCCTCGGCCTTACGGCGTTCGTAGTCGCGGTAGACGTCCGCCATCAGGTCGGGTGGAAGCGGTGCAGTGCGGCCGTTCGAGCCGATCCGCTGATAGTAGGCGTCGGGATCGAGGCGGGCGTTTTTCGCCCACTCGAGCTCTGTTGCGATATCGGAAACCGCACGGTCCTTGAAGGGCTTAGGCAGGCCGCGGACGATCGGCAGGAGAAGCTGCACCTTGGAGTCGACGACCTCGCGTGTCTCGCCGGCGAAGTAGCGGATCTGTGCGTATGCAGCGGCGTGGAAAGTGCGGGCAGGGACTCCTGGGGCACCGAGGGCCACGAGGCGCGTCTTGAGCTCTTCCGCTGCCTTCTTCGTGAAGGTGACGGCGAGGATCTCGGTCGGCTTGAACGCCCCGCAGATGACTTGGTTCGCTATCCGTCGCGTGATCGTCGTTGTCTTGCCCGATCCCGCACCGGCGAGGATGCACACCGGCCCGCGCAGGGTTTCCACAGCACGAAGCTGCTCATCATTCAGTTCCGCAGAGACCCGACCCCTCATCGCCTCGGCTCACCGTAGTCTCTTGCCGATCGCACTTCCACTCCAACGTTCGCCGCGATCGAGCTACAACACGAGCTGGCAGCTGTGAGGGCCAGGATAATCTGGGGCGATGGAGTACGACGAAGGCGCACCCGAACTCGACGACGCCTCCGAGGTGCTAGACGAGGCAAGTGCTGATCCAGGGGTCGCGGCCCGGATTCCCCAGTTCTTCGAACTCTTCCGACCTTGCTCGAGCTGCTCGCGGATGGGCGCGAGTGGAAGATCCCCGACGCGGCACAGGCCGTGGCCGAGGGACTGGGGCTCGGCGATGAAGCGCGGACACTCAGACTTCGGTCGGGGCGCCTCTTGTTCGAGAACCGGATTAGGTGGGCGGTCACCAATCTCTCGAAGGCGGAGCTGGCGGAACTCGTCGGACCGTCCACCGTTCGCATTTCCGACGACGGCCGTGCAGTGCTCGAAACGGACGAGCAGATCGACCGAGACTTCCTTCTTCGCACCCGCCCGAGCTATGCGGCGTGGCACGTCGATATGGGGATCGAGGAGCCGACGATCGCGAAGCCGGAGCCTGGCGCGGGTGTGTGGATGGTACGCGCTGGCCGCGGAGGAGCTTACGCGCCGCAGTTCATCACGCGGTCAGCGGCGATTGTTGGATGGGGCGAGACCGGTGATGTGAGCGGCCTGCCGCGTGAGGTCATCGCCGACCGCGTCAATGACGCATTCGCCGGCGAGGGCGCACGCCAGCGGGGACAGGCGACCAACACGCTCTATCACCTTGTCCACAGCATGCAGATCGACGATCTCGTTGTGACGCCCGAACCCGCGTCAAGGACGCTCTTGCTAGGCCGAGTATCCGGGCCGTACGAATACCTCGCCGACCCTATCGCGCCGACCTACAGCCACGCACGGGAGGTTCGATGGTTCGCGCGCGTATCGCGGGATGAACTGTCTTACGGTGCTCGGAACAGCTTGGGCAGCCTGCTCACCTTGACTCGACCCGGGCACCAGGGCGAGCTTCTCCGGCTAGCCGAGAGCCACGGCGCGGACCGGCCCCCTGAGCCGCTCGAGCAGACGCGACGGGTTTCAGCCGAGCCGGAGCCCGTGTGGGCCCCCGTTGCGATCCCAGCCACCGCCTCGATTCCGAGACGCGCAGCGTTGGCGGAGTTCCCGACTTTCTCGCGGCAGCTCATGCAAATGCTCGACCAGTTGCATGCAGGCGAGCTTGCGCTTCCGGAATTCCAGCGCAGCTTCGTCTGGGCGCCCGACGCGACCCGAGAGCTAATCGTGTCGTTGATCAGAGGCTTTCCCGCGGGCAACCTGCTCTTCCTCCGAGGTGGAAGCACCCAGTTCAAGGCCAGAGCCGCCGAGGAGGCGCCCGAGTCACAGAGGCAACCGTCGTACCTGATCCTCGATGGCCAGCAGCGCCTCACCTCCCTCTACCAAGCGCTGTTCGGCGTGGGCCAGTCGCGCTTCTTCCTGGATGTCGGCGGCCTGCTGGCTGGAGCGGAGGTCGACGAGAGTGTGCGCGTCCTGCCCGCGGACCGGGTCGAGGCTCTGTCGGCAATCGAGACCCAAGCGAGAGCACTACTGATGCCCCTCTCGCGGGTCCGGGACGGAGACTCCATCCGCTGGATCGACAGCATTGTCCGAACTCGTGGCGATGACGATCCGGACCGCGTCCGCTCGCTTCTATACGACGTCCAGCAGGCCTTCGTGGAGCCGCTCATTCGGTATGCGTTCCCTGTTACCGAACTGCCCGAGTCCACCGATCTCGAAGCGGTCTGCACGATCTTCGAGACGCTCAACCGCACAGGAAAGCCGCTGACCACGTTCGAGTTGATCAGCGCACGCGCCTTTGCCGGCGGCCTTAGCCTCTACGACTACTGGAGCGCCGCTAAGACGGAGCATCCGATCCTCGAAGACTTCGAGATCGACCCCGTCTACCTGCTCCAGGTGATTGCACTACGGGTCGTCGTTCAATCTAAGCGAAGCGTCGTCCTCCGTCTGCCGGCCGACTCGATCGAACGCGAATGGGCGCCAGCCGTCAACGACATGGCCGCAGCCCTGTCGATGCTGCGTACTCAATGCGGGGTTCTCGTGGGCAAGTGGCTCCCGTATCGACCGATGTTGATACCGCTGGCCGTCGCGTGGAGGGAGGTCGCCGGCGCCACCGGACCGGAGCAGGGCGCCATGCGCGCCAAGCTGATCCGCTGGTTTTGGTGCGCTTGCTTCACCGGCGAGTACGAAAGCTCCTCTGCCACCCTTGCCGAGCGCGATAGCCCGGTGCTTCGCGCCTGGCTCACTGGCGGCGACGCCCCGTCGGTCGTCCAGGGGTTCCGATGGGATCCGGAGAGGTGGCGGATGATCACCCCTCGCCAGCAGGGCCTGTACCGAGCGACCATTGCCCTCACCCTCAGCGGGGCGCCGCGGGATTTCCATACCGCCGCGCCGTTGACCCCTGAGCTGATCGACGAGGAGAAGATCGACGATCACCACGTGTTTCCGCGGGCATTTCTGCGGGACCTCGGCCGAGGCGCGGAACCGGACTCAGTCCTCAATCACGTTCTGATCGACCGGGCAACCAACGTTCGCATTGGCAAGAACCCACCGTCGAAGTACCTGGCCGAGATCCGGTCGGTCCTAGGCGATGGCCTCGACGCCGTCCTTGCAAGCCAACGGCTCCCGCCTGAGTCGGACAGCCCGCTGATGAAGGACGACTACGACTCTTTCCTCACGTGGCGGCTAGAGCATCTCGACGAGCTGCTCCGGGAGAGAACCGGGCAGACGGCATCACCAATCGTGCCGATGCCCCCACATCTGCGCACCCTCGACACTCGAATCGAGGAGGTCGAGCTCGCGCTCCGCCAGCTCATCTGCGATCGGCTCCACGGTGACACAGAGCAAGTGCCATCGCACGTCATGCAGAAGGTCCGCGAGCGGATAGACGTTGCATCCCGCAAGCAGCCTGGCCTCGCACAAGGGCGCTCAGAAGATCTTGCGGCCCAGCTTCAATACTTCGATCTCCGCGAGCTCCAGGACACGATCACGGCCAAGGCGCTCTGGGCCCGATTCGCGGACCTCTTCGTGACCAAGGAGGCGCTGTCAATGCGCTTCGGACAACTCGCCGAGCTGCGCAACGCGATTCGTCACAGTCGTGACATCACCGCCATCATGCGCAACGACGGCGAGGCCGCGATCCGCTGGTTTAGGGAAGCGCTCGAAGCTGGGCAGTTCACGATCCCGACCGAGTAACAGGCCCGCAGCCTGAGGAACCCTGCGGCACTCCGCGGAACACACCGACTCGCACCCATCTGGAGCTCACGTACCCGGCGAAGACATGTCGTCGTCATCGTCGGCAACGCAAATGGGGATTTTGCAGGACTTTTCCGAAGCCGACGCCCGGACTCGAACCGGGGACCCCTTCATTACGAGTTTCGGGCCGCTGTCATCCTGAGTCACCGCCAGTCACCTCAGGTCACGCGTCGCGCCGAATCCGCTGGACTGGAGATGACTGATGGTGACCTGAGATGACAACCTCGTAGACCCTTGGTGAACCTCGAGGAAGGTGTCTCCATAGTCAACGGAGTCGGAACGTGCCCAGCGAGAGTGGTCCAGCTGCCTAGCGGCACCTTATGCATTGGCGCGCGCCAGCGGCAGCGCAATGGCCCTTGGGGTAGAAGCTGCAACGACCGTCGGGGGCACTGAACTGCGGCGGTCTCGAAAACCGTCATCCGTCGTTAGGCGGATCGAGGGTTCGAATCCCTCCCCCTCCGCTTAGGTGAGAAACCGACCCTACACAGCATGGTTGAGCGAAACCGATTTCAGACGTTTGCTGCCCGGGCGCGGATAGGAAAACGGGCTACGGATCGGCTCACCGGTACCGACCTCAGCGACGTCGTAGGCAGAGCGCCGCGAGGTTTACTCCGAAGTAGACCGGCTGGAACTGGCGACATCCCACACGCTCGGAGAAGAACTCGGGAACCGCCCACGTCCCGAAGGCCGCGATGTGGCCATCGCGCGCGAGCTCCGCATCGAAGGCTCTCGCCAGTGCGTGTCGAGGCTCACCACGGATCGTCGCGGCGCGCGCAGGAGTCTGGTTGAGAGGCGGTGCGAGGAACGCGTCTGCCTGCTCGACGAGACTGGCGAGGAAGGCGACCGGATCCGGGTAGGGAGCGCCGGTCCGCGCCAGCGCGATGTCGGCGGCCGGAACCTTGAGCGGGTCCTCCACCTGCTTGATCGAGACGGCGATGCCGATGCGGGCGAGGTTCTGTCTCACGATGCGTCCGATATGGGCGCAGGGCGGCTCGTTACAGACGAATAGGGTCGCGCGGCCGCCGCGGCCGCGCGCGAGTGATTTCGCGAGTCGCAGACCCGGCCGGGGCAACGGGTACAGCTCAGCATCCCGGAATCCGGGGATTCCGGGAGGAAGCGCTTGGTCGGTGACGAGATCCTGGAAGGCGGCAGCGAGGGCCGGTCGGTCGAGGGCGTAGCTCGCTGCTCGGCGGATCTGCCGGTCCGTGAATAGCCCGCGCCTACTGTTGAAGACGAGGTAGTCCGTGCCGAGGAGCGGTGTCCGCAGGTAGCGGCGCTCTTCTTCGTCACCGGATCGCCCGTATCGGCGTGCGACCGGGCTCCCCGGAGCCAGGGCAGGGTCCCACTGCGCGACGTAGTCGGCAGTGCCCCGCTCTACGCGATCGACGGCCGCCGGCGTCGGACCCGCCATGGTGTAGAGGATTGCCTCGAACGTGTGCGGACGTGCCCCTGCGTAGTTCGGGTTGCGCCGGAGCATGGCGTGGTTGCCGCCGAGGTGGGCGGTGAGGTAGTAGGGCCCCGCGGACGGGATCGGCTCTTCCGGTAGGCCGTTGGGGACGATGGGTGTTCCGATCGGCACGGGACAGAACGCTGGAACCGCGATCCGCGTCATGAGATCGGCGGCGGGCTTCTCGAGCGTGAGCGAGAGCCTGTTCCCTCGGACGACGATTCCGGGGACGTGGGCTGTCCTCCCGGACCGGAACGCCTTCAGCCCGACGACGTCCGGCAGGTAGCGCATGCCGGCCGCATTCGGTCCCAACTCCGGTGAGAGAGCGCGTTCGATCGTGTAGCGGAACGTTTCTGCCGTTACGGGTTCGTTCGAGGGCGGTGAGAACCTGAACCCACGGCGGATACGGAACGTGTAGGTCCTGCCGTCTCGGGAGATCGACGGAAGCGCTGCGGCGATCTCGGCCACGAGGCGCCAACCGACGGGTGCGGGCGCGTCCGGGTAGTTGAGCAGGCTCGCGCACGTCGCGTATGCGAGCTGCGCG
>Ga0299907_10003247_pt1 | contig 10352 bp, 11 predicted proteins | sample RVTome_16_FD_198680 | JGI IMG/M metagenome (GOLD analysis project Ga0299907, IMG submission 198680) | Soil microbial communities from uranium-contaminated site in the Upper Colorado River Basin, Wyoming, United States - RVT152D67 (version 2) ... | reverse complement strand
CGGAGAAGGACATCTCGCTCTACATCAACTCACCCGGGGGCGAGATGTCCTCGATGATGGCCATCTACGACACCATGCAGCATGTCAAGCCCGAGGTGATGACCGCATGCATCGGCATGGCGGCGTCAGCGGCCGCATTGATCCTCGCCGCAGGAGCACCGGGCAAGAGGTATGTGCTGCCTCATGCCAGGGTCCTGATCCATCAGCCCCATCTCACCGGCGGGTTGGAAGGCCAGGCCTCGGACATCGAGATCCATGCCCGCGAGATCGTCAGGCAGAAAGAAGAGATGACGGCGATCCTGGCCCGTCACACCGGCCAGACCGAGGAGACAATCGCCCGCGACACCGACCGCGACCGCTGGCTCACCGCCGAGCAAGCCGTCGAGTACGGCCTCGTCGACAGCGTGATGGCCCCGAGCCGGGTCCCCGCCGGTCTCGGGTAGACCCCTTGCGCTTACCTGAGGTACGTAGCGCCATATATGGCGCTACGGCGACAGAGAAAGAAAAAGATGACGGGTGGATCCCTTCTTTGTCCGTCTAGCGCCACTATTGGCGCTACGTACCTCAGGTACGCGCGACGCCCCTGATCTCGAGCCCGTCCAACAGGCGCATCGAGGCCGCGCTGATCTCGTGGACGGCCTGGTGGAAGACTTCGTCGTTGTGGGTGGCCGGGCGGCTGAAACCGGAGATCTTGCGGACGAACTGAAGCGCCGCCGCCTCGATCTCCTCGGTCGGGGCCGGCGTGGCTCCCTCTCTCAGGACTTTGATCGATCTGCACATGGCTCAGACGCTACCCGGGGTCTCCCGCTGTAGACGCGCGACCTCGGTGGAGGCCAGGGCGGTCACGATCACCAAAGCCATCGGGACCACGGCCGGCGCCGATTCCCCGGCCACGACGGAGCCGATGAACACAAGGATCCCGGCCGTCACCCGTCCGGCGTGGACCCGGTCCCGGCGCAAGAACCGCTTGTTCCGGCTGTCGACGAAGCTGACCGGGTCGACCGGCTCCCTGAACACCGTGATCACGGCGACCAGGCCGAGCGAGGCGATGAGGATCGGGCGAAACGAGGGCATCGCCCGGGGGAAGGCATCGGTGAGGCTGGCCACTACCGAGGAGCCAGCAGCTGCGGCCATGGCGGCGATGAGGGCCGCCCGGTTCGTTCTCTCGGCCATGCGGTCGTCGACGTAGACGGCCACGGCCAGACCGAATCCCATCACCCAGCCCAGCGGGGTGAAGGAAATGAGACTGGCGATGACCGCCACCGCCGCCAGGTCGGTGAGGAGAGGGCGTCGCCCGGTGCTCTCGACCAGCAGCCTCGCCACGAGGAGAAGCCCGAAGAAAGGAAGGATTGCCGTCTCGTTGCCGAGCAAGGCCCATGCACCACCGAAGACGGTGAGGGCGATCGCCGGCACCTGCCGATCGGGATCGAGCTCCCGGCACAAGGCCCACGAGAGGAATGCCGTGGCCCCCGCCTGGACAGCCAGGAACGGTTCACGATCCTGGAAGATCGTGAGATAGGCCCCGATGACGGCTGCGATCGGCGACAGAGCGAGCACTCCCCGGTTCCAGGGGTCACTCAGGTCGAACGGCCGCACGATGTGAGAGCGGATCTCCACGCACCCATTCTGTAGCGCGAATCCGGGAAACGAGGGGAGGGGAATACCCTCCCCTCTCGTGACCAAGCCGTTGGAGAGCATCCGCCGTCTCCCAGCCGTCGGCGTTCTTGCCGAAAGACAGATGGGGGGGTTCCTCGCCATATCCGCATTGGTCGGCGTCGGTGTCGGGCTCGGGGCGGCGGCCTTGATCTCTCTCGTCGCCTGGCTGGAGGACTTCTTCCTCCCCCTGGCCATCGATGAGGGCAAGCCCTGGATCTTTCTCACCGTCCCCACCGGGCTCCTCGTCGCCTGGTTCATCGCCAAGCGCTTCGCCCCCGAGGTCGCCGGAGATGGTGTCCCTGAGGCGGTCGCCGCACTCGAGGTCCACGGAGGGAGGATGCACTGGCGCACCATCCCGCTCAAGATCATGGCTACCGCAGCCACAGTCGGCGCCGGCGGCTCGGCGGGACGGGAAGGCCCAATCGTCCAGGTCGGCGCCGCGGTCGGCTCGGTCATCTCACGTCGGTTCAAGCTCGGCGAGGATCAAGTGCGGTCGCTGGTCGCGGCCGGAGCGGGCGCCGGGATCGGCGCCACCTTCAACGCACCGATCGCCGGGATGTTGTTCGCCCTCGAGGTGATCCTCGCCTCGTTCGCCGTCCGCCACATGTCCGCAATCGTCATCGCTTCGATCACGGCGGCGGTCACCACACGGTCGATCATCGGGTCGCGGCTGGCGATCCAGGCCGGCACCTACGGTCTCGGCGACTTCTCCGAGCTGGTGCTCTACTTCCTGCTCGCCCTGGCGGTGGTGGCGGTTGGGCTGTTGTTCCTAAACGTGCTGGAGCGTCTGGTCACCCTGCCCCCGATCAAGAGCCGCCCCCTTCAATTCCTCCGTCCTCTGATCTCCGGGTTGCTGGTCGCGGCTCTCATCTTCTTCGAGCCGAGGTTGTTCGGGACCGGGCAGGAGACCACCAATGCCCTGCTTCTCGGTGAGCGAGTATCGTCGATCACCGGCGCCGTCAGCGAGGTGTGGTGGGTCCTCATCCTCCTCGCCGTGGGCAAGGTGGTTGCCACGAGCATCACGATCACTTCCGGAGCCTCGGGCGGGGCCTTCATGCCGTCGCTGTTCATCGGGGCGGCCGTGGGGACCGGATTCGCCCGTTTCGCTGCCGAGTTCTGGCCCAATGAGATCGAGCCGGGGGCATTCGCCGTGGTGGGCATGGCGGGAATGTTCGCGGTGGTTGCTCGCGCCCCGCTGACCTCGATACTGATCGTCTTCGAAGTGACCGGGGCCAGGGACTACCAGCTGATCCTGCCCCTCATGCTGACCGCGACGGTGGGGACCTTCCTCGCCGAGCGGTTCCATCCCGACTCGGTGTACTCGATGGTGCTCAAACACAAAGGAATCAAGGTACGTCAGACCGGGCAGGTGGATCTCCTCGACACCATCGACGTCGGTTCGGTGATGGTCACCACTCCGAAAGTGTGCGCCCCGGGCGACACCTTGTTCGACATGGAAGAGCGCATGCACCGCACCCGTACCCATGGGCTGCCGGTGGTGGATGGCGCCCGTCTGGTCGGAGTGGTCACAATGTCCGACGTGGCCCGAGCCGGGCCCGGTCAGGTGACGGTTTCCGATGTCATGACCCCGCGGCCCTCGACAGTCGTCCCGAGCACACCGGTGTCGACCGCCTTGGAGCGGATGGCGGTGCTCGGTGTCGGCCGTCTCCCCGTCGTCTCCGAGGGCGAGCCGGACAAATTGGTCGGGATGTTCCGCCGGGAAGAGGCGGTGCGGGCCTATCACGAGGCGCTCACCGCCAGCACCGACGCGGAGATGCACCGCGCCCGACTCGCCCAGCGAACCGACCCGGGGGCGGGCTACTACGAGTTCCGGGTTCCTCCCGGCTCCATGGCCGATGGCCGCGCTATCCGTGAGGTGGGGTGGCCGGAAGGTTCGACCCTGGTCTCGATCAGACGGGAGAGAGATGTCGAGGTTCCCAGTGGCGACACGGTTCTCCGCAATGGAGACGTGGTCACCGCCTTCGGCACCTCGGCATCGAAGGACCGGATGATCGAGCGACTCAACGCCGGAGCCGATGAGCCGACCGCCGAAATCTCGTTGGAGGAGATCGAAAACGCCGCCCTCCCCGAATCGCCCGACTCACCCCTGCGCGGGGAGGCGCACCAACCTCCCACTTCCGAGCCAGATCCGAGCCCGTAGAATCAGACAGCCGACAAGAGAGAGGGAACACCGATGGAGGGCGTAGTTCTTGCGATCGTTGCGCTGATCGTGCTGGCAGTCCTAGCCATCAGTCTGCGCCGGCAGAGACAGCGGGCGGCCAGCCTCGATCTCGAGGACAAGTCATGGCTGCGCGCCTCGACACCCGAGATGGAGACTGCGGTCCGCACCGCGCCTGTGCGCGATTTCCACGTTCACGGCAACGAAGCCCGGGTTTCATTCGACGTCCCGTTGCCCGACGTCGACGACCCAGTGCTCAACGACCTGCTGGTTGACGAGGCAGTGGAAGTGGTCCGTGAGAAGCGCCACACCCTGCCCATCACCGACGTGACCGAGATCGTCGTGTTCGCGGGACGGGAGGAAGTCCGTGAGGTCGGCCGGTCCAAGCTCCCCTCACCCGGCGAGCTCCCACCACCGATGGAGAGTGATGTCTTCAATCTGACCCACGTTGCCCGGGATCCCTTCGCCTCCCAGTTCGACGTGGATCACACCGTCAGCTACGACACCGCCATTCAGGTCCCGGCCGACGAGCTGGGACCGCTTCGCGATGAGCTCAGGGTGCCGCTGGGGCTCGACCGGGGGCTGCGGGCACGCGGGCTCGACCCCGACACCTTGAGCGGGCCCGAGTTCATACTGGCTCTCCTCGAGCTATTCGGTTACAAGGTCGCAGGTCAAGGTGAGCCAGGTCTGTTCATGGCTACCAAGGGAAATCTGGGGACCTTCATCCGAACCGAGATCCACGGAGCCGGCGAGCACCCCGAGCTCAGTGAGGCGGTCATTCGCAAGTTCGTCGCCGAGTTCTCCACCTCGGGTGCGGAACGGGGGATGTTGATCAGCGACAAGTACGGCCCGTTCATGACCCACGATCTCGAGGCCAAGGATCGACGGATCCGGTTCGTCACCCGGGAGCGCACCCAGGCTTTCATCGACTCGATGGCACTCGGCTAGCCGTCACCCCTGCTCAGAATGGGGGGCGGGTTATGATGCAACGAGAAGGAGGGCATATTTGTTCGGTGGATTGAGAGCTCAAGAACTACTGATCGTCCTGCTCATCGTTCTCCTCATCTTTGGAGCGAGGAAGCTGCCCGACCTCGCCCGTTCCCTCGGCGCCTCCGCCAAGGAGTTCCGCAAGGGTGTTTCGGACGGCTCCGACGAGGAAGCCGAGGCCCAGGCGTCGGAGACCCAGGCTGTGGAGTCCCCGGCCCCGGACACACCGGCCCAGGACCCGAAACAACCGGGCTGAGTGGCCCGACCACTGGCACTGGAACCGAACACGCCATCGTGGCGTTGTTGAAGTAGGCCTCCGTTGACGGAGTCCGTCCCACTCACCTGGGAAGAGGTTGCACGTGTCTATGGACGGAAGATCTATAACTTCGCCTACCGGCTCACCGGTAACAGGGACGACGCGGCCGATCTCGTCCAGGAAGTCCTCCTCCGGGTCCGCAAGGGTCTCGACTCCTACCAGCCGGGCAGTTTCGAGGGCTGGCTGTGGCGAATCACGAGAAACGCCTTCCTCGACGATGTACGACGTCGCAACCGCCGCCCGACTGCCCCCCTACCCGAGGAGGTCGACCGCTGGGATCTGGCCAGCAGCCCGGCCGCCGACATCGAATACTCCCGGATCTCGATCGGGGACGATGTGCAGAAGGCTCTGCTCGAGCTTCCCTTCGAATTCCGCGAGGCGGTCGTCCTCTGCGACATCGTCGGTCTTTCCTATGAGGAGATCGCTCGAGCCGTGGCGGTCCCGGTCGGCACGGTGCGGAGCCGGATCCATCGTGGCCGCAAGCTATTGCGGGAGTCGCTGATATGACCCACGCCGGAGAGCTGATCAGCGCATATCTCGACGGCGAGCTCGGCCGGGCCGAGATCGACCAGCTCCTGGACCATCTCGATGGCTGTGGCCGATGTGCCGCCGAGATGCAGGACGTGCAACGGGTGCGGTCGGCGGTTCGGTCACTGCCGTTGCTCGAGCTACCACCTGGTTTGATCCCAGAAGCAGACGCCGAGGTGATACCACTCCACCGCAACAAGGGGTTCCTGGTCGGAGCGGCCGCGGCTGTCGTAGCACTCGTCATCGCGGTTGCGGCCATCGTCACCCCGTCGGCGACGCCAGTGTCGCTCGAAGAGCTGAACAGCCGTTACGCGGCGCGCGCTTCGCTCGATCCGGCATTCGGGCCGGCCAAGGTGGTTGTCCCCTATCTGTCGGACTTCCTGGAATGAGACGGGTCCTCGCCATAGTCGCCACCCTGGTGCTGCTCCCCGCCTCGGCCGCGGTCGGCGCCGAGCTCGACGAGCTGCTCGAAGAGAGCAGAGAGGCCTCGTATTCGGCCGAGCAGGTGATCACGTGCTCGACACCGGACGGAGTCCGCGACGCGGTGATCGAGTTGAGCCAGACCAGCGGCGAGCTCCACCTCGGGGCCGCAGTGCACCCCGACGTCGAAGTCGCCTCGGGCTCTGGTGGCTGGACCCTGGTACGTGAGGGTTCGGTGATCAGCAGCGCCAATGTGCAGGGTGCCGTCGACGAGGCCGAAGCTCGGTACGCGGTCGACGAGGGCGCCGACATCGACTACCTGGGGCGTGAGGCGACCATCTACCGGATGACCGGGGATGGGGTGGTCCGGGCCGAGCTGGTCTTCGACATGGAGATCGGGGCCTTGCTCCGGGTGGTCACCTTCAATGCCAATGGGAGTGTCTACTGCGAACGGCGCTTCGTCACTTTCGACCCGAACGCCCCCGAGCCGGAGGAATCGGAATCCGCTGCGGGTGAGCCGGCCGAGGCCGACGTCGAGTCGGATCTGCCGGTGACCTTGGGCGAGTTCGAGCGTCTTGACGTCTACCGGGACGAGGAAGGCTTCCTCTTCGCCTATTACTCGGACGGTTTCTTCTCGTTCGCCGTATTCCAGATCCCGGCGGTGCTGACCCTCGACGACGCCTCCATAGTGACGCTGGCCGAACGGGTGTACCGACGTTCCTTCGGCCCGGGCCAGGTCACTTACGCGTGGGAGTCCCGGAGCGGGGGGATGGCCCTGGTGGGAGACCTCCCTCCGGATATGCACGAAGAGGTCCTGGCCGGTCTTCCCGCACCGCAAGACCCCGGTCTCCTTCGCCGGCTATGGCGGAGCCTCTTCGGCTGATGCCTCAGTCGATGCCGGTCAAGTCCAGCCGTCGAGCAGGACCCGGGCCGCCCAGGCGGTGGGATCGCGCAACTCGGCGGCGGTCGGGATCCGGGTCGGGTCGGCCCAGAGAGTCTCCAGGGCGTCCTCCCCATAACGACGCTCGACCTCCTGGTTGAAGACATCGCCGAGCTGAGTGGCCTCGACCGGCACCGGGCCCACCCCGATGGCCGGGGCGTCCTCGGCCTCCTCCCTCGCCTCATCCCGCCGCTCCGAGACGGCGTCGAAGTTGGGTGAGAGCTCCCCGATCGCGCGACGGGCCAGGAGCCGGGCGCACCCGGTGATCGTTCCCAGAAAGGCCTCCAGTTCGAGTCGGGGCGCATCGGCTTCCTCCCCACCGATGAGGCTTTCGATGCCACCCGCCTCCTGGATTGCCTGCTCGATCGCAGCAGGGTCGGATCCCCCCGCCATGAGCCCGCTGAGCATGGTCGGGTCGATCCTGACGGCGTCGGCGTAGGCGGTGGCCAACTGGTGGAGGTGATCGTGGATCCAGGGGAGTTGGGACACCGCCCGGAACGCCACCTCGTTGGCCACGATCCAGAGCCTGATCTCGCGCTCGTCCAGACTGCTCGAGCCGGTCAGGGCCGGGATGTTGGGGACGATGATGCTGAGCGGGCCGGGGTGCTCCTGGGGGAGGCCCGCGTCGAAAGAGGCCACCACCCAGGTCGAGAGCGAGCCGACCAGAGAGCCCACCTGAAGCCCGATGATGGCCGGTGACAGCTGGGCCATGAGCGGGGCCGCCGGACCATCGGCCGCCACCGACGAGGCGAACGGCTCGACGAGTGTCCCAAAGGTCTCCAGGTTGCGCTCGGCCCAGGCTCGGGCATCGAGCGGCAGCACGTCGGGTGCCGGAACCACCCGAAACGGCGCGATCTGCTCGATGCGGTACTCGGCGAGCCGGGCGAGCTCACGGAACTCTTCGGCAGCAAGAGGCTCGACAGGCTCGCTCTCACCGGAGAGATGTCGGGCTACCTCGGCGGCGAGCTTCCAGTTGATCGGGCCCGGTTGATCGAACAGCTCGAACAGCTTGGAGAACAGGTCATCGCTCATTGGCGGCCGGTCTCGTAGCGTGTGCAACGGGCCACCCTGTCGGTGGTTGCCTGCACACGGGATGTGTTTCGTCGCTCATTGCTCGCCCAGCGTTATCTCGAGATCCACGCTCGAATCGGCCCTGGTGACGGCCACGGTGACCACGTCACCGGCGCGCTTGGTGCGCATCAACGTGAGCAGCGTGTCCATCGTCGTGACCGGGACCGCGTCGAGCGCCGTGATGACGTCGTTGACCTGGCCCCCACCATCCCCGTATGCCGATGGGGACTGCACGCTGCTGACCTGCACTCCAACCGGGTACGAAGCCCCGTCCTGTTCGGCGAAGGCTGTCCCGCCCTGGATGCCGAGCAGGGCGTGACTGACCACCCCCGTCTCGATCAAATCGTTGGCCACGCCGATTGCCATGTCGATGGGGATGGCGAACCCAAGCCCCTCGGCTCCCACGTCGGATACGGCGATGGCGGTGGTGATCCCCACCAAGCGGGCGTCGTTGTCGAGCAGGGCGCCTCCCGACGACCCCCGGGTGATGGGCGCATCGGTCTGGATCAGCCCGTAGAGGACTTCCCCGGACTCGACGACCAGCGAACGGTTCAAGGCGGAGACAATGCCGTACGTCACCGACGGCCCTCCCTCCAATGCCAGGGGATTGCCCACTGCCACGGCCCGCTCGCCGATGGTCAACTCGCCCGACGAGCCGATGTCGATCGGGGTCAGGTCCTGGCGGGCGACCCGGACGACGGCGATGTCGGTGAGCTCGTCAGACCCGATGAGCTCGGCCACCCACCTGCCGCCATCGGAGAAGACAACCAACGTCTCGGATGCATCGCTCACCACGTGGTGATTGGTGATGATGTACCCGTCCGGGCTGTAGACCACCCCGCTGCCGCCGCCTTCACCGAAGGCACCCGACACCTCGACGGCGACGATCGAGGGGATGGCCCGCATCGCCACGTCTGCCGCGTTGCCACTCTCGACGACACTCGGTGGGGTGCTGGTCGGCGGGGGGAGGGTGAGGGTGGGCGCGGGTGGAAGGGGGGGTGAGGTCGGCAGTGGCGGCTCCTCGAATACCCCGGTGAAGCCGAGGACGGCGAGGGTCACGCCGGTTCCGAGGAGCACCCCGCCGAGCACCCCCATGACGATGGTCCAGGCGTCCACTCTGGCCTTGGCCGGCGGCTGACCCGGATCGGGGATGTCGTCGTATCCGACGGGTGCCTGCTCGGGCTCGTCCCTGATCTGCGGCCCGAACGGGCCGGTGTCTGTCATAGGCTTGGGATTCTATGGACGGTTCTCCCCAAGTCATCCGGGTCTCGGTGGGGGAGGCTCCGATCGACCCGGCCGCGCTCATCGCCGAGGTGGGCCGCCCCGACTCGGGTGCCACTGTTCTGTTCCTTGGCACCGTGCGCGATCACTCGGAGTCGGTTACGGGCGTGACCCACCTCGACTACGAGGTGTATGTCGAGCAGGTCGAGCCAAAGATCCGGGAGATCCTGGACGAGGCAGGGGAGCGCTGGCCGGTCCTGGGTGCCATCGTCGAGCATCGATCGGGCACCGTGGATCTGGGGGAAGCCTCGGTTGCGGTCGTCGTCTCCACGGCTCATCGTGCCGACGCATTTGCCGCCGCCGAGTACGTGATCGATCAGCTCAAGACCCGGGCGCCGATCTGGAAGAAGGAGCACTGGCCCGGTGGCGCCGAGTGGAGCCAGGGCTCATAGCTCGGCCAGGGGCCCGTTCTACGTTCCACGAATCAGAATTTGATCGAACCAGCAAGTTTTGTCACCAGTCGATATTGTCCACCCGTCTGTGAGGAGGACAACTGAATGACGACAGTCCTGGAGCGAGCCGGCGCCCCTTCGTCTGAGGTCGGGTTCAAGACACCACCTGCCTATGTCCGGGAGTGGGCCGAGCGGGACCCGAACCGGGTGGCGATGCGGGAGAAGGACTTCGGGATTTGGCAAGAGATCACCTGGGCGGAGTATTGGGAGTCGGTGCTCGAGGCCGCACACGGCCTCCTCGCCTTGGGGGTCTACGAGGGCGATCGGGTCTCCATCCATTCCGAGGATCGGCCCGAATGGGTGATCCTGGACATGGCGACCGCTGCGATCCGGGCGATAACGGTCGGTCTCTATCCGACCAACCCCTCGGCCGAGGTGCAATACCTCCTCTCCGATTCGGGCTCGGTGGTTCATCTCGCCGAGGATCAGGAGCAGGCCGACAAGGTGATGGAGGTGATCGACTCCCTGCCTGACCTGCGCAAGATCATCCACATCGAGCCGCGCGGCTTCCGGAAGTGGCGC
>Ga0299907_10003246_pt1 | contig 10352 bp, 7 predicted proteins | sample RVTome_16_FD_198680 | JGI IMG/M metagenome (GOLD analysis project Ga0299907, IMG submission 198680) | Soil microbial communities from uranium-contaminated site in the Upper Colorado River Basin, Wyoming, United States - RVT152D67 (version 2) ... | reverse complement strand
GGCCTGTCGCGCTCGTCGGCGAGCTGCTCGCGACGCAGGCGAAGGTTGCGGGCGTCGCGGCGCTGCTGGTCGACGCCGCGGTGCGCGACCTGGAGGACCTCCGCGAGGTCGGGTTGCCCATCTGGGCCCGCTACGTGCGCGTGAGCGGCGCGGAGAAGCGCGTCCCCGGTGCGATCGGCGAGCCCGTCGAGGTCGCGGGCGCGCGCATCCGGCAGGGCGACGTCGTCGTGCTCGATGCGGACGGAGCGGTCGTCGTCGAGCGGGAGCGGGTGGACGACGTTCTGACGGCGGGCCTCGCGCGCGCGGAGCGGGAGCGCGAGAAGCGCGCGCAGCTCGAGGCGGGCGAGCTCTCGTACGACCTCGACGGCCTGCGGGGGCTCGTCGAATCGTGAGTGAGCCGATCCACGACCTCGCACGGATCGGGCACGCGGAGCTTCTGACGCCGAGACCGGAGGAGAGCCTCCGCTTCTTCGTCGACGTGCTCGGGATGGAGGAGGAGAGCCGCGAGGGACAGTCCGTCTTCCTGCGGGGCTGGGGCGACTACCTCCGCTACAGCCTCAAGCTCACGGAATCGCCGCGGCCCGGGCTCGGGCACGTTGGGCTGCGGTCGTGGAGCCCCGAGTCACTCGACCGCCGGGTCGCTGCGGTCGAGGCGACCGGACGCGGGCTCGGCTGGATCGACGGGGACGTGGGTCACGGCCGCGCGTACCGCCTGACGGACCCCGACGGGCACGTCTTCGAGCTCTACTACGAGGCCGACCGCTACGAGGCGCCCGAGCACCTGCGGCCGTCGTGGAGGAATCAGCCGCAGCGCTACGTCGGCAGGGGCGCCGCGGTCAAGCGGCTCGACCACGTCAACCTGCTGGCGGCGGACGTTCGCGCGAACAGCACGTTCGCCCGAGACGTGCTCGGCTACCGCCTGTACGAGCGGATCGAGCTCGACGACGGGACCGAGACGGGCGCCTGGCTCAGCCTTACGATCGCCGCGCACGAGCTCATCTACGTCGCGGACGCGCACGGGGCGGCGGGACGGCTCCACCACCTGGCGTTCTGGGTCGACACGCGCGAGGAGTGCCTGCGCGCCGCGGACGTCTTCGTCGATGCAGGCGTCCCGATCGAAGCCGCGCCCTCGAAGCACGGGGTCGCGCAGGGCTTCTTCCTCTACGGCTTCGAGCCCGGAGGAAACCGGATCGAGGTCACGACCGGGGGGTACTTCGTGTACGACCCGGACTTCGAGACGATCACCTGGACGGCCGCGGAGCGCGCCCGGGGCCAGTACTGGGGCGTGAAGACGATCGAGAGCTTCCACACATACGGGACGCCAGCCGTCGAAGGCGAGGCCTGAGCACGTGGGCTCGCTCCGCGAAGCCCTCGCGCGACCTGGCGGCTTCGTCGTCGCCGCGGAGCTCGTCACGAGTCGCGGACCGATCACCTCGGAGGGAGGCGCCAGGGTGCTGGCGCTCGCGAGGGATCTCGCCGCGGATCCGCGAATCGACGTCCTCTCGATCACCGACAACCCCGCCGGGCACGCGATGCTGTCGCCCGACGCGCTCGGGACCGACCTGGTCTCGCGCGGGCAGGAGGTGATCATCCACCTCGCCTGCAAGGACTGGAACCGCAACGCGCTCGAGAGCCGCGGCTGGCAGCTGAGCTCGAGCGGCTTCCACAACGTGCTCGCGCTGTCCGGCGACTACCCGGCCGTCGGTCATCGCGGCCTCGCGGCCCCCGTCTTCGACATCGACTCGGTCGGGCTCATCAGCCTCTTCGCCGAGATGAACGTGGGCTTGCCGGATGCGCGCAGGCCGGACACGCGGCTCCACCGGACGGACTTCCTCCTGGGCGGTGTCGTCACGAACCACAAGCGCCTCGAGCGCGAGGTGATGCCCCAGTACTTCAAGCTTCGCAAGAAGGCGCGGGCAGGCGCCCGCTTTGTCATCAACCAGGCCGGTTGGAACACGCGCAAGGACGACGAGCTCCTCCGGTGGATCCGGCGCGACGGTCTCGACGTGCACGTCCTCGCGAACGTCTACCTGCTTTCTCGCACGGCCGCGCGGGCTTTCCATCGCGGGATCATCCCCGGCATCGTCGTGACCGACGAGTTGCTCGCGCTGGCCGAGCGACACGGCGCGAGCCCGGACCGGGGGCGCGCCTTCTTCGTCGACCTCGCGTCGAAGCACCTCGCCGTCGTCCGTGGCCTCGGCTACGACGGCGTCTACCTCGGCGGCCACATGCCGGCGGAGACGTTCGGCGAGATCATCGAGCGGGCCGACGCCCTCGGGGCTGGAGACTGGCGCGAGCTTGCGCGCGAGATCCAGTTCCCGTTCCCGGGGGAGTTCCACTTCTTCGAGCGCGATCCGGAGACGGGCCTCTCGTCCGACGACGTCAACGCCGCCTATCTCGAGTCGAAGCGGCAGCGGCGGACCGACCTCCGGGTTCCCGTCAAGTACCGGTTCAGCCGCCGCTTGCACGACGCGGTCTTCGCGAGCGACGCGCCGCTCTTCCAGTCCGGGCGGCGCCTCTACGGCCGCATCGAGAAGGCCCCGCGCGGCGTGAGGCAGGTCGCGCATGCTCTCGAGCAGGCCGCGAAGGTGCCGCTCTTCTCGTGCAAGGACTGCGGCGACTGCTCGCTCCCCGAGATCGCCTACGTCTGCCCGGAGTCGCAGTGCGCCAAGAACCAGCGCAACGGCCCCTGTGGCGGGACCCGGGACGGCCTGTGCGAGGTCTACGACACGGAGTGCATCTGGTCGGAGGCGTACGAGCGGTTGAAGGCCTACGGCGAGGAGGAATCGATGCTCGACGGGCCGGTCGTCGTCAAGGACAACGCGCTGGCCGGCACGAGCGCATGGGCGAACACGTTTCTCGGCCGCGACCACCTGGCGCAGGGCGGTCCACCTGACCGCGATCCGTGAGACAGGCGCGACCCGCCTCGCCTAGGATTGCATGCAATCGCAGAGGAGGTCGGAGGACATGACTCAGCAGAGCCTCGAGGACAAGCTGCAGGCCGCCGGCAGCGCCGTCGAGATGGCGCGGAACTCGCAGATCGGGCCGTACGTCTATCCGGCCGTACCCGCCGAGTTCACGAACTGGAGGGACGAGCAGGCCTCCTGGCGGGAGACGTCGGCGCTCTTCGATCAGTCCCACCACATGACCGATCTCCAGATCGACGGCCCCGACGTCATCGGGCTGCTGTCCGACCTCGGCGTCAACTCGTTCGAGAGCTTCCGGGTGGACAAGGCCAAGCAGTTCGTCGCCTGCAACGAGGACGGGTACGTCATCGGGGACGCCATTCTCTTCTTCCTCCACGAGAACCGGGTGCGCCTCGTCGGGCGGCCGTCGGCGCAGAACTGGGTTCAGTACCACGCGGAGACTGGCGACTACGAGGTGACGGTCTCGCGGGACGAGCGGACGGCCGTCAATCCCAGCGGCGGACGCGAGCTCTACCGGTTCCAGGTGCAGGGCCCGACGGCGCTCGACGTCCTGACGAAGGCGAACGGGGGCGCGCTGCCCGAGATCAAGTTCTTCAACATGGGCGAGCTCACGATCGCAGGCCACAGGGTTCGCGCGCTGCACCACGGCATGTCCGGGGTGCCGGGGCTCGAGCTGTTCGGCCCGTGGGAGGAGCGAGAGGACGTGCGAGGCGCGATCGTCGAGGCCGGCGAGGACTTCGGGCTTCGCCAGGTCGGCTCGCGCGCCTACGCTACCAACACGCTCGAGTCGGGCTGGATTCCCTCGCCGTTGCCGGCGATCTTCACGGGCGACGAGCTCACGTCGTACCGAGAGTGGCTTCCGGCCGACTGGTACGAGGCCACCGGCTCGCTCGGGGGCAGCTTCCTCGCCGAAGACATCGAGGACTACTACCTCACGCCCTGGGACCTTGGGTACGGCTCGTTCGTGAGGTTCGACCACGACTTCGTCGGACGTGAGGCGCTCGAGGGGATGGCGGGGTCCCAGACGCGTCGGAAGGTCACGCTCGCCTGGAACGGCGACGACGTCGCGCGAGCGATGGGAACGCTGTTCGACAAGGGCGACCCGGCCAAGTACATCGATCTGCCGCTCTCGAACTACGCGACCTGGCCGTACGACCGGGTGACGGCGAACGACGAGACCGTCGGCATCTCGACCTTCTCCGGATACAGCTTCAACGAGCGCTCGATGCTGTCTCTCGCGATCGTGGACGACGACGTCGCGCCCGGCAACGAGGTGGTCCTCCACTGGGGGGAGGAGGACGGTGGCACCGACCGCCCGGTCGTCGAGCGTCACGCGCAGATAGAGATCCGCGCGGTCGTGAGCCCGTGCCCGTACTCCGAGGTCGCCCGAACGCAGTACGCCGAGGGCTGGCGGACGAAAGCCGGAGTCTGAGGCGCGGCGACCCGCGGCCGGAGCTCAGGCGGCGGGGAGGCGGAGGAGGCTCGAGCCGGGCACGCGCTCGAGAAGCTGACGGTTCTCGAGCGCGATGTCGAGATTCCGCCGTGCGAGGCGCGCATGCTCGCGCGCGATCGCGTCCGCACGCGCTCCCTCGCGCCGGCCGATCGCGTCGATGAGCGCGTGATGCTGGTGCTGGGCCACGAGCAAGATCTCCCACGACTGCGGTAGCGCCGAATGCACCATCAGCAACGCGCTCGGCGGCGCGAACGGGAGCGCGAGCACGTGCTCGAGCGCGCGGCCGAGCTGCGGGCTCTTCGCCAGCTTGCGAAACGCGACGTGGAACTCCTCGTTGAGGCGGAGGTACTCCATGAAGGTCTCGATGCTCTGCGTGCGAACGATGGCGTCCAGCTCTCCGCATAGGTCGCGGAGAGGCTCGAGCTCGTCCTCCGACTCGAGCCGCTCCGCGGCGAGGCGCGCAGCCGTCCCCTCGAGCACGCCGCGGAGCTCGATCGCGTCGTCGATGTCGGTGCGCGTGAACTCCCGGACGACGAAGCCGCCACCGGGGAGCGTCTCGAGGAGCCCTTCGTGCTCGAGCGTCATGAGGGCGATCCGGAGCGGTGTCCGCGACACGCCGAGCTCCTCGACAAGACGGAGCTCGGGAACGCGCTCCCGCGGCTTGAAGACCCCGTCGAGCAGGAGCTCGCGGAGCCCGAGCGTCGCCTTCGTCGTCTGCGAGGTTGCGTGATTTCCGCGTGGCACGACTCGCAGCGTAACCGTCCAGGCAACCGCATTGCATGCAAATCGAGCCGTGAGGTCACCAAGACCCGCCGCCGGAGGCCGTTCTGCATGCATTGATCTGGAGAACGGCGAGCTGGAACCGACACGCGTCGTGAAACGTCGCGGCCATGACCGACACCCGCACTCCCCGCGAACGGTCGGGACGTCTCCGGTTTGTGCACAGGGTCGTCGGACGTGACGGACACCGTTGACAGATCCTGAACCGCCCTCGCCGGAGCGGTCGAGCGCCGCTTAGCTATGTGATCGCTCGTCTCGAGCACGCCGAACGGGCCGCTCAACGAGCGTGTCCGGCCATGCGGCCTGACGACACTCCAGTACGCGACGCTGAGCGGCTGCGGCGAAGACTGGCCCCAGTGCAGAAGAACGCGAGGGGCGCATACGCCCCTCGCGATTCCTTCAGCTCGATCCGGCTGCCTACGGTGACGGCGGCTGGGAAGGTGGCCCCTGGGAGACCGGTGGATCGCCCAGCGGACGTCCGCCCGGGCCGTCGGCGAACGTCATCCACGGGGTCGTAGGCTGGTGGGCGACCGCGGGCTTCGTGAAGTCGCACACGCCAGTGGGGAACGCCTCCTGCAGCTTGCCCCACTCCTCGTCCGTGAACTCGATGAGCTCGCCGTTGGGAAGGCGGTAGTCCTGCGGATCGAGCGGCTTCAGCTGGCACTTGAACGTATCCAGCTCCATCGGCCAGCCCGCCACCCACCTCATGTGCGAGTAGTACTGCCACTGCGCGGCCGTGCCGGTGCAGAACAGATCGTCCTGGGGGCCGCCCTGGGCGTCGCTGGCGTAGCAGGTGTCTCGCACGTCCGCCGGCTTGTTGTTCTTGATCTTGACCGGCAGCGGGTCATCGCTCGTGTCGGCGTACACCCCGTCGAGCCACGCCCGCATCGAGTCGAACTGGCTGGGCACCGCGCCGCCTCTCGACACCCAGATCACGTTGTTGTCGTGGTTGCCGAGCGTGCGGTCGATCCGCGCACGCCAGCTCCAGGAGTGGAACGGCGGGTGGAAGCCGACGTCGGTGGGGTTGGTACGCGCGTCGATCTCGGCGACGTACGCCGATCCCGATCCGTCCGCGATGCGTCCGGTGCGGTAGAGCGCCGTGAGGGCGCCGAGGTCGGCTTCGGTGCGCTGCGGCTGCCAGACGCCGTCGATGTCCATGCCGCCGATGCGCCAGTTCGCATCGACGAATCTCTCCTTGTCGAGCGTCCCGTTGAGCAGGTTCTGGAGCCCGTACTGCAGGCCGACGTTGTCGATCGGACGCGGCGCCTTGTTGTCAGGCCCGACCCCGAAGACGTACTTCAGGTAGTCCTGGATCGTGCAGCGCGCGCCGTTCGGATCGTTCGGCCAGCGCCACGCGTTGCCAGGCGGCCCGCTGCATCCGAAGGTGCTGTCGGCGATCAGCTCGGCGGTTGTGAAGAAGATCTTCTGCGAGCACTTTGCGTCGGGATTGGACGGGTTCGTGCCATAGACGAGCTGCCGCAAAGCGGGCGTGTCGAAGAGCGGATTGCCGCCTCCGCCCCAGCCGGGGGGTGCTGCGCCGCCCAGCCCGAAGTAGCGGGACAGCAGCAGGCAGTCGAACGAGTCGACGACCTGGAACCAGTGGTCCTCGTAGAGCAGGCTCGTCATGAGGCCGTTCAGCAGCCCGGGGTAGGCGCCGGAGATCATGTGCTGCTGCATCGTTCCGGCGGAGCCGCCGGTGCCGATGGTGTACAGGATCGGCCCCCAGCGCTCGGTGATGATCTCCTTCGTCATCATCAGGGCTTCGGCCGAGATCACGTCGCTGCACGAGTTGGCGTAGGTGTTGAGGCTGGAAGTACCAACCGCGAAGCCCAGCCCGAGCTGCGCCACGTTGCGCACGTCGCCGACCGTTGGCTGCTGGTAGTTGACGCTGCAGGCGCCGCCGAAGGTGTTGACGTACTTGCGGTTCCACGGCTGTTCGGTCGACCACGGCGTGATCGGCTTGGCCGGATCGACCAGCACCGCGATCTGGTAGATGCCGCGGTTCGCGGTTCCCGTCACGCGCTGGATGACGAACGGGACGGTCTTGCCCTGGTCGGTCGTCGTCTGCAGGATCAGCTCCGGCGCCGGCGGGCTGCTCGGGTCGTAGGCGACCCACTGGTTGCCGGTGCTGCGGTAGAACAGCTCAACCACGGGCGCTGCGGCGTTGCACTTGTCGTCGATCGCCGGGCCGAGGGGCGGCGTGGTGCCGCCTTGAAGCTGAGTCCGGCACAACCAGGGCTGGATCTGCTCGCCCGAGAACACCGGGCCGCCGATCGGATGGTTGGTGATCTCGATCCAGCGCCCGACCCCGGTTCCTGGACGAACGCGCAGGATGTTAGTGCCCTCCTCGAGGCCCGTGACGAGCCCTTCGAAGCGCCCGTTCGGACGTACGGCGAACGTGTCTGTGATGTTCGCGCCATTGAGCTCGACTCTGATCGCTCGCGGGTTCGCGCTGAGATCGACCGACACGAGCGCGTCGCCGCCCGAGATCAGATCGGCGCGATTCGACACGACAGTGATGTCGTCGACGCCGCCTGCTTGGCTCGACGCCGAGATGGCGCCCCCGCTCAGCATCAGCGCCGAGAACACACCGGCGACGAGACTGAGAACGAGCAATCGGCGCTTCATTCCCTTGAGCTGCACGATGCCTCCCTCCCTGGAGCGCGTCCTGAACCTCGCGCTTATGGACGCGATGGTCTGACGGTATGGCGAGTATTTCTCAGCTTGCCTGATACTGTCAAGGTCACCTGATACTCAACCGAAAACCCGGTGCAGACGACTGACGCGAACTCCAGCGATCGCGTGTGCGACCATCCCCCGGCAGTGACCGATACTCCAGAGAAGGTGGCCCAGGCGGCAGTCGAGCCGCGGATCAGCTATGTAATCGCGCGACTCGAGCGGGCCGTCCGCGCTCAGATCAACGAGCGGCTGAGTCCACACGGGTTGACTACGCTCCAGTACACGACGCTCAGCGTTCTCGGTTCGCGAGGACAGCCACTCTCGAACGCTCAGTTGGCGCGCCGCGCGTACATGACCCCACAGGCGATGATCGAGGTGCTGAACGCGCTCGAGAGGAAGGGGCTCATTCGGAGAGACCCTCATCCCAACCACCGTCGCGTCTACCCGGCGAGCCTCACGGACGAAGGACGTCGCGTCCTCGAGCTCTGCGACGCCTCGGTGGAGGAGATGGAGGAGGAGATGCTGGCCGGGCTCGATCTGGCCCAGCGCGATCTTCTCGCCGAGTGGCTCAAGGAATGCGTTCGCGCCCTGCACGCAGGACTACCGCCTGCGGGCGGCGGGGGTCGGGCGTCGCCCGCGAGCGCGCGGTCGCTTGAGAAGAATCAGGTAGCCTGATATAAGTAGCCGCGTTGCGATGTCGCTTCGAGTTGAGGATGGTTCGACGGAGGGACCGGTGAGTGTCCTGCGCGGGCGCGGCTACGCAGGGCTTCCGTCCCGTCCCGGCCCTCTCGTCCTCGATGCACCGGCGCGCGAGATTCCCCGGAGTGGCAGGCGACCGTGCCGTCATGCGCACGGGCCACACGTCCCACAAGGAGGGCATCGATGAGAAGGCTGCTCGTACTCGCGACGGCCGTTGTTGCTGCATGCTCGGTCGCGTTGGTGCCGGCCGGGTTCTCGACCGGACAGCAGACACGGACCGTCTACATCGGGATGGACGCTCCCCTCACAGGGCCGCAGGCGATCGTGGGCCAGGGCGATCGCGAGGCCGTCACCGCGCTCGTGCGGTTCTGGAATCGGGCGCGCGCCTTCAGGAACCGGCGGATCCAGGTCGACATCCGTGACAACGCCTCCAATCCGTCGCAAGCCGTCCAGAACGTCCAGCGCTTCGTCGCCGACTCGAAGTACGTGGCGATCCTCGGGTCGGGTAACGCCGCCGCTGCGGTCGCGACGGCACCGTTGGCGACGGCGGGGCAGATCCCGTTCCTCCCGCTCTCGCCCCCGACGCCGCTCGTCGTTCCGCCCCGTCCGTACGTCTACGTCGCCCTTCCGACCGGACGGCTGTACGCCTACAGCATGGCTCGGTACCTGAAGAGCCTGAACGTCCAGCGAATCGCGCTCATCGGAGACAACGGCGGCTTCGGGCGCGACGGGGTCGGTCAGGTCAAGGCCCTCGCGAGCGCATACGGCTTCACGATCACCGACGAGATCATCTTCTCACCCACTTCGACGAGCTTCGCGGCCGAGCTCACCAGAGTGAAGAACTCGAACGCGCAGGCGCTCTGGATGTGGACGGTGACTCCCGCCGGCAACACGATCGTCAAGGAGTTCCGACAACTCCAGCTCCCCCAGCGTCTCGTGCTGACGGGCGGGAACCTGTCGTCGCAGTTCCTCGAGGCCACGTGCCCGGACGTCAACGCAGCTCTCGTGAACAGCTTCCTCGGGGTCGTATGGGATCAGCTCCCGCGTAACCATCCGGTCCGGGCGCGGGCGCAACTCACCCAGCGGGTGATCGGCAAGCCCCTTTCGGTCTTCCACGTGGACGCATCGACGTCGCTCTTCGCCTTGAAGGCTGCGATGGAGCGAGGAGGATTCACCCGGGCCGGCATCAACAACGCGCTCGAGACGAAACTCCGCGGGCTCCCGACTCCGGGCGGCCGCCTGTACTTCGGGCCTAGGAACCACAGCGGGGTCCAGATGGACAGCATGTGGGCCGGAAGAATCGTCCAGTGCAAGCCGAGGGCTCTGTTCGGGACTGCGTTCCGGCGATAGCCGAGTCCTCCGACAACGGAAACGACGCCGCGGGCCTCGCTTGCGAGGCCCGCGGCGTCACGAAGTCGTTCGGCGCCGTCGCGGCGGTCGACGACGTCGACGTCGGCATCGAGCGCGGCTCGCTGACGTGCCTGATCGGCCCGAACGGCGCCGGCAAGTCGACCCTCCTCGGGTGCATCTCGGGCCTGCTGCGCGTCGACGCCGGCACCGTCGTGGTCGAGGGCGAGGACGTCACGCGCTGGACCGCCCATCGCCGCGCCGAGGCCGGTCTCGGCACGGTCTTCCAGACGACCCGCCCCCTCGAGCACCTCGACGTCCTCGAGAACGCCATGGTCGGCTGCCATCGGTGGACGCGAGCCGGGTTCGTCGAGGCGATGCTCCGCGTGCCCTGGCAGCGCCGGGAGGAGCAGCAGATCGAGGAGCAGGCGTACCACGGTCTCGAGCTCGTCGGCCTCGCAGACCGG
>Ga0299907_10003244_pt1 | contig 10353 bp, 10 predicted proteins | sample RVTome_16_FD_198680 | JGI IMG/M metagenome (GOLD analysis project Ga0299907, IMG submission 198680) | Soil microbial communities from uranium-contaminated site in the Upper Colorado River Basin, Wyoming, United States - RVT152D67 (version 2) ... | reverse complement strand
ATTGGGGTCGCGCACGTCGGCGATGATCACCCGCACCCCGTGGGGAAGCGGCCGGTGGGTGGTCGTCCCCCGGTTGACCACCGTCACCTCATGCCCAGCCGCAAGGGCCTCGCTGACACAGGCCGAGCTGATGATCCCAGTTCCGCCGAGAAACAGTGTGCGGAGGCGGTTCACGGTGTGCGGCTGGGGCCTACCGACGGTGCGATCAGACGAGATCGAACTCGTTGGGGTGGGGGCCTAGACGCCGACCCACATTCAGCTCGGTGAAGGTCTCCATGTCGGTTTCGTCGAGCTCGAAGTCGAAGATGGAGATGTTCTCCTGAATCCGGTGCGGAGTGACCGACTTGGGGATGACCACGTTGCCCACCTGGAGGTGCCAGCGAAGGACGACCTGCGCCGGGGTGCGTCCCTTCTTCTCCGCAATCTCGACGACTCGGGCATCGTCTAGCAAACCTCGGTTTTGCCCGAGAGGCCCCCAGGACTCGGTCAAGATCCCGTGTGACTCGTGATATGCCCGCAGTTGCTCCTGCGGGAACTCCGGGTGCAGCTCGATCTGGTTCAGGGCCGGGGTGATGTCAGTCTCGTCGGCGAGCCGCTCGAGGTGCTCGATCTCGAAGTTGGACACGCCGATCGAACGTACCCGGCCATCGGCCAAGAGCTTTTCGAAGGCCCGCCAGGACTCGACATACTGATCGAACATGGGGAGCGGCCAGTGAATCAGGAAGAGATCGAGGACCTCGACTCCCAGCCTCTCCATACTGGCGTCGAACGCGGCCAGCGCCTGATCGTATCCGTGCTGGCCGTTGACCAGTTTCGTGGTGATGAAGATCTCGTCGCGCGGCACGTCTGAGCGGGCGAGGGCATCACCAACACCCTTCTCGTTTCGGTATCCCTGAGCGGTGTCGATCAGGCGATAACCAGCTTCGAGCGCGGTTGTGACGGCCGTGGCCGTCTCATCGGGTGGTACGAGAAACACACCAAAGCCGAGTTGCGGGATGGGGACACCGTTGTTGAGCGTGAGTGAGGGAACTGGATTGGTCATAGCCCGAATATAGACCGACTTGACTCAGAATACGTGTGCAGTAATTCGATCCCGGACCATGGGCGACTCGAGTTGCCCAGCCAGCAGCGATTCGGGACAGGGCAGAGTTGTCCAGATCGATGAGTAGGCTGCGCGTATGAGCGCCGATATCGAGGAGCTGCGTCGGCTGCGCCAGGCCCGGGACCGGATGGACCGCGAATACGCGGAGCCACTCGACGTCCCGGCGCTGGCCCGCACGGCATTGATGTCGCCGGCGCACTTCAGCCGGCGCTTCCGGGCGGCGTACTCCGAGACCCCTTACTCGTACCTGATGACCCGGCGTATCGAGCGGGCGAAGGCGATGCTTCGCCAGGGCGATCTGAGCGTGACCGAGGTCTGTTTCGCTGTCGGCTGTTCGAGTCTCGGCTCATTCTCTGCCCGATTCACCGAGCTGGTCGGCGAGACGCCGAGCACATACCGCGCCCGGAATCACGACGAGCTGAGTGGGGTTCCTCCCTGTCAGACGATGGTGGCGAGCCGGCCTCGCCGGGACGGGCGTATGAAGGGCGCGGAAGAAAGCAGTTTTGGAGAAGCATCCGTCGCCACGTCTTCGTAAGTTGATGCCATGACCGTTTCACTCAGCACAGTGCACATCTATGTCGACGATCCCGATGCCGCCCTCGGCTTCTACCGCGATACCCTCGGTCTGAATGTGAGCGACGAGGTCGCCAACGAGGGCTTCCGCTGGATCACCCTCGTCACCGACAGCCAGCCCGAGATCAAGATCGTGTTGTCGCAGCCGCATGCGGGCCGATCCCAGGAGGACGGGGACGCCCTCGCTGCTTTGCTTGCCAAGGGCGAGCTGCCCGGTCCATTCTTCCGTACGGACGATCTCAACGCGACCTTCGAGAAGACCGCCGCCGCGTCCGGGGTCGAGGTGCTCGAGGAGCCTGCCGATCGGTTCTGGGGCGCCCGCGACGCCGCCGTGCGCGATCCGGCGGGCAACATGATCCGCCTCGAGCAGGACTGATACCGGATGGTTGCGGAGCGGGCGGTCCACAACCTGCACGCCGCTGATAGCCACGACTACATCCGTGTCACAGGTGCCCGGGAGAACAATCTCGTAGACGTCAGCGTCGAGATCCCGAAGCGCCGTCTGACGGTGTTCACCGGGGTCTCGGGTTCGGGGAAGAGCTCCCTCGTCTTCGACACCATCGCCGCCGAATCACAGCGGTTGATCAACGAGACCTACAGCGCCTTCGTGCAGGGCTTCATGGCGACGCTGGCGCGGCCCGAGGTCGACGTAATCGACGGCCTGACGACTGCGATCATCGTCGACCAGGAGCGGATGGGCGCCAACGCCCGCTCCACCGTTGGCACCGCGACCGACGCCAATGCGATGCTGCGACTTCTGTTCAGCCGGCTCGGTGAGCCACATATCGGCCCCCCACCCGCGTTCTCGTTCAACGTCCCGACCCGGACGGCGAGCGGGGCGATCACTGCCGACAAGGGCAAAGGGGAGCGGACCGTCGTACGCAACTTGGTGTATCACGGCGGGATGTGCCCCCGCTGCGAGGGAATGGGCTCGGTGAGCGACATCGACCTGACCCAGCTGTACGACGAGACCAAGTCGCTCGCCGAGGGGGCCTTCACCATCCCCGGCTACAAGGCGGGCGGCTGGTCGGTGCGTCTCTTCACCGAGTCGGGCTTCCTCGACCCGGACAAGCCGATCAACAAATACACCAAAAAAGAGCTCCACGACTTCCTCCACAAGGAGCCGGTGAAGGTCAAGGTCAGTGGCATCAACATGACCTACGAGGGGCTGATCCCGCAGATCCAGAAGTCGTTTCTGTCCAAGGATGTCGACGCGCTCCAGCCGCACATCCGAGAGTTCGTGGATCGGGCGGTGGCGTTTACCCCCTGTCCCGACTGCGGTGGCACCCGGCTCAACGAGGCGGCTCGGTCGTCGAAGATCGCGGGCAAGAGCATCGCCGACGTCTGCGCGATGCAGATCAGCGACCTCACCGAATGGATCCGCGGGCTCGACGAGCCGTCGGCCAAGCCATTGCTCGGCGCGCTGCAGGAGACGCTCGAGTCCTTCGTCGATATCGGCCTCGGCTACCTCTCCCTCGACCGACCGTCGGGCACATTGTCGGGCGGTGAGGCACAACGCACCAAGATGATCCGCCACCTCGGCTCCCCGCTCACCGACGTCACCTACGTCTTCGACGAGCCCACTATCGGCCTGCACCCACATGATGTGCAACGCATGAATGACTTGCTGTTGCAGCTGCGCGACAAGGGCAACACGGTGCTGGTGGTGGAACACGAGCCAGAGACCATCGAGATCGCCGACCATGTCATCGACCTCGGCCCCGGCGCCGGATCGGCCGGTGGCGAGGTGGTGTTCGAAGGCACCGTCGATGAGTTGCGGGGCAGTGACACGCTGACCGGCAAGCACCTCGACGACCGATCATCTGTCAAGTCTGAGTTCCGAGCCTCGACCGGGAGCCTCGAGATTCGAAACGCAAATCAGCACAACCTGCAAGACGTGAATGTCGACATTCCGCTCGGGGTGCTCGTCGTCATTACCGGGGTCGCCGGGTCGGGCAAGAGCTCACTGATCCAAGGCTCCATATCGGACGACGCCGGTGTCGTCTTGGTGGACCAGACCGAGATTCGCGGGTCGCGGCGGAGCAACCCGGCGACGTACACCGGGATGCTCGACTCGATCCGAAAGGCGTTCGCCAAGGCCAACGATGTGAAGCCGGGGTTGTTCAGCCCCAACTCCGACGGTGCCTGCCCCAACTGCAACGGCGCCGGTGTTATCTATACCGAGCTGGGCTTCATGGACACCGTGGCCACCACCTGCGAGGTGTGCGAGGGCAAACGGTTCCAGGCCGAGGTGCTGGAGTACGAGCTCGGTGGCAAAAACATCAGTGATGTATTCGAGATGTCCGTCACCGAGGCTGTCGAGTTCTTCGCCGAGGGTGAGTCGAGGGTGCCGGCCGCCCACGCCATCCTGGAACGAATGTCCGCGGTGGGTCTGGGCTACCTGAACATCGGTCAGCCTCTGACCACTCTCTCTGGTGGCGAGCGTCAGCGGCTGAAGCTGGCGATCCACATGGCCCAGAAGGGTGGCACCTACGTGCTCGACGAGCCCACCAGCGGCCTCCACCTCGCCGATGTCGAGCACCTGCTCGAACTGCTCGACCAGCTCGTGGACTCAGGCAAGTCGGTCATCGTGATCGAGCACCACCAGGCTGTGATGGCCCATGCCGACTGGATCATCGACCTCGGTCCCGGCGCCGGGCATGACGGTGGCCGGGTGGTCTTCGAGGGCACCCCGGCCGACCTGGTCGCAGATGGTTCCACCCTCACCGGCCAGCATCTCGCCGCGTACGTGCTCACCTGACCGGGCAGGCTGCGCGTGTCGACCACAAGATCGCCTCTTACGATCAGCTGGGGTGAGTTCGCCAACCGTGAGCCGGAGCTGGCACGGTTCGGGGCAGGCAGATTGACCGCGGCACCCGCATATCTGGCAACGGTCCGTCGGTCGGGGACACCACGAGTCCATCCGGTGACACCGATCTTCACCTCCGTCGGGCTGTTCCTGTTCATGGAGCCGACCTCTCCCAAGGGCAGGGATCTCCGGGAGCGGGGATGGTTCGCGCTGCACAACGGGGTCCCGGACAATGCCGGCTCTGGTGGCGAGTTCTCCGTCGCCGGCCGGGGCCTTGCCGTGGACGATCTCGACATTTGGTCCCACGTGGCCGACTCGTCCAGCTATCCCCCTGAAGACCGCTACATCTTGTTCGAGTTTCAGTTGAGCGAGGCCCGCTGTCATGGGTACGGCGACGTGGAGATGCCCTCTACTCGGAGGTGGTCGGTCGACCAATAGGCGTCCTGTCAGGCAGTCGACGTGACGCGACGACTTTCGGCTCTTCACCATCCGCGATCATTCTCTTCCAAGATGCGCCGCTTGGGTTGGGTCGGCTGACGATCCCCGGCTTAAACGGGCGGATATCGCCCGGTCTCCGATTCGTGGTCGTTGAGCATCGAGACCTTCAACCTTCGGGTCGAGCCGTCAGGCCTTCACCGTCCTGGCTGCCCCGCACCAGCTCTCGAGCCACGTCACGAAGCTTGCTGTTGAGGCCCTGGGAGGATCGGCGCAGGGTGTCGAAGGCGTCCTCGGCGCTGATCCGGTGTCTCTCCATCAGCATTCCTTTGGCCTGGCCGATCACGTCACGAGATGAGAGCGCCTCCTGGAAGGTCCGTTCCTGGTGCTCTTTCTCGTCTCGCTCGCGGGCGACGACGGCAGCGATGGCGGCGTGAGCGCTCAGGATCAACGCCACCTCCTGGTCGGCTTCGGTGAAGCCATCACTGGCGTATGAGTACATGTTCACTGCACCGAGACGCAGATGTTCGGTGTTGGGGATGCGAAGAGGAACAGCGAGGACCGACCCGATTCCGGCCTGCTCAGCCCTGGCCGCCCAATCCGGCCATAGCTCCCTCCAACCCGTTGCGGTCCCGTGGACCGTCCCACTGAGCAGGGCGTCGATGCAAGGGCCTTCCTCGGTCGAGTACTGGACCTCGTCGACGCGAAGGGCGTTGGTATGGGTGTAGACCGGTGTGCTGAACTTGTCGCCCTCGAGCATGGTCACGCTGGCAAGGTCGCAGCCATCGATCACCGTGGTCGCCACCTCGACGATCCGTCGCAGCACCTCCGCCAACTCCCCGGCGCCGAACAGGTCCAAGGCAATCGCGGCGAAGGTCGAAGCGACGCTGCGGTCGTTGTCGTCTTCGGCGACCGGGGTGTCCGCGGTCGGCTCTTCGGATCCTCCCCCCAATCGTCGCTCGCGCTGGTCGAGCTCCGCCTCGTGTTGGCCCGATGGACGTTCCTCAATGGTTGACATACGGCACCTGAATCCCCAGGCCCATCTCGGAGTACCTTTCGTTCACGGCCTGTATGAGGATATTCACCTCTGCTGCACTCCACATTTCGACCTGTCCTTCCAGGTAACCATCGACAGCCTCCCTGGCTACCGAGCCGCCGAGGGCGAAATAGCGCCAGTAGAGATCCTCCCGGCTCAATCTGACCTCTCGTCTCGCAGCCTCCACGACTTGTGATTTCCCCGCTGTCATGGGCGGATCCCAAGTTCGCTGTCCGAGATGCTCGACGGCGCCTCCTCGAGGAGGATCTCGAAGCCGCTCAACTCCAGTAGTCGCCGCACCGGGGCACTCGCTTGGACAACAACCAATGTCCCCCCACGTCGCTCCATCTCCTTGGCGATCACTAGCAACGAGCGCAGTCCAGCGCAGTCGATGAATGTGATGCCGGAGGCGTCGACCCGAGTCGTCGATACCGGTTCTCCGAACAGCGCGGCGCACGCCTCGTCGAGTCGGGCTGTCCGGCTCATGTCGAGCTCGCCGGACAAACGGATCGTGGCGATGCCCTGGCGCACGGCCACTTCGAGCCGAAACGCCATCCCCTCTTTGGCTGAATCCTGCATGACAACCTCCACAGACCAGACCTCTGGTCGGTTGGACGGCTGTTGACTCAACCGATTATTTGCTGTTGTGACGTGGCTGGAGCTTCAACCGGGGACAACCCTAACAAAGCACCGGGGCATTGCGGCCTGGCGCTCGCTTTCCATGGGGCACGGCGCCCTCCCTATACTGCCCGCCGCCCCGAATCGGTTCCCTGCGGAGGTTTCTTTCGAATGTCGGACATGATCCTGTACATCGCGCTTGCAGCCGGTGGATCAGCTCTCCTGCTGGCCTTGTACTACTCCCGAGTGGTGTTGGCCGCCCCCCAGGGCAACGAGCGCATGATGGAGTTGGCCCTGGCGATCAGGCAAGGCTCGATGGCCTTCCTGAGACGCGAATACATTTGGGTGTCAGTGTTCGTGGTCGTAATGGCGACGCTCATCACCGTGTTCCTCGACTGGGGTCGTCCCTGGGGTGCCATCGCATATGTGTTCGGAGCGGTGCTCTCCGGCCTTGCCGGCTTCGTCGGGATGCGAATCGCAACTCAGGCCAACTCCCGCACCACCGAGGCCGCCCGGACCGGGGGCATCCCCGCCGCCCTACCGGTGGCATTCCGGGGTGGTGCCGTCATGGGATTCACCGTTGCGGGGCTCGGGTTGCTCGGAGTCGGTGTCGGGTTTCTCGTCTTCAACCAGTGGCTCGAGCTCGACTCGTGGGCGGACATCATCACCGCCATCGGTCTCGGCGGCTCGTCAATCGCCCTCTTCGCCCGGGTCGGCGGCGGGATCTACACAAAGGCGGCAGACGTCGGTGCCGACCTGGTGGGCAAGGTCGAGGCCGGAATCCCCGAGGATGACCCACGCAACCCGGCCGTCATCGCCGACAACGTCGGGGACAATGTCGGAGACGTCGCCGGTATGGGTGCCGACCTATTCGAGTCTTACGTCGGATCCCTGGTCGCTCCCATTGCCTATTCCGCTTTGGTGTTCGGCGGCGCTGCCTTCGTCGAGGAGGCGATCATCTTCCCGTTGGCCGTTGGCGCGTTGGGAATGTTCGCCGCCATCGTCGGGTCGTTCCTGGTGCGGGCGAGAGGCGATGACGATCTCGCCGCCGCCCTGCACCGCGGCACCAACTTCTCGCTGATAGCAACCGCAATCGGTGTGCTCGGCCTCTCCTACTGGGTCTTTGGGGACGTGGCCGACAATCCGCTCGGGCTGTGGATCGCGGTGGTGGCCGGTCTGGTCGTGGGCTGGTTCGTGGGCAAGATCTCCGAGTGGTTCACCAGCGACCACTTCAAGACCGTCAAAGAGATCGCCCGTCAATCCGAGACCGGCCCGGCCACGGTGATCATCGCCGGCATCGCCGAAGGAATGCGCTCAGCCGCCTTTTCGGTGATCGTGGTGGCCGCCGGCATCGGTGTCGCCCACGCCGCCGGGGACTGGGCGTTGGGGGCCGGTGGCGGGATCTATGGAGTGGCGATCGCCGCCATCGGTGTCCTCGCCACTCTTGGCATTACCATCTCCGTTGACGCCTATGGCCCGATCGCGGACAACGCCGGCGGCATTGCGGAGATGGCACATCTCCCCCCAGAGGTTCGTCAGGCCACCGACGCCCTCGACTCACTGGGCAATACCACAGCCGCGGTGGCCAAGGGCTTCGCCATCGCCTCAGCCGCGGTCACTTCCCTTGCCTTGTTCTCAGCCTTCACCCAGGCGGTCAATCTGACCGAGATCAACCTGACCCGGGCCGAGACCGTGATCGGGCTCTTCCTCGGGGGCATGTTCCCGTTCCTCTTCGCGGCGCTCACCATGAATGCGGTGGGGCGGGCGGCGCACAAGATGATCGACGAGGTTCGTCGTCAGTTCCGGGAGATCCCGGGGTTGAGGGAAGGCGATCCCACCGCCAAGCCTGATTACACGACTTGCGTCGACATCGCTACCGCTGGCGCGCTGCGCGAGATGGTCATTCCCGGCTCTCTCGCCATTGCCCTGCCTTTGGTGGTCGGATTCATCGACGTGGAGGCCCTGGGTGGTCTATTGGCCGGTGCGCTGGTGACCGGGTTCCTGCTGGCCATCTTCATGGCTAACGCCGGTGGGGCGTGGGACAACGCCAAGAAGTTCATCGAGTCGGGTGCCTACGGGGGCAAAGGCTCGGACAGTCACAAGGCGGCGGTGATCGGGGATACCGTGGGTGATCCGTTCAAGGACACCTCGGGCCCGGCAATGAACATCGTCATCAAGGTGATGACCATCGTCTCGTTGATCTTTGCCTCTGCTTTCATTGGCTGAACGGGTTTGGCCCATCCGGCCGAGGGTCCTGTCAAGGACCTCTTGTCGCGGGTCTGACCCTGACTTCGCAGAACCCAAGACAAACACGTAGAAACGCAGTGCCTTCGATAACCCTGATCCGTCATGCCGAGTCACAAGCCAATCTCGAGGGTTTTTGGAACGGCCGGCTCGACGGGGGACTGAGTGCCGCGGGCGAAGCCAGCCTCGTCACCATCGGCAAACGACTTCACGACCAGCAGTTCGACGTGGTGGTCAGCTCTCCGCTGGAACGAGCCCGTCGCACCGCCGAGACCTTCACCTCCGACTATGAGATCTCCGAGGACTTTCTTGAGCTCGACATCGGCAAATGGGAGGGTTTGAGTCGAGAAGAGGTGCTGGCCGAGGCAGGTGACCGGCTACGGGAGGCGGTCTTCGGGCGGCAGCTCCCCATAGGCGAGACCGGTGAGAGTCTGAGCGACCTCGAGCGGCGGGCCACGAGCGCAGTCGACGCCCTCGCCGAGCGACTCGGTGAGGACGGGCGTGCCGCGGTGGTCACCCACGGCGGATTCATCCAAGAGATCCTCCGACGCCACCTCGCCGGTAGTAGCCGGCGTATCCACACCTTCGTCGGGAACACCTCCCTGACCCGGTTGGAGTGGTCCTACGACCGGCCCCGGCTCGCCGTGTTCAACGACATGGGCCATGTCGGGCCACGATCGGCCGAAGTGCAGTCCCACCTCGACCGGGGCGAGTCGGTGATCGCCCTCATCCGCCACGGGAGGACCAGGGCCAACATCGAAGGCAGGTGGCAGGGACAGGGAGACTGGGGGCTCGACGAGCTCGGACACCGCCAAGCAGAGGCTCTCCGCGATTGGTATGGCCCGGCGGGCACGGTCTATTCGTCACCGTTGGGTCGTGCCCAGAGCACCGCGGGTTACCTCGCCAGCAATGGCGTGGTGACCGTCGACGGGCTGAAGGAGATCGCTATGGGGCGTTGGGAAGGCCTCACCTCGGAAGAGATCTTCGAGACCTGGCCCGAGCAGATGGCCACCATCTATCGGGATGGAGTGGACCTGAAACGGGGCGAGACCGGGGAGAGTTGGGGAGAGCTCACCCGCCGTTTCCGCGCCACGGTCCATGGGGTCGACAGGTCGCCCAGCGAGCCGACGCTGGTGGTTGCGCATGGCGGTGCGATCCGCGCCTACGTGTCTTCTCTCACCGCCACCAACGATTCCCACTCCGAGTCGCTATACACACCGGGCAACACATCCGTGACTCATGTTGCCATGACCCACGATGGCCCCCTGCTGCTCGACTACGCGGTCGCACCCCATCTCGAGAAGCTCTCACCGGAGGCGTGATGTCGCAATACGACTCCAAGCGCTACGCGAGCGTGAACCGTTGGGACCCCTGGCATCTGAAGCGGATCGATCGTCTCCTCCCTTTGCGCCCCGGCCAGAGAGTGCTCGAGGTCGGGTGTGGGCAGGGACATCTGACCATTCGACTCGCCAACCGGGGAATCGACATCGTGGGCATCGACGCCAATTCCAATGCGCCGGCCATCTCAGGATCCGA
>Ga0299907_10003243_pt1 | contig 10354 bp, 4 predicted proteins | sample RVTome_16_FD_198680 | JGI IMG/M metagenome (GOLD analysis project Ga0299907, IMG submission 198680) | Soil microbial communities from uranium-contaminated site in the Upper Colorado River Basin, Wyoming, United States - RVT152D67 (version 2) ... | reverse complement strand
GCTGCCACGAGGCGGCGGAGCACACGCTCCGCCGCCTCGTCCGTTCCCTCTCTCTCATGCGCCGACTCCTCGACCGACTCTCCACCGCGCTCGCGCCCGCCCCCGACGACGACAAGGTCGTCGCGGCCGCGCCGACCGTTCCGCTGCGCGAGGTCTTCCGGCGCTTCTGGCCGCTCGCCCGGCCATACCGCAAGCCGTTCGCGGCCGGCATCCTGCTCGCCGCGCTGCTCCCGGCCGTCGAGGCCGCGGAGATCTGGCTCTTCAAGTTCGTCGTCGACGACGTCCTCGTGGCCGAGACGCTCGGCCCGCTGGCCTACATCGTGCCCGCCATGGTCGGCCTCGCGCTGCTCGGCGCCCTGCTCTCGTTCGGTGACGAGTACGCCGCCACGTGGGTCGGCGAGCGCTTCACCCTCGACCTGCGCACGAAGCTGCTCGGCCACCTGCAGCGGCTCGAGCCCGACGCGCTCGACCGCCGCCGCCACGGCGACGTGCTCTCGCGCGTCACCGGCGACGTGCACGCGATCGAGACGCTGCTGCTGTCCGCCGCCGGCGAGCTGGTGCAGTCGCTCGCGCGGATCGTCTTCTTCGGCGGCGCGCTGTTCCTGCTCTCCTGGAAGCTGGCGCTCGCCTCGCTCGTCGTCGTCCCCGTCTTCTACCTCGCCGCGCGCAAGTTCGCGCGGCTCTCGCGCCGCGCCGCGCGCGAGCGCCGCCGCCGCAGCGGCTCGCTGAGCGCGGTCGCCGAGGAGGCGCTGGCCAACACGGCGCTCGTGCAGTCGGCCAATACGCAGGAGCGCGAGCTCGCGCGCTTCCGGCGCGAGAACGAGGGCAAGATCGCCGCCGAGCTGGCCGGCACCCGCATCTCCGGCCTGTTCTCGCCGGTCATCGACCTGATCGAGCTGGCCGGCGCGGTGCTGATCATCGCGCTCGGGACCTGGGCGCTCGCCGCGGGCGACCTCACGATCGGCGGTCTGCTCGCGTTCATCGCGTTCCTCGCGCAGCTCTACCGGCCGGTCCGCGACCTGTCGCGGCTCGCCGAGACGGTGTTCGACGCCTCGGCCGGCGCCGAGCGCGTGATCGAGCTGCTCGACGTCGAGCCGCGCGTGCAGGACGCGCCGCACGCCCGGCCGCTCGGCCGCGTGCACGGGCAGCTCGAGCTGGAGCGCGTCACCTACCGCTATCCGGGCTCGGAGCGGCCGGCGCTCGATCGCGTGAGCCTGCTCGTCCGCCCGGGCTCGAGCGTCGCGCTCGTCGGCGCGAGCGGCGCCGGCAAGTCCACACTGGCCAAGCTCGCGCTGCGCTTCGCAGACCCCGAATCGGGCGTGGTGCGCCTGGACGGCCACGACGTGCGCGACATCACGCTGCACTCGCTGCGCGACCAGGTGGCGCTGCTGCTGCAGGACGCGCCGCTGTTCGACGGCACGGTGCGCGAGAACGTGGCCTACGGGCGCCCAGAGGCGACCGCGGCGCAGGTCGCCGACGCGCTCGACGTCGCGGCGGCCGGCGGGCTCGCGGACGAGCTGCCGGACGGGATCTCCACGCGCGTCGGCCAGCGCGGCCGCGCGCTCTCGGGCGGCCAGCGGCGGCGGGTGGCGATGGCGCGCGCGTTGCTTCAGGATGCACCGGTGCTGGTGCTCGACGAACCGACCTCCGGGCTCGACGCCGACGCGTCGCGCCGCCTGATCGGCCCGCTGCGGCGGCTGATGGCCGACCGCGCCACGCTGCTGATCACGCACGACCTCGCGCTCGCCGCCGAGGCGGACGAGGTCGTCGTGCTCGACCAGGGCCGCGTGGTCGAGCGCGGCGCGCCTGCCGTCGTGCTCGGCGGGCCGCACGCGGTGGCGGCGTGATCGCCGTGCCCGCGCGCGGCGCGGTGCTCGCGCCGGGCTTCACGGTGATCGAGCATCTCAGCCGCACGCGGCGGCTGGACACGTTCGAGGTCTGGTCCGAGGAGCGTGCCTGCTCGTGCGTGGCCAAGGCGCTGCGGCCCGACCGGCGCGACGACGAGCGCGCGCGCACGGCGCTGATCGCCGAGGCCCGCTATCTGATCGAGCTGTCGCACCCGCACATCGTGCGCGGCTACGAGCTGGTGCAGGAGCCCGAGATCGTGTTCGTGATGGAGACGCTCGACGGCGAGACGCTCGCCCACCTGATCGACCGCAGCCCGGACGGGCTGGCGGCCGAGGAGGTCGCCTGGCTCGGCCTGCACCTGGCCTCCGCGCTGCGCTACCTGCACAACCGCGGCGCGCTGCACCTCGACGTCAAGGCGTCCAACGTGGTCGCCGACTCGGGCCGGGCCAAGCTGATCGACCTCTCGCTGGCGCGGCCGCCGGGCCGCTACCACGCGGGCATCGGCACCTGGAGCAACCTCTCGCCCGAGCAGGCCCGCGGCGGCGAGCTCACGGCGGCGGCCGACGTCTGGGGCCTCGGGACGGTGCTCTACGAGGCCGCCACCGGCGAGGCCGCGTTCGATGACGACGAGTCCTGGACCGACGAGCCGTCCGGCCCGTCGGGCACCTGGCACACCGAGGACCAGCGGGCGGCCGGCTACCCGCAGCTCGAGGGCCCCGCCCCGTCCGCCGCCGCGCGCGCCGACCTGCCCGCCGGCCTGGCGGAGGCGATCGACGCCTGCCTGGCGCCCGAGCCCAGCGACCGGCCGTCGCTCGAGGCGCTGGCGGAGCGGCTGCAGCGGTTCGCGACATGAGGCGTATCGCGGCGGCAGGCGCGGCGATCGCCCTGCTGGCGGCGGGCGCGTGGGGTCTCGCGGCGCTGACGCACGAGGACGACCATCCCGTCGACCCCGGGACGCCAGGCGCCCAGCGCGCGATCTCCGCCGCCCGCGAGGTCGTGCCGGGCCGCGTGCTCGGTGTGCTGCGCGACGAGGACAACGGCAAGTGGGAGGTCGTGATCGCCCAGGACGGCCGCGAGTACGAGATCGAGCTCGACCCCGCGACGTTCGACCTGCTGCGGCTCGACTACGACTGAGCCCTCAGCGCTCGGCAGTGAGCGTGCTCCCGGCCTGGAGCCGCCGGACCAGCACGAAGGCCGCGCCGGCGAGCAGCGAGCCGGCCACCGCGAACGGCCCGATCGTGTCCTCGCCGAGCAGCCGGACGACCAGGTACGTCAGCCCGCCGACGAACGCGGCCGCCGGCAGCGTCAGCACCCAGGCGATGAGGATGTTCCCGGCGAGGCCCCAGCGCACCGCCGAGAGCCGCTTGGCCGCCCCCGCGCCGGTCACCGCTCCCGAGATCACGTGGGTGGTGGACAGCGGGATGCCCGCGTGCGTGGCGGTGAGGATCACCGCCGTGCCGGACACCTGGGCGACGAAGCCCTGCGCGGCGTCCATCGTGATGATCCGCGTCCCGAGCGTCCGGATGATCCGCCAGCCGCCGGCATAGGTGCCGAGCGCGAGCGCCGCGGCCGCGGAGACGACGACCCACGCCGGCACTGGGTCGCCCTCGCCGAGCGTGCCGCCCGCGACGAGCGCGAGGAAGATCACGCCCATCGTCTTCTGCGCGTCGGCCGTGCCGTGGGAGAACGAGAACATGGCGCTGGATAGCACCTGGCCGTGGCGGAACCCGCGCACCACCGGTCCCTGCCGCAGGCGCCCGACGATGCCGTAGGTGGTGATGATCGCTGCGCCGGCGACCGCGACCGCGAGCACCGGCGCGATCAGCGCCGGCACGACGACGACCGCGATCAGCTCGGTGCCGTGCACCGCGCCGCGGCCCTCGGCGAGCAGGGAGGCGCCGATCACGCCGCCGATCAGCGCGTGGGACGAGGACGACGGGAGGCCGTAGTACCAGGTGCCGAGGTTCCAGGCGATCGCTCCGGTGAGGCCGGAGAAGACGATCGCGGGGGTGACCAGGCTCGCGTCCACGATCCCGTCGGCGATCGTGGCCGCCACCTGCAGGGAGACGAACGCGCCCGCGAAGTTCAGGACGGCGGAGAGCGCCACCGCCGTCCGCGGCGACATCGCGCGAGTCGACACCGACGTCGCGACCGCGTTGGCCGTGTCGTGGAAGCCGTTGGTGAACGCGAACACGAGCGCCGTGAGCACGGCGAGCCACAGGATGAGGTCGGCGTCCACGTGGCCTCAGGCGTTCTTGATCGTGATGTCCTCGAGCGCGCCGGCGACGCGCCGGCTCGCGTCGATCGCGTGCTTGAGCGCTTCCAGGACGTCCTTGCGGCGCATGACGTACAGCGGGTCGATGCCCTCGGCGAACAGTGCGGCCAGCGCCTGCCGGTGGAAGCGATCGGCCTGATGCTCGAGCGTCCCGACCGTCGCCGTCAGCTCGCTCATGTCCTTGAAGCTGCGCAGCCGCGGCATCGCCGCCGCGATCGCCCGGCAGGCGTAGTCGAGGATCCACGCCTGGTGGCGGGCCTCGGCGAGCGGGATGTCGAGCCGGTACGCGTCGAGCAGCCCGGCGGCCTCCTCGATCCGGTCGACCACGTCGTCGATCGCCCGCACGAGCCGGTGGATGTCCTTGCGGTCCACCGGCGTGACGAAGGTCTCCTGCAGCCGGTGCCTGACGTCGCTGACGATGCGGTCGCCTTCCCGCTCGCACACGACGATCTCGCGCACGACCTCTGCGTGGTCCGGCCACTCGTCGAAGACCTGCTCGAGCAGCCGCGCGGCCCGGCCGGAGTTCTCCGCGGCCTCTTCGAACAACTCGAAGAAGAGCCGCTCACGTGGAGCCAGCACGTGCGCGAGGCGCGGCATCCTGGAGCGAGCCTACCCGAACGTGACCACCAATCGGGGCGGGTTGTCGGAGCCCTTCTCGCGGCTGTGGAACACCTGATCGAGCCCACTGCCGTTCTCCGCGGCGTCACGGATGAGCCAGCCGTTGTTGGCGGTCGAGTACATGTCCTGCACGTGCGAGGCGACGTTCCACTCGCGGTAGCCGGACCCCGACGTGGTGGTGACGGCCGCGCCGGTGGTGGCGGGCTGGTTGCTCCACCTGATCTGGCTCTCCGTCCAGGCCGCCCCGAGCCGCAGCGCCTGCAGCGTGCGCCCCGTCTTGTAGGAGGTCGCGTACAGGCGCAGCTTCGCGCTCGTGACCTGGCACCCGACCGGCTTCGTGGGCAGGTTGAACCGGAACATCGCGCGCGCGTTGTTGCCGGACTTCGTGTCGACCTTCACCCCGGAGTCCGTGCCGTAGTTCTGGCTCGCCGAGCTCTGCAGCACCCAGCTGTCCGCCACCGAACCGACCGTGACGGTGGAGGCGGTGCAGCTCGGCGCCGTCGACACCGTCCACGAGTGGGTGGCCGGTGACGCGTCCGCGTTGCCGAGCGCGTCCACCGCCCGCACCCGGAACTGGTGGGCGCCGGGCGCGAGGGCGCTCAGCTGCGCCGGCGACGCGCAGGCCCCGAACGCCGCGGTGTCGAGCGAGCACTCGAACGTCGCGCCCGCCTCGCTGGCGGTGAACGTGAACGATGCGGTCGTCGCCGTCGTGGTGGCCGGCGGCGCCGAGGCCACCGTGGTCTGCGGCGGAACCGTGTCCACGACCCACTCGTGCGTGGCCGGCGTCGGGTCGGCGTTGCCGGCCTCGTCGACCGCCCGCACCTGGAACGTGTGCGGCCCATCGCTCAGCCCGCTCAGCGCGCGCGGGCTGGCGCAGCTCGCCCACGCCGAGGCCTGCAGGCTGTCGAGCCGGCACTCGTAGCGGAGCGAGCCCTGCGGGCTCGTCTCGTCCGTGCCCTGGAAGCCGAAGCTCGGGGAGGCGTTGCTGCTCGGGCCGGCCGCCTCGGTGATCTCGGTGTCCGGGGCCGTCGAGTCGGGCACCAGCCACGAACGCGTCGCCGGCGTCTCGTCGGCGTTGCCCGCGGCGTCGACCGCGCGCACCCGCAGCTCGTGGAGGCCCACCGTCAGGCCCGAGACGTCGGCCGGCGAGGAGCACTCCTCGAACGGCTCACCGTCGAGCGAGCACTCGAACGTCGCGTCCGGCTCGTCGGACGAGAACGCGATCTCCTCGTCGGTGCTCGACGACAGGATCGTCGTCTCCGGGTCGGTCACGTCCAGCACCGTCCACTCCCAGGTCGCGGGCTCGGGATCGACGAGCAGATGCAGCTTGAACGCGTGCACCTCGAACACGTGGTCGCCCGGTGCCAGGTCCGTGTACTCCCTCGGCGAGGCGCAGAAGGTGAGCGGCGCGCCGTCGAGCGAGCAGCGGAAGCTGACGCCCTCCTCGTCGGCGGAGAACGCGAACGTCGCGGTCGCGCTCGGGGTCGAGGCAGCCGGCCCCGAGACGATCGTGGTGACCGGCGGCGTCATGTCCCCGACCTCCCAGCCGTACTCGGCCGGGCTCGGGTCCACGATGCCCTCGGCGCTGACGGCGCGGACGAGGAGCTGGTGCTCGCCGAACGCCAGCCCGGTGTAGCTGGCCGGCGACGCACACTCGGTGAACGGGCCCAGGTCGAGCGCGCACTCGAACGTCGCGGCGCCCTGGTTGGAGGCGAACGTGAACGTCGCCTCCGTGCTGGCGGTCGCAGCCTCCGGGCCGGTCTCGACCCAGGTGTCCGGCGGCACGCCGATCGTCCACGCGTACTCGGCGGGCGTGGGATCGACCGTGTTCGTCCAGTCCTTGGCCCGGACGCTGAACACGTGGTCGCCGGGCGCGAGGTCGACGAGCTCGCGCGGGGACGAGCACGACTGGTACTCGGCGCCGTCGAGCGAGCATTCGAAGTCGATGTCGAGCAGCGGGGTGCGGTCGTCGGTGCCGGTGAACTCGAACACGGCGGTCGTGCTCGCGGTGGCGGCCGGCGGCTGCCCCACGATCGCGGTCTCGGGCGGGAGCCCGACCGTCCACTGGTGCACCGCCGGGGTCTCGTCGACCACCCCGAACGAGCGCTTCGCGCGGACCTCGAACGTGTGCGGGCCCTCGGTCAGCCCGGTGGCGACGTGCGGTGACCCGCAGGACGCCCAGTCGCCGCCGTCGAGCCGGCACTCGAACGTCACTCCGGTCTGGTCCGAGGAGAACGCGAACGTCGCGTTCGAGCTCTCCTGCGGCGAGGCGGGCGCCGAGTCGATCGTGGTGTCCGGCAACGGCGGCGGGGCCACGACCGTCCAGCTGTGGCTGTCCGGCGTGGCGTCGACGTTGTCGGCCAGGTCGATCGCCCGCACCTCGAGCGTGTGCTCGCCGAGCGCCAGGCCCGAAAGCTCGTGCGGCGAGTCGCAGCCGGCGAACGGCGCCCCGTCGAGCGAGCACTCGAAGCCGTCGACCGCCTCGTCCGCGGTGAAGCCGAGCACGGCCGTCGTGTCGCTCGTCTCCGCCGGCGGGCCGGACAGGATCACGGTGTCCGGCGGCGTCGTGTCGGGCGCCGGCACCACGATCCACTCGTGGACGTCCGGCGTCGGGTCGGCGTTGCCGGCCTCGTCGCGCGCCCGCACGTCGAACCGGTGGTCGCCGAGCGCCACGCCGTCGACCTGGTGCGGGGACTCGCACGCCGTGAACGGCCCGCCGTCGAGCGAGCACTCGAACCTCGCGCCCGCCTCGTCGGCCGAGAACTCGAACGTCGCGCTCGTGCTCTGGGTCTCGCCGTCCGGCCCGGAGTCGATCGACGTCTCCGGCGCGACGACGTCCTCGACCGTCCAGGCGTGGGTGTCGGGCGTCGGGTCGGCGTTGCCCGCCTCGTCGACCGCGCGGACCGCGAGCGTGTGCTCGCCGGGCGCCAGGCCCTGGACCTCGTGCGGCGTCGAGCAGCCCGCGAACGCGCCGCCGTCGAGCGCGCACTCGAAGTCCAGCTCGAGCGCGCCGGTGCGGTTGTCGGTCCCCGTGAACTCGAACAGCGCGTCGAGCGACGCGGTCTGCGCCGGCGGCGCCACCGTGATCGCCGTCTCGGGCGGCGTGGACTCGGGCGGCCCGTCGACCGTCCACTCGTGCCGTGCCGGCGGGTCCTCGACGAGCGCGAACGTGTTGGTCGCCTCGACCTCGAACGTGTGCGCGCCGCCGCCGACGTCGGTGAGCGTCACCGGCGAGGTGCACGGCGCCGGCTCCGCGCCGTCGAGCGAGCACAGGTACGTCACGCCGGCCTGGTCGGCGGCGAACTCGAACCGCGCGTCGGGGTCGGTCGTCGCGGCGGCGGGCGCCGACTGGAACGCCGTCACCGGCGGGCCCACGACCGTCCACGTGCGGCTCGCGGGCGTCGCCTCCACCGTGCCGGCCGTGCCGACCGCGCGCACCCGGAAGGTGTGCTCGCCGAACTCCAGGTCGCTGTACTCGGCGAGCGACGTGCACGGCTCGAACGCGGTGCCGTCGAGCGAGCACTCGAACGTGGCGTCCCCGGCGTTGGCCGAGAACGCGAACGCGGCCCCGGTCTCGATCGTCTGCGCGGGCGGCCCGAACGAGATCGTCGTGTCGAGCTGCGCCGCGGTCAGGATCGTCCAGAGGTGCTCGGCCGGCGTCGCGTCGACGTTCCCGAACTCGTCGATCGCGCGGACCGCGAACGTGTGGTCGCCGGCGGCGAGCCCGCTGTAGCCGACCGGCGCCTCACATGGGCCGAACGCCGCGCCGTCGAGCGCGCACTCGAAGGTCGAGCTCGGGTCGCTGGAGGCGAACGTGAACGTCGCGCTCGTCTGCGTGGTCTCGGCGGGCGGGCCCTCGGCCAGGCTGGTCTGCGGCGCCGTGGGCGCCAGGACCGTCCACTCCCACTCCTCCCACTCGACGCTGAGCTGGCCGCCCGGATCGGTCGCCCGCACGGCGAAGATGTGCTCGCCGAGCGGGAGGTCCGTGTACTGCTTGGAGGAGGTGCACGGCTCGATCACGCCGTCGAGGAAGCACTCGAAGGTCGAGCCGGTGTCGCTGGAGACGAAGGTGAACGTCGCGGACCTGGTTTCGACCTCCTCGGCCGGCCCGTCGAGGATGTCCACGACCGGCGGGAGATCGACGGTCCACGTGAAGCTCGCCGGCGTCGGGTCCACGTTGCCGCTCGGGTCGACGGAGCGCACCTGGAGCACGTGCTCGCCGGACTCCAGGCCGTTCAGCTCGTACGGGTTGTCGCAGTCGCCGAAGCCCTGGCCGTCGAGCGAGCACTCGAACGTCGAGCCGAACTGGCTGGACGAGAATGTGAACGGATCGGGCCCCGTGAGGATCGTCGTGTCCGGCGCGCTCGTGTCCGGCGGCGCGTCAACGACCCACTCGTGCAGGGCAGGCGTCTCGTCGAGCATCCCGTGCTCGTTCGTGGCCTGGACCTCGAACACGTGCTCGCCGCCGCCGCCCACGTCGATCACGAGCGGCGAGAGGCACGGCTCCATCGCGGACCCGTCGAACGAGCACTCGAACGTGGAGCCCGGCTGGTCGGAGGAGAACGCGAACGTCACCGTCGTGGCGCCCGCGGCGGGCGGCGGGGAGTCGAGCGTCGTCTCGGGCGGCCCGATCACCCGCCAGGTGAAGGAGGCCGGTGTCGGGTCGGCGTTGAGCGCGAGGTCCACGGCGCGCATCCGCAGCGTGTGCTCGCCGGGCGCGAGGCCCTGGGCGGCGTGCGGTGAGTCACACGGTTCGAACGGCGCGCCGTCGAGCGAGCACTCGAACGCGAGCAGCAGCTCGGGCGTCGCGTTGTCCGTGCCGGTGAACTCGAACTCCACGTCGGGCTCGATCGTCGGCGTCGCCGGCGTCACGAGCAGCTCCGTCTGCGGCGGCGTCGTGTCCGCGACCGACGTCCATGTGTAGGCGGCCGGTGTGGGATCGGGGTTGCCCTCCGGGTCGGCGTCGTCCACCGCCCGCACCTCGAACCGGTGCGCGCCCGGCGCGAGCTCCTCGGCGGGGATCTCCTCGAGCAGGTTGTGCGGGCTCAGGCACTCGTACCACTCCAGCTCGCTCAGGCTGTCGAGGCGGCACTCGAACGTGAGCTGCGAGGGCGCCGTCTGGTCGTCCGTGCCGGTGAAGGTGAACGTCGTGTCGCTGCTGCTGTTCGGCGGCGTGCCCGTGATCGTCGTGTCGGGCGCGCCGACGTCGACCGGCGGGATCACCGTCCACTCGTACTCGACCGGCTCCATCTCGACGAACTCGCCCTCGGGATCGGTCGCGACGACCCTGAACAGGTGGTCGCCGACCGCCAAGCCGGTGTAGGTGACCGGCGGCGCGCACGGCGTGAATGGCCCGAGGTCGATCGAGCACTCGTACTCGGCCTCGGCGACGCTGGCGCCGAAGTCGAACGTCGCCGTCGTGCTCTCGGTCTCGCCGCCGCTCGGTGGCTCGCCGCCCTCTCCGGGCTCGAACGCCGGCCCGGCGAAGATCGTGGTCAGCACGCCCGTGATCAGCCAGTGGTGGACGGCGGGCGTCGGGTCGACGAGGCCTTCGTTGTCGACGGCGCGCACCTGGAAGCTGTGCGAGCCGACCTCGTGATCCTCGAACTCGTG
>Ga0299907_10003242_pt1 | contig 10360 bp, 9 predicted proteins | sample RVTome_16_FD_198680 | JGI IMG/M metagenome (GOLD analysis project Ga0299907, IMG submission 198680) | Soil microbial communities from uranium-contaminated site in the Upper Colorado River Basin, Wyoming, United States - RVT152D67 (version 2) ... | reverse complement strand
TAATCGCGGCGATCAATCGCGTGCCCGGACGCACGCCGATTCGACGGATCCACTGGCGGCTCAGGCGCGACTGAACACGTCGCATCTACCGTATCAGTCGGCTAAGTTTGTATGGTTGCAGCGCGCGCGGCTTCGGCCACTCTTCGCCGCGCGCATGACGATGCTTCCCGCCAGGTGCAATGAGTAAATACGACGCCGGTCAGATACAGGTTCTCAAGGGGTTGGAGGCCGTTCGCAAACGGCCGGGGATGTACATCGGATCGACGTCGGGGCGCGGTCTGCACCACCTCGTCTACGAGGTCGTGGACAACTCGATCGACGAAGCGCTGGCCGGACACGCCGATCGCGTGGAGGTGATCATCCATGCGGACGACTCCGTGACCGTCGAGGACAACGGCCGCGGTGTTCCCGTGGATTTGCATCCCACGGAGAAGATCCCCGGCCTCGAGCTGGCGATGACGGTGCTGCACGCGGGGGGGAAGTTCGACAAGGACTCCTACAAGGTCTCAGGCGGGCTGCACGGGGTGGGAGTGTCGGTGGTGAACGCACTGTCCGAGCAGCTCAAGGTCTGGGTGAAGCGCGACGCGAAGGAGTACTACATGGACTTCATCCGCGGGATAACGCGGACGAAGCTCGATGTCCTTCGGAAGGTCCCAAAGGGAGAGACCGGGACCAAAGTGTGGTTCAAGCCTGACGCGCAGATCTTCACGGTGCTCTCGTTCGAGTACGACACGCTCGCGACGCGTCTCCGTGAGCTGTCGTTCCTCAACAAGGGGGTCACGATCCTGTTGAAGGACGAGCGGGAGGGACAGCAGAAGGAGGAGACGTTTCTGGCGAAGGGCGGGCTCAAGGAGTTCGTGAACTTTCTCAATACGACGCGGAAGCCGCTTCACCCGGACATTCCCTACATCGAGACGTCACGCGAAGACATCGAAATCGAGCTGGCGCTCCAGTACAACGACGGCTATAACGAGAACGTCTTCTCCTTCGTCAACAACATCAACACGCACGAAGGCGGCACGCACCTCACCGGCTTGAAGACCGCGCTGACCAACGTCATCAAGAACTACGCGGAGAAGGGCAACTTCCTGAAGAAGGCGGACTTCAAGCTCACCGGCGAGGACGCGCGCGAAGGGCTGACCGCGGTGCTCTCGATCAAGGTGCGGGAGCCGCAGTTCGAGGGGCAGACCAAGACCAAGCTCGGGAACTCGGAGGCCGAAGGCGCGGTGCGCAGCGTGGTGCAGGAGCTGCTCGGGCAGTACATGGACGAGCATCCGCGCTGGTCAAACGCCGTAGTGGAAAAAGCCGTATCCGCAGCGCGCGCACGGGAGGCGGCTCGCAAGGCCCGCGACCTGACCCGTAAGAAGAGCGCGCTCGACGTGGGCAACTTGCCAGGTAAGTTGGCTGACTGTTCGCTCTCCGATCCCGCGATGTGCGAGCTCTATCTCGTCGAGGGGGACTCGGCCGGCGGGTCGGCCAAGCAGGGACGCGATCGGATGTTCCAGGCGATTCTGCCGCTGCGCGGCAAGATCATCAACGTCGAGAAGGCGCGCATCGACAAGGTGCTCTCGAACGAGGAGATCCGCACGATCATCACGGCGATCGGGACCGGCATCAAGGAGGACTTCCAGATCGATCAGGCCCGCTATCACAAGATCATCATCATGACGGACGCGGACGTCGATGGCGCCCACATCCGGACCCTGCTCCTGACGTTTTTCTTCCGACAGATGCGTGAGCTGATCGAGGCGGGGTACTTGTACATCGCGCAGCCTCCGCTCTTCCGCATCGCGAAAGGCAAGGAAGAGCATTACGCCTACGACGAGGCCGAACGCGAGCAGATCATGGCGCGGCTGGGGAACGGCGACGGCCGCGGCTCGCTCTCGCTGCAGCGGTACAAGGGGTTGGGTGAGATGAATCCGGCCCAGCTGTGGGAGACGACGATGAAGCCGGCCACCCGGACGCTGCTGAAGGTCGACCTGGAGGATGCGGTCGAGGCGGAAATGATCTTCCAGCGTCTGATGGGCGACGAAGTGGAACCGCGGCGGGTGTTCATCGAGGAGAAGGCCAGATTCGTCAGGAATCTGGACATCTAGGTCGCTCCGTGCGGCGACCGGCCGCGCAACCGACTCGGAGCCTGTCACGTTTTGAACCACAGCGGCCCGCGATCCCGCAGCGCACCTCCGCGGAAGACAGCGAGGCGTACCCGTTAACGACGCGTTAGTTTTGGCAACCCCGGTCACCGCGCCGAAGAGGCATTACGAGCGCCAGAATTGCAGCCGCGGATCGAGACGAGTTGCTGTTGCGCAATCTGGCCGTCTCTTCAATACTATCGAGCGCCCCCGCGTCACGCCGCGCAGCTCCTCACCGGGCGTGGTTGCCGCTCTCCACAAGCCTTCGAGTCGTTGATTTCGTTTCCTCGCTCCTCGCTCACGCGGGCGCCTATCCTCTCGCTCGCATTGTTGTGCGCGCAGCCAGCCATGGGCCTTTCCGCGCCCAAGGCTCGCCCGAGCCGTCCCACGGCCAACGGGTGCGCGCGGGTCGATTCTGCCGCACTCGAACGATTCCTCGACGAGCGATTTGGCAAAGGCTTGGAGGAGCGACTCTTCCCCGGCGCGGTATTCGTATTCGTGCAGGATGGCCGGGTGGTACTGGCGAAGGGCTTCGGACTGGCCAACGTGGCCACCGGGCTGCGAGCTGATCCAGAGCGCACGCGATTCTTCGGCGGATCGATCTCCAAGCTGATCACCGCGACGGCAGTCGTGCAGTTGGCCGATCGCGGACTGCTCGATCTCGACACCGACGTCAATCGCTACCTCACGACGGTGCAGGTCGATTCGGCATTCGCCGAGCCCATTACGTTGCGCCACCTTCTGACACATACCGGCGGATTGGATAGGCGCGACATCGGCATGGCGACGCGGTCTCGCTCGAGTGTTCTCTCGCTCGAGAACTACGTTCGCCGGGATCTCACGCCGCGCGTTGAACCCGCGGGTGAGGCGTTCAGGTACTCGAACCTCGGCATCGCGCTCGCGGGACTCGTTGTGCAGGAGGTCAGCGGACAGCCGTTCACGCAGTACGTGAACGAGTCCATCTTTGCTCCCCTTGGGATGCACCACAGTAGCGTCGACATTCCAAGTGAAGATGGGGAGCTCACGCCGGGATACACGCCCCTCCCCGGCCGCGGTGGCTGGCGCCCGGCACGCCACATCTATTCGCATAACGTGCCTGCGATCGGCCTGCGAACGACCGCGCACGACATGGCGCGGCTCATTCTCGCCAATCTGAACGGCGGCGCGCTCGATGGTCACCGTATTCTGTCCGATACGGCGACCGCGATGATGCACGCCGCGCAATTCACCGCCGATCCGCGCCTCAACGGTAGTGGTCTCGGATTTCGATACGGCGAGCGTATGGGGCTGTGGGTAATCGGCCACCGAGGCCTGATCAACGAGCACGCGAGCATCGTCGATCTGATCCCTGAGACGAACGCGGGGTTCTTTGTCGCGTGCAACGCGAGCGACTGCGCGCGAATGGAACCAATGATCGACGACTTGCTGGATGAATTTCTCTGCGGACGTGCCCAGGCGCCGGTGACCGGACCGCTGGCACGCAGCGCGATCCCGGCACGCGAGCTGGCCGGCACCTACCGTCCCAAGCGGCAGTCGCAGCGCAGTGTGGAAAAGGCGCGGGGACTGTTCGACGAAATCGAGCTGTGGGCGCGAGGGGACACCCTGGTTGCGGCCCCCAACATCGGGCCGAGGCAGCCGCAGCTGCTGGTTCCTGTTGCGGCGGACGAGTACGCGCTCGTTAGTGGGGGATCGAAGATGGTCCTGGTCCCCACGACCTCCGGCGAGTATCGACTGTATTTTTCGGGGCCCGGATTTCCACAGGAGGAGCTCGTCAGGCTGTCGTACTTCGAGACCAGGTCGTTCTTCATGCGCATGACGTTGGCGAGCACGGCCGGGCTGGCTTCGGCGCTGGTATTGTTGCCGGTCGTGCTGATCGCGCGCCGCAGGCGCGGTTCTCCGGGTGGGAAAGGGGTAGGGCTGGCGGCGGCAGTGGGCGGCGCGCTCCTGAGTCTCGTACTGCTGGCGTTTCTGCACGGCATGCAACGGGTGCTTGGCGGAGCGGTCGAGTCGGAGTTCATCTTCGGCGTCCCGCCATCGGTCCGCGCGTTACTCTGGCTGCCGGTGGCTGCCATCGTCATCGCCCTTCCCCTCCCGGCGCTCGCCGTGGGGCTATGGCGCAAACGGCTGTGGACGGTGCCGGAGCGGGTCTACTACGTGTTGCTGTTGATAGGCACCGCAGCACTGCTCTTGTTGCTGCACGAGTGGAATTTCATCGGCCTCCGCTTCTGATTCAAGTTCGCGAGTAGCGCTCCACTCCCGACGCCGAGATACGGTGGGAGATGAGGGGCAGCGGGAGGTCGGCCTCGTCGGCGATGCGAATGGCCTGCGTGAGCGCAGCGCGTCCTAACGCTACACCGGCGGCATCGCGCGCGAAGATCGTTGCCAGCGGCTCGCTGGCATCGACCCAGTCGCCCGGCTTGGCGGTTATCACGAATCCGACCGAGGGGTCGATGGCGTCCTCGACCCGCGTACGCCCGCCGCCAAGCGCCACGACGCCGCGTCCGACGATACGCGGTTCGACGGCCGCGACAAAACCACGGTGCGGCGCCGCGAACAGCTCGCACTCGGCCGCTTGCGGGAGAATGGCGGGATCATCGATGACCGAGGGGTTTCCGCCTTGTGCCTCGATGATGGCGGCGAATTTGGCCGCCGCGGTCCCGGTAGAAACGGCGATCTCCATCCGCCGCCGCGCTTCTTCCTCATCGCCGGCCGCTCCAGCGGCCACGAGCATTTCGGCACCTAACGCATAGCTGAGCGCCATCAGATCGGGTGGGCCATCGCCTCGTAGCGCGTGGATCGCTTCCTCGGTCTCGAGGGCGTTGCCGCAGGCACGCCCCAGCGGCCGATCCATCGCGGTGACGAGCGCGATGACGGTCGTGCCGCGTTCCGCACCAAGGTCGATCATCAGCCTCGCGAGCTCCAGCACGCGATCGAGCTCGGGGAGGAACGACCCGGATCCACGCTTGACATCGAGGACGAGGGCGTCGAGTCCTTCCGCGAGCTTCTTGCTCATGATGCTCGCGGCGATCAGCGGAATACTCTCGATGGTCGCCGTTGCCTCACGAAGGGCGTAGAGCCCTCGGTCGGCGGGCGCGATCTCATCGGTCTGCCCCATCAGCACGCATCCGACATGCTCGAGCTGCGCCGACGCTTCGGCCAGGGTGAGTGCCGTGCGAAGTCCAGGGATCGCCTCGAGCTTGTCGAGCGTGCCGCCGGTATGGCCGAGTCCACGCCCCGACATCATGGGAACCTGCGCGCCGCACGCGGCGACGAGGGGTGCCAGCACGAGTGAGACCTTGTCGCCCACGCCGCCCGTAGAGTGCTTGTCGACGCGTGGAAGGCCATCGGGCGCTTTGGGGAGCGATGCGCCGCTCATGAGCATCGCCTCGGTGAGCGCGGCGGTTTCGGATCGATCGAGTCCGCGCCAGAAGATGGCCATGAGTAGCGCGGCCATCTGATAGTCGGGCACGTGTCCGGCCACGTACGCGCGGACGAGGGCGCGCCACTCGCCTGCCTCGAGGCGACCACCATCCCGCTTTCGCTCGATGAGCCGGTAGGCGAGCATTCCCTGCGTCGTGGGGTATTTTGGACTCGAGAGTTCGTCACGCTCCTCGCACGCCGATTGGGGCAGCAGGGCAGGCGAACGGCCCTAATGTCGGAGATCACATGAGGTTCCGCTACCTCGCCGCCGCCGCGCTCCTCGCTGTCGCGCCCGCCCTTGTCGTCGCGCAAGAGAGCGCCGCCGCACTGGTCGCCGCCGGCGACAGTGCGTACAACGCGCTCCAGGTGGCGCCGGCGTTGGCCGGGTACGAAGCCGCCATCGCGGCGGATTCGCTGCATTACGAGGCGTTGTGGAAGGCGGCGCGTTCGGCCGTGGATCTCGCCGAATACGAGGGAGACGCCGGCAAGAAGCAGGCGCTGTTCGAGCAGTCGGAACGCCTGGCGAGGCGCGCGGTGGAGGTAAATCCTAACGACGCGGAGGGCCACTTCGCGATGGCGCGCGCGCTCGGACGGGTGGCGTTGACCAAGGGCGCACGGGACCGGGTGAAGTACGGGACGCAGGTCCGTGCGAGCGCCCTGCGCGCGCTCGAGCTGCACCCCGATCATCCCGGTGCGCTTCACGTGCTCGGACGCTGGAACGCCGAAGTGATGCGCCTGAGTGGCTTCACCCGTTTCTTTGCCCGGAACCTGCTCGGTGGAAAGGTCCTGGGCGAAGCGAGCTGGGCGAACGCGCGACAGCACATGGAGCGGGCCGTCGAAGTCGATCCGGACCGGCTGGTGCATCACCTCGGACTGGCCGAGATCTACCTGGACATCGATGAGGACGAGAAGGCGCGCGAGCAACTCACCCTGGTCGTAGACGGGCCCGTGCGAGACTTCAACGACCCGCACTACAAACGCGAGGCCGCCGCGCTGCTGGAGAAGCTCAAGTAAGGACTCGTCAGGCCCGGTGCGACGGCCGCGCCCGCGGCGGTTCGTCGCCCGCCGCTAGTCTCACCAGCCCGCGCGGTACAGCATGTCTTCCGCTGCCCAGCGCCCGCGAGTCACTCCGCGGCCGAAGCGCCGGCGACCGCGGCGGCCCACCCGGCCCAGATCCCCCCGCAGGTCGTCGAACCGGTCGCCCGCGCGGCCGCGCCACATCCGCGCGCGCTCACCGAGCAGCTCCCGCGTCTCTTCCCCTGCCCGCGGGGCGAACAGGATCGCGAGGCCGGCACCGAGGGCCAAGCCGAAAACGAGTCCGGCCGCTGCCGCACCGGTCTGGCGCAACGCCCCGCTCGACATCCATTCTTCGTCCGTTTCTGTTTCCTCGTCCAGATCCTCGTCCTCCCACTCCTCCTCCGAATCATCCTCGTCCTCGTAGGTATCCGTGGTGCGGCCTGCACGGCCGGTTCGCAGATGGGGTCCTTCGAACTCGCGGTCTTCCGGCATATCAAGCCTCCACGGTGCTGTGGTAGGAAAATTGCGACGCGGCGCAGCTATTTCGCCGCTTGCTTCGCGAGGTCGCCGGCGGGCGGCCATGCGTGGCTCCGCAGGCTCACCATCCGGCCGCCGCCGGCCCGCTTCGCGTTCTTCAAGATTCGCTCCGCCGCTGTCGGATCGCTCACCCCGCTCCGATGCCGGTGACAGCCAAGGATTCGTATGAGCCAGAACGGTAAGACGGTCCTGCTCGTCGAGGACAACGAGGACAACCGCATCGTCTACTCGACGATCCTTCAACACTTCGGCTATACCGTATCCGAAGCGCTCAATGGTGAGGAAGGGATCGCCAAGGCCCGCGAAGAACAGCCGGATCTGATCCTCATGGACATCTCCATTCCCATTATTGATGGATGGGAAGCTACTCAGGTTCTGAAGCGAGATCCGGCAACAAAGGACATCCCGATCATAGCCCTCACGGCGCATGCGCTCGCGTCGGACCGCGATAAGGCACTGGAGGTCGGCTGTGACAGCTACCTGGCCAAGCCCTGTGAGCCAAAGCAGGTCGTAAGCGAAGTCTCGCGATTCATTGGGCGGGGGCATGACAAGTGACGCAGACCGCCCGGCTCGGATTCTGATCGTCGACGATCACGAAGATAACGTCGAGCTGCTGCGGGCTCGTCTCGAGCACCGCGGCTTCGTTTGCATCACCGCGCGCGATGGCGTAGAGGCGCTCGCCGCCGTCGAGGCCGCGCCGCCGGACCTCGTCCTGCTCGATCTCATGATGCCGCGGATCGACGGCTTCGAGGTGGCCAGGCGCATCAAGCAGAACCCGAATCTCCCGTTCATCCCGATCATCGCTCAGACCGCGCTGGATGATGTCGAGCACAAGGTGGAGGGGCTGGCTGCCGGCGCCGACGACTACATCACCAAACCTATCAACTTCGCCGAGCTGGAGGCCCGCGTGCGCTCCATGCTCCGCATCAAGCGGCTCCATGAGGCGCTCGAGTCGGCGAACACGGAGCTCACCCGGCTCGCGACCACCGATGGCCTGACGGGCGTGTACAACCGCGGCCACATCGAGCAGCGGCTCGCCGAGATGTTCGATCATTCGGCGCGGCTCCAGGAGCCGCTGAGCTGCGTGATGTTCGACATCGATCATTTCAAGGCAGTCAACGATAGATATGGACACCAGGTCGGGGACGGCGTACTGCGCCAGTTCGCCGACCTGATACTTGGGGTAGCCCGGGAAATCGACAAGGTGGGACGGTACGGCGGGGAGGAGTTCATGGTCCTCCTCCCCGGCACGGTACTCGACTCTGCCGTGACCTTCGCGGAGCGGGCGCGTCTGGAAGTGGAGCAACACCTCTTCCGGATCGACGGCACGACGCTTCGCCGGACGGTGAGCTGTGGGGTCGCGGGGTGGCCACACCCCGCCATCGAGCACCGCGAGCATCTCGTACGGGCCGCGGACGATGCGCTGTACGTGGCCAAAGCGCTGGGACGGAACCGCGTCGTGCGGTTCGACGGCGCCGAGTTCCGTGCCCATTACGAGGCTGACCATGAGCATGCCGAAGATGGCAGTGGTGCCGCGCGCGCGCGGCGTGGAGGATGACTCTGAAGCGCTTCGCGATCGCGTAGCCGAACTGGAGCGGGAACGCGATCAGCTCGTGGCCGTCATCGACATCTTACAGGGGATTTCCTCATCGCTGCACTTCGAGGAGATCCTGCAAACGATTGCCCGGAAGCTGGGCCACACGTACGGATTGGATCGCTGCTCGATCTACCTTGCCGCCGACAACCGTGAGGTTCGGCTCATGGCGACGTACGAAGACCCGACGATCCGCAATCTCATCGTCGACCTCGAGCGCTATCCCGAGCTCAAGCAGGCATTCGAGTCAGGCAAGACGGTGTTCATCCCCGACGCGGCGGTCGATCCGCGGCTCGATTCCGTGCGCGACCAGCTTGCCTCACGCAACGTCCGCTCGATCATCGTCGCGCCGATCCGGTGGCAGGGTAATACGATCGGGGCGATTTTCCTGCGCACCGAACGCGCCGCCTCCGAGTTCAGCGATGCCGACGTACGGTTCTGTCAGGTGATCGCCTCGCTGACGGCGAACGCGCTGCGAAACGCGCACCGGTTCGAGCTGTTGCGCAACACGCGCGCCGACTCCGCCCGTGCCAGCCGCTCCGCTGAACGCGAGCGCGTAATGATGCTCGCGCTGATGCGGCGCCTGCTCGATGGTTACATCGCGGGCCGCGAGCACCGCGTGGCCGAGACGCTCCTCGCCGATGCCGACCGGACGGGGATCGAGGACATCGCGGCGGACGCGATGAAAGTCCTGGGACTCGGGACGACCGACGCGCTGTGAGTTGATGGCGCGGGATGCTAGTTTATGGCGGGCGCGACGGACGCGCTCGTCATTGGAGATCCCGCATGCTCATCAGTACTGAAGTCAACCGGTCCATCAATCAACAGATCGGTCACGAGTTCGGCGCCTCCCTGCAGTACGTCGCGATCGCGGCCTACTTCGATGGTGAGGGGCTCCCGGCGCTCGCCAAACACTTCTATCGCCAGGCACTCGAGGAGCGCGAACACGCGATGCGCTTCGTGCGCTATTCGCTCGATGCCGATGCAGCCATCGCCATCCCCGCCATTCCCGCGCCGCAATGCGAGTTCCGGTCGGCGGAGGAGGCGGTGCGGCTGTCGCTCGATTGGGAGGTCGAGGTCACGAAGCAGATCAACGCGATCATGGACCTCGCCATCGCCCAGAACGATCACATGACGAAGAATTTCCTCGAGTGGTTCATCGAGGAACAGCGCGAAGAAGTCTCGAGCATGGATACGCTGCTCAAGATGATCCGTCGGGCGGGCGAGAACGGACTGCTGTTCGTCGAGAGCTACCTGGCGCGCGGCGAACATCCGTCCGGGCACGAGCTCCCGGCGGGCGCCTGACGCGAGGCATACCCGCGCAGCGCGCGTAGGCGATCCTCGGCGCCGCACGCGAATGCCTCAACCGCTTTCGCAACTGGCCGCGCGCGCCGACGAGCTGCGGCGGCAGCTCGAGCGCGCCAACTACCAGTATTACGTGCTCGACGCGCCGGAGATCTCCGACGCCGAATACGATGTAATGTTCCGCGAGCTGCAGCGGCTCGAGGACGAGCACCCCGAGCTGCGCACCGCCGACTCGCCCACGGTGCGCCTCGGCGCCCCACCCCAATCGCAGCTCGCCAAGCATACGCACCTCTCGCCGATGCTCTCGCTCGGCAACGCGTTCTCCGATGACGAGCTGGCGGAGTGGCAGACACGA
>Ga0299907_10003241_pt1 | contig 10363 bp, 13 predicted proteins | sample RVTome_16_FD_198680 | JGI IMG/M metagenome (GOLD analysis project Ga0299907, IMG submission 198680) | Soil microbial communities from uranium-contaminated site in the Upper Colorado River Basin, Wyoming, United States - RVT152D67 (version 2) ... | reverse complement strand
GGCATCGCCCAGAGCGACCGTTCCAGAGGCGCCGGCCGAACCCGTGCCCACGCCGAAACCGCCTCACTCCCGACCCACTCAATGGGCCGAGCGGTTTCCCCCACCGCCGTATCACGGCCCTACACGAGTATCCAGGGCGAGATCCGCACTCACGAGATTGGCGAGCGGTGTCATCGTCGTAGCCCTCGTCGCGGCGATTGCCGCGATCGCCGCACTGGTGATGGAGCTGCCTCACAACTCTGGCGCGGAGACGCGGGGAGCAGGTGGGACATCCATCTCTGCACCGGAGGGCAGCATGCCGGCGAGTCCGGATCCCCCCTCCGTGATCTCGCCGAACGATGCTCCTGCCGTTCCGGGCGTGCGCGTGTACGCCAATCTCGCGGGCGGCTACCTGTTCTCGTACCCGGACTCATGGACGGTCACGGAACGAGAGACCGAGGCGATCCTGGAAAGCCCCGACGGCACGGTGCGGGTCGTGTTCGGCCGGACCCCTCGTCGCTCCCTGTCGCGTGCCTCGGATCTGCTCGTCCAGCAGGTCATGCGCTCACACGCCGGCGTGCAGGTCCTCAGCTCGTCTCGCGATTCGACAGAGCAGGGCCTCCGAACCCTGCTCGTCGGGGGGACGGTGGCTGAAACCGAACGATTCCTGGCGATCTCGGTCGAGGGTGACGGGGACAACAAGGCGATCACGGTGTTCTTCCCGAAGGGCCAGCAGTCGCCCCAGATCATCAGAGTGATCCGAGAAGTGATCGCGTCCTACCGGGTCTCAACCCAGGCGTAGGACGTTTCCGGCAAAGGCCTTCGGCCGCATGGCCGCGACCGATGGACCGATGGAATCCCCCATCTCCACGATTACGCTGGCGAGCACGAGACGAGGAGCAGCTCATGGTCAACGAATCCCACCGACCGGACATGCAGAGACCATCGGTCGAGGCCGAACTTTGGCTCGTCATGCAAGAGCGTGAGGAGCGCGAAGCGCTGAGACGCTTCGGCCGTGGTCGTAGGCGAAGGGCATCTCGGACGGATACGGACACTCCGAGGAACGTCGCCTCATCCACGGGACTGACCGGCTTCGAGCTGTAGATCCGACGATCGGCGCGAGCGCGAAGGCGCCCCAGAGCCGCTACCCTGTCCTGCCGCCATCCGACAAAGGAGGGGCCGATGACGTCGAAGGCGGACTACACGCAAGACGAGTGGGAGCGGCTACGCCGGGCTCCGCTCGTCGGCGGCATGGCGATCTCGATCGCCGATCCCGGCGGGCCGATCGAGCTGGCGAAGGAGACGATGGCCTCGATGCGAGCCGCCGTGACCCCGCCTCGTCAGGAGCAGCTGCTGGTGGCCGTCGCGCAGGACCTCATGGCCGTGCTGCAGCAGAAGGAGAACCCCATGACAGGGTTCAGAGTGGAGAAGGCTGCGCTCGCCGGTCAGCAGATCCTGGACGAGCTCCGCGAGGTGGATCGGATCGTCAAAGCGAAAGCGACGCCCGACGAGTCCGAGGCCTTCCGGGAATGGCTACTCACCGTTGCGCAGGCGGCCGCCGATGCCGCGAAGGAAGGTGGATTCCTGGGGTTCGGAGCCGAGCAGGTGAGCAAGGGGGAGCATGCGATGCTCGAGCAGCTCCGAGCGGTGTTCGCCTGACGCTCAGTGGCGGATCTGCCGAACGTGCTTCCTCGTGCGGACCATCTGCGCGTCCGAGGGCACGATGCTGATCGAGCCGTCGGTCTCGAGGACGGCAAGGCGTACTTGAGCCGGCGATTCGATGCCGTGCTCCCGCATGGCCATCTCCACCTGCGTGCGCTCAAGACCCTCCTTCCGAAGAGCGGGATCGAGGAACTGGCCGTCATGTAACAGGACCGTGGGGGTTCCTTCGATGAGCCGCCCCCACCTTCCGGCGTGGAGCCTCAGCGCCGCGACGGCCCGGTTGAGAACCAGCAGCACTCCGGCGGCGATCAGTCCGCCTGGAAGCGACGAGTCCGGACCGACCATCGCGTTTTGGACCGCGTTTGCCACCAGCAGGATCACGACGAGGTCGAACACCGTCATCTGGCCGAGCTCTCTTTTGCCCATCACCGCAGCCCGACGAACACCCCCAGATAGACGGCAACTGTGCGAAGCACGATCGCAACGGTGGTCGAGCCCATCTCGAACATGGCGCCAGTATCGGTCACCACCAGCGGTTTGGGCGTACGTGTCGGGTCAGCCGGTTCCGTTGCGGACGCTTCGCGCGGTGTCACCCGGTGCGCGAAGGATCAACCGATCGTGCGGCTCCACGATATCCACCGTCCCCTCGAGGCCTTCTTCCACGAAGAGCGTGAAACCGAGGTCGTCGACCACGGTATCCGTGGGAGCCGGCTCGTCCGTGAGCTCGAACCGCACCCCGCCGGAGCCGTCGCGCAGCAACCGCACGCGCGCATCGGGATTGAAACGCCGCGCGGCCGTGTCGCTGCGCGTCAAGATGTCGACCGCCCAATCGGTGAACGCGAGCACCACCGGATGGTACTCGCGGCTCCGTTCCTCGCGTGACCCCTAAGGCGACCCCGGCGGCGCCCCGATACTGAGTCTGGGTTCTCATGAGCGAGCCGACATCCAACGTGACCAGCGGATCCGCAGCTCGAGGTAGGGCGACGCCGCCCACGCGAGGAGCCCTCGCATCGTGGAGCGCCGCATCGATCGGTCGCGTGCTGAGTGCCCTGCGAGCGACGCCCTTCAGCGCCGCGGCGGCCACGGTCTCCCTGTTGATCGCCTCCGGCTGGATCATCATCTATGTGGCTGGTGGCGCCGACTACGCCCCGCCTCATTGGTTCTACTTCCCCATCCTGGTGGCAGCCTCTCGCTTCGGCGTCAAGGGAGTCGTCGTGACCGCCGCGGCATCCGGGCTCGTGGCGGGTCCGCTGATGCCTGCCGACGTTGCGAAGGACATCCCGCAGGCGCCGAGCGACGAGATCATCCGTGCGGCGTTCTTCCTGGTGATCGGAACGCTGATGGCCGCGATCATCTGGCGTCTGGAGGACGTGCTCTCGCGCGAGGCCGACATCACCGCACACAAAGCCGCGGTGATCTCGACGGTTTCACACGAGTTCCGCACGCCGCTCAGTGTCCTGCTGGGATCAGCCCGGATGCTCCTGCACCAGCGTGAGTGGCCCGAGTTCGAGCGGACCCTGCTCGAGGGCATCGACGGCTCCGCGCGTCGCATGAACGATCTCGTCGGGGCCGTGCTCGCCGTGTCGGAGGGAACGCAGCGCGCGGAGGAGCTGTCGTCGAAGCTGGTCCCGCTGGCCGACGTCATCTCAGCAGTCGCCACGGGCACCGCGCCGCGAGACGCCGGACGGCTTCGCGTCGATGTCGGTCACATCGTCGTGCTCACCGATCCCCCGATCCTTGAGACCGTTCTGCGAAACCTCGTTGACAACGCGCTTCGGTTCTCGCCGCCGGCCTCGCCGGTCGACATCACGGCGTCGGTGTCGGAGGCCGACCCCGGACTCATCAACGTGGTCGTCGGGGACCGAGGCCCCGGTGTCGACGAGCATTTCCTGCCGCGGGCGTTCGACGCCTTCACCCAGCAGGACGGCTCCGGGACGAGAGAGACAGGGGGCCTCGGCATCGGACTCTTCGTAGCGCGCCAGCTCGCGACCTACCTGGGCGCAGGACTGGAGCTCCAGCACCGTGCCGGCGGCGGCACCGAGGCCCGTGTCATCGTGAAAGGGCTCGCCGCAGTCACGCTCGGGGTGACCCCGGATCAGCGCACGCCCGGAAGCTCGGTCTCCAGAGCCGGCGAACAGTAGCTCCGAACCTGAGCGGCCGGCAGCACAGGGGTCTGCCACTCAGTCCAGCAGGGTGTCGAGCGCCCTCGCCCTGTCGGTCAGGCGCCCGGCCAGCGGGCCCTTGAGCGCCCCTGAGCTGAGAACCCCATTCGCATGCGGGTTGCAGGGCCAGACGAAGGCGTCACTCGGACCGGGACGCTCTCCTCAGGACGAACACGAGGCGGAGGACCAGGCTCAGTCCGCACGTGACGACGATGACCGCAAGCGCCCATAGCGGCTGACCCGCAAGAGCCGCCAGCGCAACGAGCAGCAGTCGGCCGTCGCGACCACCGAGCAGAAGGTTCAGCCCGCCTTCGGGGGCAGCCGCGAGTCCCAGCGACGAGATCCGGTCCTTCGTGGCCATCGAGAGCAGGGAGAGGGCCGTTGCCGCCACGGCGAGCACGATCGCACCGGATCCCGAGACGTGGCCGGCCGACAGGGCCCAACCGGCCAGGCCGGCAGCGATCGCGGCGTCCGCGACCCGATCCAACACCCCGTCGAGCAAGGCGCCCTGGGCGCGGGCACGATTCTGCAGCCGCGCCACTTCCCCGTCCACGCCGTCGAGGATCGAGGCGAGCTGAACGACGACGGCCGCCACGAGACCGGAGCCGTTCCACAGGAGCCCGGCCCCCGCCAGCCCGAACAGGAAGGCAATCACCGAGAGTAGGTCGGGGTGCGGTCGGAAACGGACGATCGCCATCGAGATCCGCGTCGAGACCGGGCGGTTCAGATAGCGCGCGACGGGGCCGTCGGAGGCCTTGACCAGCGAGCGACGGTAGGCACGGCGTGCCGCCCGCACATCTGCGGGCGTGTCGAGGTCGATCCACCACGCGCCCGCGGGCAGCGGCACGGCCGCGAGTGGCCAGCTGGCCGCGAGGCGACTGACGGCGCCGGCCAACGAGTGATCACCCTCCCGCGCCGACGCTCGTTGCGCTTCGAACACGGCAGGAGACAGGAGGAACGCGCCACAGTCGACCGTGGGATTGGTCAGCTCCTTCGAGAACGCGACCGCGTCATCCCCGAGGAGGCGGACCCGGGTGCCTTCCGCCCAGACCTCGGGCGAGGGCGCGCGATCGACGAGCACCGCGGGGCGGCGCGCTGTGAGCAGCGGCTCGAGCGAACCTTCCCCGAACAGGTGATCCGTGGTCACGCACAGGAACAGTTGCTCGTCCGCCAGATACGGCTCCGCGGCCGCCAGCGATGCACCGTTCCCCAGCTTCCAGTCATCGGCCTGGATCGCGCGCACCCGACCAGGAGCGATCGCGTCCACGAACGCCGTGACCGGACGGACGTGCGCACCGACCACGACGAACACGTTCTCCACGCCGAGGGCGAGCAACCGGCGAACGACGCGCTCGACCAACGGCACGCCGCCGAAGCGCATGAGCGCCTTCGAGCCGTGGCCGGCCGCACCGGCCATCCGCGTGGACAAGCCGGCAGCGAGCACGACGGCGGAACGGGGGCGCTGATGTCCTTCGGCATCCCGTCGAGGGGATTCCGGTCGGATGCTCGGAAGTGCAGTCTCACCCATGCCGTCTGCTCCGCGGGCCAACGAGAGAGTGCCAAAACGTCGACTCTAGCGTGAACTGCCGCTGTGTCTTCCGCAAGTTGGAGACCAGCCGTTGCGGCGGGCACGGCTGGATGTTAACGTCGCCGCCTCGCCAAGGATGTGGCCCGACCGAAGGGAGGTGGACCGGTGATCGTTGCGACGGTGGTCATCGTGTCGTGCCCCGGTTCCGGTCGGTTTGGCTCTTCGTAATCCTCCAGGACCACTGGGGCACGGCGGCGTATCCCATCGTCCCCTCTTGGAGGTCTTCGGATGTCACGCGATCAACGCCGCGGTGCGCGGCGTGAGCGACAGCCGTCGTTCCGCTGTGGCCGATGCCGGCTGGACGTGTCGAACCACGCCCTGGGGACCGCCCACCGGAACCACTGCCCGAACTGCCTGTGGAGCCGGCATCTGGATGAAACCCCCGGCGATCGGGCCGCGGAGTGCGGCTCGCTCATGGAACCGATCGCGATCACCGTCCGGGGAGACGGGGAATGGGTCATCGTGCATCGGTGCGGGGGATGCGACGAGCTCCACCTGAATCGATCGGCCGGCGACGACAACCCCCTGATGCTCCTGAGACTGGCCGTCAAGCCCCTCGCTCAGCCGCCGTTCCCCATCGAACGGATCGCGCAGCTGTGATCGGCCTCGAGATACTGACCGCGATGGTCGGTCCGCTGCGCGTGACCCGTTCGATCGTGATCCCCGAGAAGGAGTTGCGGTGGCGGTTCAGCAAGTCGTCGGGGCCGGGTGGGCAGTCGGTCAACACGACCGACTCGCGGGTCGAGCTCAGCATCGACCTCACCACGACCACGGCGCTCGGTCCGGTGCAACGATCGCGAGCGCTGGAACGGCTGGCCGGCCGGACCGTCGACGGCGTGCTAACGGTCACCGCATCCGAGCACCGCTCTCAGCTACGCAACCGGGAGGCCGCGCTGGAGCGGCTCGCCGACATCCTCGCCATGGCCGTCGCACCGCCGCCACCCCGGCGGCGACCCACGCGAGCAACTCGACGGGCTCGCGAACGCCGGCTGGCCGACAAGCGACGGCGCGGGGAAACGAAGAGGCTCCGGCGCACCGACGACGAGTAGAGGATCCGCGTGTCGCCTTTCTCCGGATCGGGTAAGCCAAGGGGCGAACCCGATCCGGTGAGCGTTTCGACGTGCCGTCGAAGGGAGGAGGAGACGATGTTGCAAGTCACCGATCGCGCGGCATCCGCGTTCCGGAGCATGCTCGATCGAGATGACGTGCCGGGAACGGCGATCCGTGTGACGCTGGAGTCGTCCGCGGAGCCCGGCACCCGCGAGATCGCGTTTTTGGCGGTCGACAGCCCGAAGGTCGGCGACGTCGAGACGAAGGCGAGCGGCGTCAAGGTTGTCGTCGCGCCCGAGCTCGCCGATGAACTCGATGATGCCGTGCTCGACGCGGAGGAGTCATCCGGGGGCCCGAGCTTCAGGATGTCCAAGCAAGCCGAGGGCTGACCGGTCTCGGCTGCACATGCTCGATCCGTCTAGGATCGGGCGCCATGAGCGAGGGCGGGATGCCGCGGGGACCGGTCGACCCGTTGCAGGTCCCGCGGTTCGCCGGACCGTCGACGTTCGCGCGGCTGCCGCGCCTCGATGAGGTCGAGCGGGCCGACGTGGCGACCGTGGGCATCCCCTTCGATAGCGGCGTGACCTACCGTCCGGGCGCGCGGTTCGGCCCGAACGCGGTCCGCAACGCCTCGCGGCTGCTCCGCTCGTATCACCCGGGCCTCGACGTGCAGCCCTTCGCCGCGCAGCAGGTCGCCGACGCGGGCGACATCGCCTGCAACCCGTTCGACATCGCCGAGGCGATCGGACAGATCGAGAAGGGATCCGAAGCGCTGCTCGAGCGAGCCGGCGCGCTGCTGTCGATCGGCGGCGACCACACGATCGCGCTGCCGCTGCTCCGAACGGTTGCGCGCCGGCACGGTCAGGTCGCGCTGCTGCACTTCGACGCGCACCTCGACACGTGGGACACGTACTTCGGCGCCTCGTACACGCACGGCACGCCGTTCCGGCGCGCCTGGGAAGAGGGGCTCCTCCGCGAGGACCGCTCGATGCACGTGGGGATACGTGGACCGCTCTTCGCCCCCGACGACCTGGTGGACGACGCTCGCTTCGGGTTCGCGATCGTCGGCGCGATGGAACTCGAGGAGCTCGGCATCGCGGGGGTCGTCGCGCGGGCCGACGAGCGTCTCGGAGACGCGCCGGTCTACGTGTCGATCGACATCGACGTGCTGGACCCCTCGCACGCGCCCGGCACCGGCACGCCCGAGGCAGGCGGCCTCACCAGCCGTGAGCTACTCGGCATCCTGCGAGGCCTCAAGGGGACGAACGTCGTGGGGGCGGACATCGTCGAGGTGGCCCCCGCCTACGACCAGGCCGAGATCACGTGCATGGCTGCCTCGCACGTGGCCTACGAGCTGCTCGGCCTTTTCGCCCTGCGCTAGCGCTGCCGTTCGATCACGGTCGGGTCGGCGCCGAGGAACCGGAGCAGGTTGCCGAAGATCGCGAAGAGCGTGAATACCGTCGCGGCGACCAGGATGATCACGACCGAAACCGCCGCGATCGTGGGCTCGAACCCGTAGCGGAGCCCGTTCACGATCTTGATCGGGAGCGTCGTTACGCTGAACCCCGCCACCAGGAACGAGATGATGTACTCGTTTAGGCTGAGCACGAACGCGGCCGCATATCCCGAGATCATCGACGGCAGCAAGAGCGGCAGCGTCACCGTTCGAAACGTCGTGCGATGGTCGGCGCCGAGCGTCTGGGCGGCCTCGGGCAGCGACGGGTCCATCGTCTCCATAGCGAGCGAGATCGTGACCAGCGGCAGCGTCGAGAAGAAGATGCCGTGGGACACGATGACGTTCTCGATGTGGCCGATGTGGTTCGTCGCGTTCCAGAAGACGGTCGCCCCGAGGGCGCTGATCACCGGGGGCAGCATGAACGGCAAGATCCCCAGCGTGTACAGGAGCGGCGACAGGCGGATCCGGTACGTGCGCAGCACGTAGGCGAGCGGGGTCGCGATCGCGACGGCGAGCGCCGCGCTCGTCACGGCGATCAGCAGACTGGTCTCGATCGAACCCCGCCATCCCGTGTCGCTGATCAGCTCCCCGTACCACGCGAACGAGAAGCCGGCCGGCGGGAAGTCCATGTACCGGCTCTCGTTGAACGAGACGACGGCGACCACCGCGAGCGGTGCCAGCAGGAAGACCACGGCGATGGCCGTGACGCTCACGCGCACCGCGCGCATCAGGCGAGCCTCCTCGTCCGCGACTCCACGATGCTCACGATCACCACGACCACGAGCGACAGGACCGTGAGCAGGATCGCCATGGCCGAGGCGAACGGCACGTTCGCGTTGAACGACACCTGGTCGGAGATGTACACCGACAGCGTCCAGTGCTCGGGCCGGCCGAGGAAGAACGAGATCAGATAACTCCCCAGGGTGAACACGAACACCAGCAGGAACCCCGCGACGATCGTCGGCCGCATGATCGGCACGACCACCGTCCAGAACGTGCGCCAGGGGGACGCGCCGAGCGTCTGGGCCGCCTCGGTGACCTCCGGGTCCAGGCGCGTGAGCTGCGGGTAGAGGGTCAGGACGCAGTAGGGGAAGGCGATGTAGGACAAGCCCAGCAGGACAGCCACGAAGCTCGGTTGCCACGCCTGCGCCTCGTCCGCCAGCCCGAGCCAGGCAAGGATGTTCGGTAAACCGGCCGCGCGACCGAGCAGCACGCTCCACGAGAACGCGACGATCACTTCGGACAGGCTGAGCGCCGACATCACCACGATCAGCAGGGTCACGTGCGCTCGGCGCCGCATCCGGGTCACGAAGTACGTGAACGGGAACGCGACGGCGATGCACGCAGCGCCTGCGAGGAACGAGATCCAGATCGAGAACAGGGTTCGTTCCAGCGGCACCCTCGTGAAGACCCGCTGCCAGTTCGCGAGCTCGAACGCCGGCTCGTAGAACGCGCCCTCGATACGGTGGTAGAAGCTGGTTGCGACCATGATCGCGAACGGGACCAGGAAGAAGATCACGAGCATGGCGACAGGGAAGGCGAGAACGCCGTAGGCGCCCGGCGGCGCCGCTCGCCGCTCGCTCACCTGACCACCACGCAGGCCTCGGACGGGAACGTCACGGCGACGCGGTCTCCCTGTTTGACGGAGGCGCGCTCGCGAGGCGAGCCGGCCACGACGATGGGCTCCTCGAGCCCGCAGTCGACGTAGCACTCGAAGAACTCGCCCAGGTCCCGCACGAACACCACCGAGCCCGGGAGGGCGTTCCGCTCCGGGACCTCTCCCACCACCAGGTGGGCGTCTTCGGGCCGGACCGAGATCGTCGTCTCGCCGTCGTGACGCTCGTCACCGGCGACCGCGAAGGGCCTCCCGGCCACGGATACGGTGCCGTCGCTCGCGGTCCCCGTCAGCAGGTTCGTCCGGCCGATGAAGCTCGCGACGAACGGAGACGCGGGCCGCCGGTAGACCTCGAGCGGACCGCCCACCTGTTCGACGCGGCCCTCGCTCATGACGACCACCATGTCCGACATCGTCATGGACTCGCGCTGGTCGTGCGTCACCATGATCGTGGTGATCCCGAGCTGTTGCTGCAGCAGTCGGAGCTCGACCTGGAGCTGCTCGCGCAGGTTCGCGTCGAGCGCCGAGAGCGGCTCGTCCAGCAGGAACAGCCGTGGCTCCAAGGCCAACGCGCGAGCGGTCGCCACTCGCTGGCGCTGACCGCCGGAGAGCTGCCCGATCCGGCGATCGCCCATGCCGCCGAGCGACACGAGCTCCAGCAGCTCGTCGACACGTTCGCGGATCCGTTCGCGGTCGGTACCGCGGATCCGCAGGGCGTAGCCGACGTTTCCGGCGACCGTGAGGTGCGGGAACAGCGCGAGGCTCTGGAACACCATCCCGATGTCGCGCTGGTGGGTGGGCATGTCGGTGATGTCCTCACCGTCGAGGAAGACCCGCCCCTCCGTGGGTGT
>Ga0299907_10003240_pt1 | contig 10364 bp, 10 predicted proteins | sample RVTome_16_FD_198680 | JGI IMG/M metagenome (GOLD analysis project Ga0299907, IMG submission 198680) | Soil microbial communities from uranium-contaminated site in the Upper Colorado River Basin, Wyoming, United States - RVT152D67 (version 2) ... | reverse complement strand
CTCCCCCTTGGGCCAGGTCTCGGAGACCTTGGCCTCCATGGTCTCGATGGGCGCGGCGAAGGCATGGGCCACGGGCTGAGTCTATGTCTAGTTCCCTCTCCCTTAGCCTGGGGCTGCCATGTGGGAGAAGACGAAAGAGGCTGCGCAGCTGGTCTACGGGCTCGGGAGAGCGGCTGTCGACAAGTTTGGCCAGGATCGCGCCGATCGGATGGCGGCGGCCGTTGCCTATCGCATCATGTTCGCCCTCGCCCCCCTGCTCATCTTGGGAATTTGGGTACTGGGTCTGGTCCTGGGCGGGAACGAACCCGCCCGGCAGCGCATCCTCGCTGAGGTGCAGAGAGTGGCCGGAGGCGAGATCAGCGAGGCGCTCGGCATCTTCCTCGAAAACGCCATCGTGAGTGGGGACACCGCCGCTTTCCTCGGTTTTGGGCTACTCATCTGGACCGGATCGAGTCTCTTTCTCGAGCTGCAGCGCGACCTCAACGACATCTTCGGAGTCCCCCTCGCGGAACGGAGCGGCTTCACCGCGATGCTGCTGAGACGAGGTCTCGGCTTTCTCTGGGTCGTCGTGTTCGGGGTGGCATTGATCGCCTTCTGGGGCCTCAACGCGGTCTGGCAGTTCATCGGCGACTTGATCCCCGAGGTCCTCGACGAGCTGGGCGCCTTGCTCGCCCTCGCCGCGCCTCTCGTCTCGCTGATCGTCGTCCCTTTGCTCCTGGCCCTGGCCTATCAGACATTGAGTCACCTAGAGGTCCGGTGGAAGGCGATCTGGTGGGGGTCGTTCGTCACCTCGGCCATCCTGATCGGCGCCGCCTACCTGGTCGGTCTCTACTTCAGAGCGACCACCGAGCCCAATGCGATCAATGTGGCCGGCTCGATCTTCGTGGTCCTGCTCCTGGGTTTCGTTCTCTCCGCCGTGTTCCTCTTCGGTGCGGAGCTGATCGGGGTCATCGACGACTACCTGGCCAGGGGCGAGGTACGGGACGCCGAGGAGCAGAAGGAGGAAGCGGAGCTGGTGAGGGCACCGGTCGGGGAGCCGCGCCGCCCGGCAGCCCTGAGCACGGTGGCCGCCTTCCTAGTGGGGCTGTTGCTGGCGCGGCGCAGACGCGACCGATGACCATCTCGCGCTTGAGCCGACGGCGCAATAACCTCGCGAGCGATGTCAGTTGACATTGCCGGCTTCGTCGCCGACCTCAAGGAACATGCAAGCGAGCACGGCTTCCACGTCCATGACGAGCGTCATTTCGTGGAGACCTACTCGCTGCGGCAGTCCTGGGAGGTCGACGTGCATCCCGAGGCTGGTTGCGGTGGTCCCATCGACCTGCACCTGGCCCTCGACGTCGACCCCAAGGTGCTCCTCTCGCTTCGGGACCGCCTCGACGCCATCGACGACGAGTTCGAGGAACCCGAGGACGAGTATTTCCTCGACCTCTACTTCAACTGGGCTGTCCCGCCGTTACAGAACCCTCCGGACCTGCTGGTGTTGGCCACCGACCTCGCCGGGATCGGCGGAGTCGACCTCGCCGTCGAGGCCTCAGCAATCGACTCCTATGGCGCCGTCTCCGACGCCCCCGAGCGACGTCTCGCTTTACAGGGGAAGGCCACGGTGAGCCTCGTCGACGTCTTCATGGGCCGCGATCAGCTGTGTGATCTGCTCGACCGGTCCCACGAGATCAGCCACTACCTGCTGGACAGGGTCGACAGCTGGTTGGAGCGGCTCGAATAGGGCTCCATCAGATGATCTTGATAAGAGCCCAGACGCTTAACCCGGCGGTCACCGCGGCCAGCATGTAGAAGAGGGCGAGAGTCAGTGGCTTGGGGGGCGGTGCCTCTGCTCGGGACGTGATCTGCGGGGGGGCATCGACTCTGCGGGCGTGTCGTCCCCGATGATCTTCGAGAGCTTCCTGAGCGGGTGCCGGTGACAGGCCATACCCGGTCCCGTGATCGAGCCCTTCCTCGAATAGACGGGCGTCTTTGGGAACGAAGCGGAGCGACTCGTTCTCCACGGTGATCGCATATACACCCTCGCCCAGATGGGCGATGGCGCACTCGTCGGCCCCCCAATTCCCGATCTCGAGGTCACCCGCTCGGAGGTGGACCCGGTCCGGGTCGAGCCCGATGATCACCTCGACCTGCTCCTGGTCGAGGGTCACGATTGCGTCGTATCTGGGCACCGTCTGGGTCTCGCGTTCGCTGGATGCGCCATCAACATAGGCGCCGACAGGCAGTCTGGGAACCCCTAAAAGGGGGTGCCGGTGGCGGTGCAGAGGAAGCGGGCATAGTCGGCGGCGACGGAGAACATCTCGCCGAGACGTGCCTCGAACCCGGTGCTGGTTACGTCCTTCTGACTTAGCCGGGAGGAGGCGACGAAGCTCTTCAACCTGAGGTCATCGGCATAGGGGTGGTCGGCCTCGAAATCCTTGGGCACTCGCTTCAGCATCTCGTCCTCGTCCCGCTCCAAAACCCATTCGCTGTCGAACGTCTTCGTGCCGCTGGCATTGGACCAAGCGTCGGGGTTCTCGGCGATATGGGTGCGGATTCGGGAGGCCACGGCGGTCTCGGGGCGCCACAACCCCACGCCGGCGAACGAGCCGGCGGGCTCGAGATGCAGGTAGAAGCCGGGTGCGTGCACGTCCTTGCCCGCTTCGTGCCGGAACTGGATACCCACATTCGTCTTGTACGGAGTCTTGTCCGGCGAGAAGCGGATGTCGCGGTAGGGGCGCATCAACGAGCCGCCCACCGTTCGTGCCTCCGCGGTGAAGTGTGGCGAGATGCCGGCCAGCCTCGGGGCGAAGTCGGCGATGAACTCGAGTGCGGGAGTCTGGACCGTCTCCGCGTAACGGCTCTTGTTGTTTTCCCACCAGGTCTTCTCGTTGTTCTGTTCCAGCTCCCTAAGGAATGTGAAGAGGGCCGGGGTGAAGTGACGCTTAGCCACGCTGTGCTCCTGTGATGGCTGCTTGCGTGAACGTATCCCGGTCAGGCCCGCGATGGAAGACGTTCGTCAGAGGTGATGCGTGGGCTCGGGATCGAGCTCGGACCAGGGGGCCCGGAAGCCGTCGCGCAGCGCCAAAACGAATTTGCGGAAGTCGGAGCGCAGTACCCAGGCCGCGGCGATGAGGAACACCACACCGACCGCGATGCGGGCCTGGGCGGAGATGCTGTCGGACATCAACCCCACCTCCGTCAGGGCCGATTCTCCCAATTGGGCGACGAAGAGACTGAGCATCACCCAGGCCTCGGTCCGGCTCACCGATCTACTGGCGATGATGGCGACGGCGAACACCGACTGAGCCGCGGTGACCCAGAGCTCCGCCCGCTGCTCTGTGTCCAGGGGGAGACCGGTGAACTCACCGGCAAAGGCGGCGAAGACGATGGGGAGGGTGCCCACGAGGAGGGTCCACTGGTTGACCTTCGAGGAGATGAGGGCACCTATGCCTGTGCGGGCGGCGAGACGCCAGGCAAAGAGGGTCGCCACCAGCAGCTCGGGCGCCTCCGAGGCGAGGGGAGCCAACCATTTGATGAGGAGGAACTCGCTGATCCCCACCTCGGCGCCGACCTCCTGAAGCGAGTGCACGAACGGCTCGGCGACGGCGAGGATCACCGCGGCGGCGACCACGAACATCGCGTAGTTGACCGTCCTCCGTGTGGTCCTTGGAAGGACGGCGATAAATGCGCTGGGACCGACGAGATGGGGATTCTCGGGCGGTGCCCCCGCCAGGCGGATCATGTAGGCGACGTAGATGGCTACCAGGATTCCAGCGTCGAGCAGGGTGAGGGTTTCCTTGAGGAAGAGGGTGAGCCCATAGATCGAGGCCGCAGCGAGGTATGCGATATCGACGGCCTGTGAGCGTTTCAGATTTACTCGGTTCGAGGTCGCGCCCTCGGCTTCCCCCGTGGTGGCGCCGCTTCGCTTCACCCGCCAGGTGCCGAGAAGGATGACGAGGGGCCAGCCGAAGCCGATGAGCAGCTGGTTGGCCCCGGTCATGTTGGCCAGGGCCAGCCGGCCCGAGCGGGAGGCCGCGCCGGTGGCGGCGAATTCCTGACCGGCGTTCTTGGCTAGGACGAAGTCGACCGCGTATTCGGGGAGCACCGCGATCAGCGCCAGCAGCGCCAGGGCCAGCCCTGATCCCACGTCGAGCTGGATGACCTCCGCTGCCCAGGAGAGGATGAAGGCTGCGCCGACGATGGCGCCTCCATAGATGAATGCCGACAGGATCGGCTCGACATGCCGGCCGCTGAGCTCGATCACCACGCCCGGAACCGTGGCCGCTACGGCCAGCACCATGAGGAAGAACTGGCGCGTCGGATGAAGGTCGGTCTGGTCCTGGTCCATGGGCGCGCCGGGAGTTTAAGACCGGATCAGCCCAGAACCCGCTTGCAGTTCCACGCCTGCCAGTAGTACTTCCCCTCCTTCTGGTACTCGTTGGCCAGCCAAGCCGCCGACGCCACATTGGCCTCGGGATCGAAGGGGCTGGCTCCCGCGTACCCGGCGCGGGGAGAGGTCGTCGCCCAGGTGGTCGGGATGAACTGGAAGAGCCCGGAGGCGCCTGAGTAGGGGTTGTAGGCGTTGGGGTCGCCGTTGCTCTCGCAATCGATGATGCGAAGCGCTTCCTCGACCCGGTGAGACGGGAAGAACGTCTGCACGAGGCTGCGCCAGCGCTCAACGGCGGGCGGATGGTCCCAAGAACCGCCTCCGCCTTCGCTGGTCGTGGTGACGGTGGTCGCCGGCGCCGACGAAGGCTGGGTGGCCGCCGGACTCGTAGTGGCGGGCGCTGCAGACACCGAGGTCGTCCGCGCCTGTTGTCTTTGCCGCTCCTGCTCCCGGGCCTGCGCCACCTCTACTACGCTCAGCGCCGCCCGATAGGAGGCGTCGGCTGCCCGAGCCTCCTGGACGGCTGCCGCCACCTGCTGGTCCGCTTGGTCGTATATGGATGTGAACTTTTCGACCTCGGCGTCCATCTCCGCCTGTAGCTGGAGAAATTCGGCCTGTTTCACCAGGTACTCGTCCTGCAGCCCCACCAGGCTGCGACGCTTCACGACGAGCTGGTCGACCTCGCTCTGGCCCGCCGACACGACGTCCTCCACGACGTTGGACGCCACCAGTGCGTGCTCGACTGAGCTAGTGCTCACCCAGGCCACGGTGGGAGAGGAGAGAACGGTCATGTAGGACTCGACCGCCTGCACCTCGATCTCGGCCTGGATCCCGGCCAGCTCCACGTCGGCGAAACCGAGGCGCTCGGCGATAGCGTCCAGGGCAGCTCCGACCCTGGAGAGCTCGGAGGAGATGTCGTTCATTCTGGCGATGGAATCGAGGAGTTGCAGCTCGATCTCGTGCCGGTTGGCCACTGCCTCATCGACCAGACTGCTTGCTGCCGCAGCCTCCCGTCTCGCAGTCTCCGCCTCCCGTTCAGCCTGATCGACCGTCTGCGCGATAGCCAGCGGGATTCCGGTGGTGAGGAGTACCAACGTAAGCCAGAGGGCGGGCAGCGGAGGAGGGGTGCGCAGTAACCGCATGGGGTCGATGGTGAGGCTACCTGGGCCCACCCTCCTGCGAGAAGTGGAGATCGTCTGTCGTGGAGAAACGCCAGGTGAGATGGGATAGCCTGAGACCACGGTGAGCCGTCTCAATATCTCCTCTGGATCACCTTTCGAGCCCAGGGTGGGCTTCAGCAGGGCGGTGCGGACCGGCGACCGGGTCCTGGTGGCAGGCACCGCCCCGATTTGGCCCGACGACTTCGTCGATCCCGACCCGGCCGCACAGGCGAGACGCTGTCTCGAGATCATGCTCACCGCCCTCGAAGAGGCAGGCGGCAAACCGGAAGACGTTGTCCGCACCAGGGCATACCTCACCGACGCCCGTCATGCCGAAGAGGTAGGCCGGGTCCATGGGGAGGTCTTCGGGGAGATCCGACCGGCGAACACGATGATCGTCATCGCCGGGTTGCTCGACGAGCGATGGGTTGTTGAGATGGAACTAGAAGCCGTGATTTCGGGTTGACTGAACCGACAAGCAGGAGGATTCGATGTTTGGACGCAAGAGCACGGAGATGCCGGAAGCGACCGAGGCACTTCCCGGTCGCGAGCAGCAGGTGGAGGTCCCTCCCGCTCACTTCGTGAATGGCAACCCGCTGATCCCTCCATACCCGGCGGGGACCGAGATCGCTGTATTCGGAATGGGCTGTTTCTGGGGAGCGGAGCGGCGCTTCTGGCAGCTAGACGGCGTGTGGACCACGTCGGTCGGGTACGCCGGCGGGTATACGCCCAACCCCAGCTACGAAGAGGTGTGCACCGGTCGCACCGGTCACTCCGAAGTGGTCCAAGTCGTGTACGACCCCAACCAGGTCAGCTATGACGAGCTGCTCAGGGTGTTCTGGGAGACCCATGACCCCACCCAGGGCTATCGCCAGGGCAATGACATCGGCACCCAGTACCGGTCTGCCATCTACACCACGACAGACGAGCAGCTTGACCAGGCGAAGCGGTCGCGCGACCTGTATCAAAGGGTGGTCACCGACCGGGGTCACGGCGAGGTGACCACCGAGATCGAACCGCTCGGCGACTACTACTACGCCGAGGACTACCACCAGCAGTACCTGGGGAAGAACCCGCACGGATACGACTGTCATGCCAACACCGGGGTGGCCTACCCGGGTCTTGGCTGAGCGCAGTGTGAGCAGCTGTGGTCGATATTCGACCACAGCTGCTCACACACTGTCTGATGCCCGAGGGTGACACCGTCGCCGGCCATGCCCGACGGCTGACACCGGTGCTCGTAGGGAAAGAAGTGGAACGGGTCGCCGGTTCCTCGCCGTCACTTCGGGCCAACGCCCATCGGGTGACCGGGAGGCGGGTCGAAGCGGTGACGCCCGTCGGAAAGAACCTGGTGATCGAGATCTCGGGTGGCTACTCCATCCTCATCCATCTCGGAATGTCAGGGCGGTGGCTGGTGCTGGACGCCGCCCGGCCGGTGCCTGGGGAGGCCAAACTCGCACTCTCCACGACGACTCAACACGCCATATGCCTTGCCGCCCCAACCGTGATCCTGGACCGATCTCCGCGCATCGAGCGCCGGCTGTCGTCGCTGGGTCCCGACCTGGCGGGCGGCGAGTGGGATGACAGCGAGTTCCTCCGTCGGGCTCGAACTCGCGACGACAAGACGGCATCGGCCGTGCTCCTCGACCAGCGGGTCGCCGCGGGCATCGGCAACGTCTTCAAGTCGGAAGTGCTCTTTTTGGAGCGAGTTCATCCCGACACCCTGGTAGCCGATCTCGGCGACGATGCGCTGCTCGCACTCGGCCGGCGCGCCGGCCGTCTCATCCAGGCGAATGTGGGGAGGCACCGGTCCACCACCGGGGAGGGGTACCCGGGACGGGAAACCTGGGTCTACGGCAGGCAGGGCAAGCCATGCCGCCGGTGTGGCTCCGCCATCGAAATGGAGTACCGACAGGAGAGAGTGACCTACTGGTGCCCGAGCTGTCAGCTCGCCCACGGCTGATCAGGTGGCGGCGAGCACTTCTTCGACCAGAGCCTCGCCCTCGAGGTCGTCGATCGACAATGGGACGTCCGGGGTTACCCCCACACCTCCGAAGTCGAGGCCGCCGGGTGTCAGCCACCGGGCAATCGTGAGTTTGAGTGCCCCGCCGTCGGAGAGGTTGAATTGCTGCTGCACCGTGTTCTTGCCGAACGTGTTCTCGCCGACGACTGTCGCCCGGCCCCGCTCCTGGAGGGTGGCAGACACCACCTCGGACGCGGAGGCGCTCCCCTTGTTGACCACGAAGAACACGCCGACATTCTCAGGGACGATCGAAGCGCCGGTCACCCGGTAGGTGGTGTTCTCGTCGGGACCTTGGGTCACCACCACTTCACCCTCCTCCAGGAAGGCGGATGTGATCTCGATGGCGGTGTCGAGCAGCCCTCCGGGGTTGTTGCGAAGGTCTACGACGAGCCGGTCGATGTCGGCGGCGAGCATGTCGACCAGGGCCGCCTTGAACTGCTCGTCGGCGTTCTGGGTGAAGACGTTGAGCTTGATGTAGCCGGTCTCGTCGTAGATCTCCGACTCGAGAATCGGGATCACCACCGCCTGGCGGGTGATTGTGACCTCGATTGTCCCGCCGTCTCGCTCCAGGGTGAGGTCTACATCGCTCCCCGCCGGACCGCGCACAGCGGCGGTGACGGCGTCGATGCTCCAGCCGAGTATCGCCTGCCCGTCTACCGCGAGGATCACGTCGTCGCGCTGTAGACCAACCGTCTCGGCGGGAGCCCCCTCGATGGTGGAGACGATATATATACGGCAGGTCTCCGAGATGACAGAGCACTGCCGATCCTCCTCCGACTTGGTGCGGTCCTCCGGCGATACCAGGGCACCGATCCCCTCGATGGAGCCTTCTTGCTCCTCCTCTACGAGCAACAGCGCCTGTGCATCCAGGTAGACCGAATTCGCATCGAGGGCGTTCAGGGCCAGACCGTCGACCATCGCCCGCGCCACTTGCTCCGAGTCGTCGGCCTCGGCGCTCGCAACCTGACACGCCGCGGCGAACTCGGTGGTGGGTACCGGGCAGACGAGGGGCTGGTCTCCGTCGGCCCCGTCGAGGGCTTCTAGACCGAGGGTGGCGGCGTTGGCGAGGGTCGCGTCGTCGACCTCGTCCACATACTGCGTCTTTATCAGGTCGTAGACCTCGCAGACGACCTCGACGATCTCGGGAGGTTCGTCACAGGTCACCTGCTCGACAAACCGCTCTTCGGCGGTGTTCGGAGTCGTCGGCGCGCTGGTAGTTGCCGGGGCCTCAGAAGCGGTGCTGGTCGCGGGACCAGGCTCGGTGGTCGAGGGGGCGGCGTCGTCGCCGTTGCACGCAGCCAGGACGAGGGTGAGAGCCGTCGCGAAGATGAGGGGGTATCTGGTGGTCATGAAGCGGCCTCGATGGCGGCGGCCACGGCGTCCTCCAGAGTGGCCGTCGTCGTCCAGTCGACCTCGCGATCGGGAACCAGCCCGTCGGTCCCAACCGTGTGGCCGGAGGGTGTTCTCCACCGGGCGACAACGACATAGAGCTCTCCGCCGTTGTGCAGGCCGAAGGGTATCTGGATGGCGTCTTTACCGAAGGTGGTCGTGCCCACGATGGTGGCTCCCTTGCGATCCCGGAGTGCTCCGGCGAAGATCTCAGCCGCCGAGGCAGTCCCTTCGTTGACCATCACCACCAGCCGCTGGGTGGTGGCGATACCGCCGGGCACTGCCTCGTACTCATCGTTGCCGTCGGGCCATTCCTCGATCAGAACAACCCCGTCGGCTATGAACTCGGAGGCGACCTGGACTGCGGAGTCGATGAAGCCGCCGGGGTTATCTCTGAGGTCGATCACGATGGTCGAGGGTTGAGCCTCGAGCGCGGCCCCCAGGGCATCGTGGACCAGCCCGGGAATGTCGTCCTCGAAGTCCGGGATCTTCAAGTAGGCGACCGAGGGGAAGGGGACGTCCACTTCGACGTTTGGGATCTGTAGCTCGCCGCGCTGGACGACCAGGGGCAGCGTCGTCTCCTCGCGCTGGACAGTGATGGTGACCGTGCCCGTCTCGTCACCTGCCAGCTCGGTGGCGAGGGTTGTGAACCTCTCACCATCCACGGGTTCATCGTCGATGGCGATGATCCGATCGCCCGCCTGCAAGCCAGCTGTTTCCCCGGGGTTGTCCTCGAGCACGAACACCACATGCAGCGGGCAGACCTCGGCGATCCGCATGCACTTCGACCCGGCGGCGTCGGTGGCGTCCACCATGATGCCCACGCCCCGCACCAGCCCATCGGCCCGGAAAGTCCCGGCTTCCTCCGGGGGCACGTAATAGGAGAAGGGGCCCAGGCCGAGGTTGGCCATCTCTGCGGCGGCGGCCTCGATCGCAGGCCCCACCGGCAGTCCCGACTCCGCAACCCTTCGGGCAAGCTCGGCGCACAGGTCTTCGAATGCCTGGTCAGGAATGGCGCAGAAGAGGGTCCGCGGCGCCGGCTCGGATGTGTCGGTGGAGAACTGACGCAGACCCGCCAGTGCCAGCGCAGCGAGATCCGCGGCCGGGAACGGACTGTCGACGTGGAGCTCCTGGGCGAGCTCGTAGATCTCACATAAGGGAGCGAAGGTAACGGGAGGGGTGACGCACCCCTGGATCTCGTACGCCTGGACGGGCGTGGTCGAGGGGGTGGTCACCACGATCGAGGTAGTGGTTGGCCCGGGCGCGGTGGTCGACGTCTCCGCCACGGGTCCCGAGCAGGAGGCCAGCATCAAACACGCCGCCCCGAGGCCGAACCATGATCTCATGGGCACATTGTCGGCCGTTAGCGTCGCCGGAATGAGCATTCGCTTTGTGTTGCGAGATCCGCTGGGCGAGGAAG
>Ga0299907_10003239_pt1 | contig 10365 bp, 12 predicted proteins | sample RVTome_16_FD_198680 | JGI IMG/M metagenome (GOLD analysis project Ga0299907, IMG submission 198680) | Soil microbial communities from uranium-contaminated site in the Upper Colorado River Basin, Wyoming, United States - RVT152D67 (version 2) ... | reverse complement strand
ACACTTCGCGCCCTGCGTCCTCGACCTGCTCGGCCAAGCGCGCCTCCGGGCGCACGCGGCCATGGAGTCACTCATCTAGAATCCCCGGCGATGATCAAGCCCAGAGTAGACACGCTCCTCAACCAGACCGACTCGCACTACGCCGCGGTAGTCGTGGCCGCGAAGCGCGCGCGCCAGCTCAACAGCTACTACCGCGCCCTCGGCGAGGGGACCTACGAGGAGTACACGCCGCCGATGGTCGAGACGGGGACCGGCAACTACCTGACGATCTCGCTCGAGGAGCTGGCGCAGGGCAAGATCAAGTACGAGTACCGCAGCTAGGGGTACCAGGCCATGGCCCGCATCCTGCTCGGCGTCAGCGGCGGGATCGCCGCCTACAAGGCGCTCGAGCTGGCGCGGCTGGCGACCCGCGCCGGGCACGGGGTCCGCGTCCTGATGACGCCCGCCGCGACCCGGTTCGTCGGCGCGGCGTCGTTCGAGGGCATCGTCGGGGCGCCGGTGCTCGTGGACGAGTTCGAGCGCGACCCCGCCCGCGGGACGTTCCCCGGGGACGAGCCTCCCGCGCACGATCCGATCGGCCACCTCGAGGTGGCCGCGAACGCCGACGCCTACCTCGTCGCCCCCGCCTCCGCGAACACGATCGCCAAGCTCGCGGCGGGAATCGCCGACTCGATCCTGACCACCGCGTTCCTGGCCTGCACCGCGCCTCGCGCCGTAGCCCCGGCGATGAACGACCGCATGTACGAGGACGCAGCGACGCGGGACAACCTCCGCGTCCTCGCCGGGCGAGGAGTGCGGGTGATCGAGCCCGAGTCGGGGCCGCTGGCGTCTCGTGGCGAGCACGGGGTCGGCCGCCTGCCCGCGCCCGAGCGCCTGCTCAACGAGCTCGAGTCGATGCTGCCCGCGTCCGCCGGGCCCTGGGACGGCATGCGGGTCCTGGTGACCGCCGGCGGGACCCGGGAGCCGATCGACGCCGTGCGCTATGTCGGCAACCGCTCCAGCGGCCGGATGGGATTCGCGCTCGCGGAGCGCGCCGCGCGGCGCGGCGCCGATGTCACCGTGATCGCGGCCAACGTCGCGCTGCCCACCCCGAGCGCCGTGCGCCGGGTCGACGTCGAGACCGCGGCCGAGCTCGCGGAGGCCGTCCGAGCGGAGTTCGCGGACTCCCACCTCCTGCTGATGGCGGCGGCGGTGGCGGACTTTCGTCCCGCCCGCACGGAGGCCGGGAAGATCGCCCGCGTGGGCGGGGCGGGCGGCCTCGAGCTTCGCCTCGAGCCAACCGACGACGTGCTTGCCGGGGTGACCGCGGAGCGCCGCGAGGACCAGTTCGTCGTCGCGTTCGCCGCCGAGCACGGCGGGGAGCCCGTCGCCCGGGCGCGCGAGAAGCTGCGCCGCAAGAGCGCCGACGCGATCGTCGTCAACGACGTCTCGCGTGAAGAGATCGGCTTCGACAGCGAGCTCAACGAGGTCGTGATCGTGGACGCGGAGGGAGAGCATCCGGTCGCCCTCGGCCCCAAGGACGAGGTCGCCGACGCGATCCTCGACCGGGTCCAGCATCAGTACGGCGACCAGCCTCTCGCCTCGCAGTCGGGCGCATAGCGCCCGATGCTCGGCGCCCAAGTACCTGCGCCTACACTTGAGCGCGTGGTTGACGACGACCGCAAGCTGGGCTCCGGCGATTCCCTCTACTCGCTTTACCGGCGGGGCATGTCGTTGCTCGAGAGCGGCGATTTCGCGCAGGCCACGGTGCCGCTGAGCAAGGCCGCCCGGCTCGATCCCGAGAAAAGCTCGATCCGGGAGGCGCTCGGTCGTGCCTACTTCCGCAGCCGCCGCTACGCCGAGGCGGCGGAGGAGTTCGAGGCCGTGGTGGAGCGCTACCCGGTGAACGACTACGCGCATTTCTGCCTCGGCCGCGCGCTGACGAAGACCGGCCGCAAGGCCAAGGCGCGCCGCCACCTGGCGATTGCCGCCAACCTGCGCCCCGAGCGCACCGACTACCGCCTCTACCGCGAGCGCCTCGCCTCGCGGAGCTGACCTCCGCTCCAACGAGTGATGGGTTTGGTAGCCCATGGGCTACCAAAGGCGTCAGCGACGGGATTCACGCAGGAACAATCGCCCGATTGAGATAGTGCGCGCATGCGGGCCCTCGTGCAGCGGGTGAGCCGGGCCGCGGTCTCCGTGGACGGTGAGCGGGTGGCCGAGATCGGGCCCGGCCTGCTCGTCCTCCTCGGGGCGGGGGAGGGTGACGGGGAGGCCGAGGCAGACCGGCTCGCCGACAAGGTCGGCGCGCTGCGGATCTTCGACGACGCCGACGGGCGGATGAACGAGCCGCTCGGGGAGCGCGAGGTGCTGTGCGTGAGCCAGTTCACCCTGTACGCGGACACCCGCAAGGGCAACCGGCCGAGCTTCACCGGCGCGGCGCCCTCCGACCACGCCGAGTCGCTCTACGAGCGGTTCTGCGATCGCGCCGGTGCGAAGCGCGGCGTCTTCGGCGCCCGGATGGCGGTCGAGCTGGTCAACGACGGCCCGGTGACGCTGATGCTCGAAGCATGAGCGGCGGGCTGCGAAGGCTTCTGATGCTCGGCTTCGCGGGAGTCGCGATCGCCGGCGCCCTGCTGCTGCTCGCTTCTCCGGGGCGCCGCCGAGCACGTCGCGGGCTTGATTCTCGGGGCTATACTCAGTCGCTCAAGTAGTACCCGAACCCTGTTTCCAGGTGGGCCCGGGCCCGCCTTTTTTTGGGTCAAACGAAGAGGAGATGGACGACCTGCGGGCACAGATCGAGGAAAGGCTGTCGGACCGCGAGCCGCAGGCCGAGTTGATCGCGCTCGAGCGGCCGTCGGCGGATGCGCTGCGCCTCTACATCGATCACCCCGAGGGGGTCGATCTGGCGCTCTGCGAGCGCGTCACGGCCCACCTCCGCGAGCTGCTCGACGACTACGCGCTCGAGGTCTCCTCGCCCGGGCTCGACCGTCCGCTCACGAAGCCCGAGCACTTCCGCCGCTTTCTCGGCCGCCGCGTCAAGGTGCGAACCGCAGACGCGATCGCGGGCAGGCGCAACTTCACCGGCGCGCTGACCGCAGCCGACGAGCACACGGTGAGCGTCGATTCCGACGGCGGGGCCGTTGAGATCCCGCTCGATCGCGTCCGCAAATCCAATCTCGTCCCCGAGCCCCCGGAGGTGCCTTCATGACCAGGGAGATCGTCGAGGCGGTCCACGCGCTCGAGCAGGAGAAGGGCATCGCGTCCGACACACTGATGTCCGCGCTCGAGGATGCCCTGCTGTCCGCGTACAAGAAGACCCCTGGGGCGGCCAAGTACGCGAAGGTCGATCTCGATCGCGACACGGCCGACTTCCGCGTCTTCGAGCTGATCCTCCCGCCCGAGCTCGAGGAGCAGCTCGTACAGGAGGCGATCGAGGCCGAGCGCGAGATCGACCCCGAGACGGGCGAGCTTCGCGAGCCGGAGGAGCCCGAGCTCGACCCCGAGCGCCTGCGGCCCTACGAGGACCAGATCGAGACCAGGGACGTGACCCCGGACGACTTCGGGCGGATCGCCGCCCAGACCGCGAAGCAGGTGATCCTGCAGAGGATTCGCGAGGCGGAGCGGGCGATGATGTTCGACGAGTACCAGGACCGTGTCGGCGAGCTCGTCACCGGGCTGATTCAGCAGTCCGACAGCCGCTACACCCTGGTCCAGCTCCGCGAGCGCGTCGAGGCGCTGTTGCCGAAGTCCGAGCAGGTGTGGAACGAGCGCTACGACCACGGGGCGCGGATCAAGGCCGTGATCACGGACGTCTCCGGCGAGGGCAAGGGCCCGACAATCGTCGTCTCGCGCCGCAACCCCGAGCTGATTCGCAAGCTGTTCGCGCTCGAGGTGCCCGAGATCGCCGACGAGCTGGTCGAGATCGTGAACGTTGCCCGGGAGCCGGGCTACCGCTCCAAGATCGCCGTGATCTCGCATACCGACGGGGTCGATCCGGTCGGGGCATGCGTGGGGCCGCGCGGGTCGCGAGTCCGGATGGTGGTCTCCGAGCTGCGCGGGGAGAAGATCGACATCATCCCCTTCAACGAGGAGCCGGCGCGGTTCGTCGCCAAGGCGCTGTCGCCGGCGCGAGTGCGTGAGGTCCTCGTGGAGGACCAGACCAAGGAGGCGACCGTGATCGTCCCCGACGACCAGCTCTCGCTGGCGATCGGGCGGGACGGCCAGAACGCCCGGCTCGCTGCGAAGCTGACCGGCTGGAAGGTGGACATCAAGTCCGAGACCGAGTTCAGCCAGGTCGAGGAGGAGATCGAGATCGAGGGGGCGGAGGACGCCGACGGAAGGTGCTCCGCGGTCCTGTCCGCCGGCCGCCGGTGTCCGAACGCCGCGCTTCCGGGCTCTCGCTATTGCGGCCTCCCGCAGCATCAGGCGCTCGCACGCTTCGAGACGAACAACGTCACCGTGCTCGCGCCGCTCAGCGAGGAGGAGGTGGCGAAGCTCTCCGATCCGGACGCAGGCGAGGGCGATCTCGCTCCGCTGATCGAGCGTGCCGAGGCGGAGTTCTCCGAGGAGGCCGAGGCCGAGGCGGAGGAGCCCGCGGCCGAGGTCGCCGAGGAAGAGGAGGAGTCCGCCGAGGAGCCCGAGGAGGGGGCCGGCGAAGGCGAGCCCGACGAGGAGACCGAGGAAGCCGAGGAGGCCGAGGAGCCCGTCGCGGAGGTCGCGGAGGAGGACGAGGAGGCCGAGGAGCCCGTCGAGGAGGCGGAAGAAGAGGACGTCGAGGAAGCGCCCGCCGAGCCCTCCCAGGAGGCCGAGGTCGCGAACGAGTCCGAGGGCGAGGCGGAGGCCGAGGCGGCCGACGAAGTCGCCGAGGCCGAGGAGCCCGAGCCGGCCACAGCCTCCGAGAGGGAGACGGAGTAACGGGGGGCGAGTCTCGGTGGCCAAGAAGCGTGTTCATGAGATCGCCAAGCAGCAAGGACTGACCAGCAAGGAGGTCCTTGCGGCGCTGAACGCCGCCGGCGTCAAGGCCACGGCGGCTGCCTCGAGCGTCGAGGAGGACGTGGCGCTGAAGGCGCTATCGGGAGTCAAGTCGTCGGGCGATGGGCAGGCGGCCACGAAGGACGTGCCGAAGCCCGCGGGCGACGGCACGGGGACCTCGAGCCCCGCGAAGGCGAAGCCCGCCCGTCCCGTGAAGGCGGCGGGAGGCCGCCCGGCCTCGCGCTCGGGCGGGAAGCGCCGCCGGGTGGTGATCGACTCCCAGGCCTCGCGCCGCGAGCACATGCCCCAGGCTCCCCCACGGCGTCCGCCCCGGCGGCGGGGCGGGCGGCGGAGGCGACCCCTGCTCGAGCCGCCGAGCGCGCCCGCGCCGGTTGTCGAGCCCGATCCGACCAAGGTCAACTCCGGTGCGACCGTGCAGCAGGTCGCCGAGACGCTCGATCTCGGAAGCGCCGAGCTGATCAAGAAGCTGATGGAGCGCGGGGAGATGGCGACCCTCACCCAGACGCTCACCGACGAGACGATCCAGATGCTCGCCGACGCGTTCGATCGCAAGGTCGAGATCGTCTCCGCCGCGGAGGAGGAGGTCGCCGAGCCCGAGTACGAGGACTCCGCCGAGGAACTCAAGGAGCGCCCGCCCGTGGTGACCGTGATGGGCCACGTCGATCACGGGAAGACCTCGCTGCTCGACGCGATTCGCGAGGCCGAAGTCGTCGCCGGCGAGGCGGGCGGGATCACCCAGCACATCGGCGCCTACCAGGTGCACCCGGACGGCAAGCCGATCACGTTCATCGACACCCCGGGACACGAGGCTTTCACCGCGATGCGCGCCCGGGGCGCCCAGGTCACCGACGTGGCCGTGATCGTCGTCGCAGCCGACGACGGGGTCATGCCACAGACGGTCGAGGCGATCGACCACGCCCGAGCGGCCGGCGTCCCGATCATGGTCGCGGTGAACAAGGTCGACAAGCAGAACGCCGCGCCTGACAAGGTCCGCACCGAGCTCGCGGGCCACGATCTCAACCCCGAGGAGTGGGGTGGGGAGACGGTCTACGCCAACGTCTCCGCCAAGACCAAGGACGGCCTCGACAACCTGCTCCAGATGATCGTCCTGGTTTCCGAGCTCGAGGAGCTGAAGGCCAACCCCGATGCGCCGGCCTCGGGGACGATCGTCGAGTCGCAGCTCGACCAGGGTCGGGGCCCGGTGGCGACGGTCCTCGTCCAGCGCGGGACGCTGCGGGTCGGAGACGCGGTCGTCTCGGGGCCGCAGTGGGGCCGGGTGCGCGCGATGCAGGACTTCACGGGGGCGAGGGTTGAGGAGGCCGGGCCCGGAATGCCCGTCGAGGTGCTGGGCTTCCAGGGCGTGCCCGAGGCCGGCGAGCGTGTCCAGGTCGTGGAGAACGAGCGGGAGGCGCGCCACAGGGCCCAGGAGCGCGAGACGCGGCTCAAGACGGAGGCGCTCGCGCGCCAGGAGGCCCGCAAGACGACGCTGGAGGAGGTGTTCGCCAAGGCCACCGCGGGCGAGATCAAGGAGCTCAACATCGTCCTCAAGGCCGATGTCCGCGGCTCGCTCGAGGCCCTGCGCGATGAGATCGCCAAGCTCCCGCAGGATCAGGTGACGATCAACATCATCCACGCGGCGCCCGGAGCGATCAACGAGTCCGACGTGATGCTCGCCGCCGCCTCCGACGCGATCGTGATCGGCTTCAACGTCCGCCCGGGGGCCGAGGCGCGCCGCGCAGCCGACAGCGAGGGGATCGAGATCCGGACCTACTCGGTGATCTACAAGGTCACCGACGAGCTCAAGGCGGCGATGGAGGGCATGCTGGAGCCCGAGGAGGTCGAGGAGACGGTCGGCGAGGCCGAGGTCAAGCAGCTCTTCCGCTCCTCGCGCTGGGGCACGATCGCCGGCTCCCAGGTCACCGAGGGCAAGGTCGCCCGGGACGCCAACGTCCGCCTCGTGCGCGACGGGACAGTGATCTGGACCGGGAGGATCGGCTCGCTGCGCCGCTTCAAGGACGACGTCACCGAGGTCGAGGAGGGCCTCGAGTGCGGGATCGTGCTCGACGGCTACCAGGACGTCAAGGAGGGCGACGTGCTCGAGGTCTTCGAGACGAAGAAGGTCGAAAAGACGCTGGAGTAGCGGCGGGGTCCGGCGGGCGCAGCCAGCTGGCCGCGATGCAGTCAGGCGGGGGGCGATGCGCACACCCGCCTTGCGACAGCGTTCCCGTCAGCAGTCGCGGTCGTCCAACGATGTGACGGTTTTCCCCCTATGCAGGGTCAAGTGTCCATTCGACGCCGCTTCATCAGGCCGGATGGGCGCGATGGGCCGGATGGGCGCGATGGTGACTGCGAGGCCCGGACCGGCTAGGACACCGCGACCTCCGGCTCGTGCCGGACGGGGAAGTTGACCGAGCTCGCGATGAAGCAGAGCTCGTGCGCGCGCACGTGGAGCTCTAGTGCGATCTCGGTCATCGAGCCGTCGGACACCTCGACCACCGGCCGGAGGGTGACCTCGGTGAAGCGGCCGCCGCCGTCCTCCGTCTCCGTCATCATGCCCTCCGCGTTGTCCTCGTAGGCGACAACGACTACGCCCGAGACCGAGCACAGGTGCAGGTACGAGAGCAGGTGGCACTCGCTGAGCGCGGCCACGAGAAGCTGCTCCGGATTCCAGCGCGCAGCGTCGCCGCGGAACGTTGGATCCGACGATCCGGGGATCGCCGGCCTGCCCTCGGCCACCACCTCGTGGTCGCGATCGTAGCCCCGGTAGCTCGCGGTGCCCTCGCCGCGGTTGCCGGTCCACACGACCGCGACAGCGTAGTGGTGGGTCTTTCCCGTCATCCGAGAGAAGGTATCGACGCCGGCTCCGGCGTATCGTCTGCACCGTGACGGCATACGTCTGCCTGGTCGAGGCGCGGCTGCACTTCGGCGACATCCACGACCTGAAGGGCAAGCGCAAGCTCGTCCACTCGTTGAAGACGCAGGTGCGCCAGCGCTTCGGGGCCTCGGTCGCGGAGGTGGACGGGCACGACAAATGGCAGCGCGCGACGCTCCTCTGCGCGTTGGTGGGCGACTCCGAGACGGAGGCGAGGGCCAGCGAGCTGGAGCGGTTCATCGAGTCGCGCTGTCCGGACGGGTGCCGGTTCGAGCGCGACCTGCTGAGCCTCAACGACGTTCGCGGCTGAGCGCACGCAAGGCTCCCCGCAGGCGGCGCTTGTATAGTCGGCCGCGATGCCCAGCGGTCGGATGCGGCGCATCAACGAGGCTCTGCGCGAGGTGATCGGCGAAGCGATCTCGACCGAGCTGCAGGACCCCCGAATCGGGTTCGTGACCGTCACTTCCATTGACACAAGCCCAGACCTGCGCTCCGCGCGCGTCTACGTCAGCGTGCTCGGCAGGCCCGAGGAACGCGAGGCGACGCTGCGGGGGCTGCGCTCATCCCACGGAGTGCTGCAGGCGGCGATCGCGCGCCAGATGCGGATCAAGCGAACCCCGACTCTCGAGTTCGTATACGACGAGACCGTCGAGCGGGCGGATCGAGTCTCGAGGCTCCTGGACTCGTGAGCGAGGCGTCGGGGCTCTTGACGCACGACGCCGGCCGCGCCGAGTTGCTGAAGCCGGTTGTCGAGGAGATCCGGGCGGCCGATCGCTTCCTGCTGACGACGCACGAGAACCCGGACGGCGACGCGCTCGGGTCGCTGTTGGCGATGCACCACATCCTCGGTCGGTTGGGCAAGGACTCCGTGATGTTCCTCGCCGCGAAGGAGTTCCCGCTTCCGGTGGAGTACCGCTTCCTCCCCCTCGAGGAGGTCTTCCACGAGCCGCCCGCGGACGTCACCGACCGGGTGGTGATCTTCCTCGACTGCGGCAACATCGACCGGATGCCTGTGGAGTGGCTGAAGCAGGGGGACGGGCGGATCCTGAACATCGACCACCACCACGACAACACGCGGTTCGGTGACGTCAACCTGGTCGACACCGACGTCTCCTCCACGGCCGAGATCGTCTACGAGCTGGCGATGAGGCTCGGCGTCGAGCTGAGCGTGGACATCGCGTCGGCGCTCTACGTCGGCCTCGTCACCGACACCGGGCGGTTCTCCTACGAGAACACCCACCCGGCCGCCCACCGGATGGCCGCCGACCTGATCGAGGCGGGGGTGAACGTGAACGACACCTACCGCCGGCTGTACGAGCGTGTCCCGATCGAGAAGCTGCGGCTCGTGTCCCGCGCCCTGGAGAAGGTGGAGCAGGTGGACGGCGGGGTGCTCGCGATCAGCTACATCACCGCCGACGACTACACCGCGACGGGCGCGAGCGAGGTGCTGACCGAGGGGATCATCGACCACCTGCGCTCCCTCGAGGGCGCGGCGGTCGCCGCGCTCGTGCGCGACAAGGGGGACGGGCCCGCGCCGCGCAAGGTGAGCCTCCGCTCGATGAACGGCGGCGTCGACGTGTCGAAGATCGCGCGGGCGAAGGGCGGCGGAGGGCACGCGCGCGCAGCCGGGTTCTCAACCGATCTCGAGTACCCCGAGCTGGTCGAGTTCCTCAGTGCCGAGGTCAAGGCACAGCTCTGAGCCGGCGAGCGCGCGGAGCCTGCTTGCCGTTCTGCTCTGCGACAAGCCGGCGGGCGTCACCTCACACGACGTGGTCGAGCGCGTGAGACGGGAGCGCGGGGTCAAGGCCGGCCACGCCGGCACGCTCGATCCCTTCGCCACGGGCCTGCTGCTCGTGCTGCTCGGTCGGGCGACGCGACTGCAGCGCTACCTGCTCGAGTTGCCCAAGACCTACCGTGCAAGGGCGAGGCTGGGGTGGCGCTCGAGCACCGGAGACCCCGACGGCGAACTCACCGAGACCGGCCGCGTGCCCGAGCGGCTCGAGTTGCCCACGGGTCGGATCGAGCAGCGAGTCCCGATGACCGCGGCGGTCAAGGTCGGGGGCGAGCGCCTCTACAAGCGCGCCCATCGGGGGGAGGAGGTGGAGACCCCGACGAGGGAGGTCGAGGTCTACCGCGCCGAGCTGGTGGGGAGCGACGGGGACGGCGCCGAGTTCGAGATCGAGTGCTCGTCGGGGACCTACGTCCGCACCCTGATCGAGACGCTCGGGGACGCCTACTGCGAGCGTCTCCGCCGGACCGCGATCGGCGAGCTTCGGGTGGCGGACGCCGGCGAGGAGCCGATCTCGGCGGGCGAGGCTCTGGCGTTCCTCCCCGAGCGGCCGCTGTCGGCCGAGGAGGCCGAGGGCGTTGGCCACGGGCGGCCGGTCGAGGCCGCGGCGGACGGCGAGGCGTCGGCGGGGGAGGGGAAGGCGAGCCGTCTTACCCACGAGGGACGGCTGGTGGCGGTCGCGAGGCGCCGTGACGAGTCGCTGCGCCCCGAGGTGGTCCTCGTATGAGCA
>Ga0299907_10003238_pt1 | contig 10365 bp, 8 predicted proteins | sample RVTome_16_FD_198680 | JGI IMG/M metagenome (GOLD analysis project Ga0299907, IMG submission 198680) | Soil microbial communities from uranium-contaminated site in the Upper Colorado River Basin, Wyoming, United States - RVT152D67 (version 2) ... | reverse complement strand
CCTTCACCGAAAAACCCGACATGAAGACTGCCCAGACGATGGCCAGTGACGGGCGTCACCTCTGGAACTCAGGAATATTCATGTTCACGGCCGGCGCCCTTCTCGACGAGGCTCGGCGCCTGGTGCCCGAGCTGACCGACGGCGTGGCCGCGGCGATCCCGTCGGGCGCAAGCGCCACGGTGGAGCTGAGCCCAGCCTTCGCCGGTCTGGAGGCGGTCTCTCTCGACCACGCCCTCATGGAGAGAACCAACCGGGCTGTCGTGGTTCCCATGGACGTCGGATGGACCGATCTCGGGTCATGGCAGTCTCTGTGGGAGGCTTCGGCCAAGGATGCCGACGGGAACGTCGAGATCGGGGACGTGGTCACCTCCCGGGTGACCGGCTCTTACATCCGCTCCGGAGGGCGGCGCATAGCGGTGGCGGGGGTCGACGACGTGGTGATCGTCGAGACGCCCGACGCGGTTCTGGTCCTTGGGCTCGACCGGGCCCAGGATGTCCGCGCCCTGGCCGCAGCGCCACCGCGCGAGACCCAGGGCGACTGACGGTTGGCAGTCCCGACCCCATACCATCCGGCCCGGATGAATGTTCGACTCGGCGCCCTGCTCATCGCGGTCGGGTTTCTGGCCGCGTGCACGACCGGGGTCCCCGGCGACGCGACCGGAGAGCAGATCTACCTCCAGTTGTGCGCCCGCTGCCACGGCGAGGAACTCGAAGGCCGGGTCGGCCCGGCGCTAGGTCCCGGATCCAACGCCGCGGGGCAGCCGGACGAGTTCCTCGCCTTCACCATCGAGAACGGGCGGGGGAGGATGCCATCGTTCTCAGCCGTGCTCGACGAGGGCCAGATCGACCTCCTGGTGGCGTACATCCGGGAGGAAGAGGCGCGATGAGCCACGTTCTACAAAGCCTGGAGCTTCATCCTGTGCGGATTCCGATGCGTCACCGTTTCCGTCGCGTCGACCATCGAGAGGCCGTCCTGATCCGGGGACCGACCGGATGGGGCGAGTTCTCCCCGTTCGCCGACTATCCGCCGGAGGTGACCACTCGCTGGCTGGCCTGTGCTCTAGAGGCGGCCTGCACCGAATTGCCCGCGCCGGGACGAGACTCCGTGAGGGTGAACGTCACCGTACCCGCCGTCGACCCGGACCTCGCCGCCCGAATAGTTGCCGAATCGGGTGCCGGCACTGCCAAGGTCAAGGTCGGCGAGCCCGGGCAGGACCCGGCCCAGGACGAGGATCGACTGCGTGCGGTCAGGGACGCGCTCGGGCCGAGCGGCAAGATTCGGATCGATGTCAACGCGGCATGGGACCTGGCGACTGCCGCCGCCAGGATCACCGTCCTCGAGGAATTCGGGCTCGAGTACGTCGAGCAGCCGGTGGCCACGATCGAGGACATGATCGCCCTGCGGGGCATGGTCGACACGCCACTCGCCGCTGATGAACTGGTGCGGACGAGCCCAGAGCCGCTGGCAGTGGTGGAGTCGGGCGGCGCCGATCTGTTGGTGCTCAAGACCCAGCCGATGGGCGGCGTCTCCCGGGTAGTGAGCCTCGCCGAGAGGGCCGGCGTCCCGGTGGTCATCAGCTCCGCCCTCGAGACCTCGATCGGGCTCTATTCCGGGCTGCTGGCCGCGACTCTCGTTCCGGAGAGCCCCTTTGCCTTCGGTCTCGGCACGGTCTCCCTGATCGGAGGTGATCCCTCCCGCGAGCCCCTGATCCCACGTGGTGGTGTTCTCGAGGTGCGGAGGCCAGAGCCCGACCCGGAGCTGCTGCTGAAATGGCGTCCCGACCGGGACCGGTCCGCCGAGATGCTGCGTAAGGTCAGGGCCGCCGCCGAGGTACTGACATGAGCCAGCCCAATCCCAGCACCGCGCAAGCCAGGGCGATAGCCGACGAGCTTGCCCGTCATGGCGTCCTCCGGGCAATGATCTCACCAGGATCGCGGTCGGCCGCCCTGGCCATTGCGCTCGAGGAGTCACCTATCGCCGTGGATGTCGTGGTCGACGAGCGGTCCGCAGCGTTCCGAGCGCTCGGGATCTCCCGGGCGACCGGCGCACCTGTGGCCTGTGTGTCCACTTCGGGCACGGCCGGCGCCAATTTCTTCCCGGCGGTGGTCGAAGCCGATCTGAGCTCCGTGCCGCTGATCATCCTGACGGCCGACCGGCCACCTGAGCTGCGCGATGTCGGCTCCAATCAGACCATCGACCAGGTAGGGATGTTCGGGGCAAAGGTCAGATGGTTCTGTGACCTGGGTATTGCCACCTCGGACTTCGACGGCAACGGCTACTGGAGATCGGCGGTCTCCCAGGCGGTGGCCAGGGCCATGGGGCACGGGCGCTCTCCGGGCCCGGTTCACCTCAATGTCAGCTTCCGCGAGCCCACGGTCCCGGTGACCGACGACGGAAGGGTCCAGGGTGCGGCGTACCGATATCCGATCGACGGGCGCGAGGGTGGGACACCCTGGCAAGAGAGCCTGGTGGCGGCTCGGCGGGGCGCGGTGCTGCCCGATTCCGAAGGGCGACGGGGCCTGCTGGTCGTCGGTGAGGACTGGGGTGACGACGCAGCAGGCTTGATGGAGGAGGCCCGTCGGCTGGGCTGGCCGGTCCTGGCGACGGCATTGTCCGGGTTGCGCGGGGAGGAAGTCGTGACGACCTATCACCACCTGCTCGTCGACGGGGTCCCTCTCGGGCTGGCACCTGATCTGGTGGTTGCGGCGGGGCGTATCGGGCCGAGTGACCGGCTCGCCGCCCTGACCGCCCTCGATGTCCCCCGGATACAGGTGGATCGATGGGGAAGATGGCACGACCCTCGCCGACACTCGACGGCCCTCGTGGGCGGTGACCTCGTTGCCACCCTTGGCCTGATAGGTCAGGGCTGTGGGGAGGAATGGTCGACGCTGTGGATGGCGCGGGACGCCCGGATGAGGGAGGCCCTGCGGGACAGCGTGGATGCGGATGGGATCCTCACCGGTCCTGCTGTGGCGTCGGCGGCGTCATCGATGCCCTGGCAAGCCCTCACGGCCGCGTCCTCCATGCCGGTTCGGGATATCGACGCTCACACGGTGGGGCCGGGCAGGGTCTTCGCCAACCGGGGCGCATCGGGAATCGACGGCTTCACCTCGACCGCGATTGGTGTCGCCAGTTGCTTCGATCGAACGATGGCCGTGAGCGGCGACCTTTCCTTTCTCCACGATTTGTCCGGGCTCCTGGGCTTTGGTGATGTGAATCTCGTCCTGGTGATCGTCGACAACAACGGGGGCGGGCTGTTCGACCTATTGCCGCCGGCGGAGCACTCTCCATCCTTCGAGCGCCTGTTTGTCGCGCCCCACGGCCGGGACCTGACTGCAATAGGCGCGTCGCTGGGATTCGAGGCGACGCGGGTCGGGAGTCTCGACCATCTGGAGGAGTCGGCCTGGCGGGGTCTCGAAGAGGGTGGCGCCCACGTGGTGATTGCCCCCGTCGAGCGGGGAGCGGAGCTCAAGCAAAGGGCCGGCCTCGACGAGGTTGCCCGCCTGGTCAGCTGAGGCCGAGAGATCGAAGCATCGGCATCAGCTTGATCTCGGTTTCGGCGTATTCAGCACCCTCCTCCGACCCCTCCACGAGCCCGGCGCCGGTGTACAGCGTGATGTCCCGTCCCCGGATCTGGCCACATCTGAGGGCTATGGCGAATGTCCCGTCACCCGACGAGTCGAACCAGCCGACGGGGCCTGCGTAGCGGCCCCTACGGTGCGCTTCGATCTCGCGGATCAAATCCGCCGCGGCCTTGGTGGGAGTGCCTGCCACCGCGGCAGTGGGATGGAGACGCTCGATCAGGTCGAGGACGGTGACGCCGGGCTCGGTCTCCCCCTCGAAGACGGTGGCCAGATGCACGATGTCGGCGAACGATGCCTCATGGGCGTCCCCCCGGTCCAGGGTCGAGGTCACCGGTGCCAGCGCTGCGGCGACCGACTCCGCCGCCAATTCGTGCTCCCGGCGGTTCTTGGCGCTGGAAAGGGCTCCGTTGCCCCCGGATTTGGACATAGAACCGGCGAGTGAGACCGATCTGACCCTGGTCCCCTCGAGCCGGGCCAGCAACTCCGGGCTGGAGCCGACGAGGCCGTCGGCCGCGAAGACGAAGGACCGCTCTTGATCTCGTACCAACCCTGCGACGACGGGGGCCGGGAGGAGATCGCGGTCGAAGGAGATCTCCACCGTGCGGGACAAGACCACCTTCTCGAGCGTCGTTTCCCGCAACGCTGCCATCGCCGTGTCGAACCTCTCCCGCCAACTGTCGGCCAGACGAGGCGCTCCGACGACATTGGGCAGCTCGTTGCTTGGGCCCGGCGAAGGGGGCAGGTCGCCCCGAATCATCTCGAAGTCGTCCTGGGTCACCTTGGCCACCGTGGCCGGGACGACCACGAAGGAACCCGGCTCCTCCTCGTCGAATGTGAACGAGGCGAAGACGACACGATGACCGGCCGATCGCACCGCGTCGTGAGCACGACGATATCGCTGTGGGCCGGTACCGACTTCGAGTCGCTGGGCGATTCCCCAGCCGAGCAGTGCCATCCCGGGCTCGACCCAGACATGATCGGGATGGCGGCCGATGACATCGATGACCCGGTCCGTGAAGGTCTGGTTGGCCAGCATCAGACCGAGAAGGCTAGGACCGGCGAGGCTGCTAGCTCCGGGACCAGCCGTGCGGCCTGCCTTGCGAAGATCTCGGTATCTCCGGTGGTGGCCAGGGTCAGAGAACCGCTGCCGCTGCCTTGGTGGACACGGGCCACCTGCCGGGCAACCGCACTCCCGGGGTCCACGAGCCGGATCGATGGCCCCGCCACCCGGGAGATGACATCGAGGAGGAACGGGAAGTGGGTGCAACCGAGAACGAGGGTGTCGGCCCCAGCTTCGAGTATCGGCGTGAGCCGGGAGCGCACCGCGTCTTCGACCTCGCGACCGTCGATGTCCCCCGACTCGACGATCTCGACCCAGTCCGGGCAAGCGGCGACCCGGATCTCGGCGCCGCCGGCGAACCGCCTCACCACGGACGCGTAACGCTCGCTCTGGAACGTCGCCCCGGTGGCGAGGATCCCGATCACGCCCGAGGCCGTCGATCCCACCGCCGGTTTGACGGCGGGCTCCATGCCGACGAAGGGAATGGTGGGGAACTCGACACGCAAGGTGTCGAGGGCGGCCGCCGAGGCCGTGTTGCAGGCCACAACTACGGTCGAGGCACCGGCGGCGATGAGGGATTGCGACACCTCGATGGCTATGCCCTCGACCTCGTCGAGCCCGCGGGTGCCGTACGGAGCCCGTGCCTGGTCGGCGAGGTACAGGATGTCCGCCCCCGGGAGCAGGGGAGGGATGTGGCGCAGCACGCTGAGGCCGCCGACACCGGAGTCGAAAACGCCGATCACCACCGGTATACCAGCAGATTGGTGGCCTGGTACCGTCGGTTTCCCCCAGGGAAAGGCCTCGATTTGCAGGTGAATGGAGCCGTGGCGCTGATCACCGGCGGCGCCTCGGGATTGGGCTTAGCAACCGCCAAACGCCTCGCCGACGCTGGGGCCAGGGTGCTTCTAGTCGACCTCGACGAGGAGAGTGGTGAAGAGGCTGCTCGTTCCATCGAGGGTGCGGGTTTCATTCAGTGTGATGTTCGGGATGCCGGCGCCGTGGAGGAAGCCGTCAAGGGAGCCTACGAGACTGCGGGGCGGATCGATGTGCTCGTCAATGCGGCCGGGGTCGGCACCGCGTCACGGGTGGTGGGTCGCGGCGGCGCCCTGTTCGACCTCGAGGTCTTCAAGTTCACCATCGGGGTCAATCTCGTCGGCGCCTTCGACGTGCTCCGTCATGTCGCCGCCGCGATGACTGCCAACGCACCGGGCCCGACTGGGGAGCGGGGTGTCATCATCAATGTCGCGTCTGTCGCAGCCTTCGACGGTCAGATCGGGCAGGCGGCATACAGCGCATCCAAGGGAGGAATTGTCGCGATGACCCTGCCCGTCGCCCGTGAGCTGGGAGCTCACGGGATCCGGGTGATGACCATCGCTCCCGGGGTCTTCGACACCAAGATTCTGGGCATGCTCCCCGACGAGGCGATAGCCGCGCTCGCTGCCGAAGCCATCTTCCCGAAGCGATTGGGGGATCCCGATGAGTTCGCCCAGCTCGTCGTGTCGATTGTCGAGAACCCCTATCTCAACGGGGAAACGATCCGTCTGGACGCGGCCACCCGGATGAGCCCCTGAGCGGAGTAGTCCACCCCGGAGCGCGGCCGTTCAACCTCTGAGGCCCTTCAAACTCTCCGGATTCTCCAAGGTCGAGGTGTCGCCCGGATCCTCCCCGAGGGCCACCGCTCGCACCACCCTTCGCATGATCTTGGCCGAGCGAGTGCGGGGCAGGTCGGGGACCCACTTGACCATGCTCGGACGAAAGGCCTTGCCCAGCGCCGCGACCACAGCCTCCTCGACCATCCCGTCACTCCCATCGGTCGCCGCGAATCCCGGGGCCGCGACCACGAAGAGGGCTATCGACTCGCCCTTGACGTCGTCCGGGATCCCGACCGCTGCCGCCATGACCACCTCGTCGAGGGCGACCGCGGCCGATTCGATCTCGGCAGGGCCGACTCTCTTGCCGGCGATGTTGAGCGTGTCGTCGGACCTCCCGTGCAGGTACCAGAACCCGTCCTGGTCGACCGAGGCCCAGTCGCCGTGGACCCAGGTGTCGGGGAACCTCGACCAATACGTCTCGATGTAGCGTTCCGGCTCCCCCCAGAAGCCACGGGTCATGCCGGGCCATGAGCCTCGAACCACGAGCTCGCCGACCTCTCCCCGAGCCGGGTGCCCGCGGCTGTCGTACACGTCCGCGTCGACGCCGAGTGAGGGGCCTCCGAGTGCTGTCGGCTTTATCCCCTGGAGGAGGTTGACCGAGAGTATGCAGGCTCCGATCTCGGTGCCGCCCGACAAGTTCACGATCGGGCGGGTTCCGCCACCGACTTCGTCGAAAAGCCAATGCCATGGCCCCGGGTTCCATGGTTCACCGGTCGAGCCGAACGCCCGTAGCCGGCTCAGGTCGTGCTTGTGGGCCTCAGCGGCGCCATGTGGTTGGAGGGCGCGAATCAGGGTGGGAGACACGCCAAGGAAGGTGACTTCCAGCTGGGCGACGGCCTCCCACAGCCGATCCGGGCCGGGATGGTTGGGAGCGCCGTCGAAGGTGGCGATCGCGGCCCCGTTCGCCAGACCGGCCACGACCATCCACGGGCCCATGATCCAACCCATGTCGGTGGCCCACATCAGAGTGTCGTCCCTGGTCAGCTCGGCCTGAAATGCGCCTTCCTGGGCCACCTTGATCGTCAGGCCCCCATGCACGTGCACCGCCCCCTTGGGCCGTCCGGTGGTCCCCGAGGTGTAGGCGAGCAAGACCGGCTCTTCCGTGCTCGTCGCCACCGGGTCGAGGGGCTCGGCTTTCGCAACGGCCTCGTGCCACCAGACATCCCGACCCGGCCGCATTGGCGTGTCGGTACGCCCGGCGTAGTCGACCACGAGTATCCGCTCGATGCCCCCGGCCATTGCCACGGCTTCGTCGGCTACCTCTTTCATCGGCACGAGCTGACTGCGCCGCGTGAACCCGTCGGCGCAGATGAGAGCGGCCGGCCGAGGCTCCTCGAGCCGGGTTGAGACCGCCTCCGCCCCGTAGCCCGAGAACACCGGCACGAACACGGCGCCCATCCGGGCAACGGCGAGGAGGGCGACGACGGCCTCCTGACCCATGGGCAGGTAGACGGCGACCGGGTCTCCCCGCTCCACGCCCAGCCGGGTGAGGGCTCCGGCAAGTTTCGCGATATCGTCGCGCAACTCCCCGAAAGTCATCCTCCGGATGCCGCCGGTCTCTTTCAGGGAGCGGACGGCGATGCGATCGAGGTCTTGGTCCGCCCAACGGTCGACACACGCCACACTCAGGTTGAACTTGCCGCCGACGAACCATGTCGACCAGGCGTGGCCCCGCGAGGTGTCCCGGATCGTCTCCGCCTCTTTCATGAACGGGAGCCCGAGAAAGCTCACCACCTCCGACCAAAACCACTCCGGCTCGGCGACTGATCGCCTCGCCAGGTCGTCGTAGGTCTCCATCCCGTGCTCGGCCATGAACCGAGCCGTGTTGGACGAAGCGGCCAGCTCGGGGTCGGGGCGCCAGACGACTTGGAATTTCTCCACTCGCAACTCCACTTTTTGGCCAGGGTAGATCGCACGGTTCTCACCGGGCTCGCCTAACGTCTCGTAGCCATGAGCCAGGAGAAGCCGGAGTCCGGCGGGCGGGGTGAAAACGCACAGCTGATCAGGAAGACCCTGGTGATCTCGTCGGTGGTTGCAGGCGTCCTGGCCATCCTCTGGTTGCTGGGTCAGATCACCAGTGTTCTCTTCATGGTGTTCGTGGCATTGTTCATCGCGGTGGCGCTGGAGCCCCCGGTTCACACGCTGGCGAAGCGAGGATGGAAACGGGGTCTCGCCACCGGGCTGGTCTTCTTGGTCGGCTTTTTGGCCGCCGTGGGTTTCGCGGTGGCGCTGGCCCCACTTCTCGTCGACCAGGTGATCCAGCTGATCGAGGCCTTGCCCCGTTACACCGCGGATGTGGTCGATTGGGTCAACAACACCTTCAACCTCGAGATCGAGTTCGACCGGTCCGACCTCCAGAATCAGTCGGAATTGCTGCTCGAGTGGTCCCGGAACAACGTCGGGGGGATCGTGGGGAGCGTCGTGGGGATCGGGACCGCCATCGGCACCCTGCTCTTCTTTGCTTCGACGGTCGCTCTCTTCGCCTTCTACATGGTGGCGGAGCTGCCCCAGTTGCAACGGACGGTGCTCTCGGTCATGCCCAAGGACCGTCAGGTCAGGGCGCTGCGGATCTGGGACGTGGCCGTCGAGAAGATGGGTGGGTACATCTACTCCCGCCTGATCGTCTCCGTCATCGGTGGTTTCGTCAGCTGGCTCTTCCTGACGTTCCTGGGTGTCCCCTTCGCCTTGCCCCTCGCGATTTGGGTTGGCATATTGAGTCAGTTCGTACCCGTGGTCGGGACCTATCTGGCCGCGATCCTCCCTGCGATCGTCGCCCTGTCCTCCAACAGCGTGTCGACGATGGTCGCGGTGATCATCTTCTTCACCGCATATCAGCAGGTCGAGAACTATCTGATCGCTCCTCGTATCACCCAGAGGACCATGGCAATCCATCCTGCCGTGTCGATCGGGGCGATCTTGATCGGGGGCAACCTCATGGGCCCGGTCGGAGTGCTGCTCGCCTTGCCCATGACCGGAATCATCATCGCCCTGATCTCGGAGTCCGCCCGGCGCTACGAGGTCATCCTCGACGACAAGACCGGGGAATATGACGTCATCGACCCCGAGGACTGACTCCGGCCCTCTTCGCGGGATCGGTGTCGTCGAGCTCGCTGGCTTGGGACCGGCGCCCTTTTGCGGGATGGTGCTGTCGGACCTAGGGGCCGAGGTGATCGTTGTCGATCGCATCGTTGCGGCGGGCACGCCGTCCGACCGTGAGGAGCACGACCTGCTCAATCGGGGCAAACGGTCGATCTGTGTCGACCTGAAACAGGAGGCCGGCGTCGAGATCGTGCTCCGGCTGGCTGCAGGGTCGGACGCACTGATCGAAGGCTTCCGACCCGGGATAGCCGAGCAGCTGGGAGTTGGCCCCGCTGCGGCTCTGGCCCGGAACCCGGCTCTGGTCTACGGCCGGATGACCGGGTGGGGCCAGGATGGGCCGTTGGCCGGGTCGGCGGGGCACGATATCGACTACATCGCGCTGTCCGGCGTGCTCGGGGCGATAGGGGGCCGTGACCCGGTGGTGCCGCTCAACCTGGTGGGCGATTTCGGCGGAGGCGGGATGCTTCTCGTCGTCGGGTTGCTGGCGGGGATCATCTCCAGCCGGGCTTCGGGGGCGGGCCAGGTGGTCGACGCGGCCATGGTGGAGGGGTCGGCTTTGCTGGCGACATCCCATCACGGGTACCTGGCAGACGGGGTGTGGACCACGCGTCGCAACGACAATCTCCTCGACGGTGGCGCCCCGTTCTACTCGATCTATCGCACCTCCGATGATCGTCATATGGCGGTGGGGGCCCTCGAGCCGCAGTTCTTCGCAGCTCTACTCGCCGGATTGGAGATCGATCCCTCCCAGGTGGGGCCTCAGCTGGACCGAGACGGGTGGCCCATGATGCGGAAGGTGATTGCCTCCAGGTTCGCTCTCAGGTCCCAGCGGGAATGGGAGGCTGTGTTCGCCGACCGTGATGCCTGCGTGGCGCCGGTCCTCAATCTCGCCGAGGCTCCCCGGCACCCCCACAACCTCGCCAGAGCCAGTTTCGTGGAGGTCGAGGGAGTGGTTCAGCCTGGCCCGGC
>Ga0299907_10003236_pt1 | contig 10366 bp, 11 predicted proteins | sample RVTome_16_FD_198680 | JGI IMG/M metagenome (GOLD analysis project Ga0299907, IMG submission 198680) | Soil microbial communities from uranium-contaminated site in the Upper Colorado River Basin, Wyoming, United States - RVT152D67 (version 2) ... | reverse complement strand
GTGCCGCTCGTACGTCCATAGATCGCCTTATGCAGGTGACCTACATCGATCCGGACGGTCTCCCGAGGTACTGCGCGAATTCGGAGATCGGTGATCTCGGGATTGAGTTGTATCGCCGCGACGGCACGGTGTGGCGCCATGCGGGGAGCCTGACTGCGTTGCACACGGCCCACGTCGAGTTCGGACGCCGGGAACCGTTCCTGGAACTACCGATCGCTCTGTAGCGGACATGGGGTCGGGCGTTTCGTTGCGCGAAGTCACCGACGCCGATATCGAGGTCTTCTACGAGTTCCAGCGCGACCCCGAATCCGTAGAGATGGCGGCCTTTCCCGCTCGGGACAAGGAAGCCCACGCGCAACACTGGGCCAAGATCCGAGCCGACGAGACCGTTGTTATGAGAACCATCCTTTTCGGTGATGAGGTTGCCGGGAACATCGGAAGCTGGGTGCAATACGGCAAAAGACTGATCGGTTACTGGATCGGACGAGAGTACTGGGGCAGGGGAATAGCTACCAGTGGCCTGCAGCAGTTCGTCGATCTTCTGACGGAGCGGCCCCTTAATGCGTACGTGGCCAAGAGCAACGTCGGTTCGATCCGTGTGCTCGAGAAATGTGGTTTCCAGGTGCAGGCCGAGGAGACTGCCGAAGACGGAGTGGTCGAACTCCTGATGAGGCTGGGATAATGAACCTCAATCATCGAAGGTCACTCGCCGGTTGCGCTTTATGTCGCTGCGCCGGCGCTTTGCCTCGAGTCGGCGCTCCTTAGCTGCGCGTGTTGGAGCGGTTGCAACTCGCTGCTTCGGAGGCTTCAGCGCCTCGCCGACAAGATCTGCGAGCCGCGCAGTAACGTCGGCGCGGTTGCGCCACTGTGATCGGTGCCGGTCGCTCGACAGTCGCAGCGAACCGGACGAATCGATGCGGTTGCGAAGCCGAGATCGAATCCGATCCCGCTCTTCGTCGTCGAGGATGCGCGAGTCGTCGATGTTCCATGCCAGGTCGACCCGCGTCGAGGCCTTGTTTGCATGCTGGCCTCCGGGACCGGAAGAAGTCGAGAACGAGAACTCGATCTCGTCGAGTGGGATCTCAAGGCGGCGGTTGACCCGCACTCCGCTGGTCATACGCGTTCGAGTTGAGCGCGCAGTCCCTCGACCGAGTCGACCGGAAGGTCACAGGTGCCGTTCCGACAGACGAATGCGGTCGCGTGCCCGTTGATGCGCGTTCGCCCTTCGAGCAGAGGGATTCTTTCCGCCTCGGAGGCATCCTCCGAAACGATGAGCACTTTGTTCGGCATGAACTGCGACCGCACCGGTTCGAGGAGGGCTTCGGTGTCTGGCGATTCCGGACGGCCGAGTATCACTATCTCCGCGGTGCCCGACGTGTAGAAGTCGATGGCCCCGAGCAAGTGCCCGAAGCCAAGTGGCGACCTCGCAACGAAGTCCCGCATAAGGCGGATGCACCCGACGGCGCGCCGCTCGTATTCGAAGTCACCCGTGAAGTGTGCGAGCCGCTGAAGCTCGAGCGCGAGGACCGAGTTGGCGGCCGGCACGGCGTTGTCTTGAAGTTCCTTGGGCCGACGCACCAGCGCTTCCGCGTCGGAGCCGGTGGAGAAGAAACCACCTGCGGCATCATCGGCAAACAGCTCGATGGCCTCGTCGGCAGTCCGGCGCGCCCTGTCGAGCCAATCGAGGTCGAACGTCGCCTCATACAGCGCGAGGCAGGCCTCGAGGGTGAACGCGTAGTCGTCGCAGAACCCGAGATGTTTGACGACCTCCTCGCCGGCGTCGGTGCGTCTAAACGATCGCATCAGTCGGCCATCTACGCGCAGCCGCTCGAAGACGAACTCCATTCCCCCGGCAGCTGCGTCCACCCAATCGGCTTGACCGAGCGCCGATCCGGCCTCCGCGAGCGCAGATGCGGCGAGGCCGTTCCATGCGGCGAGCACCTTCGTATCGGTGCCGGGAGGAACCCGGCCGGCGCGCCGGTCGAGCAATGCTCGGCGCGCCCGTTCGATCGCGGCCTTGTCCTCGGGCTCACGCGCGAAGACGGGGATGTTCCTGCCCTCGAAATTGCCGGGTTCCGTGAATCCCCAGTGCGCAACGGCAGCGTCGAAATCCGCCCCCGTCGCGGCCCGGACCTCGTCAAGAGTCCAGACGTAGTACTTGCCCTCGACTCCCTCCGAGTCGGCGTCCATGGTCGACCAGAAGCCACCGGCGGGATCCCGCATCTCTTCGAGCATCCAGCGCGCCGTCATCTCGGCCACGTCGCGGTGGCGCATCGATCCGGTCTGAAGGTATGAACGCGTGTAGGTCCGCAGGAGCTGAGCGTTGTCGTAGAGCATCTTCTCGAAGTGCGGGACGATCCAGTGGCGGTCGACCGAGTAGCGGTGGAACCCGCCACGGAGCTGATCGAAGAGCCCACCCGTAGCCATCGCATCAAGGGTGCGGAGCACCATCGTCTGAGCGTCCTCGTCTCCCCGACCCGCGATGCGCAGAAGGAAGTCGATCGACATCGGTTGGGGGAACTTCGGCGCTCCGCCGAATCCTCCGTGCTCGGGATCGAATCCCCGTCGGATCGTCGCGACCGCTTCGGTGACGAGCTCTTCGCCGATCGGCTCGCCCGAAGGGCGCAGCTTCGATTCCAGCCCGAGGTTGTCGACGAGCTTCGTGCCCTGTTCCTCGACCTCGGCACGCCGCTGCGTCCACGTCTCGGCGATGGCTTCGAGGACGCGCCGGAACGCCGGCATCCCGTGGCGATCTTCGGGTGGGTAGTACGTCCCGCCGTAAAACGGTCTTCCGTCCGAGGTGAGCCACACCGTCATCGGCCAGCCCCCCGAGCCCGTAAGCGCCTGGACGGCCTCCATGTAGATTGCGTCGACGTCGGGACGCTCCTCGCGGTCCACTTTGATCGAAACGAAGTGTTTGTTCATCATCTCGGCCGTGGCGGGGTCCTCGAACGACTCGTGCTCCATGACGTGGCACCAGTGACACGCCGCATATCCGACCGAAAGAAGGATTGGCTTGTCCTCGGCGCGCGCCTTAGCGAATGCCTCGTCGCCCCACGGATACCAGTCGACGGGGTTGTCTTTGTGCTGGAGAAGGTAGGGGCTCGTCTCGGTTGCGAGTCGATTAGGCATGTGCCAATCATCCCCCCATCGGAGTCGCAACATTCTGACCGCCGCGCGCCCGGCCAAAACTGTTGCGGAACGCGGTCAGAATGATCTGGTGGCCGCGCTTTCTTACTTGTTGCTCCCCATTACCGGGCTCTTTGCCTACTTCGGGTCGGCGAGCCCCCGCGTGCGGTTCCACGGCCTCCAGGCGGTCCTGGTTGGATTTTTGTGGCCGGCGGCGATCTATGCCGGCTCCGCGCTGTCGCAGACTGCCGCCCTGGTGGCGTGGGTCGGGGGAGCGGCGGTGTGGCTGGCGCTCATGTTGACGACCGCCGCCGGGCTGGACCTCCGCCTCCCTGTGGTCGGCACGTACCTAAAGCAGGCCGCGACACAGGGACCGAAGTAGTTCTTTTCTTCTGTATCCACCCTCAAGGTGGTCAGAGAAGAAAAGAACGGGCTAGGGACGAGCGGCGAAGCACATGCGGCACGATGTGGCCGTCGAGCCGTTGACGGCTCCACACGACGGGCACTTCCAGAAGCCGGCCGCCTCGGGCTCGGCCGCCGCCGCGGGCTCCCGGCTCTGCGATACCTGGGACGCGCCGCTGATACCGGAAATGGTCGTCGCCATTGCTCCCGCCGGTTGGGGGGCCGCGGCCGGCGCGGCATCCTGGGGGCTGGCGATCCACTGTCCCGTTGCCTCGTCGTAGACGAGAAGCTCGTCGCCCCTTCGGAACCACCACCGTCCATCGCGCTCGAACGGCTGCTCCTGGGGCTCCTCCGCAACGGGCTCTTCGGCTAGAGGCTCCGGCTCCGGCTCGGCTACAGGCTCAGGTTCGGGTTCGGGCTCGGGTTCGGGCTCGGGTTCGGGCTCCGGCTCGACGAGCGGCTCCTCGGTCGCGACCGGCTCGGGCGCCGGCTCTGGGGTGGCCTGCTCCTCAGGCTGGGCGACGACGACTCCGGGTCCGGGTGACGCGGCGCTTGCGGCCGCCGCCGCTTCGGCTTGTGGGGCCTGGACCTTCGCGGGAACCGCTTCGGCAGAGGTCGTCGCCGGAGTAGCTGCAGACTCCTGCGCTGCGGCGGCTGCGGGGGCCGAACTTGTCTCCGGCCCAATGCCACCACGGCGAGCGTCCACGGCCTGGGAAAGGTCCTTTCGGATCCGGGTCAACGACGACAGAACCAACAGGAGAATGAGGATGATCACGCCGAGCATCGCCAGCGCCAGGATCCTCACGAGATCCACATCAAGCTCGGGCATGGGCTCCCCCTCGTTCCGGCGTGCTCTCGTTAGAAATGATCATCCTGCTTATTTTTCGGGCGCCAATGCCCCGTCCTTGACCGGTGTAGTGCGGAGTCGCCGTCCTTCCGCACGGATCACACAGGCGGGGGGGGAGGTGTTGCCGGATCACCCAGCGTAGAGCCCGAGCCCTCGGACTGCATGTGCATGTAGCCGCCGTACGCGATTGCCGCTGCCAAGATGAGGCCCAGGAACAACAGGATGCCGCGCGAGATATCGAGCCCGGCCGCCGCCGCTACCGCCTCTCCTACTCCTCCGTCGTTTGGACCCGTGAGCACACCGATGAGGAGGCCCAGCGTCGACAGACCGCCCAATCCCACATACAGGAGGCCGAGGCCGACGGGCAGGTCGGGGAGTTGGGTTCCCGCTGCCCTGAGACCCGTGACGACCAGAGCAAGGATCGCCAGGATGAGGGCCAGCTTCACAAAGAAGCCGAAGGCACCCGACCACGCGCCGTAGCTCTCACTGAACCCTGCAAATGAGTAGCTCGCCCACAAGGGGATGAAAGAGAGAACTACCAGGAGCCCCGACGCGCCCAGTACGATCTTCTCTCCGGTTGAAAGCCTGTTGATGTCCATGGGCTGAGCCTATGCGAAACGGGTCCGAGAAATCTACGATTGCACCCATTTCCGAAGGATGCGCCCCCGCCCGACTTAGGCGGCGCGCCGGCGCCCGAACGTTGCTCGTCGAACGGCGCGCGGAAGGCGCCGATTCTCCTGCAGATACACGATCCCCGCATAGGTCTGGCCGAGTGCCAGGCCCGTAGCTGCGTAAAGGAGTATGCCCCGGCCGAATCCCGTGCCGGGCCCGAGCAGGATTCCAAGAAGGAGAAGCACCGCGCCCGCTCCGGACAACCTGAGGTAAGCGCCTGGGGTCGGCACGATCTCCTTTGACGCCGCCCGAGACAATGCAAGAGCCGCCGCGAAGAGAAGTGCTGCGATCCCGAGGCGCTGAGGGATTCCATAGGCACCCCACAAGCTGAACGAGGCTCCGAGCGAGTCGAACGTTGCCCACCCCTTGACGAACGAGGACGCGAAAAGGACGGGACCTGTGACGGCGATTGTCTTTTCGGCGGGCGACAGCCTGTGCCAGTCCAATCCAGTGCCTCCGGTCCGGAACGAGATGGCTCTCGATTCGGGGGTTCAGAAAATACCCGAACGGACCTCCGCCCGCGCAGGGAGGCTCCGTCGATAGAATCCCGTCGTAACCGACCTCAATTCGGGAGGGAGTGGGTCCGTGGCCGTCATCAAGACGATCGATCTCGTCGGCGTTTCCAACGAATCGTGGAGGGACGCAGCCAATCAGGCCCTAAAGGAAGCGGCGAAGACGATTCGCGGGATCACGGGGATGGACATTCTCGAGACCTCCTGCAACGTTTCCGACGGTGATATCTCCGAGTACCTGACGCACGTCCGGATTCAATTCCGGATCGAGCGGTAGTGCTTCAAGCGCGCCGAGCCGAGGACCGTTAGACATGCCGGGGGTCGCCCTCGTCGGTATCCAGTGGGGAGACGAGGGCAAAGGCAAGGTCACCGATCTCCTCGCGCAGAACACGCACGTAGTCGTTCGATATCAGGGCGGTAACAACGCGGGTCACACCATCGTGGTTGAGGGCCAGCGCTACGCCATGCACCTGATTCCTACGGGAGTGCTGTATCCGCATTGCACGCCGGTTATCGGGCCCGGTGTAGTCGTGAACCCCCAAGTGTTGCTGGAGGAGATCGACCTTCTGGCGGAACGCGGGATCGACACCTCGAGACTACTTGTATCGGGCAACGCACATCTCGTCATGCCGTACCACCTTCAGCTCGACTTGGTCACGGAGCGGCGGCTCGGGAAGAACCGCCTCGGCACGACAAAGAAGGGGATCGGTCCCGCATACGCGGACAAGGCGGCGCGCATCGGCCTCCGCGTCCAGGACCTGCTCGATCCCAAGATCTTCACGGCCAAGCTCGAGGTCGCCCTAAAAGAAAAGAATCTCCTGCTGACGCGCGTGTACGGGCGCCTTCCTATCGAGCTGAGTGAGATACAGGACACTTATGAGAGCTACGGGGAGCGGCTGCGCCCGTACATCACCGACACGGCGAACTTCGTTCAGCGAGCCCTCGACGAAGGCAAGACCGTGCTCTTCGAGGGTGCGCAGGCGACGATGCTGGATCTCGACCACGGGACGTATCCCTTCGTGACGTCCTCCAACCCCATTGCCGGAGGGGCCTGCGCCGGAGCCGGCGTCGGACCGCGCGACATCACGCGTATCATCGGCATAACCAAGGCCTATTGCACCCGCGTTGGGTCGGGGCCGTTTCCATCGGAAGCCGATCCCGCCGATGCCGAGGTTCTCGTGGAGGCCGGCGGAGAGTACGGAACGACTACCGGACGCAAGAGGCGATGTGGATGGTTCGATGCGGTTGCCGCGCGGTATGCAGCGCGCATCAACACACTTACCGAACTGGTGGTAACAAAGCTCGATGTGCTGTCGCACTTCGACAAGATCCCCATCTGCGTCGCGTACGAATACGAGGGGGAGCACTACGAGGATTTCCCTCCGCACCAAACCATCTTCAACAAGTGCAGGCCCGTCTTCGAGGAGCTGCCCGGCTGGCGTGAGGATCTTCGATCGGCGCGCCGGATGGAGGACCTCCCTAAGGAGGCGCGTGCATTGCTCGAGCGCTTCGAGGAACTGAGCGGCGCGCCGGTGTCGTGGGCTTCGGTGGGTCCGGGTCGGGAGGAGATCGTTCCGATGCACGAGGGGGCCGCGTGAGGGCACTCATCCTCGGATCCGGCGGGCGCGAGAGCGCCCTTGCCTGGGCGCTGAACCGGTCCGGCTCGATAGATGAACTTGTTGCCACACCGGGCAACGCCGGCATCGCGGAGTACGCCACGACGATCCACGCTGCAGCCGACGATGCAGTGGCGGTGGTCGCGCTCGCGAAGGAGTTGCGACCTGGGATCGTCGTCATCGGACCTGAGGCGCCGCTCGTTGCCGGAGTCGGAGACGCGCTCCGCGCCGAAGGTTTCAAGGTGTTTGGACCGAATGCCGGCGCGGCGCGCATCGAAGGCTCGAAAAGCTATGCGAAAGACCTCATGGATCGTGCGGGCATACCGACGGCACGTGGCCGGACATTCGATTCGGTTCCCGAGGCCGTTGCGTTCATGGACGAGCTCGGGCCTCCGCATGTGATCAAGGCGGACGGCCTTGCAGCGGGTAAGGGCGTCGTCGTCACGCCGGATCGGGATCGAGCGATCTTTGCGATCGAGGAACGGATCGAGGCCGGTGTGTTTGGAACGGCGGGGCGCACGATTGTTGTGGAGGAGTTCCTCGACGGTCAGGAGCTGTCGCTTATAGCGGTGAGCGACGGCAGATCGGTCGTCGCATGCGAGCCCGCTCAGGACTACAAACGCGTCAAGGACGACGACGTGGGTCCGAACACCGGAGGTATGGGCTCCTACAGCCCGGTGCCCGCATGCCCTCCACCGCTCGCCGAGCAGATCGTGGGCGAGGTCATCGAACCAATGGTGGCCGCAACCGCCGCCGCAGGTGAGCCGTTTTCGGGCGCGCTCTACGCGGGCCTTGCGCTGACATCGAAGGGCCCCAAGGTGGTCGAGTTCAACGTCAGGTTCGGTGACCCGGAGACCCAGGCCCTGATCCCGCGTCTGCGCTCGGACTTCGGGGAGCTGTGTCTTGCCTGCGCGGCCGGAGACCTCTCCGGGACGAAGCTCGACTGGTCTCCCGAGGCATGCGTTTCGGTAGTGCTTGCATCCGGCGGCTATCCGGGCGACCACGACACGGGGCTCGAGATCCGAGGACTGGATGCGGCCTCCGCTCGGCCCGGCGTGCACGTCTTTCACGCGGGCACGGCGTCTGACGACGGGCGCATCGTGACGGCGGGAGGCCGTGTGCTCGCAGTCAGCGCGCTCGGGCCGACATTCGCCGAGGCCCGAACGCGCGCGTACGACGCGGCGCGCTTGATCGAGTTCGAAGACAAACATGCGCGCACGGACATCGCGCTGCGCGCCGAGATCGCCGAGCGAGCGGATTCATGAGCGCGCTCGTAGGCGTGATCATGGGATCCCAGTCGGACTGGGCAACGATGGGCCATGCAGTCGACACCCTGGCCGCTTTGGGGATCGAGCACGAAGTCAAGATCGTGTCTGCGCATCGCACCCCCGACCTGCTGTTCGAGTACGCAAGCAGCGCGGAGGAACGCGGAATCGAAGTCATCATCGCCGGCGCCGGAGGAGCTGCGCACCTTCCCGGGATGACGGCCGCGAAGACGACGCTCCCGGTGCTGGGGGTTCCGATCGAATCCGCAGCCCTCAAGGGAATGGACTCTTTGCTGTCGATCGTGCAGATGCCCGGCGGAATCCCCGTCGGAACCCTTGCGATCGGGCGCGCCGGAGCGATCAACGCGGCGCTGCTCGCAGCGCGGATCCTCGGTCGCAAACATCCCGAGATAGCCGAAGCAGTTGCGCGCCATGCCAGCACTCAGACGGAGAACGTTCTGGCGCGGCCCGACCCTCGCGCCGAGGAAAGTTGATCGGAGTACTCGGAGGCGGCCAGCTCGGCAGGATGCTCGGGCTGGCAGGCGTTCCGCTCGGCGAACGGTTCACCTTTCTTGAGCCGGCACCGGACCCTCCTGCCGGAGCGGTCGGCGAAGTGATCGGCGCGCCGTACGAGGATCCCGGTGGGCTCGATGCCCTCGCCGAGATCTGTGACCTCGTCACCTATGAGTTCGAGAACGTACCGGTCGCCGCGGCGCGCCGGGTCGCCGAGCTCGTGCCGGTCCTGCCCGGCCCTCAGGCACTCGAGGTGGCCCAGGATCGACTTGCCGAGAAGTCGTTGTTCGCCCGCGCCGGTATCCCCACCGCGCGCTTCGCAGCGGCGGGATCGTCAGACGAACTCACGGCAGCGCTAAAAGAGATCGGCGCGCCGGCGATCGTCAAGACGCGCCGCGAGGGTTACGACGGGAAGGGCCAGGCCGCGGTGTCGGGATCGGTCGACGCGACGGACTTATGGAGCAGCCTCGGCGCAGCGCCGCTCCTGGTGGAGGAGCGCGTCGAGTTCGACCGCGAAGTTTCTCTTCTAGCGGTTCGCAGTAAGTCCGGCGCGACCGCCTTTTATCCGCTCGTCGAGAACTTGCACCAGGACGGGATCCTGCGCGTCAGTTTTGCTCCGGCGCGGGGGATGGATACCGGTCTCCAGTCCGATGCGGAGCGCTACGCAACCACGCTGCTTGATTCACTCGAATACGTCGGCGTGCTTGCGATCGAGTTCTTCGAGCGCAATGGTGGCCTTCTCGCCAACGAGATCGCTCCGCGCGTGCACAACTCCGGTCACTGGACAATCGAGGGTGCCGTCTGCAGCCAGTTCGAGAACCACATCCGGGCAGTGCGCGGGTTCCCGCTCGGCTCCACCGCAACGACCGGAGACTCGGTCATGGTGAACCTCATCGGCTCCGTCCCGGCGCCCTCCGACCTTCTTCGCCTCCGCGGCGCGCACCTCCATCTCTACGGAAAGGCGCCGCGCCCGGGCCGGAAGCTGGGCCACGTGACCCTCGTGGACGCCGATCCGGCGGCAGTGGAGACCGCGCTGGCGCTCGCCGGGGTCTGAGATGGCAATCAGCTCCAATATGTTGGAGCTAATTGCCATTTGAGGCGCGGCAGCGGCTGGGTGCCGCGAAGAGAGAGTTGGGCGGCCGCACGCGGCTAGTCCTGATTAGCTGACAGGCCGGCGAGGACCGGCCGCGTGCGGCGCATCTAGAACCTTGCCTGAGAAATCGACGTTTCGCCCGCGCCCCTTTAGCTCGCCGAGCGTTTGGTTCCGGTGGTGGCCTCAGACCCGCTCGTAGGCGTGCCAGGCGATATGCATCTCGTACTCCCGGGGCTCGGAAAGGTCCCCGTAGGTGCTCAGTACCCACCCCTCGACCTCCCGGGCAGCGGCGCGCCGAGGTCGTTCCGGGGCGTCCC
>Ga0299907_10003235_pt1 | contig 10368 bp, 12 predicted proteins | sample RVTome_16_FD_198680 | JGI IMG/M metagenome (GOLD analysis project Ga0299907, IMG submission 198680) | Soil microbial communities from uranium-contaminated site in the Upper Colorado River Basin, Wyoming, United States - RVT152D67 (version 2) ... | reverse complement strand
CGTTGGAAGATATCCGACGACTGATTCCGCTCGAGAAGGAAGGAGTGGAAGGAGTGGTCGTCGGAAGTGCGTTGTATTCAGGAGCGTTTACCTTTCGAGATGCCGCACGCATCGTCGCGTAAGAAATACTCTTTCACTCTGCAACGGCCAACAAGTATTCTTTTCCAGTTTTGAGAGCTTTAGATGTCATTTTTGTCATGGCCCCGCTCGGATGCTTGAGAAATGTGCAGCGAATGTTGCTTTTGCTTCTTGACCTCCGCCGATAACAAAGCCAAAATGGCACCCATGAAAGGTGTATGGCTTATGAAACATAAAATATACTCAAATCTAACGGCTGTTCTTTTGATACTTAGCTTTGTCGCCGCTCCGAGCATCAGCATGGCGCAACAGGCAACCCAACGAACGGCGCGGCCGGGATTTTTCAGTATTCTCGGTAGTATTGTTTTTACGACACTGCATGTGCCGTTTAAGGCAGTCACCTGCGTTGGGACCCAAGCGACCGCCGCGGTCGCCTACGCCGGGACATTCGGCGTCGAAGGTCATTACGACGGCGGGACTAACGGCAAAGATATAGGCGAGACGGCTAGACGTTCATGTACCGGATCTTGGATTGTCAGGCCATCGCAAGTGGTGCGAGATTACGGCGAATAACTCTCTGTTCACGATTGGCTTCCATTGAACCATTCCCGCGACGACGAGATGTTTGTTCACCGAACATCTCGTCGTTACTGTTCGCTATCAATCCTTTCGATACAACTTTCCCCGATCAGCGATGATCTGTTTTGCCGTTGCCTTTCCTTCATTCAAAGATGTAATCACTCGAATCGTTCGGTATCTTAATTGTTACTTCGGGATCAATCGAAGGAAACACCAGTCAGGGGTTTCACTGCTTACGATTCCCCCATAGGATACTCCCAAGCCGGCAGGCGATGAATTTGCCGAGTCGATAATTTGTGTACACGGATGATACATTTTCGTTTATAATAAGACCCTAAAATGTTAACGAGAACGTAGTAATCAGTGAGTTTCAAGGGAGTCAGTTTTTCAGTTGCGTCCTATGCCGCATGGGCGCCACGAGTGGAGACGAAGGATGCTTGGTTGGCGTGGGCCATCGAGGATTACGTCATCACAGGTGGCGTAGAGCCGCCGGTTCAACCGATGTCGGCGATGCTGCGTCGAAGAGCTGGTGTTCTCGGCAAGATGGCTCTCGAAGTTGCCTACCAATGTCTGGGTGGAAGCATCGACGTTCCGACAGTGTTCAGCTCCCGCCATGGTGAGGCTTCCCGATCCGTTGATCTGTTGTTGGATCTAGCCAAGGGCGTTCCGCTTTCTCCCACCTCGTTTGGGATGTCGGTTCATAATGCAACCGGCGGTTTGTTCTCGATTGCGCGCAGCGACCATGCCGGCAACTTTGCTGTGGCCGCCGGTGACACCAGTGTCGAGCATGCCGTGATTGAGGCTTGCGGGTTGCTTAACGAAGGCGAGCCCGCGGTGCTGCTGGTAGTCTACGACTGCCCCTTACCGGCATTGTATTTTGATTTCGAAGATTGTCATGAGCAACCGTATGCGTGGGCTTGGTTAATGCAGCCACCGGCCGACGAAATCGTCTCGCTGACATGGTCAGGTGCTTTAGAAGGCAGTCCGCCAAGCGTTAATCGCTGGCCGGCTGGATTAGAGGTCCTGCGTTTCTACTTACGCAAAGATCCCGCTCTGGAGCGAATCTGCGATAAACGTCGGTGGCTTTGGTCCCGTCATGATTAATAGTCTGAGCCGTTATTGGCGCGTGTTCGGCACCGCATTGAGTTTCGTCGCGATCGGGATTGGCGGAGTTTTCGTGTTTCCAGTGCTGAATATCTTTATTCGGGATCGTGAGCGACGTTCGGTAGTCGCTCGCCACGTCATCAGGTTTGCTTTCCGCGGCATCGTTAGCCTGATGCGAGTGATGGGCGTGTTCCGTTATGAAATTAGTGGACTGGAGCGATTGCAGCGTCAGGGACTGCTGATTCTTGCCAATCATCCGACGCTCATCGATATTGTTTTTCTTATTGCGTTTGTCAAGCAAGCCGACTGCATCGTCAAGAGCGGGCTTTGGCGTAATCCGTTCACCCATGCCACGATCCGTGCCGCGGCGTATGTTCGAAATGATGATTATGGCGCCCGGCTTATTGAAAACTGTGTGACAGCGGTTCGCCGTGGCAGCAATTTGATTATTTTCCCTGAAGGTACGCGCACACCCGCCGCCGGTTCAATCGTGTTCAAACGGGGCGCCGCAAATATTGCGGTACGCGGTTTGTGCAACGTTACGCCAGTGGTCATACGGTGCGCGCCGCCGATGCTGGTCAAGGGAGAAAAATGGTGGCGGCTGCCGTCCTGCTCGTCGCACTTCAGCATCGAAGTAAAAGAGGACATCGATATAGAGCCGTTTATCGTTGAAGCCGGCAGCGACGTTCTGGCCGTGCGTCATTTGACCGATCACTTGCAGAAATACTTTATCAAGAAAAGAACATGCCATGCGGTCGTATGAAGATGAAATAAAGCAACTGATCATCGACGTTCTCCAACTTGAAGACGTCACGCCGGCCGATATCGCTAGCGACGAGCCATTGTTTGTCGACGGACTTGGGCTGGACTCCATCGATGCGCTCGAACTAGGGGTAGCCATTCAGAAGCGTTACGGGATTACGCTGTCGGCGGATTCGGAAGAAACCCGCCGCCACTTTGCGTCGGTGCATGCGCTTGGCCTCATGATCGACAGCAATAGGAAGAAATGAGGGGTAACGGATATGACTCTGGCAAGCCCAGTGAATAAAGAAGAAATCTACCCTTGGGTAGTCGATATATTAAACGAAATGTTTGAACTGGATAAGGCGAAAATCACGCCCGAGGCAAATTTGTATACAGACCTCGATATCGACAGCATCGACGCAGTCGATCTCGCCGTGAAGCTCAAGCAGCTCACCGGCAAGAGGCTGCAACCGGAAGTATTTAAGAGCGTGCGCACCGTTCAAGACGTCGTCGACGCCCTGGACGAACTACTCGCGCAATAAGCAACGTGAGTCGAGTGACAACCCTTTTGGCGGTTCTCATTACGCTGCTTTATCCATTCGTGATTTGGTTCTGGCAGGGGCAAGTCGAACCGCGATTCCTCGCCGGCCCGTTGTTGCTTGCCGGATTGACACGGCTGCCGATGTTGAAAGTCAGTCCAGCCAGCCGCTGGTGGTTGTGTGGAACCCTGCTGCTCTTAACCGTTGCCGTAACGGGCAATGCTTTGCTTCCGTTAAAACTTTATCCGGTGTTGGTGAATGCGACGATGTTAGGCTTATTCGCTTACAGTCTTTTTGTTCCGCCCCCGATGATCGAGCGTTTCGCGCGCATGCGCGATCCGGATCTGCCGGCGCAGGCGATCGGGTACACGCGCCGCGTGACGCAAGTTTGGTGTGGGTTTTTCGCCGTCAACGGCGTCATCGCACTTGCCACCGCGCTCTGGGCATCGCCGGCTGTCTGGTCGATTTACAATGGGGGTATCGCCTATTTATTGATCGGGCTTCTGTTCGCCGGTGAGTATGGCGTACGCGGTCATTTCATGCGGCGATACCATGGCTGAAACTCTCGATATGTCAAACGTCCTAAACGCGGCGCGCTTGCCTGATCAGACGGTAGCTTGGCGCTGTGGGAAACCCATCGGCTACGCGGAGTTCCTTGGCCGGGTGCGCGCCTGGCGGGTGTTACTCAGGCGAACCTTTGGGAAAGAGTTCGCGCTCTTTGTAGACGACAGCGTTGAATTCGCCGCCGCGCTGTTCGGCGCGTGGCAGGCGCGGAAAACTATTTACCTGCCGGGCGATCGTTTACCCGGCACGTGTGCCGATCTGCGCAAAACCGTGGATGGCTATTTGGGGGATTTCGCGCCCGAATGGGAGCCAAAAACGCCGTTGCCGCAGGATGCCACAGGCCACACGAATGACTTTGATCCTTTGGACCCAAACTTTGCCGGTTTGGTCCTTTATACGTCCGGTAGCACGGGCGCGGTACAAGCTATTCCGAAAAGACTATCGCAGATGTCGGCCGAGGTGGCCACTCTTGAAATTCAATTCGGCGCCGCGATCGGTGCTGCCGACGTCGTGACGACCGTACCCCATCAACATATTTACGGATTGCTCTTTAATGTTTTGTGGCCACTTAGCGCCGGGCGTGCCGTTCACACGCCCAGCTTTTCGTTTTTCGAGGAGCTGGCGGCGGCGTTGCCGGAACACGATTTTGTTTTGGTATCAAGCCCGGCGCATTTGAAACGATTGCCGGAAAATCCGGCTTGGACGAGGGCTGTGGAGCGGCTCCGGGCAGTATTTTCATCCGGCGGACCTTTGCCGTTCGACGTCGTTCATGAAACTCATCGTTTGCTCGGTCGGGTGGCGATCGAAGTCTATGGCAGCTCCGAAACCGGTGGCGTTGCCTGGCGCCAGCAACATACGACACGAGACGAGATTTGGACGCCGTTACCCGGCGTCGAATGGCGCGTCGATACGGCGGAAGGCGTGCTCGAAGTCCGCTCGCCGCATTTGCCTGACGAAGAATGGTTGCGCATGGCTGACCGGGCGATGCTCATGGGGAACAATCGTTTCTTGCTCAAAGGGCGTGTTGATCGAATAGCCAAAATCGAGGGCAAACGAATATCCCTAAGCGCCATCGAAGGCCAGCTGGCCGGATCGCCGTTGGTGCAAGACGCCAGGGTGCTCATCATCGAAGGGCGACGCCAACAGATTGCGGCAGTTATCGTGCCGTCCGATAGTGGACGTCGTAAACTGGCCGAGATCGGTAAGCTCGCTTTCAACCGAATGCTGCGCAATTTGCTCAGTCCGTCTGTTGAACCGGTGGGCTTACCACGGATTTGGCGCTATCTCGAAGTATTGCCAATTAACGCCCAGGGCAAGACTACCCATAGGGAGCTGATCGCTTTGCTCGATGGCAAGCCGTCCCGCCCGACATGGCCGATCAAGCGCCTGCTAGAAAAAGGCGCGCACAGTGCCGCGTTTGATTTAATCGCACCCCGCGATTTGTTTTACTTCGACGGTCATTTCCCGGATAAACCGATTCTCGCGGGTGTGGTTCAGGTCGATTGGGTGATTGCCTTGGGTCGTAAATGCTTCGATTTGCCACCTGTCTTTCGCGCTATACACGCGCTTAAGTTTCAGCGCATGATCCCACCGGAATTGCCGATTAAGCTAGAACTAGTCCATGAGCCGGCCAATTCATCATTATCTTTTAAGATCACTTCGCAGCGTGGAGCTCACGCCAGCGGACGAATTCTATTTGGAGCGGCGAATGTTTAGCCCCTGTGTCGTGGTTCCGGTCTATAACCACGCACGAGCGGTGGCCGCGGTAGTGCATGGGGTTCTTGCACAGAATTTGCCGTGCGTCCTTGTCGATGACGGTAGCTCGAGAGAATGCGCAAGTGCGCTAGATTCACTGGCGTCCACGATTCCTGCCTCAATCACTCTGCTTCGGCACGCCGTTAACCGTGGCAAGGGTGGTGCGGTACTCACAGGCCTCCGATACGCCGCGCAAGCGGGTTATAGTCACGCGGTTCAGATCGATGCGGACGGCCAGCATCGGGTTGCCGATATTGCTCGCTTTCTGGAGCAAGCCGCGGCGCATCCGCAGGCGCTGATCGTCGGCTGCCCAGAATACGATGATACGGTACCGCTGCTGCGCCTTTACGGCCGCTATCTGACCCATCTTTGGGTGTCGATCAACACCTTGTCGCGGCAAATTAAAGATTCCATGTGCGGCTTCCGGGTCTATCCGCTGCTCCCGGTGATCGCCCTCGATCAGAGGCTAAAACTTGGCGAGCGAATGAATTTCGATACCGAGGTACTGGTCCGGCTCTATTGGGATGGACTGGAAATTATCAATCTCTCTACGCCCGTCAATTATCCCAATGATGGAACTTCGCATTTTCGCGGCTGGTCGGATAACGTGCTGCTTTCGCGCATGCATACGGTCTTGTTCTTCGGTATGTTGCGTCGGTTGCCGGCGTTGATTGCACGCCGATGGCGTACTCAATGACTCAAGCAATGGCCGTCATCCGCGAGCGACATTGGGCGCAAATGAATGAGGTTAGCTTCGTCGCCGGGATGCGCCTGCTGTTTTGGCTATCTCGCATCCTGGGGCGCTGGCCGTGCCGGCTGGCTCTTTACCCGGTGGTGCTGTGGTACATGATCACCCAGCCTGCGGCGCGCTCAGCGTCGAGGGACTACCTACGACGAATGAGGAGAGTTGGCGGTGCTTCTTTTATGAAACCCGGCAGGGTCGCTGTGCTGCGGCATTTTGCTTCATTTGCCGAGAGCATTCTCGACACAATGCTATTGTGGAGCGGTTTGTTTAAAACCGATCGGATCACATTTGTGGGTCAAGAATTGATCTTGGCACAAATCGCGGCGGAGCGCGGCGGTCTGCTGATTTGTTGCCATCTAGGCAATCTGGAATTGTGTCGCCTGCTGTCCAAGCAATTGCCGGGATTCAAATTGACGGTGCTGATCCATACCAAGCATGCCGAGAGATTTAATCGATTGTTGGCGCAACTCGATCCGGATAGTCAGCTCAATCTGATGCAAGTCACCGAATTGTCGCCTGCTACCGCCATGCTGCTAGCCGAGAAAATCGCTCAGGGCGAATTCGTGGCCATCGCCGGGGACCGCATTCCGGTATCGTCGAACCCTCGTGTTGCGCTGGCAAGTTTCCTTGGTGCGACGGCACCGTTCCCGGTTGGCCCTTACGTTATGGCCAGTTTGTTTCACTGTCCGATTTATCTAATGTTTTCCATACGCAGTGGGCCCACATCGGAAATTCACGTAGAGCTGTTTCATGAGGCGATTCGTTTGCCGCGCAAGGGCCGCGATCAAGCGCTCGCCAAGCTGGTTGCACAGTATGCCGTCCGACTCGAACATTTCTGCCTGCGGGCGCCTCTGCAATGGTTCAACTTTTACGATTTTTGGCACTTATCCACCATGGACGTTTCTGATGCATCCCGCTGATCTCCGCAGCGCACACCGTAGGATTCGATTCGACATGGGCCGGATCAACATCGAAGACATTGTCGATATCGCCGATGGATCGGCTTGCGTGATGTTGTCTGAGGCGCCTGAATTCCGCTCCGCCATCGCCCGCGGCGCCGATTTTCTCGACCGCCTGCTGCGCGAAGACGGCACGATCTACGGCGTCACAACCGGTTACGGCGATTCGTGCACGGTGAGCGTCCAGCCTGAGTTGGTTGCCGAGTTACCGCAACATCTCTACACCTATCACGGCTGCGGCCTGGGCGAGTCTTTCACGCCGGCGCAGACCCGCGCCGTGATCGCCACGCGCCTGACCTCTTTGTGCAAAGGCTTCTCTGGCGTCAGTGTGGAATTGTTGGAACAAATGGTGCGGCTACTCGGGCACGGTTTGTTACCGAGAATTCCATCCGAAGGTTCAGTGGGCGCCAGCGGCGATCTCACGCCGCTCTCTTATCTCGCCGCCGTATTGTGCGGCGAGGGCGAAGTCTGGCGCGACGGCGCCATAGTGCCCGCGGCGCCGGCACTGGCTGAGGCCGGCATCGCGCCGCTACGGTTGCGGCCGAAAGAAGCGCTGGCCATCATGAACGGCACCGCGGTAATGACTGCTTTGGCGTGTCTGGCCTATTCGCGAGCCGATTATTTGACCCGGCTTGTCACTCGTATCACTGCGTTGGCCTCGTTTGCGCTTGACGGCAACGCTGATCATTTCGATGCCACGCTTTTTCTAGTGAAACCCCATCCAGGACAGCAGCGCGTTGCCGGTTGGCTGCGCCAGGACTTGTCGCGCGCTGAGTCGCCGCGCAACGGCAAGCGTCTACAGGATCGCTATTCGATCCGTTGCGCACCGCACGTGATTGGGGTGCTGGCCGATGCCCTGCCCTGGTTGCGCGAGTCCATTGAAAACGAACTGAACAGCGCCAACGACAACCCGATCATCGATGCGGCCGGTGAACGCATCCTGCATGGCGGGCACTTCTATGGCGGCCACATCGCGTTTGCCATGGATAGCATGAAAAATGCCGTCGCCAACTTGGCCGATCTACTCGACCGGCAAATGGCGCTGCTCGTCGACAGCCGCTACAATAATGGAGTGCCGGCCAATCTATCCGGCATGCGCGGACCGCGAATAGCAATCAATCATGGACTCAAGGCGCTGCAGATCAGTGCTTCGGCCTGGACCGCGGAAGCGCTCAAGTTGACCATGCCCGCCTCGGTGTTTTCGCGTTCCACCGAATGTCATAACCAGGACAAGGTGAGCATGGGAACCATTGCGGCGCGCGACTGTCTGCGCGTGCTGGAGCTGACCGAGCAAGTCGTCGCGGCGTTGCTGATTACCGTGCGTCAGGGAGTCTGGTTGCGCCGCAGGCTGAATCCTTCGTTGATTCCGCAAGCGGCGCTGGAACACATGCTGGACGAGCTAGGAACCGACGTGGCGGCGATCGAGGAAGACCGCAGGCTGGAGCCGGACCTGCGGTTACTGCTGGGCCGCATCCGCGGCCGGACATGGAAGCTCTATGAATAAATCGCCCGGCCGCTGGTCTGCCGAAACCGAGACGCAGGTGCAGTTCTTCGATCTCGATCCGATGGAAATCGTCTGGCACGGACGCTATGTCAAGTATCTGGAAATCGTCCGTGGCGTCTTGCTCGACACGATCGACTACAATTACGCGCAGATGAAGGCATCGGGTTACATTTGGCCGGTAATCGACATGCACCTACGTTATATCGCTTCGGCGACGTTCGGGCAGCAGCTCAAGCTGCGTGCCGAGATCGTCGAGTGGGAAAGCCGCCTCAAGATCGACTACCTCATCACCGATGCCGCCTCCGAACGCCGCATCACCCGCGCGAGCACGACACAAGTGGCTATCGAGATCGCCACTCGCGAAATGTGCTTTGTCTCGCCGCCGGTACTATTTGAAAAATTGGGAGTTGCCCCATCATGAGACGCCGGCTCCGGACTTGCTGCTTTGCTCTTATCTCTTTGCTTCTGTTAGGCGCCGCTCCTGTGGCCAAAATTCAGTCGATGCTTGCTCAACCGAAGGTGCTGTGCGGGCGCTTCGACCAGAGTAAACAGTTAACGGGATTGAAAAAACCGCTGATTTCGAGCGGCCGCTTCTGCGTGGTTGCGGACAAGGGGGTGTTGTGGCGCAGCTTGCAGCCGTTTCCAAGTACCTTACGCCTGACCCGCGATGAAATTGTTCAGCGGCGCGGGGACCGGGTGGCGCTGCGCCTCGACGCGAAACAGGAGCCGATGGTGCGCCTGATCAATAGTGTCCTGTTTGCTTTGCTAGCGGGAGATTTGGGCCAGTTGGAAAAACTCTTCGATATCGACGGGTCGATTCAAAACAACGCCTGGAGTGTCACGCTCAAGGCGCGCGAGCCGGCCCTGGCCAAGGCTGTCGGCACCATCGCGCTCGAAGGCGGCGTGTATGTCAAAAGCATCGTCATGAGCGAAACCAGCGGCGACCGCACCCGTATCGTTTTTTCCGCCGTGGAGACCGGCGACGGTGCGATGAGCGTCGATGAGGCGGCGCTATTTTGAGCCAGCGCAATGTGCCGGCGTTGTTCTGGGGGTTGGTCGTGTGCGTGCTGTTGGCCCACGGTTCTCATCTCTGGTTGAGCAAGCGGCTCGTTCCCGACAGCGACATTCTTGCGCTGCTGCCGGTTCGAGAAGGCGATCCGGTTCTGCGGCGAGCTTTCACGCATATGATCGATTCAGCACAGCAGCGGCTGATTGTGTTGGTCGGCGCGGATGATTGGAAGCAGGCCGGCCGTGCTGCCGACGCCTACCAGGCGGTGCTGGCGCCTCACAGCGGGTTGTTGCAATTGGACGAACGTATTTCATCTCAAAGCCGTCACGATTGGCTGGCGTTGTTCCAGCAACAGCGGTCGGGGTTACTTACGCCCCGCCAGGAATCGGCGCTACAGCAACAGCCGAAACAGTTTTGGGTCGATACCGCATTGGGCAGGCTTTACAGTCCGTTTGGCGGCCCGAAATTGGGCGCTTGGCAGGATGATCCGTTCGGCTTATTCAGCGAATGGATCCAGGCACGCGCGCAAGAGACGCCGGTGCGGCCGCGCGACGGTCGTCTCTATACCGGCGACGGCCAAAGGCAATACGTCGTGATGCCGTTTGCGTTACGCGTTCCAGCATTTTCAATGGCGGCACAGCAGACCGTCGTTCCGTTGCTCGACCAAGCGAAGCAAAGCGCGCGCGCGGCGGCTGCGCAAGTTCAAGTGGTGTCGGCGGGTGTCATTTTGTATGCCGCGGCTGCCGGCGAGCAAGCCAGCCTGGAGGTTTCTACCATCGGTTTGGGTT
>Ga0299907_10003234_pt1 | contig 10369 bp, 18 predicted proteins | sample RVTome_16_FD_198680 | JGI IMG/M metagenome (GOLD analysis project Ga0299907, IMG submission 198680) | Soil microbial communities from uranium-contaminated site in the Upper Colorado River Basin, Wyoming, United States - RVT152D67 (version 2) ... | reverse complement strand
CGCGGGCGAGAAGCAACAGCTGCGCGGCCGCGGCGGCGCCGCCGGACGCCGCTAGACACACAGAAGTCGGGTCGATCGGGAACCAGGCTCCGGATCGCCTCAGATATGAGCGAACAGCAGGAAGGTAAAGGCATGGATGTCAGGGCCAGCGCCCGCTATGTGCGGGTCGCGCCGAACAAGGCTCGGCAAATCGTGCGTCACATTCGAGGGCTCGACGTGGAGCAGGCCCGAAACTTGCTGCTGCTCGAGCCCAAGGGTGCCGGACGGTACGTCCACAAGGTGTTGGAGTCCGCGATCGCGAACGCCGAGAACAACCATGATCTCGACGCCGGCGACCTCGTGGTCACATCCGCTGTGGTCGACGAGGGCCCGACGCTCAAGCGCTTCCAGCCCCGGGCCATGGGGCGGGCGTACCGCATCCGAAAGCGCACCAGCCACATCACCATCACATTGGGAACCGAGGAGTAAGCCGTGGGCCAGAAGATCCATCCTTACGGGTTCCGGCTCGGGGTCATCAAAGACCACACCTCGCGCTGGTTCGCCGACAAGGAGTACTCGGACTACGTCGCCGAAGACGACCGCATCCGCAAGTTCATCCGTGAGCGCGTGCGGCACTCCGGTGTCAGCCGCGTCGACATCGAGCGCACCCGTGACCGGGTGACGATCGATGTGTGGACCGCGCGTCCGGGCATCGTCATCGGACGGCGTGGCGCCGAAGCCGACGCCATCCGCTCCGCGCTGGAGAAGATGACCGGCAAGCAGATCAAGCTGAACATCCAGGAGGTCAAGTCGCCCGAGCTCGACGCTCAGGTGACCGCCCACAACGTGGCCGAGCAGTTGCGCGGCCGGGTCAGCTTCCGGCGCGCCATGCGGCGGGCGACACAGAACGCCATGAAGGCGGGAGCCAAGGGCGTGCGCGTCCAGTGCTCCGGTCGCCTCGGCGGCGCTGAGATGAGCCGCACCGAGTGGTACCGCGAGGGTCAGGTGCCGCTGCACACCCTGCGCGCCAACATCGACTACGGCTTCGACGAGGCGCGGACCACCTACGGGCGCATCGGCGTCAAGGTGTGGATCTACCGCGGTGAGGTGCTGCCCGACCAGGACGGCCAGCGGGCGAGGCGCCAGCAGCAGCAGCGGCCACGCCGTTCCGGGCGTGGCGGCCGGGGCAGCGGACGTCGTTCGCAGCAGACCGCCGGCATGGGCGACATGGCCAACGAGCGCGCGACCGAGGAAGCCGTGACGGCGCCGCAGAGCTCGCAGCCGGCCAACATCACCGCCGACGACCTGCCCCAGACCGCGCCCGCTCCCACCGAGCAGCCGATGCCCGAGACGGCGCCGCAGGAGGCCACCCCGGCGCAGCCGACCGACAACGGTGCCGCCGAGGAACAAAAGGAGGCATGACGATGTTGGCTCCGAAGCGGGTCCAGTACCGCAAGCAGCATCGCGGACGCATGCGTGGCAACGCCAAGGGCGGCTACGAGATGGCGTTCGGTGAGTACGGGCTGCAGGCTACGACCGGATCGTGGATCACAGCGCGGCAGATCGAAGCCGCTCGTGTGGCCATGACCCGTCACATCAAGCGTGGCGGGAAGGTGTGGATCAACATCTTCCCGCACAAGGCCTTCACCAAGAAGCCCGCCGAGACCCGCATGGGTTCCGGCAAGGGTTCGCCCGAAGGGTGGGTGGCCGTCGTCAAGCCCGGACGAGTCATGTTCGAGCTGTCCGGTGTACCTGAGGACGTCGCCCGCGAAGCCATGCGGCTGGCGGCCCACAAGCTTCCGGTGAAGTGCCGCTTCCTCACGCGGGAAGGTGAATGAGATGGACGTCGCGGAACTGCGTGACCTCAACGACGTCGAGCTGTCAGAACGCCACGACGAACTGAAGGAAGACCTGTTCAACCTGCGGTTCCAGTTGGCCACCGGACAGCTGGACAACCCGACCCTGCTCAAGCAGGCGCGGCGCGACATCGCGCGCGTGCTCACGGTCCAGCGTGAACGTGAGCTGGCGGCTGAGCGCGAGCAGATCGCGTGAGCGCACAACAGGAGCGTGGCATGACGACACAGACAGCAACACAACGCCCCCGCGGCGAACGGAAGGTCCGCCAGGGTGTCGTGATCAGCGACAAGATGGACAAGACCGTGGTGGTCGAGATCCAGCGGCGCACGACCCACGCGCTGTACCGCAAGACCATCACACGCACGGAGAAGCTGCACGCCCACGACGAGACCAACGACGTACGTGTCGGCGACCGCGTGCGCGTCACCGAGACGCGCCCGCTGTCGAAGAGGAAGAGGTGGCGTGTGGTTGAGGTGGTCGAGCGCGCGAAGTGAGTGGCTTGATCAGAGCGCTCGACCGTCTCGACCACACGTGAGAAGAGAGAAGCAGAGAGATGATTCAGCAGGAGAGCAGGCTCAAGGTGGCCGACAACACCGGGGCACGTGAGGTGCTGTGCATCCGCGTGCTCGGTGGATCCGGTCGACGCTACGCGTCGGTGGGCGACGAGATCGTCGGCACCGTCAAGCAGGCGGTTCCCGCAGCCGGTGTGAAGAAGGGCGAAGTCGTCCGTGCCGTCATCGTGCGCACCCGCAAGGAGAAGCGCCGCAAGGACGGGACCTACATCCGGTTCGACGACAACGCCTGCGTGCTGATCAACGATCAGGGCGCGCCTCGGGGCACCCGCATCTTCGGCCCGGTCGGACGTGAGCTGCGCGAGCGCCGTTTCATGCGGATCGTCTCGCTCGCGCCGGAGGTGATCTAGCGATGCAACGTGTGAGACGTGACGACCAGGTACAGGTCATCTCAGGCAAGGACGCCGGCAAGACCGGGCGTGTCCTGCGCGTGTGGCCCAAGCAGCAGCGCGTGCTCGTCGAGGGCCTGAACCTGGCGACCAAGCACAGGCGGGTGCAGCGCACCCGCACCGGCGCGCAGGAGGGCGGCATCATCCAGGAGGAGGCGCCGATCCACCTGTCGAACGTCATGCCGATCTGTGACTCGTGTGACAAGCCGTCGCGCATCGGGTCGAAGGTCGTCGACGGTGTCCGGGTGCGCGTGTGTCGTGCCTGCGACGCAGAGATCTGATGGGTTCGCTCGTGCTCCGGACCGCTCACCCCGCCCACCCTCCAAGGTCCTCCACACGAGCGAACCCGATTCAGTAGCGAAGGAAGATTGAGATGAGTGCGACCGAGACCGAGACCTACCGACCGCGTCTCAAGCTGCGCTACCGGGATGAGATCCGACCGCAGCTGCAGCGCGAGCTCGAGCTCGACAACATCATGCAGGTGCCGACGTTGACCAAGATCGTGGTCAACATGGGCGTCGGTGATGCCATCACCGACCCCAAGGCGCTCGACGGCGCGATGAACGACCTGACCATCATCACCGGTCAGCAGCCGAAGTTGAACCGTGCGCGCAAGTCGATCGCCGGGTTCAAGCTGCGCCAGGGCATGCCCATCGGCGCGAAGGTGACGCTGCGCGGCGACCGGATGTGGGACTTCTTCGACCGCCTGCTCGCCGTCGCGCTGCCGCGCATCCGTGACTTCCGCGGACTGCCCGACCGCAGCTTCGACGGCCGCGGAAACTACACGTTCGGTGTCACCGAGCAGCTGATCTTCCCGGAGATCAACTACGACTCGATCGACCGCGTGCGTGGCATGGACATCACCATCGTGACGAGCGCCGAGACCAACGAACACGCCCGGGCCCTGCTGTCCGCATTCGGCTTTCCCTTCGTCGGTGGCGCGGCGACCAGCTAGGAGCAATCAGTCATGGCCAAGAAATCGATGATCGCGAAGGCCGCCCGCAAGCCGAAGTTCGGCGTGCGCGGCTACACGCGGTGCAACCGGTGCGGGCGCCCACGCGCGGTGTTCCGCAAGTTCCTTCTGTGCCGGATCTGCTTCCGCGAGCTCGCCCACGAGGGAGAACTGCCCGGCATCCGCAAGGCGAGCTGGTAGTCGCGTGACCGGTCGGGCGCACGTGTACTCCCTCACGTCGCCACCAGCGCCATCCGGCGCCCGGCATCACCGAGTGGTGTCGCACGGAAGCAACAGCCCACCAGGGCTTGCAGGTAACTAAGACGTTGATGGGAAGCGCTGTCGCTTTGGCGGCACGAACCCCGAGGAGATGACACGATGCAGACCGACCCGGTCGCGGACCTGTTGACCAGGATCCGCAACGCCAACACCGCATACACCGAGCAGCTCGAGCTGCCCTCGTCCAAGATGAAGGCCGCTGTGGCCGACATCCTCAAGAGCGAGGGCTACATTCGGGACTACGTCGTCGAGCCCACCAAGCCGCAGGCGACACTCAAGATCGCACTCAAGTACTCCCGCGATCGTGAGCGTTCCCTCACTGGCGTCCGCCGGATCTCCAAGCCCGGGCTGCGCGTGTACGCCAAGCGCAACGAGGTGCCCCGGGTCCTCGGTGGGCTGGGCATCGCCATCATCTCGACGTCCGCTGGGCTGATGACCGACCGCGAGGCCCGCAGGCAGGGCATCGGTGGCGAGGTCGTCGCCTACGTCTGGTAGCCGGCGACACAACGCGAGAAGGATCACAGAATCATGAGTCGGATCGGCAAAGAACCAGTGCCCATCCCCAGTGGGGTGGACATCAAGCTGGTCGACGGCACGGTCACGGTCAACGGCCCGAAGGGCGAGCTGTCGGAGCGGGTGCCCGAGGGCATCAACGTCGACATCAACGACGACGAGGTCGTCGTCACCCGTGCCAGCGACCACCGCGACCACCGTGCCCTGCACGGGCTGACACGGTCGTTGATCGCCAACATGGTGATTGGCGTGACCGACGGCTACAGCAAGAGCCTCGAGATCGTCGGCGTCGGCTACCGCGCGCAGGCCAACGGCCCCAACGCGCTGACCATCCAGGCCGGGTTCAGCCACCCCGTCGACGTGCAGGCGCCCGAAGGCGTGACCTTCGAGGTGCCGACTCCGACGCGGATCACCGTGTCGGGCGCGAACAAGCAGGTCGTGGGCCAGGTGGCCGCGAACATCCGCGCCATCCGCAAACCGGAACCGTACAAGGGCAAGGGCATCCGCTACGCGGGTGAGCAGGTCCGGCGCAAGGCCGGCAAGGCCGCCGGCATCTAGCACCGGTGCCTCGAGGTGCGCGGCGTACGCGGCCCCGCACGACAGGAGAACCACACGATGAGCACGAATACGCGACAGCAGGCGCGGGCCCGGCGTCACTTCCGGTCGCGCGGCACCATCCGCGGCACCGCTGAGCGGCCGCGGCTGGTGGTGTTCCGTTCGAACCGCGGCATCTACGCCCAGGTCGTTGACGATGACCGCGGACACACACTTGCGGCAGCGTCCACGGCCGAGCAGGTCGAAGCCGATGGCGACGGCAAGATCGGCGTCGCCAAGGGCGTCGGCAAGCTGGTGGGCCAGCGCGCGTTCGAAGCCGGCATCACGCAGGTCGTGTTCGACCGCGGTGGCAACCAGTACCACGGGCGCGTCGCGGCGCTGGCCGACGGCGCCCGCGAAGCAGGACTGCAGTTGTAGCCGAACCGCACGATCGACAGCCACATGACCGAGTCCGAGCTGACACGCTGGGCTCGCGGCAACCAGGAGTAGACATGGCAGCAGGAGGCAGCAACCGCGGTCGCGGTCGCGGTCGCGGACGCGAAGAAGAGCGCAATCCGTACGAGGAGAAGGTCGTCGCGATCAACCGCGTCGCCAAGGTGGTCAAAGGTGGCCGCCGGTTCTCCTTCACGGCGCTCGTCGTCGTCGGCGACCTCAACGGCACGGTCGGCGTCGGCTACGGCAAGGCCAAAGAGGTGCCTGCCGCGATCCAGAAGGGCGTCGAGGAGGCCAAGAAGAGCTTCTTCGAGGTCCCGATGATCCAGAAGACGATCGTGCACGGCGCGCTGGGGCACAGCGGCGCCGGTCGGGTCATGCTCAAGCCGGCGGCACCGGGAACCGGTGTCATCGCCGGCGGAGCGGTGCGGGCGGTGCTCGAATGCGCGGGCATCAGCGACGTGCTCGCCAAGTCGATGGGCACCGCCAACCCGATCAACGTCGTGCACGCCACCGTCGACGCGCTGAAGTCGCTGCGCCGGCCCGAAGAGGTCGCGCGCCTGCGCGACGTCGAACTGGAAGAGATCCTGCCGAGCAAGATGCTCGCCAACATGCGCGGCTGACGCCGGCAGCAACGAGGAGTACGACATGGCCGACAATGTCGACACGGACCTGATCGAGATCACGCAGGTCCGCAGCGTCATCGGAGCGCAGCAGGCGCAGCGTCGCACGCTGCGCGCGCTGGGCCTGCGACGCATCCGCCAGACGGTCAGCCAGCCGAACCGTCCGGAGATCCGCGGCATGCTGGCCAGGGTCGCGCACCTGATCGAGGTCCGTCATGCCGGCGGTGACGAGCCGCTGGACCTGGAACCCGGCCAGGAGCCCCAGAGCTCTGGCGGCGATGCGAAACCAGGCTCTGCGTCGGACAAGAAGGACGAGAAATGAAGCTCCACCACCTGAAACCCGCACCGGGAGCGCATCGCAAGCGCACGCGCAAGGGCCGTGGTGAAGCGGCGGGCAAGGGCAAGACCGCCGGCCGTGGAACCAAGGGCACCGGCGCGCGCGGCACCATGCGCATCGGCTTCGAGGGCGGTCAGACGCCCCTGCAGCAGCGCCTGCCCAAGCTGCCCGGCTTCAAGCCGCGCAACCGTGTCGAGTACTCGACGGTCAACGTCGGGCGCCTCGAGGGTGCCTTCGACGAGGGTGCCGAGGTGACCCCTGCGGTGCTCCGCGACAAGGGCCTGGTCCGCCGCGGCAAGGCGCCGGTCAAGATCCTGGGCGACGGCGAGCTGTCGACTTCGCTGCAGATCTCGGCGCACGCGTTCTCGTCGTCGGCGGAGCAGAAGATCACCGACGCGGGCGGAAGCGTCGAGCGGCTGCCCACGCGGCCGTCCTCCGCCGAGAGCGCCTCCGCCTGATCATCAAGGGACAGCCATGCTGCGCGCATTCGTCAACGCCTTCAAGATCAGTGATCTGCGAGGCAAGATCCTGTTCACGCTCGCGATGCTCGCGGTGTACCGGCTCGGTTCGTTCGTCCCGATCCCGGGCGTCGACTCCGGTGCGCTGCGCCAGCTGATCGAGCAGTCGGGCGACGCGGGGGGAGCCGCGCAGCTCATCAACCTGTTCTCGGGCGGGGCGTTCACCCAGCTCGCGGTGTTCGCGCTGGGCATCATGCCCTACATCACCGCCAGCATCATCATGCAGCTGCTCACGGTCGTGATCCCACGGCTGGAGGAGTGGCAGCAGGAGGGTGAGAGCGGCTCCAAGCGCATCAACCAGATCACCCGCTACCTGACCGTCGGCATCGCGGTCCTGCAGTCCACCACGCTGATCACCGTCATCCAGTCGGGTGGCGGCACCAGTGCGTTGTACGGCGGTGCGCAGCTGCCTCAGGGCGTCAACCTGATCCCGGACGACTCCATCCCGGTCCGGGCCCTGATGGTGCTGACGCTGACCGCAGGCACGGCGTTCATCATGTGGCTGGGCGAGCTGATCACGGCCCGCGGCGTCGGCAACGGCATGTCGCTGATCATCTTCGCGGCGATCATCTCGGAGCTGCCCAGCCAGGGCAACCAGATCCTGGTGTCCAACGGCTGGGTCGTCTTCGCGATGGTGATGCTGGTCGCGCTGCTGCTGATCGTCGGCGTGGTCATCGTCGAGCAGGGCCAGCGGCGCATCCCGGTCCAGTACGCGCGCCGTCAGATCGGCACCCGCAGCTACGGCGGCAGCTCCACCTACATCCCGCTGAAGGTCAACCAGTCGGGCGTGATCCCGATCATCTTCGCGTCGTCGATGCTGTACGTGCCGGTGCTGGCCGCGTCGATCTTCTCGCAGCAGACCTGGCTGGTGAACTTCGTCAACACGTACCTGTCGGGCCAGGACATCAACGTGGTCTACGTCACCACGTACTTCCTGCTGGTGGTCTTCTTCGCCTACTTCTACACGGCGATCACGTTCAACCCCGTTGACGTCGCCGACAACATGAAGAAGTACGGCGGGTTCATCCCGGGCATCCGGCCGGGACAGAAGACCGCTGAGGAGCTCGACCGGGTGATCACGCGCCTGACGCTGCCGGGGTCGCTGTACCTGGGGTTGCTCGCGATCCTGCCGTTCCTGGCGCTGGGGATCGCCGGAGTGCCGTTCCCGTTCGCGGGCGCGACCCTACTCATCGTCGTCGGTGTCGGCCTGGACACGATGAAGCAGATCGAAAGTCAGATGATGCAGCGGCACTATGAGGGTTTCCTGCGGCGCTAGGAAGGGACCGACGACCATGCGACTGATCCTGTTCGGCCCGCCGGGGGCCGGCAAGGGAACCCAGGCGGAGGCCATCAGCGAGGGCTTCTCGTTGCCCCACATCGCCACGGGTGACATCTTCCGCGAGAACGCGAAGAACGCGACCGACCTGGGCCGCCAGGCCAAGGAGTACATGGATCAGGGGGCACTGGTACCCGACGACATCGTGATCGCCATGGTCGACGAGCGCCTCTCTCGCGACGACGTTTCCGACGGCTTCCTGCTCGACGGGTTCCCCAGGACGGTCGCGCAGGCGGAAGCACTCGACAAGGCCCTCGCGGCGCACGGCACGGCGATCGACGCGGTGCTGCGCCTGCTGGTCGACGATGAGGAACTGGTCTCACGGTTGCTCCAGCGCGCGCAGGAGCAGGGACGCAGCGACGACACCCGTGAGGTCGTCGAGACCCGCCTGCAGGTATACCGGAACGAGACCGAACCGCTGGTCGACCGCTACCGGCAGCAGGGCGTCCTGCACGAGATCGACGGTCAGGGCTCGATCGACGAGGTCCGCGAGCGCGTGCTCGAAACCATCCGGGGTCTGGAGCGCGCTGCATGATCGTCCGCAAGTCGCCCGCCGAGATCGAGGTCATGGCCAGAGCCGGCCGCGTGGTCGCGCACCTGCACGAGGTGCTGCGCGAGGCGTTGCGCCCAGGCATGACGACCGAGGACCTCGACGCGATCTCGGCACGCGAGCTGCGCGCCGCCGGCGCGACGCCGTCCTTCGAGGGGTACCGCGGGTTCCCGGCGACGCTGTGCACCTCGGTCAACGACGAGATCGTCCACGGCATCCCGTCGAAGAACGTGACGCTGCGTACGGGCGACCTCATCAAGATCGACGCGGGCGCGATCGTCGACGGGTACCACGGCGACTCGGCGGTCACCTGGATCGTCGGTGGTGACGACACCGTTCCCGAGGAGGTGCGCCTGCTGGTGGCCCGCACCCGCGCGGGTCTGTGGGCGGGGCTGAGCAGGGCCGCCCGCGGCAACCGGCTGAGCGACATCTCCGCCGCGGTGGAGGCGCACGCGCTTCCGTACAACTACGGCGTGGTGCGCGAGTACGTGGGACATGGCATCGGCCGCGCGCTGCACGAGGACCCGCACGTGCCCAACTACGGCAGGCCGGGGCGCGGACCGAAGCTGGTGGAAGGGCTGGTGGTGGCCGTCGAGCCCATGTTCAACCTGGGCACGCACGAGACGCAGGTCCAGTCCGACGGCTGGACGGTCACGACCGCCGACGGCTCCCTTTCGTCGCACTGGGAGCACACCGTCGCCATCACCCCCGATGGTCCGCGTGTGCTGACGGCGCGCAGCGACGAACCGGAATGGCCGCTCCACGCACCCGAGCGCGTCCCGACAGCGAGCGGGGCGCAGTGATGCCCGGTGGACGGTGGTTGTGACGGCTGCTAAACTGCCTGGACGGCCCTATTGTCGCGTGCGCGCATTTCTGATGTTGAACCGCGGTGAGGCAGGGGGCCTTCGCACTGTTCGATCTCGATCACGACGTCGCTCGTCGACATGTCCGTGACGAATCACACGCAGCGCGCGGTAGGTCGGTCAACAGCCCGCCGGAGGGTTGTGACGGAGCACACGGGTCGCTCCGCCACGGTGCACGAAGGCGGCTTCGACACAGCACACCAGACGCTGTGGAGCCCGCTCCACAGCGTCGCACAGCACGACACGGTTGATCCGGGGCCTGGCTCCGGATCACTTCGAGGCAAGGGAACACGGTGAAGGTACAGCCATCCGTCAAGCGCATCTGCGAGAAGTGCCGCGTCATCCGCCGGCGCGGTCGCGTGATGGTGATCTGCCCCAACCCCCGCCACAAGCAGCGTCAGGGCTGACCGACCGCGGCCACGCGGCAGCGCAGCGGTAGGGCATGGGACCCCGGCCCGCGACAGGCTCAACCGCCCGAGCACCAAACGGAAGACTCGCCGACACACTCGGCCCCAGGAGAAGATCGATGGCACGGATCGCAGGCGTTGACCTCCCGCGCGAGAAGCGCGTGGAGATCGGACTGACCTACATCTTCGGCATAGGCCGCACCAGTT
>Ga0299907_10003233_pt1 | contig 10369 bp, 9 predicted proteins | sample RVTome_16_FD_198680 | JGI IMG/M metagenome (GOLD analysis project Ga0299907, IMG submission 198680) | Soil microbial communities from uranium-contaminated site in the Upper Colorado River Basin, Wyoming, United States - RVT152D67 (version 2) ... | reverse complement strand
CGGGCGAGCGCGGACAGCTCGGACCCCGCGGGCGCCGCCGTGAATCCGACCACGCGGTAGTTCGAGGGGTGCACCTTCAGGATCAAGCCGGTCTTGTCGGTGACCGCCCCTCGGTAGTCGCCGATCCTCGTCCGGTTCGTGGTGCCGACCTCTGCGAGGCGTGCTCCCGATGCCGCGAGGATGTCCGGGATGCGGAACTCTCCGCCGATCTCGATCAGCTCCCCCCGGGAAACGATGACCGGCTTCCCTTTGGCGAGCGCGGCCATCGCCAGCAGGAGCGCGGCGGCGCAGTTGTTGACCACCATCGCTCCCTCCGCTCCCGTGAGCGCGGTGAGCAGGGTCTCGGCGTGTCCGCCTCGGCGGCCCCGCCTGCCCGTCCGCCGATCGACCTCGATGTCGGTGTAGGAGCGGGCGGCCCGCGCCGCAGCCCGCGCGGCTCGCTCGGGCAGCGGTGCGCGTCCCAGGTTCGTGTGGAGGATCACGCCGGTCGCGTTGATCACGGTCACCATCCCCTGGGCGGCATGCGACGCGCGGCCGAGGGCTCTGGCGAGCAGCACCTCGTCGGGCGGTGGGTCCTCGCCCTCGGCCGCCGCCGAGCGCACCTCCGACAGGACGTCTTCGAGCATCCGTTTCACGAGGGGGCGCCCGAGCGTGGAGGCGGACCTCCTCGCCGGATCGGAGCGCAGGAGCGCATCCACCGAGGGCACCTTGCGGCGGACGTCCACGGCCATCGTCCGGGGAGCCTATCGCCTCCGCCGGCGCGCTCCATCGACCCATGGTTGCGACACGGCTCCGCTAGGATGGCGCTCGGATGGACATCCGCGAGCGGGCCGCGTTCGAGAGTTCCCAGGTCGCCTCGATGATCCGGGGTGGCGGACTCGATGTCGAGGTGATGCCCAGCGGGGAGTTCTCCACCGAGGAGATGATCCTCAACATCGGGCCGCAGCACCCCTCGACCCATGGCGTGCTCAGGGTGGTGCTCGAGCTCGACGGCGAGGTGATCACGAAGGCCGAGCCGGTCATCGGGTACATGCATCGGGCGGCCGAGAAGCTCGCCGAGTACCGCGACGCGCGCCAGGTTCTCGTCCTGATGAATCGCCACGACTGGATCAGTGCCTTCAACAACGAGCTCGGCTGGACGATCGCCGTCGAACGGCTCGCCGGCATCGAGGTGCCCGAGCGCGCCCAGTGGATCCGCACGATGTTCGCGGAGTGGAACCGGATCCTCAGCCATCTGATGTTCAGCGGCTCCTACCCGCTCGAGCTGGGCGCGATGACCCCGATCTTCTACGCGTTCCGGGAGCGCGAGATGATCCAGGACCTGATGGAGTCCGCGACCGGCGCCCGGATGCATCACTCCTACTGCCGGGTCGGCGGGCTCAAGGACGACCTTCCGCGCGGCTTCCTGAAGCGATCCGGGGAGGTGCTCGCCGAGACGAGGAAGCGGATCGGGGAGTTCGAGACGCTGATCATGGGGAACGAGATCATCTACGCGCGGACGCGCGACGTGGGTCTCCTCCCGGCCGAGACCGCGATCGCGTTCGGCACGTCGGGCCCGGTGCTCCACGCGAGCGGCGTCCCGATGGATCCTCGGAAGGACGAGCCTTACGAGAAGTACGCGGAGGTCGAGTTCGAGGTGCCGGTGGGCGTGAAGGGTGACTGCTATGACCGCCTGTGGGTGCTGATCGCGCGGATGAAGGAGTCCTGCAACATCATCGAGCAGTGCATGGACCGTCTCCCCGCCGGCGAGTTCAGGGCGCCGAAGCTCCCGAAGACATTGAAGATGGACGGGGAGGTCTACGTCCGCACCGAGAACCCGCTCGGCCTGATGGGCTACTACGTCGTCGGCGACGGGAAGAAGCAGCCCTACCGCCTGAAGATGCGTACCGCCTCGTTCTCCAACGTCAGCGTGATCCCCGCGATGCTCCCCGGCACCCTGGTGCCGGACCTCATCGCGATCCTGGGCTCGATCTTCTTCGTGGTCGGCGACGTCGACCGCTGATCTCGGGCCGGGCTCGCCGGCGCCCCGTGCGGCGAAGAGTCGGGTTGCGCTCAATGTCCGGCCGGAACCGGCCGATACCTCCGTGGGGATGAATATCGACACCGGCTCGTTCCGCACCCGCATCACGGATGACGGATCGCTCGAGGTCTGGGCGCGAGGTTGGCGCCTGGAGTCTCAGCTGTACGCCCTGATCCCGATGGGCATCGCGCTGATGTTCCTCCTCGCCCCGATGGACCTGCCGATGCGGATCGGTGGTGCCGCGGTGATGCTCGTGGCGACCTTGTTCGTCTTCCGCATGACCAAGCCGGGCCTTTGGCTCACGCCCGAACACGTGTCCGTCGTCAGCGTGATCCGCACCCAGCGCTTCGCGTGGGAGCGGGTCAGCGGTTTCATGGGCGAGCGCCGGCACGACGAGGCCCGCCTGTTGATGGTCCTCGACGACCAACGACAGATCCCCCTCCCCGGGACGCTCGATCCGGAGGAGTTGGATCCGTACGGCGACGAGGGGCAGATGCTTTCAGCCGCAGACCAGCTCAACCAGCTTCGCGAGGTGGCGATCGCCGGGGATCTCCCGAAGCCGGCGCCGGTGCCCGTCGCCCACGCTCCCACGCCGGCTTCCGGCTACGACGATACCGAGGGCGGATCCAGGAAGGATCAGCGCCGCGAGCGGAAGGAGTTGCGCGCCGCGTTGAAGGCGGTCCGTCTCGTCCCCGCGGGAACGGATGTTCCGATCGCTCCGCCCGAGGAGGTACCGGACCGGCCACGGCGCATGCGTCGACGCTCTCGGACCGAGCCCGCTCCCGAGCTCGTCGAACTTGCGATCGCGGAACCGGAGCCGGTCGCGGCGCGCAGGAGGGCCGATCCAGCGAAGGCGGCGGACCTCCCCTCGTACTACCCGACGCCCGTGTACATCCCGCAGGCCGAGTACGCGCAGATGCTCCGTGATCAGAAGGCGGCCGAGAAGGCCGCCGCCGCCGCGGCCGCCGAGCTGACCCGGCTCGCCGAACTCGACGTGCCGGACGAGCTCGGCGAGACCGTAGAGTTCTCGGACCGGACCGGCTCGCTGGCCGACTAGGTCTGGCGGTTGAACCAGGTCCCTCCCGGTCCCGTGTAGCTGAAGGCCTCGCCCCACACACCGATCGTCTTCCCGGCGCTCGTGATGGCGATCTCGCCGTAGTCGCCGTAGAACTCCTGGAACCCGGCCGCCGTCTTGTAGGCCGCGCCCGAGATCGCATCGGAGATGTCGACCGGCGCGGTCCAGCTCGCCCCGCCGTTGGTCGAACTCCGGTACCAGATGTTCCAGGCGTCGTGATCCCCACCGTTCGTCTGCGCGTACCACACGCGCACGTCCCCGGCGCCCCGTGACTCCACCACGGGGGCGGTGGACTGTTCGCCGACCGTCGAGAGTGTCGTCCGAGGCGACCACGTCAGCCCGCCGTTCGTGGAGGTCTTCGAGAAGCTCAGCTGCCTGCCTCCGGGCGTGGTGGCACCGTCGTAGACCATCACGAGGTTCCCCGCGGCGTCGGCGGACACGCCGCTGTGTCCGGCGTAGAAATCCGAGTAGCACCCTGCAGCGACGCACGCCTCTCCGAGCTCGACGGAGTCCACCACGATGTTCTGCCACGAGGCGCCCTGGTTCGTCGAGACGAACACGTGATGCTGCACGACGCCTTCAGGCGTCGACCCTTGGCCGCCGTAGAGGATGCTGCTCTCCGAGAACACGACGGTGCCGTTGGGGGCCACGCTCGCGGGGAGCACGTCCGCGTCGTACGCGAAGAAGTACCGGGGGCCGTTCTCGATCCTTGTCTGCGTCCACGTCGCGCCGAAGTCATGGGACTGCGCGATGTAGGGATCACCGGCGTTCGGACCGTTCCACGACACGTAGACGTGCTGGCCGTCGTCGCTCATCGCGAGCACCGGCTTGTCGTTCCAGGAGACGCGACCGTACGTCTTGACCGGGACCGACCACGTCTGGCCATGGTTCGTGGACTTCGTGAACACGACGTTGTAGCCGTTCATGTAGACGGCGTAGACGTGCCCCGTGTTGGGCACGACCTCGATGATCGGGTCGAACTGTCCCGAGCCCTTGCACGCGCAGAGGGGGACGCCGTTGCTCCACGTCACCCCGCCGTCCGACGAGATCTCGAGCGCCATCCACGGCGACGGGCAGTTGCCGGGGCACGGCTTCGGCGCGTACCGAGTCGTGAGCATGTAGACGAACGGTGCGTTCGGGTCGGCCGCGATCGCCGGCTCCCAGTCGTCGGTGCTCACGTTCATCAGCTGCTCGCCGGCCCAGCCGGGCGCGGCGGCGAGCACGACTCGTTCGCGCCGGCCGAACGTCCCGTTCGCCTTCGCCTCGCGAAGCGCTTCGAGCCGCTCCTGGGTCGTTTCCTGCTGTTCCTGGAGCTCTTCGGCGCCTCCTCGATCCTCGCCTCCCTGTTCCTCGCCGATCTGTTCACCTGCGCGATCCCGGTCCGGTCGATCGGTGTCATCGGGACCTCGAGTACCGGCGAACACCGCGACCGCGATGACGGTCAGCGCGAGAACGAGAGGGACGAGCAGGCGGCGTGCCATCCCAACCTCCTTTGGGGGTGAGGGCGGATGCGACCGTATCGCTCCCCTGAACGGCGGGTCAAACCCGTTCGGGTGCTCACATCCGGGTCAAACCCGTTCGGGTGCTCACATCCAGGAAGGTGCGTGGAGGCCCGGGGTCGCGAGGAGGAGCCACCGGAGTCGACCGAGCGCCGAGGGGTCGACGAGGAGGGTGGCGCGGCTCCGTCCGCTCCAGGTTCGGACGGCGTCGAGCCCTTCCCGACGCTCCAGGAGCTCGGTCTGCCAGCGGAGCTGCTCGTGCACCCAGTGGTCGAACCCGAGTGCCGTGAGCGCGTGGCGCTGCGTCACGCTGGGGAACGCGATCAGGCCTCGGCTCTCCGCGTGGCGGCTCAGGAGATCGAAGTCCAGCCCGCAGGTGATGTCGGTCTCCCCCGGCTGCTCGAGGAGATCCTCGACCGGACGGTGAGCCCGGTACCCGTGGGGCGAGCCGCCCGGCTCGCCCACCCCGCCGTAGTCGATCAGGAGCGCGTAGCCGGGGTGGGCGAGCCGGGCCCCCAGCTCCTCGATGAACGCGATGGCGCCTTCGGGCACGACCGATTCCTCCCCGTCGGCGAGGGAGAGGTCGTGGCTCGACGTCGGGTCACCCAGGTGATCCACGACCCGATCGCCGTCGAGCCCGACCATGACCTCCTTCGGTCCTGAGGCCGTCCCTCGCAGACGCCGGAAGGGAAGGTTGTCCATCAGCTCGTTCGCGAGGATCAGTTGCGGCGCACCGTCCAGCTGCTCGGCGACCTCGACGCCATCGATCGACTCGAGCGCCTCGCGTGCTCCCGGGCTCCTCTCGATCGCCGAGTACGTCACGTCCAGGTCCGCGAGGTGCTCGACGAGTTGCCGGGCGAGGGTTCCGTCGCCTGCTCCCACCTCCGAAAGCCGGAAAGGCCGAGGCTCCCCGAGACGGTCGTGGAGATCGACGATCGCGCGGCCGAGGAGCTCCGCGAACACGGGGTGAACGTGCGGACTGGTGACGAAGTGAGCCTCCGGACCGATCGGAGGGTGTTCGAAGAATCCTCCCGGACCGAACAGCGCGAGCTCCATGTACTCGGCGAACGTGATCGGTCCGTGGTCCCGGATCGCGTTCGCGACCGACTCGCGTGCATCCATGGGTTCCCCAGCGTACGGCCTGGGTAGCATCGGGCCCCGTGAGCGACATGATCCGGCAGGCGGCATCGCTGATCGGTGTTCGGGACACACCGGGTGGGCCCGAGGTGCTCGTGATCGAGCGCACCCTCGACCATCGTTTCCTCCCGGGGTACGTGGCGTTCCCGGGGGGCGCGGTGGATCCGGCCGACGGGCCCCTCGCCGAGCGATGGTTCGGCGAGGCGGCGGAGGCGGCGCGCGCCGCCGCGGTCCGTGAGCTGGCCGAGGAGGTCGGGCTCGCGGTGACCAGGGAGGCCGTTATCGCGGTCGGCCCGAGCCGCTCGCTCACCGCGATCGACGTATCCCCGCCTCGCGCCGAAGCGCTGCCCGAGGTCGCTCGGTGGATCGCGCCGAGAGAGGTGCCCGTCCGTTTCGATGCCCGGTACTACGCCGTGCGGATGCAGGATGCGGCGGAACCCACGCCGGACGGGGCCGAGGCGGCGAGGGCCTGGTGGGTATCACCGAACGCGTTGCTCGATGCTTGGGAGTCCGAGGAGGTGCGGCTGTACTGGCCGACCCATTTCACGGTGCGAGCCCTCGCGGAGTGCCGCGGCGCGGACGAGTTGCTCGATCTCCGGCTGGTCACCCGCGAGCCCCGCGACGACGAGCTCGGCCGGCTGCCCCGGTCGGTGTTCTCCCAGGATTGATGCGGATCCTACGGATGGTTCCGATCAAGCGGCTGCTCGCCCCGAATCCCGGTGTGTACACCCTCGAAGGGACCAACACCTGGGTCGTCGGGGAAGAGCCGACCGTCGTGATCGATCCGGGACCCGACATCCCCGAGCATCTCGCCGACGTCGCCCGAGAGGCAGGAACGGTGGGAGCGGTGCTCGTCACCCACGATCATCCGGACCACTCGCCAGGCGCGATCCCCTTCGGTCGGCTCGTAGGCGCGCCCGTGTACGCGATGCGCCTCGCCGGCGCCGAAGGGCTCTCTCCCGGTCAGCGGGTTCGCGCCGGGGACCTCGATCTCACGGCCGTCCACACACCGGGACACACGTCGGATCACGTGGCGTTCTTCGAACCGGGCGACAGGGTGCTGTTCACCGGAGACGCGGTACTCGGCCGGGGGACCAGCTTCCTCGATCCACCGGAGGGCGACCTCGTGCGGTACCTCAGGTCGCTCCAACGGATGCTCGACCTCGACCCCCGGTGCATCTATCCGGGCCACGGACCCGTCGTCCTACGAGCGAACGACAAGCTCCGCGAGTACCTCGCGCACCGCGAGGAGCGGGAGGCCCAGGTGATCGCCGCTCTGGCGGAGGGACCTCGGACGATCACCGAGCTGGTCGAGGTGATCTACGCCGCCTATCCGCGCGAGGTGTATCCGCTGGCCTCTCGCTCGATGCTGGCGCATCTCCTCAAGCTCGCCGTCGAGGGGAAGGCGGAGCGCACCGGCAAAGCCGAGGAAGGTCCCTGGACGGCCGCCACGCCGAGGACCTGTCAACGGTGTGGTCGCCCGGTCAGGGGGAAGGCGCGCTACTGCGACTCATGCTCCCTTGCGATGTTGCAGTCCGAAGGGTGACGCGGTCGCCTCATCCCCTCCCGGCCGGATGACGTAGCGCCCTCGAGCCCGATCGACTCGTCCGGCGGCGGCGAGCTCTCCGAGCGCCCTGTTCACGCTCTCCCGGGTGGCGCCCGTGAGCCCGGCCAGGTGCTCTTGCGTCAGGGGCAGCTCGAGGCAACGACCTCCGGGGACCGGACGTCCGAACCGAGCGGCAAGGTCATCGAGGCGCGCGGCCAGACGATCCGCGATCCGATCCCAGGCGACCGAGCAGGCGAGCCACGACGCCCGTCTGGCGCGTCTGGCGAGACCGTCCCGGAGTGCGATCGGCCCCGCCGCGAAGAGCCCACTCGTCACGAGCGCCCGCACCGATGCATCGGAGGTCCAGGTCGTGGGGCCACCGACGAGATCACCAGGCCCGAGCAGGTCGAGGGCCAGACGATGCCCCTCGAGATCGATGACCTCCATCAGCAACCCACCCGTGCGAACCACCCACGCGTCCGGATACGGCTCACCTTGATAGATGACCTCCCGCCCGGGAGGGACATCGAACATGAGGGGGAATGGCTCGTCGGTAGTGTTCACCACGCACCACTCCTTCGCGTCGCGGACTGTACCCGCGGTCACCGACACGCCGCCGACGAGAACCAGCTAGGCTTGCCCCGCTGCAGTCCCGGAGGAGGTCAGGTTGGCGAAGGCGAAGCTCGATGCCGTCATCGGGGCGGTGCCGCTGTTCGAAACGCTGTCCAAGCGGCACCTCAAGAAGGTCGCCGGGCTCACGACGACAGTCGAGTACGACGCCGGGGACACGGTGATCCAAGAGGGCGAGCCGGGAGATTCGTTCTTCGTCGCGGTCGCCGGGCAAGCGAAGGTCGTCTCCGGAGGCAAGACCGTCCATCGACTGATCCCCGGCGACCACTTCGGCGAGATCTCGTTGCTCGACGGGCGACCACGGTCGGCGTCCGTCGTGGCGGAGACGCCGCTCTCCCTCCTTCGGCTCCCTCGCGCGTCGTTCCTCCGACTGGTCAGGGATGACGCCGACCTCGCGCGGGCGCTGCTCGCTTCACTCGCCAGGATGGTCAGGCGCGTCGACCGCTCGCTCGCGAAGTGAGTCCGCTGCGCATCGAGTTCCACCGTCCGGTGGAGCCGATGACGCCCGCGGCGGCTCCACCGGGACCTCCCCCTCCTCCGCCACCACCACCCCCTGCGGTCGCCACGGCGACCTGGGTGGGGGGCCGCGCCCTCGTCGAGGCGGACGATCCGGCCGTCAAAGCCTCGATCGAACGCGCGTTCCGAGCGACGCCGGTCGTCGTGGACGATCCATCCCTCCGCCCGGCTGGAACCCACGGACAACAGATGCTCCAGCCCGGAAGCCTCGCGTGGTTCCGGTCGGTGGCGCAGTTCCGGGTCCTGGGCGAGACGGGACTCGCCGCTCGTTCGGTTCCCGGCGTGACTGTCGGCGGCTACGACCCCGCCGCCCACTACCGCCGGTTCTCGGAGCAGATCGAACGTCTGGAGACCTGACCACGCGGAGTCGTCATGCCTCTCGGGCGATCCAGCTCCTTCCCGCGTCGCAGAACGACAGGAAGTCGCAGTGGTGGCACCACGGCCCGGGTGTCGGGTCGAAGGCGCCGTCGCCGATCGCTCGCAGCGAGCGTGCGACCCGCGTGCGTACCTCGTCGGGATCGCCCATCGGATGTGAGACCTCCTCACCGCCCGCCAGGTACAGGTAGGTCAGCGTGAGGTCCTCGGGACGCTTGTTCCACACCTCGACGCAGGCCAAGCCGTAGAGGTCGAGCTGGAGTCCCGCGAGCGGATCGTCGGCCGCCGGGCGCCGCCCGGTCTTCCAGTCGACCACCTCCCACGGTCCTTCGACGGATCCACCGAAGACGGCGTCGATCCGCCCCGAAACCGCGAATCCCTCCATGCGCAAGAGGAACGCGCGCTCCGCGAACAGGGGCACCGCGCCCGAGAATCGGCTCGCCAGGAAGGCCTGGCGCAGCCGATCGACCTTGCCGGGCTCCGTCGCCAGCTCGTCCGCGGTGAGGTCCGGCGCATCGTCGAGCTCGAGGAGCTGCCCCTGCCCGGATGAGCGGCGCTCGATCCAACGGTGTACCTCCGTACCGATCCGGGCGGCCGGTCCCGAGAAGCGAGGGAGCGGCCGCACGGCGGTCCAGAAGAAGCGCTTCGGACAGCGCGCGTAATCGATCACCCCTCCCACCGAGACCGTGCTCGGGGGAGCCACCTCCCCGCCGCTGCCCTCGACCTTCTCCCGGTCTTTCAGATGCAGTGCCAGACCACGCCGATCCGCGCTGAGCCTGTCGAGCGATGCCCGTTCCGCCGGATCGAGCGAGGAGAGAAGCGAGCCCTGTGTCGCGCCGCCGTCCTCGGATGCGGTGACCGCGGCTCGCCGCCATCCCTCGGCGAACAGAGGATCCGATCCGCTCGGCAGCGCGGGCCCGGGCCAGTCCCGCACGAAACGCTCGCGGTAGCCGAGGATCGGATTGTTCTCCTCGTCGATGTCGGCCCCGGGGTCCCACGTGGCGTGCTTGGTCTCCATGATCCAGTCCTTCAGTTCGCGGAGGAACGGGCCGGCTTCCTTCGCGCGCATGTTCTCCGCGTACCAGTGGGCGCCGGTGACATGGAGCGTGCGGCGAGCGCGCGTCATGGCGACGTAGGCGGTCCGCCGCTCTTCGTATTCCTCTTGCTGCTTCAGGTCCTTCTTGAACGCGGACAGGTTGCCGTCGTAGCGAGGCAGGTACGAGGCGTCACCTCGGAGCTCGAAGTCCATCGACTTGCCTCGCTCCGCCGGATTGTGCTGGATCGTCGTGTTGGGGAGGAGGCCCTTCGCGAGCCCGGGCACGAAGACGTGGTCGAACTCGAGACCCTTCGCGACGTGGATCGTCATCACCTTGACGGAGTCCTCCTCGGATGGCTGGACCGGGGACCACTCCTGCTTGTCGAGGTTCTCGACCGCGTCGACGTAGTCGAGGAACGCCCGGAGGGTGAGCTCACCCTGGACGGGCGAGAACGCGTGCACCTCGTCGAGGAACGCGGCCAGGTTGCGCCTGGCCGCGGTCGCCGACGACACGTCCAGGTGCGCGTCGAGCTCG
>Ga0299907_10003232_pt1 | contig 10370 bp, 8 predicted proteins | sample RVTome_16_FD_198680 | JGI IMG/M metagenome (GOLD analysis project Ga0299907, IMG submission 198680) | Soil microbial communities from uranium-contaminated site in the Upper Colorado River Basin, Wyoming, United States - RVT152D67 (version 2) ... | reverse complement strand
TGGAGGGTTAGGACACGGTCCAGGTGTCGCCGCCCGACAGGAGCTTCGCGACGTCGCCCTTTCCGAGGCGCTCCCGGGCTCGCTGCAGCTGGTCACGGACCGCGTCGCCGTACACGGGGCGCTCCACTTGCCGGAAGATGCCGATGCACGTCGGCTCCGTCGGTCCTCGAGACACGTGTGCGAGGGCGAACGCGAGCGACGGCCGTCCTTGCGCGTCGTGCGTGACGATCCGATCCGGATCCGTGCCCTCCACGTTCGCCACCACCAGCCTTCCGTTGTCCCCGACGGCGACACTACGGGCGCCGTCGTCGAAAATCACCGGCTCATCGTCGACCAATCTGATCTGGTTGTGGGCGCCTTGCTGCTTCTCGCGGAGCAGGTCGAAGGCGCCATCGTTGAACACGTTGCAGTTCTGGTAGATCTCGACGAACGACGCCCCCTTGTGCGCGGCGGCCGCGCGCAAGACATCGGTGAGGTGCTTCCGGTCGTTGTCGATCGTCCGGGCCACGAACGTCGCCTCAGCGCCCAGGGCGAGGGCGATCGGGTTGAATGGGTGGTCGACTGATCCGAAGGGTGTCGACTTCGTGACCTTCCCTTCCTCCGAGGTCGGCGAGTACTGACCCTTGGTAAGGCCGTAGATCTGGTTGTTGAACAGCAGGATCTTGATGTTCACGTTGCGACGTAGCGCATGGATCAGGTGGTTGCCGCCGATCGACAGCCCGTCGCCGTCGCCGGTCACCACCCAGACGGAGAGCTCTGGATTCGCGACCGCGATCCCGGTCGCAAGCGCCGGCGCTCGGCCGTGGATGCCGTGCATCCCGTAGGTGTCCATGTAGTAGGTGAATCGGCCGCTGCAACCGATCCCGGAGACGAACACGGTCTCGTGTGGCTCGATGCCCAGCTCCGGCATGAAGGCCTGGACCGCAGAAAGGATGGCGTAGTCGCCGCAGCCCGGACACCAGCGCACCTCTTGGTCCGACGTGAAGTCCTTCTTCGTCAGCGTGCCGACGCCGCCGCCCCGCTCCTCGTCAGCCATCGATCACCTCTCCGATCGCGCGCTCAAGCTCCTCAGCGAAGATGGGGAGTCCCTGCACCTTCGTGAACGACTTCGCGTCCACGAGGAACCTGGAGCGAAGGAGCATCGCGAGCTGGCCGAGGTTCATCTCCGGCACCAGCACCTTCGGATACCGTCGCACCACCTCGCCGGTGTTCTTGGGGAAGGGGTTCAGGTAGCGCAGCTGCGCCGATGCGACCTTCTTGCCTTCGGCGCGCGCTCGCGCGACCGCCGCTCGAATGGTGCCCAACGAGGAGCCCCAGCCCAGCACCAGTAGCTCGGCGTCCCCGTCGGGATCGTCGACGTGAAGGTCGGGGAGCTCCTTGGCGATCCCTTCGACCTTGTCGCGGCGGATGTGGGTCATCCGCTCGTGGTTGTCCGCCTCGTAGCTGATGTCGCCGGAGACGTCCTCGCGTTCGAGACCACCGATCCGATGGACCAGTCCGGGCGTTCCCGGCACCGCCCACGGCCGGGCCAGCTTGTCGTCCCGGCGGTACGGCTCAAATCCGTCCCCGTTCGAGGTCGCGAACGCGGGGTCAATCGAGGGGAACGACGCACTGTCGGGGATCAGCCACGGCTCGGACGAGTTCGACAGGAACGTGTCCGACAGCACGATGACGGGCGTGCGATAGGTGACGGCGATCCGCGCGGCTTCGAAGGCCACGTGGAAACAGTCCGCGGGCGAGGAGGGAGCGATGATCGGCATCGGCGATTCGCCGTGACGCCCGAACATCGCCAGCAGGAGATCGGCCTGCTCGGTCTTGGTCGGCATGCCGGTCGAAGGGCCGGCACGCTGCACGTCGACCACGACGAGGGGCAGCTCCATGATCACGGCCAGGCCGAGTGTCTCGGCCTTTAGGTCCATGCCCGGACCGCTCGTGCCCGTCACCCCGAGGTGTCCGGCGAACGCCGCCCCGAGCGCGATGTTCGCGGCCGCGATCTCGTCCTCGGCCTGGATCGTGACGACGCCGAAATTCTTGTGCCGAGAGAGCTCGTGGAGGAGCTCCGACGCGGGCGTGATCGGATAGCTGGCGTAGAACATCGGGATGCCGCTACGCTGCGAGGCGGCGATCAGTCCCCAGGCCATCGCGGTCGACCCGGCGATGTTCCGGTAGGTCCCGGGCTCTGCCGGCGCGGCCTCCACCCTGAAGGAGGTCGCGAAGAGCTCGGTGGTCTCCCCGAAGTTGTAGCCGGCCTTGAAGGCCGCGACGTTCGCGTCGTAGATCAAGGTCTGGTCGGTGAACTTGCGCTCCAACCACTGGATCGTGGTCTCCTGCGGCCGGCCGTACATCCATGACAGCAGGCCGAGCGCGAACATGTTCTTCGCTCGATCGGCCTCCTTCTTGCCGACCCCCAGCTCCTCCACCGCCCGCAGCGTGAGACTCGTCATCGGCACGCGGTAGACCTGATAGCCGTCGAGCGACCCGTCCGCGGTCGGATCCTTCTCGAAACCAGCCTTCTCAAGGTTCCGCTGCGTGAACGCGTCCTCGTTCACGATCAGCGTGCCTCCCGGCGCCACCTTGTCGAGGTCGGCACGGAGGGCCGCCGGGTTCATCGCCACCAGCACGTCGGCGTGATCGCCCGGCGTCGTGACATCGGTGGAGGCGAACTGGATCTGGAACGCGCTCACGCCGTGCACGGTGCCGGCCGGCGCCCGGATCTCCGCCGGGAAGTCGGGCAGCGTGGCCAGGTCATTGCCGAGCACTGCGGTCGCGCTGGTGAACCGATCCCCGGTGAGCTGCATCCCATCACCCGAGTCACCGGCGAAACGTATGACGACGCGCTCACGCTCTTCGACGGTTTTGGTCATCACTTCTGGCCTGGGCGGGGCCTTGCTCCTTCCTCCGGGGGGCGTTGACCCGTCCTGTTACAAGCCTACTGCGCTCCCGCCCGTGCGCCCGGCCCGGCGAGTAGATTCGGGCGATGAAGACCAAGAGGCTGGGTGGGTCGGGACCGGAGCTGTCCGTCATCGGCTACGGGGCGTGGGAGGCGGGAGGAGACGCCTGGGGTCCCAACGACTCGGACGACGCCGTCATCGGCGCGATGCGAGCCGCCGTCGACGCGGGGATCAACTGGATCGACTCCGCGGAGGTCTACGGCTCGGGAGTCTCCGAACGGCTCGTCGGCCGTGCCCTTGCAGGGAATCACGACGTCATGATCGCGACCAAAGTGGCGCCCCAACCGGAGGGGTCGGGGTTCCGGCCCGAGCAGATCCGCACGGCGTGCGATGGCTCCCTCCAGCGGCTCGGGCGCGATCACATCGACCTCTACCAGCTGCATTGGCCCGACGAAACCGGCGTGCCGATCTCGGACTCATGGGGCGCGATGGCGGCGCTCCAGGAGGCAGGCAAGGCCCGCCACATCGGCGTCTCGAACTTCACCCGCGAGCTGATCGAGCGCTGCGAGGTTGCTCGCCACGTCGACTCCCTGCAACAGGAGTTCTCGATGCTGAGCCTCGGCGATCGAGAGTTGATCCGCTGGTGCGGCGACGTCGGGACGGGTGTGGTCTCGTACGGACCTCTGGGGTTCGGCCTGCTGACGGGGAAGCTCTCGCGACCCGCCGCGGAGGGGCTGACGGATTGGCGCGCGGGCGGTTCGGACGGCGTGTTCACGCCGTCGGGCCTGGACGCGGCGTTCGCGATCGTGGACGGCATGCGCCCGATCGCGGATCGGCTCGGCGTCTCGATCGCCGAGCTCGCCCTCGCGTGGAATTGGCACCAGCCGGGTGTGACGTCCGCGATCGCCGGCAGCCGGAACGTCGAGCACGTTCGTGCGAACGCCGCATCGGGAAGCCTCGAGCTCGATGCGGCGACCCTGTCGGAGCTGGACGCCGTTCTCGACGCGTAACCGGCGGATCAGCCGAACACCGGGTGTCGGAGCTGGCGGAGACGCCGCACGATCACGTCCAGCAGCTTGAACGCCAACGCCGGCTCGCGTTCGAGCATCTTCAGCAGCGTGTGCCGGAAGAGGCGGAGCACCTCGACGCGGGTCACGGCGATGACGCTCGCCGTCCTTGGCCCGCCGTCGAGCGCCGACAGCTCGCCGAAGACGTCACCCGGATACATCCGCGCGACCGTCCGACCGCGGCGAACGACCTTGGCCTCGCCGGAGAAGACCACGTAGAGGGTCTCCCCGGGATCACCTTCGTGCACGATGTGTTGCCCCGGCTCGAATCCCAGCTCATCGGTCTCTGCTGCCAATTGGTCGAGGTGCCGGCGTGAAAGGCCGACGAACAGGGGCACGACCCCGACAACGGCCGCCGTCTGCCGGCGGGTTCGGTGTGCCCGCTGCTCGGCCCGGCGGGAGACGAGCCGGGTGGGTCGGGACCCTCGCAACGCGTCGGGCGCTGGCTGGCTCACGATTGCGAGCTTACTCCCTGCCGCGCACCGCCTCGTAGTCGACGTGAGGTCCTCCCGTTAGGCTCGACGCGTGACCGCCCGCGACGCGCTGTCGAGCCTTCTCCGCGAACGTATCGCGGTGCTCGACGGGGCCTGGGGTGTGCTCTTGCAGGGCCGCGGGCTTTCGGAACGAGACTTCCGCGGAGAGCGTTTCCGAGACCACGACCGCGACGTCAAAGGCGACCCCGACCTGCTGAACCTCACCCAACCGGAGATCGTGTCGGAGGTCCACCGGGCGTACCTGGATGCGGGCGCCGACATCACCACCACCAACACCTTCACCGCCACGCGGATCGGCCAAGCCGACTACGGCCTGCAGGAGGCCGTGTACGACATGAACGTCGAGGGGGCGCGCCTCGCCAGGGATGTAGCGGCGAGCTACGAAGGTCGCTACGTGGCCGGCTCCGTGGGTCCGCTGAACGTCACGCTGTCGATGTCCCCGCGTGTCGACGACCCGGCGTTCCGGACCAAGTCGTTCGACGAGGTGTGCGAGTCATATGCGGAGCAGATCAAGGGGCTCCGGGACGGCGGGGTCGACCTTCTTCTGATTGAGACCGTCTTCGACACGCTCAACGCGAAGGCCGCGATCGCCGCTGCCATGGAAGTGGCGCCCGAGCTCCCCCGTTGGATCTCCGTGACCGTCGTGGACCGCAGCGGCCGGACGCTCTCCGGGCAGACGATCGAGGCGTTCTGGACGTCGATCGCGCACGCGGATCCGCTCATCACCGGCGTGAACTGCTCGCTCGGCGCAACCGAGATGCGCCCCTCCATCGAGGCCCTGGCCCGGGTCGCGACGGTCCCGGTGTCGTGCTACCCGAACGCCGGACTCCCGAACGCGTTCGGCGGTTACGACGAAACGCCGGAAACCACCAGCTCCCTGTTGGGCGGGTTCGCGCGCGAGGGCTTCGTGAACATCGTGGGTGGCTGCTGCGGCACGACCCCCGAGCACATCGAACGGATCTCGGAGGTCGTGCGCGGGCTCCCACCCCGAGAGGTGCCCCTCGACGACGATCCGCTCACCACGTTCAGCGGGCTCGAGCGGTTCCGGATCACGCCCGACACGGGGTTCGTGATGATCGGCGAGCGCACGAACATCACGGGGTCGGCCATGTTCCGCCGGCTGATCGAAGCCGGGGACTACGAGGCGGGCGTCGGCGTGGCTCTCGACCAGGTTCGAGGCGGCGCCAACGTGATCGACGTGAACATGGACGCCGACATGATCGACGGCGTGCAGGCGATGACCCGGTTCCTGAACCTGATCGCGACCGAGCCCGACATCGCGCGCGTGCCGGTGATGATCGATTCCTCGAAATGGGAGGTGATCGAGGCAGGCCTGAAGTGCGTGCAGGGTCGCGGCATCGTGAACTCCCTAAGCCTCAAGGAGGGAGAGGAGGACTTCCTCGCGAAGGCGGAGCGGGTCCGACGCTACGGGGCCTCCGTCGTCGTGATGCTCTTCGACGAGCGGGGCCAGGCCGACACCGTCGCGCGGAAGATCGAGATCGCCGAGCGCTCCTACCGGCTACTCACCGAGCGTGCCGGCTACCACCCCTGCGACATCATCATGGACCCGAACATTCTCGCGATCGCAACCGGCATCGAGGAGCACAGCGAGTTCGCGAAAGCGTTCATCGAGTCCGCCCGCGAGATCAAGCTCCGCTGCCCCGGTGTGAAAGTGAGCGGAGGAGTCTCCAACCTCTCCTTCTCGTTCCGTGGGAACGAGCCCGTCCGCCGTGCGATCCACTCCGCATTCCTGTATCACGCGCGAGCGGCGGGGCTGGACATGGCGATCGTGAACGCCGGCCAGCTGCCCGTCTACGACGACATCCCCCCAGACCTGTTGGAGCACGTCGAGGACATCATCTTCAACCGGCGCCTCGACGCGACGGAGCGGATGGTCGCGTTCGCCGAGACCGTCAGCGGCGGCGCGATGGTCAAGGACGTGGACGTCGAGTGGCGGGAGGGCTCCGTGCAGGAGCGTCTTTCGCACGCGCTGGTCCACGGGATCGACGACCACATCGAGGAGGACACCGAGGAGGCGCGCCAGCAGTATGAGCGGCCCCTCGATGTCATCGAGGGGCCGCTCATGGCCGGCATGCAGATCGTCGGCGACCTGTTCGGCGCCGGCAAGATGTTCCTGCCTCAGGTCGTGAAGAGCGCGCGGGCGATGAAGAAGGCGGTCGCGTACCTCGAGCCGTTCATGGACGCTGAGAAGGAGGCGGCCGGCCTGACCGCGTCGCACTTCCAGGGGAAGATCGTGACGGCCACCGTCAAGGGCGACGTCCACGACATCGGCAAGAACATCGTGGGCGTGGTACTGGGCTGCAACAACTACGAGGTGATCGACCTCGGCGTCATGGCCCCGGCCGACCTGATCCTGGACACCGCGGTCGAGCAGGGCTGCGACCTGGTGGGGCTGTCCGGCCTGATCACACCGTCGCTCGACGAGATGGTCGGCGTGGCGAAGGAGATGCAACGCCGTGCCATGAAGCTTCCCCTGCTGATCGGCGGCGCAACGACGTCTCGACAGCACACGGCGGTGCGGATCGCGCCTGCGTACGGGGAGCCGGTTGTCCACGTCCAGGATGCTTCCCGGGTCGTCGGCGTCGTGTCGTCCCTCCTGGACACGGATCGCAAGGTGACGCTGGACTCGGACAACCGAGCGTTGCAGGAGAAGCTCAGAGCGCAGCACGCGGAGCGTGAGCGCACCCCGCTGCTTCCCTACCGCGTGGCCCGCCAGCGCCGCACGCCGATCGAGTGGCGCGCGGAGGACATCCCGACGCCTGCCTTCACGGGGACTCGCGTCGAGGAACCCGCGGTGGAGGTCCTCCGTGGGTTCGTCGACTGGACCTTCTTCTTCGCGGCGTGGGAGCTCAAGGGGAGCTACCCCCAGATCCTCGACCACAAGAAGTTCGGTCAGCAGGCCCGAGAGCTCTTCGCCGACGCGACGACGCTGCTCGACGAGATCGTGGCGGCCGGATCGCTCGAACCTCGCGGGATGTTCGGCTTCTGGCCCGCGAACGCGGAGGGCGACGACCTGGTGCTCGCCAACGGCGTGACGTTCCCGATGCTCCGCCAGCAGGTCGATCGCGGAACGGAAGATCCCAATCGATCGGTCGCCGACTTCGTGGCTCCGGTGGAGTCGGAGTTGCAGGACCATATCGGGGCCTTCGCGGTCGCGGTGCAGGGCGCCGATGACCTCGCCAAGCGGTACGAGGTCGAGCACGACGACTACCGGGCGATCATGGTGAAGGCCCTGGCCGACAGGCTGGCTGAGGCGTTCGCTGAGTACCTCCACCAGGAGGCGCGCCTGGCCTGGGGCTACCAGACCGAGCGGCTGCCGAACGACGACCTGATCGCCGAGCGGTTCCGCGGCATCCGGCCGGCCTTCGGCTATCCGGCGAGCCCCGACCTGTCACAGAACCGGCGCCTCTTCGACCTGTTGGGCGCCCGTGAGATCGGGATCGACCTCACGGAGCACGGCGCCATGACGCCGGCCGCCGCGGTGAGCGGCCTGTACCTGCACCACCCCGAAGCCCGGTACTTCAACGTCGGAAGGATCGGCAGGGACCAGGTCGAGGACTACGCCAGGCGCCAGGGGCAGAGCCTGGGCGAGGCGGAGCGCTGGCTCCGCCCGAACCTCGCGTACGACCCGGACTGACCCGCTGGTAGCGTGGGCTCGATGACCACCTACTGGCACCCGTTCGCCGACATGTCAGCCGTCTCCGACGCTGAGCTCGTGCTGGAACGCGCCGACGGCGCCTACATCTGGGACTCCGAGGGCCGGCGGTACCTCGACGCCACGGCGTCCCTCTGGTACTGCAACGTAGGCTGGGGCCGGCTCGAGATCGCCGATGCGGTGGCCGCCCAGATGCGCGAGCTGCCCGCCTACTCCACCTTCGGCGACCTCGCGAACCGGCCGGCCCTCGAACTCTGTGACCGGGTCGCCGCCCTCGCGCCCGTGCCCGAATCCAAGGTGTTCCTGACGAGCGGCGGGTCCGACTCGATCGACACGGCGACGAAGATGGCGCGGCGCTACTGGCAGCTCCGCGGCGAGCCGGACCGTATCGTGCTGATCCGGCGCGAGGGGGCCTACCATGGCATGCACACGGCGGGGACCTCCCTCGCGGGCATCCCGGCGAACGCCGCGGGTCACGGAGAGTTGATCGAGGACGTGGCGCAGGTGCCGCGGGATGACGCCGATGCCTTCGGGGCGACGATCGAGGAGCTCGGCGCGGGGCACGTGGCCGCCTTCTTCTGCGAACCCGTGATCGGCGCCGGAGGCGTGTACCCGCCTCCCGACGGCTACCTCAACGCGGTCCGGGAGATCTGCCGCGACACCGGGGTGCTGTTCGTGGCGGACGAGGTGATCACCGGGTTCGGCCGCTGCGGCGACTGGTTCGCGAGCGGCCGTTTCGGGCTGGAACCGGACGTCGTCACCTGCGCCAAAGGCATCACCAGCGGCTACCTCCCAATGGGGGCCGTGATCGCAGCGCCGTGGGTGGCGGAGCCGTTCTGGGCGAAAGGCGCCGGGATGTGGCGACACGGCTATACCTACAGCGGCCACGCCACGGTCTCCGCGGCGGCGCTCGCGAACCTGGACATCATGGAACGCGAGGACCTCTGTGGGGCAGGGCTTCGGCTGGAGCAGGAACTGAGCGATGCGATGGCGCCGCTCGCCGAGCACGAGCTGGTGACCGAGGTGCGCTCGGGCGTGGGCGTGCTCGCGGCCGTGCAGCTCCGGCGGGATCTCGTGTCCGAGGAGCCGACGCTCGCCGTCCGGGTCGGAATGGCCTGCCGATCGGCCGGGGTGTTCGTTCGCCCTCTGGTCGACGGCGCGATCGCGGTCTCGCCGCCGCTCATCGTGGGCGACGCTGAGCTGAAGGAGCTGGCTGAAGGGTTCCGGGCAGGACTCGACGCTTCCGCGTAGCCCGGGCGCCGTCGAGCGATCGGGGTCAGGCGATCAGTGGAAGCTGTGGCCGCAGGCGCAGCCGCCCTGGGCGGCCGGGTTGTCGATCGTGAAGCCCGACTGCTCCAGCGTGTCGATAAAGTCGATCGTCGCCTGGGAGAGGTAGGGCACGCTCATCCGGTCGATCACGAGCCGGACGCCGTGCTGCTCCTGGGCCTCGTCCTTGTCGGAGACCTGGTCGTCCAAGTACATCGCGTAACGGAGGCCGGAGCAGCCACCCGGCTGCACGGCAACGCGCAGCGCGATGTCGTCGCGCCCCTCCTCGGTGAGGAGCTCTTTCACCTTGCCTGCGGCGCTCTCGGTCAGTTGCATGGGGAACGTTCCTCCGTCGTGATCGGATGTCGCTCCTCGATTGTACGTGGCCGAGCGCACAACCTGAAGCCCATCAGCCCGGCTCGGCGAGGGCGGCCGGGCGGGCGCCCGAGACCCTCAGCAGCTCCGCGGGGGTGAGAGGAAACACGGAGTCGGGCGTTCCCGCTGCGGCCCATACCTCTTCGAGCGATAGCAGATCCTCGTCCATGAAGGTCCGGACGGCCTGCACATGACCGAACGGGGGCGTACCACCCACGGCGAACCCGGTCGCCTCTCGAGCCTCCCCCGGCGTGGCTCGGCGGACGTCTTGGGCGCCGCACGCCGCGGCGAGGGCCGCCAACTCGACCCGGTTCGCGCCACTGGTCAAGGCGAGCACCGGGCGATCGTCGGCCATGAACACCAGCGACTTCACGATCTGCCCGACGTCGCAACCGATGGCGCGTGCGGCGTCTGCCGCGGTCTTCGTGCCTTCGGGGAACCGGCGAACCTGCGGGTGCAGGTCCTGCACACGCGCGGCCTCCATGAATCGATCGATGGCCTTGCTCATGGCCAATCCGCAGCGAGTTCCGCGGCAAGCTCCTCCAGAGTCAGACGTGCCCCGTCCATAGCCCGCTCTTCGCCGAACCGGTCGACCAGGGAG
>Ga0299907_10003230_pt1 | contig 10374 bp, 17 predicted proteins | sample RVTome_16_FD_198680 | JGI IMG/M metagenome (GOLD analysis project Ga0299907, IMG submission 198680) | Soil microbial communities from uranium-contaminated site in the Upper Colorado River Basin, Wyoming, United States - RVT152D67 (version 2) ... | reverse complement strand
ACCACGTGGTCGCCGGTATCGAGATGCGGCGTGTAGGTCGGCTTGTGCTTGCCCTCGAGCAGGGTGGCGATGCGCGTGGCAAGCCGCCCCAGCGTCTGGTCGGCAGCGTCGACCACCCACCAGTGCCGCTCGATCTCGCTCGCCTTGACTGCGTAGGTCTTCACGATTCCTGCTCTCTGCTCGTTGCCATTGGTTCGTACAAGACTCGCTCGAGGGTGAGGCCCCGCGCCGGCGCGGCGCGCCCATCAAGGGCACGGCCGCCACGGTCGAGAAGCCTCGGCACGTCGTCCGGCGCGAGCTTGCCGCGCCCCACCTCCAGGAGGAGGGCGACGATGCTGCGCACCATGCGCCGCAGGAAGGCGTTCGCCGTCACGACCACCTCCACCGAGGGGCCGCGGGCGGCGACCCGCACCTGCGACACGTGCCGCACGGTCCGGCCCCGAACGTCGCTGCCGAGCGCGCCGAAGTCGCGCTCGCCGAGCAGCCGCTCCGCCGCGGCCCGCATGGCCGCCACGTCGAGCCGATCGCCGATCTCGAGCGTCCGATGCCGATCACCCGGCTGGCGACTTCCCGCCGTCCGGATCCGGTAGCGGTAGACCCGCCACCGAGCGTCGCGCCGCGGGTCGAAACCCGGCGGCGCCGCGCGGAGCGAACGCACCGCCAGGTCCGGCGGCAGAACGGCGTTCAACCGCCGCTGCAGCTCGGCCCATCCGTATCCCCCGCCGCGCCGGCGGCGCGCGAGGCAGAAGGCCGCGACCTGGCCGGTGGCATGCACCCCGGCATCGGTTCTCCCGGCGAGACGGATCTTCACCCGCTCTCCGGTCAGTCTGTTAAGCGCCTGCTCCAGCTCCCCCTGCACCGTCCGAGCGTTCGGCTGGTACTGGGAGCCGGCGAAGGCGGTCCCGTCGTACGCGATGGTCGCCCGAGCGCAGCGTCGCGCCGCCGCGGCCACCGGTCCGTCTGCGGTTGTAATACTCGACCCGGCGCGCTCGCGCCTAGACGAGCTCGATCTGGACGATGGGCGCAGCATCTCCCAGCCGCTCCCCGATCTTCACGATGCGGGTGTAGCCCGACGTCCGGTCGGCGTATTTCTCCGCCAGCTCACCCATCAGCTTGTCGACGATGAGCGGCTCGTGCGGCATCTGCGCGGCGAGGGCGCGCCGGGCGGCGAGGTCGCCTCGCTTCGCGGTGGTGATCATGCCGTCGACCACGCCGCGCACCTCCTTGGCCTTCGCCTCGGTCGTCTTCACGCGCTCGTAACGCACCACCGCGACGGCCAGGTTGGCCAGCATGCTCAGCCGATGGCTCGTGTTCCGGCTCAGCTTCCGGCCGGCCACCCGATGCGGCATCTAGCCCTCCCGGTCCAGCTCGGCGGCGACCGCCTCGTCGAGCTCGGCGGATGCCGGGAGGTCCGACTCGTCGGTGGCGGCGTCGGTCCCCTCCGGGCTGATGAAGCCGCGCAGGGCGAGGCGCTCCTTCAGCTCATCCAGGCTCTTCTTGCCGAAGTTGCGCATCCGGAGGAACTCGTCGTCCGAGAGCGCCAGCACCTGGCCGACCTTGGTGATGTTGTTGCGCTTCAGGCTGTTGTAGGCCCGCATCGGCAGGTCGAGCTCCTCGATCGGCGCATCGAGCAGGTTGGCGGCCACCGGGGCGGCGACCTCCTCCTCGCCCGCGGCCGGCCGACGGCCGATCTCGGCGAAGCGGCTGAACTCATTCACGAGGATCTCGGCCGCCTGTGAGAGCGCCGCCTTGGGGGTGGCGGTGGCATCGGTCTCGATCTCGAGGGTGAGGCGATCGAAGTTCGTCATCTGGCCCACGCGGGTGTCGCTGACGACGAAGTTCACGCGGCGCACGGGAGAGAAGATGGCGTCGACCGGGATGATGCCGATCGGCATGTCCTCGGTGTGCTCGGCGGGGCGGTAGCCCACGCCGGTCTCGACGGTGAGGTCCATCTCGATCGAGCCCGCGTCGCTGTCCAACGTGAGCAGGACGAGCTCGGGGTTCACGATCTCGACGTCGGCCGACTCGGCGATGTCGCCAGCCGTCACCGGCCCGGCACCGTGCTTCACCAGCTTCAGGGTGACGGCGTGCCGCGCGAACGAGCGCAGCCGCATCTTCTTGATGTTCAGGACGATCTGGGTGACGTCCTCCTTGACGTTCGGCAGCGTGCTGAACTCGTGGAAGACGTTGGCGATCTGGATGGAGGTGACGGCCGCCCCCTCGAGGGAGTTCAGCAGCACGCGGCGCAGCGCGTTGCCCAGGGTCACGCCGTACCCATCGGCCAGCGGGTTCACCTCGAAGGTCGAGCGGTTGTCCTCCGACTCGATCTCCTCGATGCGCGGGGCCGGGGTGGTCTCAAGTTCGATCATGAAGATACTTCGACTCCTGCTGCTATCGCGAGTAGTACTCGACGACGAGCTGCTCGTTGAACTCCAGCGGCATCTGGTCGCGGGCCGGCTCGGCCAGGACCGTGCCGGACAGCTTCGCCGCGTCGGTGCTCACCCACGCGGGGATCTGCGCCGCCTTGATGGTCTCGCCCACCGTCTTGAAGTGCTCGCGGCCGCGCCGGCTGTCCCGGACCTCGATCCGGTCGCCGACCTTCGTGCCGAAGCTCGGGATGTTGGTGGGCCTCCCGTTGACGGTGAAGTGGCCGTGGCCCACCAGCTGGCGCGCCTCGGCCCGGGAGCGCGCGAAGCCCATGCGGTAGACGACGTTGTCCAGGCGCATCTCGAGCATGCGCAGCAGGTTCTCGCCGGTCATGCCCTTGTGCTTCGAGGCCTTCGCGAAGTAGTTGCGGAACTGCTTCTCCATGACGGAGTAGCTCTTGCGGACCTTCTGCTTCTCGCGCAGCTGCAGGCCGAACTCGCTCACCTTGCGGCGGCGCTGCGTGTTCATGCCCGGCGGCGTGGCGCGGCGCTCGAAGGCGCATTTCTTCGTGTAGCAGCGGCTGCCCTTCAGGAAGAGCTTCAGCCCCTCACGGCGGCAGATGCGGCAGACGGGATCCGTGTAGCGTGCCATCTCGCTGCCCTAGACCCGACGCCGCTTCGGCGGGCGGCAGCCGTTGTGCGGGATGGGCGTCACATCGGTGATGGCGTTGACCTCCATGCCGGCGGCCTGGAGCGACCGGATCGCCTGCTCGCGGCCGGCGCCCGGGCCCTTCACGAAGACCTCGATCTGGCGCATGCCGTGCTCCATGGCGCGACGCGCAGCCCCGTCAGCGGTCTGGGCGGCGGCGTAGGGCGTGCTCTTGCGCGAGCCCTTGAAGCCGACCAGCCCGGCACTGCCCCAGCTGATGACGTTCCCAGTCGTGTCGGTGATCGTCACGATGGTGTTGTTGAACGTCGACTGGATGTGGGCGTGCCCCACCGGGACGTTCTTTCGTTCGCGCTTCTTGGCGCGCGAGGCGCGCTTTCGCTCAGCCATGGAACTCCTGTTGTCTCTTCGGGTGTACGGCTACTTCTTGCGCCTGACGCCCACGGTCTTGCGCGAGCCGCGTCGCTGGCGTGCGTTGGTCTTCGTGCGCTGCCCGCGCACCGGCAGGTTGCGCCGATGGCGGACGCCCCGGTAGGAGCCGATCTCCATCAGCCGCTTCACGTTCATGCTCGCCTCGCGGCGAAGGTCGCCCTCGACCTTGAAGCCGCCGTCGATCATGGCCCGCAGTCGATTGACCTCGTCCTCGGTCAGGTCGCGGACGCGCGTGTCGGGGGACACCTTCGCCCCGTCGATGATCCGTTGGGCGGAGGTTGGCCCGATGCCGTGAATGTAGGTGAGGCTGACGATCACCCGCTTCTCGCGGGGGATGTCGACGCCGGCGATTCGTGCCAAAGCTGGACTACCCCTGCCGCTGCTTGTGCTTGGGAATGACGCAGATGACCATCACCACGCCGGAGCGCTTGATCACTTTGCAGCGCTCGCAGCGGGGCTTGACGGAAGCAGAAACCTTCATCTCATCCTGTACGTGATTCGACCCCGGGTGAGGTCATAGGGACTCAGCTCGACGCGGACGGTGTCGCCGGGCAGGATGCGGATGAAGTTCTGGCGCAGCTTCCCGGAGATGTGGGCGAGCACCTCGTGCCCGTTCTCCAGGCGCACCTTGAACATCGCGTTCGGCAGGGGGAGGATCACCTCACCCTCGACCTCGATGGCATCCTTCTTCGGCAACCGCTACGCACCCTCGTCTGCTGCATGCTTGCTTGATGGGTTGAACACACGGAAAGGCCGCCGCACAGGGCGACCCACGGAACGGGGAGTATACCGTCGGGCCCGATCCGATGCAAGGCAGCTCACGAGCGGGCGGTGAGGATCTCGGGGCCTGAGTCGCCCACCACGATCGTGTTCTCGAAGTGTGCGGAGAGGCTGCCGTCGGCGGTGACCACCGTCCAATTGTCGGGCAGCACGCGCACGTCGTCATCGCCCAGGGTGAACATCGGCTCGATCGCGAAGCACATGCCGGCCTCGATCCGCAGGCCGGTCCCCGCCCTGCCGTAGTTCGGCACCTGCGGGTCCTCGTGCATGGACTGACCGATGCCGTGGCCGACGAACGGTCGCACGATCCCGTAGCCGTGCGTGGTGGCGATCGCCTCGATGGCGGCCCCCACGTCGCCGAGGCGGTTGCCGGGAACGGCGGCGGCGATCCCCGCCTCCATCCCGCGCCGCGTGGCATCGATGAGCTGCGCCACCTCGGGCGGCGGCGCGCCGACGTAGAAGGTGCGGGCGCAGTCGGCGTGCCACCCCTCCCAGATGCAGCCCACGTCCAGGCTGACGAGGTCCCCGTCGGCGATGCGCCGCCGCCGCGAGGGGATGCCGTGGACCACCTCGTCGTTCAGCGAGGCGCAGATCGAGCCGGGAAACGGCGGGTTCGCGCCGTAGCCCTTGAACGATGGCACCGCATTTCCGGCGCGGATGATCTCTTCCGCCATGTCATCCAGCTCACCGGTGCTGACTCCCGGGCGCAACTCGCGCTCGAACGCCTCGAGCACCTCGACCAGGATCTGCCCGGCGCGGCGCATGCGGGCGACCTCCTCGGGCCGCTTGATGGTGACCATCGAGGCGCGCGACGGCATGCTCATCGGCGCAGCAGCTCCAGTATGGCTTCGCCCACCTCGTCGATCGAACGGTCGCCATCGATGCGCTCGAGCACGCCCGCTCGGCGGTAGTGCTCGACCACCTCGAGCATCGGCGGCACCTGCTTGTCGAGGCGGGCGCGGACGACATCCGGCCGGTCGTCGCCACGCTGCGTGAGCGGCGTTCCATCCTTGTCGCAGATGCCGGTCTCGGCGGGAGGATCGGAGCGGCGGTGGTACGGCGTCCCGCACTCGGGGCAGACCCAGCGGCCGCTCACCCGCTCGACGAGCTCGTCGGTCGGAACGTCGATGTAGATCGCGGCGCCGATGCGCTCACCCTGGCCGGCGAGCACCGCGTCGAGCGCCTCAGCCTGGCCGGCAGTCCGCGGAAATCCGTCGAGGATCGCGCCGCGCGAGGCATCGGGCTTGGCGAGCTCCTCGGTGAGCATCGCGATGGTCACGCCGTCGGGCACGAGGTCGCCACGCTCCATGTACGCGCGCGCCTCCTCCCCCAACGGCGTCCCGTCGCGCATCGCCTGGCGGAAGAGGTTGCCGGACGCGAGGTGCGGGAGGCCGAGCTCGCGGGACAGCAGCTCCGCCTGGGTTCCCTTGCCGGCGCCCACCGCGCCGATGAGCAGCAGCAGCCGCCGCGCACCGGGCGCGGCATCGCCGGCGCCCGGTCCGGTCACCGGATGAAGCCCTCGTAGTGGCGCATGAGCATCTGCGCCTCGAGCTGCTTCATCGTCTCGACCACGACGCTGACCACGATGAGGATGCTGGTGCCGCCCAGCTGGAGCGCCTCAGTCCCGGGGATGATCACCGACACGATGAGCGGCAGCACCGCGATCGAGGCGAGGAACAGCGCGCCGCCGAGCGTGATGCGGTTCGTCACCCGCGACAGGAACTCCTCGGTCGGTCGCCCCGGACGGATGCCGGGGATGAAGCCGCCGTTTTTGCGCAGGTAGTCGGCGGTCTGGTCGGGCCGGAACTGGAATGCCGTGTAGAAGTAGGTGAAGAACACGACCAGCACGAAGTAGAGGATCCCGTACACGAGCACGTTGTTCTGGCTCAGGTTGTTCACCACCCATTGCGCGGCGCCCTGCACCCAGTCGATGTCACTGGCGGTGAAGTACTGGGCGATCTGCGCGGGGAACAGCAGGATGCTGATGGCGAAGATGATCGGGATCACGCCGGCCATCGTCACCTTGAGGGGCAGGTACTGGGTCTGACCCTGGTACATGCGCCGCCCGCGCACGCGGCTCGCGTACTGGACCGGGATGCGGCGCTGGCCTTCGTTGATGAACACGACGCCGGCGATGACGACGATCGAGATGAGGATGAACGGGATGATCCGGAACAGGCCATCCGGGCCGGTGATGATCGGTCCGGCCTGGTCGGGGATGCGACCCACGATGCCGGCGAAGATGATGAAGCTGATGCCGTTGCCCAGGCCCCGCTCGCTGATGAGCTCGCCCAGCCACATGAGCAGGATGGTGCCGGCGGTGAAGCTGATCAGCAGCGACGCCTTCTCGAAGCTGAACAGGTCGGACTGCGGGATGACGCCGTTCGCCTCCAGCAGCACGCTGAAGCCATAGCCCTGGGCGAAGGCCAGCGGCACGGTCAGCAGGCGGGTGTACTGGTTGATGCGGTTGCGCCCGTACTCGCCCTCACGCGCGAGCTCTCCCAGGCTCGGGATCACGCCCTGCATCAGCTGCATGATGATGCTGGCGTTGATGTAGGGGTTGACCCCCATGCCGATGATGGATGCCGTCGCCAGCCCGCCGCCACTGAACAGGTCGAGCAGGCCGAGCAGCTGGTTCGACTCGAACAGCTGCGACAGACGTGCCTGGTCCACGTTCGGGACCGGCACGTTCGTCAGCACCCGGAAGATCAGCAGGATCCCGAGCGTGAAGAGGATCTTGCGCCGGATGTCCGGCGCGCGGAAGGCCGTGACGAGCGACTCGATCACCTAGGACTCGCTCTCGGTGCCGGTGTCGGTCTCGGTCTCGGTCTCGGTCTCGGTGTCGGCGTCGGTCTCGGCTTCCGCCGGTTCCTCGGCATCGGCGGCGGTCGCCTTGGCGCGCTTGCGCCCGCGCTTCGCCTTCGGCTCCGACACCTCGGCCTCCAGCGCATCCTCGATGGGTGCGCCGTCCGGCCAGCTGATGCGCTGGGCGGTGCTGCCCGCGGCGGCCAGCTTGTCGAGCGCCGAGCGGGTGAAGGCGTGGGCGTGGATGGTGACCCCCTTCGGGGCGTCGCCACCGCCGAGGATCTTCACCGGCCGGGCCTTGGTCTTCGACTGGCGCAGGAGGCCGTCGTGCACGAGCACGTCCGGGGTGATGAGCGTGCCAGCGGTCGCCTCGGCCAGGCGGCCGAGGTTCACGCCTGCATACTCAACCCGGAACCGGTTCTTGAATCCGTGCAGCTTTGGCGTGCGAACGTGGAGCGGCGTCTGGCCGCCCTCGAACCAGGCCGGGATGCTGCTGCCGGATCGGCTCTTCTGGCCCTTCGTCCCGCGGCCGGCCGTCTTGCCGCGGCCGGACCCGTGGCCGCGGCCGACGCGACGCGGCGGCTTGTGCGAGCCCGGCGTCGGGTGCAGGTCGTGGAGCTTCACTTCGAGGTTCCTTCCTCGGCGCCGGCGGCTTCCTGCACCTGGAGCAGGAAGGCCACGCGCCGGATCATCCCCCGGTTCACCGCAGTGTCCGGGATCTCGATTGTCTGGTGCAGCCGATGCAGGCCGAGGGCGCGGATCGTGCCGCGCGCGCCGGCCTTGTGCCCGATCGTGGACTTCACCCACGTCACGCGCAGCATCGGTCCGCTGGCGTCTCGCTTAGCGGCCACGTCCACCTCCACCCGGGAATGCCGGCGCCGGCCGCTCGACGTACTCGTGCGGCTTGCGCGCCGCCTCGGCGCCACGCTTGCCGAGCAGCTCCTCGGCCGTCTTGCCGCGGCGGGCGGCGATCGCGTCCGCCGAACGCAGCGACTCGAGCGCCTGCACCGTGGCGCGCACGACGTTCACCGGGTTCGTGCTGCCCATCGACTTGCTGAGCAGGTCGCGAATACCGGCCGCCTCCGCCACCGAGCGGACCGATCCACCGGCGATGACCCCGGTGCCGGCCGAGGCGGGCTTCAGCATGACGCGGCTGGCGCCGTAGTCGCTCGTCACCTCGTGCGGGATGCTGGCGCCCACCAGCGGCACCCGGATAAGGCGCTTCTTGGCGTCCTCGACGCCCTTGCGGATGGCCTCTGGCACCTCGCCGGCCTTGCCGAGGCCGGCGCCCACGACGCCGTTGCGGTCGCCCACGACGACCACCGCGCTGAAGCTGAAGCGACGCCCGCCCTTGACGACCTTCGCGACGCGGTTGATCTGGACGACCTTCTCCTCGAGGTTGAGCTTGGTCGGGTCGATTCGTGCCATGGCTGACTCCTTGCTCTACAGGTCGAGGCCGCCCTCGCGGGCGCCCTCGGCGAGCGAGCGGACCCGCCCGTGGTACTGGTAGCCGCCCCGGTCGAGGACGACGGTCGTCACGCCGGCCGCGCGCGCGCGCTCGGCCAGCGCCTTGCCCACGGCGCGCGCTCGGTCGACCTTGCCGCCAACGCCAGCGAGGTCGTCCTCGCGGCTCGAGGCGGCAGCCAGGGTGCGGCCGTTGCTGTCGTCGATGACCTGGGCATAGATGTACTTCGCGCTGCGAAACACGGACAGGCGGGGCCGATCGGCGCTGCCGGAGATCCGCAGCCGCAGGCGCTCGTGGCGCTTGCGACGGAGGGCGTCGCGGCTCTGCTTCTTGATCATCGGTTAGGCGCCTCCGACCTTGCCGGCCTTGCCGGCCTTGCGCAGGATGTGCTCGCCCGCGTAGCGGATGCCCTTGCCCTTGTACGGCTCCGGCTTTCGACGGGAGCGGATGTAGGCCGCGATCTGCCCCACGAGCTCCTTGTCGGCGCCGAACACCGCGAGCCGGGTGGGCGTCTCGACCCGGAACTCGATGCCCGCCGGCGGCTCGACCTCGACCGGATGCGAGTACCCGAGTGCGAGGACGAGCTTCTCGCCCTGGAGCTGCGCCCGGTAGCCGACGCCGCTGATCTCCAGCGCGCGGGTGAAGCCGGTGGTCACGCCGGTGACCATGTTCGCCACCAGCGTCCGGGTCAGCCCGTGCAGGGCCCGATGCCGTGGCTGGTCGCTGGGACGCAGCACCTGCAGCTGGCCGTCGTTGCGCTCGAGCCTCATCTCCGGGTGGATCTCACGCTCCAACGTCCCGAGCGGGCCCTTCACCGTGAGCCGATTCCCATCCTGGGTGACCTCCACGCCCTCGGGGAGCGCGATCGGCATGCGACCGATTCGTGACATGCGTTCGCTCCTTACCAGACGTAGCACAGGACCTCGCCGCCGAGGTTCAGCTTCCGGGCCTGCGACCCGGTCATGATCCCCTGCGACGTGGACAGGATGGCCGTGCCGAGTCCGCCCAGGACGCGCGGGATCTCGGTCTTGCGGGCGTAGACCCGCAGGCCGGGCTTGCTGATCCGCTTCAGGCCGCTGACCACCGGCGTGCGGCCCTCGACGTACTTCAGGTGCAGGTTGAGCTGCTCCTGGACGCCGTCCTGGCTCGTGGTGTAGGAGTCGACGAAGCCTTCCTCGACGAGGATCCGCGCGATCTCGCGCTTGATCCTCGACGACGGCAGCGTCAGCTCGCGGTGCCGGGCCAGGCTGGCGTTGCGGATCCGCGTCAGCATGTCGGCGATCGGGTCGGTCGAGTTCATGAGTGTGTCCTGCGTTCTCCTCGGCGGTGGTTCGCGCCACGCCCGGCGTGGTTGGCGCCTGCCGCTGATGGGGCCGTTCGCGCGGCCCGCTTGGTGGCTACCAGCTTGACTTGGTGACTCCCGGCAGCTGGCCCAGCAGGGCACGCTCCCGGAAGCAGATGCGGCACAGCGCGAAGCGGCGCATGTAGCCCCGCGGACGCCCGCAGATCGAGCAGCGGTTGCGCTGCCGGACCTCGAAGCGAGAGCCGCGCTGTGCCTTGGCGATCATGGATTTCTTGGCCAAAACCGAACTCTCCTTAGGTGGCCTGGAACGGCATGCCGAGGAGCTGGAGCAGACGGCGCCCCTCCTCGTCGGTCTTCGCCGTCGTGACGATGCTGATCTCGAGCCCCCGCAGTCGATCGATCTTGTCGTAGTCGATCTCGGGGTAGACAAGCTGCTCGCGCAGGCCGAGGCTGAAGTTGCCGCGCCCGTCGAATGAGCGGGTGGCGATCCCCCGGAAGTCGCGGATGCGCGGCAGGGCCAGTCGCATCGTGCGCTCCAGGAAGTCGTACATCCGCT
>Ga0299907_10003229_pt1 | contig 10375 bp, 10 predicted proteins | sample RVTome_16_FD_198680 | JGI IMG/M metagenome (GOLD analysis project Ga0299907, IMG submission 198680) | Soil microbial communities from uranium-contaminated site in the Upper Colorado River Basin, Wyoming, United States - RVT152D67 (version 2) ... | reverse complement strand
CCAGGCAGCCCAGAACAGCCGCCGGGTCGACCTTTTCGGCGAGAAGGTGTGCTACGAGGTCGTCGGCGCAGGTCTCAGGACCAGCCGGGGTTGTCTGAGGCATGGTCACCATTATCGGCCATTTCACGGTGCGGACCACACCTCTCAGCGCGCTCTGTACGCTTCGAGAGCCCTACTCCGATGGTGACGCTGTCACGGAGTTGGCCCACGTGGCGGCGCGAGAACTCGTTGTCGGCTGGGCAAAGGATCCGCCACCGTTCTTTAGGAACTGCGGACGCTCACGGAGCAAACCCTTGGCGTTTGGGCCTTCGCGCGTCGTTCGGTAATCGCTAGCGCCGCTCGCTCGCTCTCTTACGGACGCCGTTGACGAGACGCCTGAACCGTTCTGCCGGGCTGGTGGATCGGCCGGCCTGAACCATCCTGAAGATTCCGGGAGAACTGCAACTGTTGCTTGCAAAGGCCGGCCACCGACGTGCGCGGGTTCGGTGATAGGGATCGGTCGGAAGCCCGGATCCGACGGTGCAGGTGCGGGCGACGGCCAGCGTTCGCTTCGACATGCCCAGAGCGGGCTTGGAGGTTTGGTGGTTCGGCTCGCGCCCGTTGCTGTATTCATCGGCCGGTGGAACGAGATAGAGGCGTGTAGGCGTGGTATCCGGGCTCCCCCCCGGGTCTTGAACATCCCGCCCAGATAGAGGCGGCGCCCGTCGCGGGATACGGCCAGAGCCAGGACGGGCCCGTCCGGTTCGGCGTCCCAGTCGAGCAGGGCCCCGGTACGTACGTCGAGGGCGGCCAGGTAGGGCCGCCGGACGACGGGCGCTGGCAGAGCCCAGAATCCGAGCCCTGCCAGCGCCGCCAGGACAGCAACGCTGCGGCCGATTCTCAAGGGGCCTTCGGCGGGTCCGCCGGTTTGGCCTCAGCCCCGGTGGTCGTGGTGGTGGGCGACGGAGCTGTCTCGCCCGCGGCGACCGCGGTGGTGGTCGTGGTGGCCGGCGCCGCTGCCGCCGTGGTCGTGGTGGTGGCCGAGGCGGCGTCGGAGTTCGGCGGGCTCTGGGGATCGGGGCTGCCGGAGCTGGGCGGGGGGCCCTGCGGGACGTTGCCGGCCGGGGCGTTGGCCGGATCAGACACCACGCGGATCCGGTTGTTCTTGCTGTCGGCGATCCAGAGGTTCCCGTCCCGGTCGATGTTCAGGTCGTGGATCGTGTTGAACTGCGCCTCGAGGGCCGGGGCCGGACCGGGGTCACCGGCGACGTGCGGGTTGTGCCCCTCGGGGGGAGGCTGACCGTTCCCGGCGATGGTGGTGATGATCCCCGACGGGTCGATCCGCCGGATCCGACCGCCGCCCTCCTCGGCCACGTAGACGTTGCCCGCCTCGTCGGCGGCGATGCCCCGGGGCCCGTTCAGGCGCGCCTTGGTGGCCGGACCGCCGTCGCCACTGGACTCGCCGGGGATCGGGTACTGACCGGTCTCGGCGGCCCGGCGGGCGGCCTCGGCGTCGCCGGCGATGGTCGAGATCTTGCCGCCGGTCGTGACCTTGCGAACCAAGTGGTTCTCACTGTCGGAGAAGTAGACGGTGCCGTCGGGCACCACCCAGACGCCCTGCGGAGTGTTGAGGGCGGCGTCGCGGGCGAAGCCGCCGTCACCGCCGTAGCGCTTGGCGTAGAGGTTGCCGGCCACCCGGTTGACGGTCAGCTGCTCGGCCTTGAGGTCAACCTTGAGGATCGTGTTCCCTTCGCTGTTGCAGATGTAGAGCACGTCATCAGGCGTCATGAACATCGACTTGGGGAACTTCAATACCGCGGTCTCGACGGGGCCTTCGGGCCGGCCCTTTTTGCTGTCGCTCCCGACCACGGTGCTGATGACGCCCGACGTGTCGATCTTCCGGATGCGGTTGTTCAGGCTGTCGGCGATGTAGACGTTGCCCTTCGAGTCCACCGCCACGCCGTGGGGCTGGTTCAGCTGGGCCGACGTGGCCGGCCCTCCGTCGCCGCCGAAGGCGCCCGCCGGGCTCCCGCTCGGCTTCGTCTCAGTCGGATTGCCGGCCACCGTGGTGATGATCCCGTTCGTGTCGATCTTTCGGATCCGGTGGTTCAGGGCATCACCGATGAAGACCTCGCCGGTGCGGCTGAAGGCCACCGCCCGGGGGTGGTAGAGCTGGGCGTATAACGAGGTGGCCGGCCGCCTCAGCCGCCCAACCCACCCCGCTGAACCCCGCCAGCCCCGCGCAGGATTCTCAGGGAACTTCAGGTTCGTACCCGTGGCGCCAAGGGAAAGGTGGTTGGAATGGCTCGCGACGGTGGGGTGGCAGGCGACCACACCGTCCGGCCGGAGGGCGCACGGAAGAATCAGCATCGGAGGGACCGTTTGGGCCGCGATGCTCTACCGGAGAATGTCCAGACCCTCGTCGCAGAGCACCTCCAGAGCAGCGCGGATATCGACGTGCTGCTCCTGCTGCACCGTCACCGGGACCGCCACTGGTCCGCTCTTGGCGTGGCCGGAGAGCTACGCCTCCATGTAGACCAGACACAGGCCATCTTGAACCGGTTGGCGGAAAGCGGCCTCCTCCGAGCGGAGGGTGGCGGATTCGTCTGCGCACCCCGCACTGCGGCGCTGGCCGAGGCCGTTGACGCCGTCGCCCGTTTGCATCCGACCTATCGGCTTGCACTCACGCGCCTGATCTTGTCGGCGGGGGCTGATACCGGCCCCGGCGATCAACCACCCACGCACGGAAGCGCTTAGATCCGGAACCACTCGGCCGTCGAACACCGGCGGTCAGCTGCCATGGAGGCCCTGCAGGACACGGCGGACGATCTTCCTGGCCCGGGGCGGCACGTCGCAAACCGTGGCCCGGAGGGTGATCACTGCTTCGGGACCTTGGCCAGCAGGCCGCTGTTCTCCTCGCGGAACGTCTCCTCGTATTCGGCCGTCACCTTCTCCTCGACGTCGGCGACGTGCTCCTCTTCGCATTCGATGTCGGCGGTCACCATGGCCACCTCCTCCTTCTGGAGGGCGGCCAAAGCGGCTTTGTCGTGGTCGGCTTGGGCGCCGCCGGTGCTGGCGAGGTCCCCCGGAGAACCGGCGATTTCTTCCAGCTTCTCCTTCAGGACAGAGTCGACCCGTGGCTGCCGGAGGGCGCGGGCCACAACCGGGCGAGCAGCCACAGCTTCTCGGGAGGGGCGAAGTCGACGGCCAGCATGACGTTCCGGCGATGCAGCGTCAGACGAGCCGGCCGCTCCAGACGAGCGCCAGCCCGGCGGCGGCCAGGAGGGCCACGACGGCCACGGTCACGACGGGGCCGCTGGCATCGCGCTGTTCGGTCTCATAGCCGACCCGGGTGCCGATGTCCTTGTAGACAGTGCGCAGCTCCTTGGCCGACACCGCCTCGAAGAACCGGCCGTTGGTGATCTCGGCGATCGACGCCATGGTCTCGGGGTCGGCCGGGACGGAGACCCGCCGCCCCTGAATCGTGACCGCGCCCTCGGACGTGCCGAAGGCGATGGTCGAGATCGGCACCCCCTGGTCGGCGGCCTCCTGGGCGGCGCCCAGCACGGGCCGGCCCACGGTAGGCACGCCGTCGGAGAGTAGGACGATGGCCGACCCACCGAGGGTCGTGGCCGCCGCCCCAGCGGTGTCGTTCGCCGCCGCCAAGGCGTCGAGGGCGGTGTAGATCGCTTCGCCGGTGGCCGTGCCGGTGCCGAGGATAAGCCGGTCGATCCCGTCCAGCACCGCCTGGTGGTCGACGGTCGGCGAGGCGACGACCTCGGCATAGCGACTGTAGGCGACGAGTCCCACCCGGATCTGGGGTGGGAGGTCGCTGACGAACGTCTTGGCCGCCGCGATCGCCGCCTCGAGGCGGGAGGGCGGCACGTCGGTGGCGTCCATCGAGGCCGACACGTCAATGACCATCATGAGGGTGGCCGCCTCCTTCGGCACCCGCACCTGCTGAACAGGCTGGGCGATGGCCACCACCAGGGCGGCCATGGCCAGCGCCACCGCGGCCGCCGGCAGGTGGCGTCGCCACCCCGGCTGGGCCGGGGCCACCTCCGCCAGAAGGGCCAGATTGCTGAACCGGACGGCGGCGTGGCGGCGCTGGCGCTGCGCCCAGACGTAGACGCCGACCAGGGCTGCCACCACCAGCAGCAGGCCGAGCCGCTCCGGGGAGAGGAAGTTCACCGCCGGATCCTCCCCGCGCCCATGATGCGGACGCCGAAGACATCCTGGAGGAGGACGAATTTCCGCCCTCCCAGTACGGCCAACGCCCGAGAGGCAGCTATCTCGCTCACAGCGACAGAATCGTGGACCCGGCTGGGAACTTTCTGGGAGACGGCTAAGGAATTCCCTACCGACAGGTACAGCCGGGCTGAACTTACCGTGCCGACACCTGCAGTCAACGACCGGCGTCGTTTACTGCTTCGGCACCTTGGCCAGCAGCCCGCTGTTCTCCTCCCGGAAAGCAGCCTCGTACTCGCGGACCACCTTCTCCTCGACCTCTTCGATATGCTCCTCTTCGCACTCGATGTCGGCCTTCACCATGGCCACCTCCTCCTTCTGGAGGGCGGCCAGAGCGGCTTGGTCGTAGTCGCCTTCGGCGCCGTCGGTGCTGGCGCGGTCCCCCGGCGAACCGACGATCTCCTCGAGCTTCTCCATGAGGACAGCGTCGACCTCCTCCGGCTCTTCGAGCCCGTCGAAGCCGGCTTCCCGCATGCAGGCCGACCATTCCTTGACGACCTTCACCATCCGGGCGTCGGCCAGCATCTTCTGGTCGAGCTCGTCGAGCTTCACCGACAGGCTCTCGAGCACGTCGGCCCCGCCGAAGACCTGGTCGGTGGCCGTCTTGAGGCATCCGCCGAGGCGGCTGAAGTCGTTGCTGTCGAGGGCTTCGAAGAACGTGGCCGTAGGGTCGCCGCCGTGGAGGGCCTCGTCATAGGCCTTGCGGTCGGCCTCGCTCAGCGCGTCACGGTAGGCCTGGTTCGGGCCCGACACGGCCAGCTTCCGGCGCTGCTCGTAGAGGGTCGTGAAGCCATAGCCGAACTGCTTCTCGAAGTCGCCCTCGCTCAGGCTCTTGCCGCCGTGCAGCGCCGCCTGCTGGGCCGCCGGGTCCTGGGGCACGTAGTCGAACCCCTTGGCCTTCATGCAGTCCCTTATGTAGTTCTCCGCCGTGGTCTGCTTGAGGCGGATGCCCCCCTCGTCGAGGCCGATCTCGTCCTCGAGGGCCTGCGGGTCCTTGGCGGCGTCGGCATTGTCGTCACCGCAGCCCACCAGCCCGGCGACTACGCAGACGAGCCCAACGACCATCCCCCGTTTACTTCCCAATGTCTGCTCCCTTCGCATTCGCTCCAACGACACACGAGAGCCCGACTCCTACAGGCGACCACGGAGTTCGGCTTCCCACCCGGGCTGCTCCAGGAGCCTTGCGAAGTAGGCGGCGTCGAACTCGTTGAGGGGCGGGCCGTCGTGGACTTCGTCGGCCTCGGCGGGGCGGGTGAGGAGACGGACGGCAACGCCGGCCTGGCGGAGTCGGTCCACCTCGGGGGCGGGGAGGCGACGGGCGCTGCGCACACCGCACTTCGGGCAGGGAAAGCTCATGCGGGCCATCCAGGAGCCAGCGTCCACGTGGAGGCGGGCCAAAGACGACCGGAAGCGGACCTCGCCGCAGTTGCGGCAGCAGGCTCGGATCCAGGTCCGGTCGGTGCCGGCGGGACGGGCGAGCCGTGAGCGTTCCGGTCGTTTGAGCATCACGTGATCCGGACGAGTTCGGCCGTGCCGTCCGGGCCCTCCGCCCGCACCGTCCCCACCCGGGGGCAATGGAACTTGAACTCCGTGACCTTGTCCGGCACGTCGAACTCCTCGACCTTGATACAGCCGGTGAACCGACCGGCGGGCACCGCCACCTCGAGGTTGACCTCCACGACCTTGAACCGCTCCTCCGCGACGCCGGCGACCCGCTCCGGTTCAAACTCTTGGCCCACGGCGGGATTGGCCGGCATGTATAAGCCCGGCAGGTTGCCTCCCTCCCCGGCAAGCCACTGACCCCCGTGGCCCACGACCTTGCCGTCCTTGTAGTCGCTGACCCGCTCGCCGAGGTACCAGACGCTGCCGTCGCGGTGCTGAGCGAAGTAATCCTCGGTCAGCTCGACCAACTGGCCGTCCTCGTACTCCTTCACCTCCAGGACGACCACGGGCACACCGGCGATGGTGTCGGTCTTGTCCAGCCGGCGGGTCACCTCGCGGACCTCGACGGTCCTGCCCGTCTTGGAGTCGCGCTCAGTTCCGGACAGCTCGAGGGTGCCGAACGACGACGCCGGAAACAAGGGATTGTCGACCTGCGGGCTGAAGTCGGCCGGGTTGATCGCCCCGGACGGGGCCGGGGCCGGCGCCGCAGCCAGCGGAGGTGCAGCGGCTTGGGGATTGCTCTCCTTGTCCTCGCCGCAGGCCGCAGCCGTAGCGGCGAGAAGCAATACCGCCGTCAACAAACCCAGCTTCCTCATCGTCGCCAGCCTCCTGTCCAGATCAAGCGCCGTCCCCGAATCCTGGTGAAGTTCTCTGCCCGTCCGTAACCGCAGGGATCAGTCGGCCTCGACGGCGAGCACCTTGCCACTGGCGTCGAGATCGACCTGGTACTCGCGCCCGGCGACATCGACGACCTCGGCTTCCCAGCCCAGCGGGTAGTCCCGCGTCTCGAGTTCCATCACGCTGGCGCCCGCACCGACGGCCGCGGCCGCCGCCCGCCGGATGTCCGCCTCCTTTGCGCCGCTGGGGTTCCAGGGTGGCGGACCGGCAGGGTCGCGGTACGGCCGTCCGTCAATGGTGTAGACGTCGCCGTCGTCGCCTTTGCCGTCCAGTCGGACGAGGAAGCGGGCTTCTCGCCCCACCAGGCCGGAGAGTTCGTCCCGCAGCGGCTCCACGGTGCCGTCGTTGTCGTAGTCCTGGATGGGTCCGGCGGAGGCGACCCAGCTGCGGGGCCCGAAGTCGAGTTCCACCCGGCCCACGGTCAGTTTGTCGACGTCGTCGGGATCGTCCCGAGAGACAAGCCCGTTGACCTCGTCGAGGCCGGGCACCCGGCGGCTCAGCGCTTCCCCGGGCGGGATGACAGCCTGCGCATCGCTGATCTTGACCACGCCGATCTGCTGATCCGGGTCGGTCGGGTCGAGTGCGCTGAAGAGGACAACAAACAGGATGGCAACACTGAGCACGGCCCCCGCCAGGAGTGGCAACACCACGGCTTTACGGGGAAAGCGGGAAGCGGCAATACGGCTCGACATTCCGCCAGCGTGGCGGCGCGGCCTGACGTTCGGCTGAAACGGAGATGAAAAAGCGTTCAGCTCGCTTGCGGCGCAGCATTCGGGTGCCCGAGAGTCAACTACGAACCAGGACGAGGAGGCCGTCGCTTGGCGATCTTGCTGGTGGAGGACGAGCCCGGCATCGTGACGTTCGTGCGCCGCGGGCTCGACGCCGCTGGCTATCAAATGATCCATGCTCCGGATGGTCCGTCCGGGCTGGCCCTGGCTCAGCGGGAGGACGTCGATCTGGTGGTGCTCGACCTCGGTCTGCCCGGACTCCCCGGCGAGGAGCTTCTGGTGCGCCTCCGGGAGCTGCGGGCGAACCTGCCGGTGATCGTCCTCACCGCCAAAGCCACCGTGGCCGACAAGGTGGCCAACCTGGAGGCTGGAGCCGACGATTACCTCGTCAAGCCGTTCAGTTTCTCCGAGCTGTTGGCCCGTATCCGGGCCCGTCTGCGGTCCGTCGGCCAGCCCAGCGCCGCCGTTCTCGAGGTTGCGGGGTTGCGCCTCGACCTGGCCAGCCGCCATGTCAGCGTCGACGGCCGGATCGTGGACCTGTCCTCCCGGGAATTCGTATTGGCCGAAGTGTTGGCCCGCCATGCCGGGCAGGTGCTGTCGAAGACCCAGCTTCTCGATCAGGTGTGGGGCTACGACTTCGACGGCAGCAGCAACGTGGTCGAGGTCTACATCCGGCACCTCCGAACCAAGCTCGGCGCCGATCGGATCGAAACCGTCCGCCACGCCGGCTACCGGCTGCGCCGCTGATGCGCCTCCCTACTCGCCTGGCGGTCATCGGCGTGGGCTTCCTGGCCGCCACCCTGCTCGTCGTGGGCCTCCTGGCGTACGAGATGATCCGGGCGTCCGGCCGCCAAGAGGTGGACCGCATCCTGCGACGGGAGCTGGAGGCGGTGACCGCCGGGTTCCCGCCCATGTTGGCGGGCAAGGCCCAGCTCAACGCCGATGACCTGCGGCGGGCGGCGTCGCAGTACTTGGCCATTCATCCCGGCAGCGACCGGCACCTCACCGTGTTCTCCTTCGGCGGCGACGAGATCTCGACCCGCGCCGGTCCCGATCGGCTGGTGGAGTTACGCCAGGACGGCCGGCTGCCGGACGGGACCCTGGGCCGGCTCACCACCGCCGACACGCCGGAAGGTCCGGTGCGCGTGCTGGCCGCTCCCCTCGCCGCCGGCGGCGTCATCGCCGGCCGGGTGACCATCGCCGGTCCACTCCACGAAGCCCACGACACCGCCGCCCGGTCGCTGGTGCGGATGAGTGTCGCCGGCGCCATCGGGCTGGTCCTGGGCGGAGGTGGGCTCGTCCTGGCCACCCGGCGCGCTCTGAGGCCGGTGCGGGCACTGGCCGATACCGCCCGGGCCACCAGCGGAGGCGACCTCGAGGCCCGAGCCCCTGAACCCACCCAGCAGGACGAGATCGGCGAGTTGGCCACGGAGTTCAACCGGATGCTGGACCGGCTGCGGGATCACGCCGAGCAACGGCGCCGAATGGTCGCGGCCGTGTCCCACGAGCTGCGCACCCCGCTGGCCGTGGCCCAGGGTCACCTCGAGATGTTCGAGACCCTCGGCGGCGACCACGACAGCATGGTGGCCCTGGTCGCGACGCTACGGGCCGAGGTCGACCGCCTCAGCCGGATCGTCGATGACCTCGGGGCGCTGGCCCACGCCGACGGCGGGCCCGTGGTCGAGCTCCAACCCGTGTTCGCCCCCGACGTCTTCGACGACCTGCGCCAGCGGGTGGCCGGGCTGGGACTCGAGCATGTGGTCATCGGGGAGGCGCCCCCGGTGGTGATGGAAGCCGATCAGGCCCGTCTCGCCCAGTCGCTCCTCAACCTGGTGGTCAATGCCGCCGTGCACACGCCAGGGGGGACGGCCGTGCGGGTCGACGCTCTCAGAGCGGAGGGCGAGCTGTGCCTCTCCGTGACCGACAACGGTCCCGGAATCGACACCGCCATCCGGGACGTCGTCTTCGAACCGTTCGTCACCACCCGGGGCGACGGGTCCGGCCGGGGTGCTGGCCTCGGGCTCGCCGTGGTGAAGACGCTCACCGAAGCCCAGCAGGGGACGATCCAGCTGGACACGGGACCAACTGGGACGACCGTCACGATCCGCCTACCTCTGGCGGTCACCTAACAACCGGCATCATCGGAGCCGAGGCGGAGCGAGGTGAGCCCGGTCGGCCCGCGGCCTGTTGATTTAGAACGCGACCTCGAGCACCACTGCCGCACCGGTGTCGCCGGCGGCGCAGCCGGTGAACAGGCCGATGCCGCCGCCGCGCCGGCGGAGCGCCTCGATCATCTCGGCGATCCCCCGCGTGCCCGTGGGTGCCTGCGGGTGTCCGTACACGAGGCTGCAACCGTAGGGGTTCATGGCGCCGGCGTCGACGCCGGTCTCCCGGGCGAAGTAGACGTCGTTCACGGCGAACGGGTTGTGGGTCTTGACGATGTGGACGTCGCCGAACGACAGCCCGGCGTCGTCGAGGGCCTTGCGGGCCGCCGGCACCGGCGCCTTCGGCATGCGGCCCCGCTCCACCCGGGCGAAGCCGGTGGCCAGAATCCGGGCCACGCCCTCGCCGCCGGACAGCTCCCGGGCCCGCTCCTCCCCGGCGACGACCACGCCGGCGGTGCCGTCGGCTGGATGGGTCTGCGACCCGAACGTGACCACGCCATCGGGCTGGACGGGCGACAGCTTGGCCAGCGCCTCGCCCGTGGTGTCGTGCACGCCCTCATCGGCCTCCACCACCAGCGGTCCGCCCCGCCGGCGCTCGATCCGCACCGGTACCATCCACGGCCGCTGGAAGGCCCGGTCGTCGGCCAGGGCGTCGCGGTACTGGTCGTACCGGTGGATGGTCAGCTCGTCGAGCTCGTCCTTGGTCATCGCCGCCTCGGCCGCCACCACTTCGGCGGTGGCCAGCATCGACGTCCCGCCCCACGGGTCCCGCTCGAACGAGTCGAGCACCCAGCGCTCCACGTCGGGGGTGCCGCCCGGCCGCCCGCCGCCGGGATGGATGAGCACGGGGCCGTTGCTGGTCCGGTCGGTCGTGACCGACAGCACAACGGCGTCGGGCTCCAGGGTGACGGTGGC
>Ga0299907_10003228_pt1 | contig 10375 bp, 9 predicted proteins | sample RVTome_16_FD_198680 | JGI IMG/M metagenome (GOLD analysis project Ga0299907, IMG submission 198680) | Soil microbial communities from uranium-contaminated site in the Upper Colorado River Basin, Wyoming, United States - RVT152D67 (version 2) ... | reverse complement strand
TATGCTACCTATCCCTCAGGGAATCCCTGACGACACTGTGGTCCACCTACCAATAATGCGCCGGCCGGCTTCCGCTGCCCGATCACCGTGCTCGCGTTCCCGCCAGGTGCGGTTGTTCCGGCCGGGGACGGGTCCGCCGGAGGAACGCCCGAGCCCCGTCACCACTTCGTCCGCAACCGCAGCCCAGCGCCCGGCAAGAAGCCTGCCGGTATATCCCAGTCTCCTAAATGAGACGCATAAGGCGCCCAGGGACCGCGCTGGCGAGCTGTGCATGTCGCCGGTCGGGTCCGCGCTCGTGACCCGCATCGCCCCGGCGTCCATGGCCGCGATGCTCATTGGGGGTATGGTTTTAGAGCTTCGCGGCCAATCTGCTGGCGGGCTAGCTGGCGGGGGATGCTGGAATCCGAGGAACGCGGTGTGGTGTCGTCATATCGCTCGCGCGGGGTACTGCTGTTCGGATCGCAGGCCGGCTGTGCCGTCTGGTGCACGGCCGGGGATAGCCGTTTGGGTACTATTTCACAGAGATCTTGTGAAATAGCACCGTGCATCGCCGCCGGCACAGGCCGTATTCTGAGCCCACTTCGACGCCCTGACCGGATCTCCCGACAGGTGCGGCGATGTTAACCTCCTCCCCTCCGTCCCCGGGCAAGCGATGCAACGCCGCCGTCGCCTAACGGCAACGCCTCGTTGTATCAGGCGGCCGGCAACTGCACGCGATGCAACGCGCCGTCGCCTAACGGCAACGCTTCGGCAGATCGGGAGCACCGGCCCGACGCCGCCGGTAATGCCATGGGCCATCCTGGGATGCCGCGAACCCCCGTTCTATCGTGTGCAGCGCGGGCACGGAGGCCAGCTCGACGCTGGCATGTATGCTGCTGATGACCGGAGGCAAGGGCGTCCAAGAATTCGGAAAACGCCGGGAAGCAGTGGGCGGAAAGCGACATGACAGGGAAGGAGGACGCCCAGTCGCCCGCCCAATACCACCGCATAGACGTACAACGTGAGGACAGCACCCGTGCCATTGAGATTGGCCTACGACAGGACTGGCGGCCTGAACCCGGAACCCCACGCTGTGCCGCTCCGCTTGCCGACCTATCCCGATGTGTTCGAGTGGCTCGACGGGCGGGTGGGACCGCTGCATCTCAGGCAACGGCTCGGCATCGAGGCCGATCAGGAAGCGCTGGTGTTCGGCCGGGGAATCAAGTTCTTCCACCTCGAAAACTGGTATTCGGTGCACGCGGTGATCCGCGCTGGCTTGCGCTTCTGCGGCCTCCTCGGGCGCGCACGGCAAAACGCCATGTCCATCGAGCTACGCCATCACCAGGTCCACATCCCGGACCTGCCCCGAGCCTTCGATGGCTTCAAGGTCCTGCACCTCACCGATCTGCACCTCGACATGCACGAGGACTTCCCCGAGGTCCTGGCGGAACGCGTCCAGGGGCTCGATTACGACGCCTGCGTGCTAACCGGGGATTACCGCTACCGGACCTTCGGCCCGTTCGACCGCGCTCTCGAGGGTCTGTGCCGCGTGCGTGCCCACCTCAAGGATCCGGTCTACGGGGTGCTCGGAAACCATGACTCGATACGCATGGTGCCGGGCATCGAGGCGCTGGGGATCCATGTGCTGCTCAATGAATCGGCCACACTGCGGCGGGGAGACGATGCCATTCATCTGGTCGGGATCGACGACCCGCACTACTACCGCGCCGATAACCTGGAGCGAGCCTGCCGGGACATCCGCCCAGGATCCGTCTCGATCCTGCTCGCCCACTCCCCCGAGATCTATCAACACGCCGCCCATGCCGGCATCGATCTGTTGCTGTGCGGCCACACCCACGGGGGGCAGCTGTGCCTGCCCGGTGGCGCGCCCCTTCTATATGACGCCAAGTGCCCACGGCGCATGGCACGCGGCGCTTGGACCTACCACGGGCTCAAGGGATACACGTCGGTAGGCGCCGGTTCCTCGATCGTCGGGGTACGCTTGAATTGCCCCCCTGAGGTCACGGTCCACGAACTGCGCCGCATGTAGAACGCCCCGCCCGGCGGGCCGTGTTCACAACCGCTCAGCGATCGGCATAGACCGAGGTCTCTCCCTCGCCATCGAAGGTCAACACCTGGTAAGGGTGTTTTTGCGGCCCTTCCATCCCCGGCGAGCCCATCGGCATCCCAGGCACCGCCAGGCCCTTGACCTTGGGCCGCTCGTTCAGGAGACGCTTGATAAGATCCGCCGGTACATGGCCTTCCACCACATAGCCGTCCACGACCGCGGTATGGCATGAGCCGAGCGCGGCCGGGACCCCGTTCTGGCGCTTCACGGGCTCCACGCTGTCCATATCCACGACCTCCACCTCGAACCCGTTGTTCAGCAGATGGTCCACCCACTTCTTGCAGCACCCGCATTGGGGCGTCTTGCTGACGGTGATCTCGACCGCCGCCGCGCCACCGGCACCACACGGCAACAGGACGGCCAAGAGACACGCTCGGCCGAGGCGACGGTAAGGCCTGGAACGGTTCAAGAGGAATGCCTTCATGCTGGTTTTTCTCCAATCGTCAGGGTAAACGGGACGCGCCGCTTGATAGGCGCGCTCGTGGTTGCTATCGTGGCGCCGGCGACATAGAGTGGTTCGCCGGAGTATCCAGCCAAGGGTGATCCAGAGTTCCCTATGAACCTCAGCGATACCGAGATCCAGTTGCTGGGTGCCGTCACGATCCTGCTGTGCGTCCCGGCGTTGCTGCGCACCGAGGTCAAGGGCAAGAGTGCCTGGGTGCTTTACTATCCGACCGTCCCGATAGCGGTCTATATTCTATACGAGCTCGCGCAGTACGAGCTCGCCCAGATCAAGGGTGAGGGTTCCTTCCGTCTCGATGTCCTAGTGATCTGGCCGTTCCTGGTATGGACCCTATCCAAGACCTGGTATCGCTGGATGCAGGTCTCCAAGACCACCGAGCCCCCGCTGACCGCCACCTCCGAGCTCGCGATCACGGGTTTCGTGACCGGGGTCGTCGGTTTCATCGTACCGTTTTTTTTCATTTTTTCGCTGGCCGCAGTGGTGTGCGGGCACAAGGCCATTAAAGACCCCACGGAGTTTCGCGGCAAGAAACTCGCCGGCATGGGCCTCATGGCCGGCTACATGGGTCTGATCTTCGGTGTGATCGCGGTCGTGAGCTACCTGTCACGCCCGCAGTAATCGAGTCATCCATCCCCTATCATAACTTCACGCGCCGCAGGCGCAGCGCATTGCCGATGACCGATACCGAGCTCAGGCTCATGGCTGCGGCCGCCACGATGGGCGAGAGCAGGAGCCCGAAGAACGGATACAAGACGCCGGCCGCCACCGGGACCCCGAGGGCATTGTAGAGGAAGGCGAAGAACAGGTTCTGGCGGATATTGCGCATGGTGGCACGGCCGAGGCGTATGGCCCGCACGATGCCGCGCAGATCGCCCTTGACGAGGGTCGCACCGGCGCTCGCTATGGCCACATCGGCGCCTGTGCCCATGGCGATGCCAACCGTCGCCTGGGCGAGGGCTGGGGCATCGTTGATGCCATCTCCCGCCATCAGCACGCGATGTCCCGCCTCCTGCAGCCTTTTCACGACGGCCACCTTCTGGTCGGGCAGGACCTCCGCCTCGATCGCGTCGATGCCGAGCTTGGCGGCCACCGCCCGGGCGGTGGCCCAGTGGTCTCCGGTCAGCATCACCACCTTGAGACCCATACCATGCAAGGCCGCCACGGCCTCCGGGGTACTGGCCTTGATCGCGTCCGACACCCCGAAAACCCCGGCCGCACGCCCATCGATCGCGACATACATGGCGGTCTCGCCATCCGCCCGCAGGCGTTCGGCATGGGCGGTGAGTGGGACCGGATCGACCCCCAGGGCCTCGAGGAGCCTGAGGTTGCCGACCGCCACCCGGTGGCCATCGATCTCGCCCTGGACGCCTTGCCCCGTGAGCGACCGGAACTCGGTGACCGGGTTCAAACCCAGACCACGCACCTCGGCCCCGCGCACGATGGCCGCCGCGAGCGGGTGCTCGCTGCCGCGCTCCAGGCTCGCGGCCAGCCGCAGCACCTCCGCCTCGCCGACATCCGCCACGGGCAGGACGGCGGTCAGGCTGGGTCTGCCCTCCGTGAGGGTACCGGTCTTGTCCACGACCACCGTGTCCACCCCCTCCAGAAGCTCCAACACCTCGGCGTTCTTGACCAGCACCCCCGCCGTCGCGCCGCGCCCCATGGCCACCATGATCGACATGGGCGTGGCCAGCCCGAGCGCGCACGGGCAGGCGATGATGAGTACGGCCACGGCATTGACCACGGCATGCGCGAGGCGGGGTTCCGGGCCCCAGAGCCACCAGACCAGCACCGTCACGACGGAGACCAGCATCACAGCCGGGACGAAGTAGCCGGACACCCGATCGACCAGGCGTTGCACCGGCGCGCGGCTGCGCTGGGCCTCGGCCACCATTTGCACGATCCGGGCGAGTACGGTCTCGCCGCCGACGCGCTCGGCGCGCATGACCAGGCTGCCGGTGCCGTTGACCGTGCCACCGATGAGGCGATCACCCGTCGTCTTCTCGACCGGGAGGGACTCGCCGGTCACCATGGACTCGTCCACCGCGCCCCGGCCGTCGATGACCACCCCATCCACCGGGACCTTTTCGCCGGGCCGCACGCGCAGCTTGTCGCCCGGGCGGACCTCATCGAGCCGGATGTCCTCCTCGCGCCCGTCCTCGCGCACGACGCGCGCGTGCCTGGGCGCGAGCGACAGCAGGAGCTTGATGGCGGCGCTGGTGCGGCCGCGGGCCTTGAGCTCCAAGACCTGGCCAAGTAGCACCAGGACGGTGATGACCGCGGCGGCCTCGAAATACACCGGGACCTGCCCCGAGGGCAAGAGCACCGCTTGCGGGAACCGGCCTGGGAACAGCACCGCCACGGTGCTGTAGACCCAGGCGACCCCGACCCCCAAGGCGATGAGCGTGAACATGTTGAGATGACGGTGGACGAGTGAATCGTAGCCGCGCCGCAAGAACGGCCACCCGCACCACAGCACGATAGGCGTCGTCAGGATCAGCTCCAGCCACTGGAGCGAGCCCATCCCCGCCATGGACGCGACCACGACCGGCACGGCGAGGGCGGCGCCGATCCAGAAGCGTCGCGTCATGTCGCGGAGCTCGGGGTTGTCTTCCTCGGCGACGGGCTCCCGCGGCTCCAGCGCCATGCCGCAGATCGGGCAGCTCCCCGGCCGGTCCTCGACGATCTCGGGGTGCATAGGACAGACGTACTCGGTCCCGCGCTCCGAACCGACGGGCGCCAGGGGCTCCAGGGCCATCCCGCACTTCGGGCAGCCACCCGGTCGCGGCGACTCGACCTCCGGGTGCATGGGGCAAGTGTAGCGCCCCGAGGGCGCCCCGGGACTCGACGCCGACCGCGGGGGCGGCTTGATCGCCGGCGCCGCGGGATCCAGATACCGCTCGGGCGTTACACGAAAGCGTTCGAGACAGCCATTGCAGCAGAATAGATAAGTGTTGCCGGCGTAGGCCATCCGGAACGCGGTGTCCGGTTTGACGCTCATGCCGCAGACGGGATCGGTGGTGACCAGCCGGCCCTCCGCTGCCCCGTTCGGACGGTAATGGGTCCCGCAGCGGTGGTCGTGATCGGCCATCGTTCCTCCCATTTGGAGTTCGTGGCTTTCTAGTCTAGCCCACGCCAGGGCCAAGGGCCCATTCAAGGGGAAACCCTCGTTGCGGAAGCCGCCGGGCACCTCGTGAGCCCGCCACTGGCCGGGCGGTCTCGCTCCGGAGCGGAGCGTTGACACGGCGCCCCGGCGATGCCGGTCGGCGCGCTTTGCCCTTATGATCCTGTGACCCCGCCCCGGAGGATCCGTGCGTCCAGACGCCGACCCATTGATCGAGCTGGAAAAAGCAGTCATAGCCTGCACGCGCTGCCCACGTCTCCGCATCCATCGCGAGCGCGTGGCGCGCGAAAAGGTGCGGCGCTTCGCGGGATCGGACTACTGGGGAAAACCCGTGCCCGGCTTCGGGGACCCGCAGGCCCGGCTCCTAGTGCTGGGCCTGGCGCCGGCAGCCCATGGCGGCAACCGCACCGGACGGGTGTTTACCGGCGACCGCAGCGGCGAGTGGCTGTTCCGTTCGCTGTATGCCGCCGGTTTTGCCGATCGACCCCATTCCGAGCACCGCGGCGACTGCCTCCGACTACACGAGTGCTATGTCACCGCCGCGGTCCGCTGCGCGCCCCCCGGCAACAAACCCCTGCGCGAAGAGTTCGATGCCTGCCGGACATTCCTTGCCCGGGAATTGACCTTGCTGGTGCAAGTACGGGTGGTCGTGGCGCTCGGCCAACTCGCGTTCCGCGCCTACCTCGACGCGCGCCGCGCCCTGGCGCGCCCCATCCCATCGCCCCTGCCCCGGTTCCAACACGGGCACGGCATGGACCTCGGGGACGTGAGTTTGATCGCCTCCTACCACCCGAGCCAGCAGAACACCTTCACGCGGCGGCTAACGGTCGAGATGCTGGATGCGATTTTCCGGCGGGCCCGGGACCTACTGGGCCAGGCAACATTGTTAAAGGACCCGACGTCTGGGCCCATTCAGCGACGGTAGGTGCGGCTACCGCGCTGAGCGCTATAATACGTATACTATAACATATAAAATGCGTCGTCGCCCATGCAGAAGAAACTCACCATCTCCATCGATGAAGCGGTCTACGAAGGCTTGCACCGCGTCATTGGCCGACGGAATATCAGTCGGTTTCTAGAAGGGCTCGCGCGCCCCCATATCCTCCCTGCAGCCATCGACGAAGCCTATCGCCAGATGGCCGCCGACGAGGGGCGCGAGACGGAAGCCACGGAATGGGCGGAAAAGTTGGTGGGAGACGTAGCCGATGAGGCGCGGTGAGGTCTGGTGGGTAAGCTTCGATCCCGCGATCGGCGGAGAGATCCGTAAGACCCGCCCGGCTGTCATCGTCAGCAACGATGCATCCAACCGACATCTTAATCGCGTGCAAGTCGTCCCGATCACCAGTAATGTCGGCCGCCTATTCCCCAGCGAAGCCTATTTGCTCGTCCAGGGCGAGCGGCGCAAGGCGATGGCCGACCAGATCGCGACGGTAAGCAAAGGGCGGCTCAAGGAGCACATCGGGGAACTGACCCCCGGGGACATGCGCTCCGTCGAGCACGCTATCGCGATCCAACTTGGAATCGGCTGAATCAGCGCTTCCGGGCGACAGGTATGCCTTATTGAAGCGCTTGTTGGGATTTCGACGGTGTCGTCGATCGGCCAACATCCGGGTAGAGCAGTCGTACCGGGCTTGTGGTGCAATTTTAGATCTATCAACAACTTAGCGCGATGGCATGCGCTATGCCCAGTATACCACCGGCTTGTTTGGAGAGATACACATGAAAACCAGGGCTAGAGAAGGCGGATTCACGCTCGTCGAGATCGCGATCGTGCTCGTCATCATCGGCCTCCTGCTCGGCGGGATCTTGAAGGGCCAGGAGCTGATTACCAGCGCGCGGGTGCGTAACCTGGCGGATCAGGGGGCTGCGGTGCAGGCCGCGTACTATGGCTTCGTGGATCGCTATCGCGCGATCCCGGGGGATATGCAGGCGGACCGGGCGTGCGCTGCCATTGGTAGTAACGTGTGGGGGACCTGTCCCGCAAACCCGGGTGGAAACGGCAATTCGAACATCGAGAATTTTGACGAAGCGTCGGCGGTGTGGGCACATCTCTCGGGAGCCCGATTTCTTCAGGGCAGTTACCCAGGCACTGCTGCTGATGTAACTGCGTATATCACTAGCGCGACACCGACACAGGCACCGACGAACCCCTGGAACGGCGTGTTACTGCTTGCGCGCACCGGTGAATATCTGAATGAGACGGGTACGCCACCTGCCCGCTTGCACTTAATCCTCGGCCGCAATATTCCGGTGGAAGTGATGCGAGAATTGGACGTCAAGATCGACGACAGCCAACCGGGCACCGGTGTCCTGCGAGCCCCCGGCACCGCCACTACGTTTGGAACAGTAGGACAAGAAAGCACGCCCTCATGTGTCACCGCGGGTACTCCCGATATTTGGAATATCACTGGCTCGTCGGTCGACTGTAACGGGTATTACCTCTTTTGACTTGCCTACGACAGGGCAATTTAACCCGCCGTTAGGCGGGTTTTTTCTTTGTTTCGTTGTTGATTCCGTGGCGCCGTAAGACGGATTTCGCTGCGCTGCATCCGGGCTTCTTATGCCAGGAGATATCCGATGCCCGTCGCGGTCCGAATAGAAGGCGTGGTGAAGCGGTACGGGCGCACCACCGTGTTGAACGGGGTGGACCTTACCATCGATCAAGGGGAATCGGTAGGGCTCGTGGGCGTCAACGGGGCCGGCAAGACCACCCTCATCAAGGCGCTCTTGGACCTCTGCGAGATCGAGCGGGGCTCGATCGACCTCTTCGGCGTGAGCCATTTAAAATCTGAGGCGCGCGGACGGATCGGCTTCCTCCCCGAGAAGTTCCTGCCACCTTATTTTGCGACGGGCAAGGAGTACCTGCGCCTCATGGCCCGGCTGCACGGCCGTCCCGTCGAAACACCCGCGATCGGGGAGGTATTGGCGACGCTGGACCTCGAGGAACGCGCCCTGTCGAAACCGGTCCGCGAGCTGTCGCAGGGCATGGCCCAGAAGCTCGGGCTCGCGGCCGTGCTCCTCTGCGACAAGGACCTCTTCGTCCTCGATGAGCCGATGAGCGGCCTCGACCCCAGGGCCCGCGCCTCCCTACGGCGCCACCTGGCCGCGCGCCGGGCGGCAGGCGGCACCTTGCTCTTCACCAGCCACCTGCTCGCCGATGTCGCGGACCTGTGTGACCGCATGATCGTGCTGCACACGGGTCAGGTACTCTTCGCCGGGCGCCCGGAGGCGTTCTGTGAGCAGTACGGCGGCGCGACGCTGGACGACGCGTACCTCGAGTGCCTGGCCCGCGTGGGGTGTCGTTCCCCCGCTGGCTAACGAGCGGTAGCGCAACCCGATAGCTCAGCTTACCGCGGTAACGCGTCGTCTCGGGTACGCCTGCGCGCTATCCCGCGCTATCCCACGCAGGGCTGATACGCATAGTGGACGGTGACTTCCGAGCGATGAGAACGGGCAGTATACGGTCAAAGGACCCTCGTCACGGCGCATACAGATCGCTCCTAAAATAGATCTCCCGCGAATGGCGCAGCAGCACCACGATGACGGCGGCTACGGGTAATCCGAGCAATACGCCGACGAAACCAAATAGCTGACCGCCCGCGAGCACGGCAAAAATGACGGCGACTGGATGCAATCCTACACGCTCACCGACCAACCATGGCGATAAGACGAAACCCTGTATCAGCTCGGCGCTACCGAACACCGCCGCGACGTACGCCAGATAGATCGGATCCTGAAACTGGACTATCACGGCGAGCCCGGCGACGGTGATCCCGACAACAAAACCGAGGTACGGGACGAAGCTCACCAGCCCAGCCATCACCCCAATGGAAAACGCCAGGTTCAGGCCGACTAGCCACAAACCGATGGTGTAGATAATCGCTAGCGCCAGCATCACCATGAGCTGGCCCCGCAGGAATCCGGCCAGCACCTCATCGCATTCTCCGACCAGCTTCACAACGACGGGTTCATAGCGGCGCGGCAGTAAGTGGCGAACGTGCGCGACCAGCAAATCCCAGTCGCGGAGCAAATAAAACGTCACCACGGGGACCAACACGGCATCAAGCATCCACCCCAGTAGAACCTGGCCTGAGATCGTGACCCGCCTAATCACTTCGGTCATGGTACCGGCCAGCTCCTGCCAATGTCCCACCACCACTCTCCTTATCGCTTCCGAGTCGAAAGACGAATCGTTAAACAACGGCGAAGCCAGCAACTTAGGCAAAAGCCAACGCTGCGCCCATTCAATCGCGAGCGGTAGATTGGAAATCAATGTCTGCAGTTGTTGCTCAAGGATAGGCACCAGGAAAACCATCAACAGGAGACCCGACAAAGTCAGCGCGGCGAAGACGGTAACGACCGAGAGCGTACGGGATAGTTTCAGCGCTTCTAGACGGTCCACCAAGGGATCGCCTAAGTACGCGAGAAACGCGGCCACCACGAAAGGCGTCAGCACGGGGCCGAGCAGATACAGGACCCAGCCGAGCGCGAATACGCCAACCAGCAAAAACCAGCGCTGCGAGTCGCTCATCTTGATGAGCTTTTCACCGAGCACGTCATTCTCATCTTGAGGCCTATCCACGGGGTGCGCTTGGGACGGCCTAAAAAGATCGCGTAGTGACCAGTTCTTGAACATTGTTGTAGCTGTTAGGTTTAGGACCCGACCGGACGAGATCGAGGCGGC
>Ga0299907_10003227_pt1 | contig 10376 bp, 9 predicted proteins | sample RVTome_16_FD_198680 | JGI IMG/M metagenome (GOLD analysis project Ga0299907, IMG submission 198680) | Soil microbial communities from uranium-contaminated site in the Upper Colorado River Basin, Wyoming, United States - RVT152D67 (version 2) ... | reverse complement strand
CTGGCCCTGGCGCCCGCGCCACCCCTTCCCCCCGGGGCCACCGACGTCCCCGGCGGTGTCGAGGCAACCGTCTGCGATCTCCTGGCGGCGCCGGGCGCCGGTGACGGCGTCGCCGAGGCGCTCGATCGCCTCCTGGATCTGGGGTCCCGTGGCGGCTTGGACGCCGCGGCGTTCCTCCCCTACGTCGTCGAGGCGGCCGGCGCCGGCTGCGATCAATGGCTGCCGACCGCCATCGGGGTGCTGGATCGCTACTTCAGGCCTCCGGCTTCACCGAGCGCTACCGGTCAGGGCGGGTGACATCTCCTCGAGCCGCTTGCGCACGGCCATCGCCCGCAGGATGTCAGTCCAGGTGGCGCTGTCGTCACCGGGATCGCTCGCGGCTCCGACGCGCATGGCCCCCGCTCTGGTCATCACGTCGCTCGTGGTCATGGCCCCACAGTACGGACGGGTGCCCGGAGGATGAATGGAGCGCCCCGGCGTCTTCCGGGTGGGGGTAGCCCCACCCTCGCAGTCAGGGTGTGACGACCGGGAGGCTCTCCCACCCCCGCACCGTCGATGTCCGGGCCTGGACGGCGTTGTCCCAGTCGACCTCCCACGCCGGAAAGCGGGTCAGCACCTCGTCGAGCGCGACCCGGCCCTCGAGCCTCGCCAGCGCGGCACCGAGGCAGAAGTGGGCTCCGTAGCCGAAGGCCAGGTGGTGGTCGATCGTGCGGTGGATGTCGAACCGGTCTGGGTCGGAGAACTTGCGCTCGTCGCGGTTCCCCGACGCATTCAGCAGGAGCATGGCGCTGCCCTCGGGGACCGGCTGCCCGTGGTGTTCGACGTCCCTGGTGACGTAGCGCGCCTGGACGGGTGACGGCGGCTCGAAGCGCAGCAGCTCCTCGATGGCGTTGGGCACCAGGCTGCGGTCCTCGACCAGCCGCCGGCGCTGGTCGGGGTGCTCGGCCAGCACCTTGCCGGTCCAGCCGATCAGCCGCGTGGTCGTCTCGTTGCCGGCAGCTGCGAGCAGGGTGATGTAGCCCAGCAGCTCGTCTCGGGTCAGCCGGCGGCGCGTGCCCGTGGCGTCCTCGAACTCCGCCCGCAGCAGCTCGGTCATCAGGTCGTCGGAGGGGTGATCCGCGCGCCAGTCGATGTACTCCGCGAAGACCTCGCTCTGGTCGAGCCCCCGCGTATCGAGGTCCCCGTCGGGCATGGTGCCCTCGTCGAGCCGCAGACCCTCGTCGATGCGGTCGCGCAGCGCCTCCTGGTCCTGCTCCGGAATGCCGAGGAGCATGCCGATCGTGCGCATGGGCATCTGCGCGCCGAGGTCGCGGATGAAGTCGAACCGCCCGGTGCCCACCAGCGGATCCAGGCATCGCGCGCAGAACTCCCGCACCTTGGGCTCGATCGCACCCATCTTCCGGGGCGTGAACACCCGGGACAGCAGACCCCGATGCAGGTCGTGGTCGGGGGGATCCTCGAAGATGATCGACCCTCGGGGGACCTCCATCCCGCTCTTGATCAGCTCGAGGACGGTGCCCCTGGCGGAGCTGTACGTCCTCCAGTCGACGAGGGACCGCTCGACGTCCTCGAACCGGCTCAGGGCATAGAAGTCGTAGCGCTCGTTGTGGTAGAGGGGACGCTCGTCGCGGAGCCGCTTCCAGATCGGGTACGGGTCGGTGTCGATCTCGAAGTCGAACGGGTCGTAGTAGACGTCGGACTCGGTGGCGGTCATCGAAGCCTCCCTCTTCGGGTCCGCGAGCGGGGATCCCGAAATCTCGACCTCAGGACGTTGGAACGTGGCGCAGAAGTAGACTCTTATAGGCGAGATCGGCCCTCTCCGAAAATGACGACGTTCGCTCCGGGCAGGGTACGCTCAGCCCGTGGCCCGAAACGAACCGGCGGCCGAGGGCGCGGCGACCGCTCGTTCGGGCACTTGGCGGGAGCTGGCCGTGGCGCGATCGCTCGACCCGGCTCGGTCGCGGGCCGAGAAGCGTGTCCAGCGTTTCCTCGACGCGGCGCTCGAGTGCATGGACACCGAGTCGGGCAAGGACTTCACCGTCCAAGATGTCGTGGAACGGTCGGGCCAGTCGCTCCGGAGCTTCTACCAGTACTTCGCCGGGAAGCACGAGCTCCTGCTCGCGCTGTTCGAGGAGGGGGTGCGCTCCGTTGCGGACCACCTTCGAGGTCTGGTCGCGGAGGAGGACGATCCCGTCGCCCGCCTCCATCGCTTCACGGTCGAGTACTTCCTGATCTGCCGGCCGCCACCCAAGGGTCGGACGCGGAAGGGGACGAAGCGCGCGATGGGCGTGTTCGCGCAACAGCTCCTCACCGAGCACCCGCAGGAGGCCTCCCGGGCCTACGTACCGCTCGTGTCGTTGCTCGAGGAGTTGCTCGACGACGCAGCCGAGGCCGGTGACATCAGGCCCGGCCTTCCCCACCGGCAGATCTCCGGCGTCATCATCCAGGCCATCAGCTTCAATGCGTTCTCCGCAACGATCAGCGGCTCGTCGCGTCCGGTGGGCGGCGCCGCCGCCGAGGAGCTCTGGGCTCTCCTCATGCACGGCATCGGTCCTGCCGAGCGCGCCTGAGCCCCGCTCCAGACTGAATGGCCCAGGAGGGACACATGGCGTGTGACTTCGAGACCGAGAACGAGGTCGGCGATCTGTGATCGACGTCGATCGCCTGGCCACCTGGATGGACGAGGTCGGCCTGCAGGGCAAGGGCGAAGCGATCGAGGCGAGCTACGTGTCCGGGGGCTCGCAGAACGAGATCTACGAGATCCGACGCGGTGAGCTGCACGGTGCGCTACGCATCCCGCCCCCGACGGCCCCTGCGGGCCGCGACGACGGCATCCTGCGCGAGTGGCGGATCATCGACGCGCTCGACGGCACCGACGTGCCCTGCACGCCGGCCATCGGCATGTGCGCCGACACCGCGGTGCTGGGCCGCGCGTTCTACATCATGGGGTTCGTCGACGGTTGGTCGCCGATGAGCACCGACGGCTGGCCGGCGCCCTTCGACAGGGACCTCGAGGCGCGGCAGGGCCTCGCCTACCAGCTCGTCGAAGGCATAGCGCTGCTGGGCAACGTGGACTGGAGAGCCCGCGGCCTGGACGACCTCGGCCGCCCCGACGGCTTCCACGAGCGCCAGGTCGACCGGTGGACGGCGTTCCTCGAGCGGATCAAGGGCCGGGACCTCCCCGGCTTCGACGTGGCGGCGGCGTGGCTGCGTGCGCACCGGCCGATCGACTACGTCCCCGGTCTCATGCACGGCGACTACCAGTTCGCCAACGTCATGTTCGAGCACGGCGCCCCGGCGCGCCTCGGCGCCATCGTCGACTGGGAGATGGGCACCGTCGGCGACCCCAAGCTCGACCTGGGCTGGGTCGTGCAGGGTTGGCCCGAGGACACGAACGCACCCGAGGTCTCGGGGCGCGGCTACGCCGACCTGTACGGCATGCCGTCCCGGGACGAGATCGTGCTGCACTATGCGGAGGCGTCGGGCCGCCAGGTCGACGACCTCGACTATTACGTGATCCTGGCCCGCTGGAAGCTCGGGGTCGTGCTCGAACAGGGCTACCAGCGGGCCGGCGACGACGAGAAGCTCCAGGTGTTCGGCCCGATCGTCCTCGAGCTCATGACGGGAGCGGCGGAGCTCGCCGAGACGACGGATTACCGCCGATGAGCGAGCGCCGGCAATGACGCGAGCGCCGACGGGGAGTCGACGAGCGGCGCACCCCCGCCGCCGCGGCTGCGGATCAGGAAGCTGTCGTCGTCATCGCCCGAGGATCCGCCCGACGAGCACGCCGTACCCGCCACGAACACACCGACGAGCGTCACGACCGCCAGGGTCTCCGTTGCCGTGCCGGCACCCCTGCGTCGCTGGTTCATGTGGCTCCCCTCGCCCGCCCCTGCCCAACCGATCCCTCGTGGCGTCGCCGCAGGCTAACACTAGAGTCGACTTCCAAATCTGCTGCGACCGCATGCGAGACCTCGACGATGGCACCACGGCGAACCGCCCCCGAACGTGCGCCCCGCCCACGCGGCGCCGACGACGGCCGTCCGTCCGGCGTCGACGTCACCGCGCCCGTGATGCGCCGCGCCCCGTTCTCCGGCAACCCGCGGGTCGGGGCCCGCGGGCACCGGACGCAGCAACGCATCGTCGACGCCGCCCTCCGGGCCTTCGGCGACGAGGGTTACCACCAGTGCGGCGTCGCCCGGATCACCGAGCTGGCCGGATGCTCACGCGTGTCCTTCTACCAGTACTTCGCCGGCAAGGAGGACGTATTCCGCCACTTGGCCGGGCAGGTGGCACGGCAGCTCAGCGCGTCGACCGAGGCGCTCGGCACGCTGACCCCCGACGTCGCGGGCTGGACGGCGATCCGGGCGTGGGTCGCCCGCTATGCCGACACGCACGAGCGCTATCGCCCGGTCTTCCTGGCGTTTCAGGCCGCGGCCGAGACGGACGAGGCGGTGGCGAGCGGGTCGGTGCGCGTGGGTGAACGGGACGTCGCGGGGATCCGGTCCAAGCTGGCGACGACGGCGCTGCCGCCGCGCCAACTCGACCCGGTGATCGCCATCCTGCTGGAGTGCCTGCCGCGGGCGCTCGAGGACGGAGCTGTCCTGCGCGCCGCCGTCCCGGACGCGTATCCGAAGCGGCGTGTCGAGGACGCGCTGGCCGACGTGGTGCACCGCACGCTGTTCGGCGTCCGCGCCGACGTGAACGCGCGCCCGACCACCCGCCGGCCTCCGCCCGCCCTCGAGTTCGGCCCCATCATGCGGCGCGCCCTCCAGCACGAGGACGAGCCGCACGCGCTGAACGCCGCCGGTCGGCGGGCGCTCCGGGCGCTGCTCGAGGCCGGGCGGGACACGTTCGTGGCGCGCGGCTACCACCGCACCCGCGTGGACGACATCGTCGCCGCCGCCGGCGTGTCGCACGGCGCCTTCTACCACTACTTCGAGAGCAAGGATCAGTTCGCACAGGTCCTCGCGGCGCGCGCGATCCGCAGGGTGGGGGCTGCCTTCGCAGACATACCCGAGGGCGCCGGCTCCGAGGGCCCGGCCCGCAGGGCCGCGCTGCGCCGATGGCTCCGCCGCTACAACGCCGCGCACGCCATCGAGGCGGCCATGTTCCGCGTGTGGCTCGATGCATCGCGCCACGACGCCACGCTCAGCTCGGACTCGGCCGCCGCGCTCGACTGGGGCCGGCGGCGGATGGTGCGTTTCCTCGCGCCACGCGGGTTCGCTGACGTCGACACCGAGGCCGTCGTCATGGTGGCGCTGCTCGGCGCGTTCGGCGCTCGGGAGCGATCGACGCCCACGATCGACGCGGCCACCCACACCATCGAGCAGGGTCTGCTCGGACGGTGATCGCGAGCGACCTCGTTGTCTAACATCGGAGTCAATCCACCAGGGGGTGCCGACAGTGCGGACCGTGATCGTGGGGGCCTCGAGCGGGCTCGGGCGCTGTGTCGGGATCGGGCTCGCCCAGCGGGGCGCTCGGGTGGCGCTGCTCGCCCGGCGCCGCGGTCGGCTCGACGACGCCGCTAAGGAGGCCGGGGCCGGGGCGGTGGCGATCACCTGCGACGTGACCGACGACGCGTCCTGCCGCTCGGCGATCGCCGAGGCCGCAGCCGAGCTCGGCGGCATCGACGCCCTCGTCTACACAACGGGCATCGGGCCGCTCTCCCGCCTCGCGGACACGGACGCCGAGACGTGGCGCCGGGTGTTCGACACCAACGTCACGGGCGCCGCACTGGTGACCGCGGCCGTTCTCCCCTACCTCACCGCGTCCGGCGGTACGGCCGTCTACTTCTCATCGGTCAGCGCGTCCCTGACGCCGCCCTGGCCCGGCCTCGGCGCCTACGCCGTCAGCAAGGCCGCGCTCGACAAGCTGGTGGAGGCCTGGCGATCGGAGCACCCCCACGTCGGCTTCACGCGTCTCGTCGTCGGCGACTGCGGCGGCGGCGAGGGCGACTCGAGGACGGGGTTTGCCGACGGGTGGGACCCCGAGCTGGCCGCCGAGCTGGGGTCGGAGTGGATCGCTCGCAGCTACCTGAGCGGATCGCTGATCGACGTCGAGGAACTGGTGGCGGCCGTCGACGCGGTGCTCCGCGGCGGGGCGAGCCTCTCCATGCCTTCCGTCACGGTGACGCCGCGCCGCGTCGCGCCGCCGTCGTGAGCGGTCCACGGGTTCAGCTCGGCGCCGGGCGGTCGCGGGTTCCAGAACCGACTACCGAGCCGACCACCAGCCGACCACCAAGGGATCACACCACCACCAGGGAGCGATCACATGAGCCTGTCCGACGCATTCAGGTATGACGGCAAGCGGGCGCTGGTCGTCGGCGGCGCCACCGGCATGGGCGCGGCGACCGCCGAGCTGGTCCAGGACGCCGGAGCCGAGGTCGTCGTGATGGACTACGCCGAGGTCAAGCTGCCGGGCGTCAAGGCCGTCCACCTCAACCTCGCCGACAAAGCGTCGATCGACGCTGCGGTGGACGAGTGCGGCGGTCCCGTCCACGCGCTGTTCTCCTGCGCGGGCGTGGCCGACGGCACCCCGGGCATCGAGCGGATCAACTTCATCGGGCACCGCCGCCTCATCGACCGCCTGCTCGCCGGCGACATGCTCCCCCGGGGCTCCGCCATCGGCCTGATCTCGTCGGCCGCCGGCTTCGGCTGGCAGGCGAACCTGGACCTCCTGCGGGAATACCTCGACGTCCGTGACTTCGACGAGGCGGCGCGCTGGGCCGAGGACCACGGCAAGGCCGACTACCTGTGGAGCAAGCTGGCGATCAGCGCCTACGTCGCCCGCGAGGCGTTCGGGCTCCTCAAGCGTGGCATCCGCATCAACGCCATCCTCCCCGGCCCCACGGACACGCCGCTCGCTCGCGCCAACGAGGAGACCTGGCTCGGCTTCGGCGCCGACTACCGCACCGAGGTCGGCATCGAGGCGTCGACGCCACTCGAGCAGGCGTACCCGCTCGCGTTCCTCTGCAGCGACGCCGCCACGGCGGTGACCGGCATCACCATGGTCACCGACGCCGGCTACTTCAGCTCGGGGATCACCGGCTCGTTCCCGGCCGCCGAGCCGGCGGTGGATTTCCTGGCGAACACCAAGTTCTGACGGAAGGAGATCCGGGGCGTCTGCGCCGCCCTACGCGGACCGGCCGTGGGACCATCGACCGCGTGCACACCTACGGTCGAAGTCGGGGCGAATCACGCGCAACGAACCGTTTTCCGATCGGTGCGCTGGACGTACGCTGAGGTCGTGTCCGAGGCGGGCGTGCTCACGTGGGCCGGTGCCATCGCCGGCTGGCTTGCAGCGTTGACGATCGGCACGTTCGTGGTTGTAGGCGCCCGCCGGCGACGGAGCCACGATCCCTGGCGCGACACCATGACCGATCTGGGCGACGGCACCGACGCCGTCGCCACCGCCTTCCTCGTGGTCAATCTCGTCGTGGCGGGGTTGCTGGGCGTGCTCGCCTGGGCGGTCCATGACGCGTTCCACGAGTGGCCCCTCACCATCGCGCTGATCCTGGCCGCGAGCGGATCGCTGATCTTCGGGGTGACGGCCTGCGAGAACAGGTGCCGCTACCCGCTGTGCGCCGGATCCGCGCCCGGTTGGCTGCCCGGCCTACATAACGTCGTCGCCGCGGGTGTCGCCATCGGCATCGTCGTGGCGCCGTTCGTCACCTGGTTCGCGCTGGTGGACCGCAGCAGCGAGGTGGACCTGTTCCGCACGGTGAGCGTGGCCGTCGGGGCCACCGCCACGCTGCTGTTCGGCGTACTGCTGTGGCGCATCCGACGTCGGAACAAGGACAGGCCGCGAGGGTCGGTCGACCGGGCCCAGGTCGGTCTGTGCGAACGCCTGCTGTGGATGGTGGGCTATGGGTGGGTCGTCATGTTGGCGTGCACGCTGGTTCGGCCCGGATGGCCGGCGGTGCTCGCGCTGGCATCGTGGCTGGCGCTCGGCCTGCGGTACGTGTTGCGCCCGGACTGGCGCGACCCCTCGCCCGAGTTCGTTCTGGCCGAGTGCCAGCCGGGAACGTTGACCGCGGTTCACGCGATGGCGGTCGGCGTGTTGCGCGTCTGCACGATCGAGGACCCTCGGCGGTTCGGTCACGAGCTCCGGGAAGCCCTGGAGGGACGAGAGGACCAACTGGTCACCGGTGCGAGGGACGGTGCCGCACACGCCGTCACCGTCGCCATCACCGCTCGCGGGCTGCGGACGCTCGGGGTCCGCTACCGCTGGCACGCGGGGCGCGTCGTCGAGGACGCGTTCGGCGAGGGGATGCGGTGTCGGGCCCGCGCACTGGGCGACGTCGGGCCGAGCGATCCCGACCACTGGGACGACGGCTGGCGTGACCCCGACCGCCTGCACGTCGCGTTCTGGATCCAGATACGAGACGCGTGCGCACTAGCGGCGCTCGAAGACAGGGTGGAGCGCCACTTCAGGTCGGTGCACACCCAGGTGCGGGTGGAGACCGCGAACCTCGGCAGCTCGGGAAGGAGGCGAGAGCACTTCGGGTTCGTCGACGGTGCGAGCCAGCCATGGGTCGAGGGTGTGCGGAGCGCGAGCGATCGCGACCCCCGCGGCGGAGGCAAGCTCCGCTCGTCGGTTCCGAGCAACGAGGACACCACGAGGACGCGCAACCGCTGGAAGCCGATCGCGCTCGGCGAGTTCGTCGTCGGGCAGGTCGACGAGACCGGTGACATCTTCCCCGTTCCGAGCCCGCCGGAGGTATTCCTCGGCGGGACCTTCCTCGTGGTCCGCAAGCTGCGCCAGGACGTCGCCGGGTTCCGCGACTACGCCGGCGATGGGGGCGAGCGCAGCTCGCTCGCCTCCCGTCTCGTCGGACGGACCAGCGACGGCACGCCACTGATCTCGCCCTCCCGGCAGGACGGGAGGACCGCAGTCGGCGAGAGCAGCAGCAACGTGTTCACGTACGGTCACGACCCCGAGGGTCTCTTGTGCCCCCTCGGCGCGCACATCCGGCGCGCTAACCCCCGGGACGCCCTCGGATTCGGGACGATCCTGTCTGCCCGGCGACGGATCATCCGGCGAGGGATGACCTACGGTCCAGCCTGGGACGACGGGAACCCGGATACGGACCGCGGGCTGCTTTTCATCGCGTGCAACGTCCGCATCACCGAGCAGTTCGAGTTCATCCAGCAGCAGTGGTTGAACGACGGGTCCCCGTTCGGGCTCGGCAACATCCCCGACCCGCTCGGCGGCGGCTGGGACCCCGAGTCGCCGCGTGCGATCGTCGTCGGTGGCCGGCCGCCCGACGTCCGCGCCCCCCTCCGGTCGTTCGTGACGACCACCGGTGGCGAGTACTTCTTCGTCCCCTCGATCCCTGGCCTGAGGGCGCTCGCCGACCACGCGCCCTCGACGTCAGGCCAGCGCGACGTCGAAGCGTCTGAGCAGCCCGGCACTGCGCCTGGCGATGCCTGCGAGCCCGTGGCGCTCGGCTGACCCGTGGGCGGCACGGCCGAGCGCCACCACCTGCGCGAGCGGTACGGGGTCACGGTGCGAGAGCGCCCGGGCGTGTTCGAGCTGCGTGCGGGCGAGCAGCGGTGGTGATCCGAGCGCCTCATGTGCCCGGGCGGCCGCCGCGAAGGCGTGGTCGACACCCACCCAGTCGTCCAGCACCGCCGACACCATCCCCAAGTAGTGCTCCACCGAGCCGAAGAACGTCGACGCGTTGTCGACGAATTGGTGGCGGTACGGCAGCAGCAGACCCCGGATGTGTGCAGCGCGGGCGACGTCGTGCAGCTCCGTCGCGGCCTGGGCGGCCATGGCGATGGTCGTCAGCCAGTTCAGATCGAAGCGGATGCTGTCGAGGTCGGCAGCGAGCTCGTCGAACAGGGCCCGGCACCTGTCGAGATCGCCGATCTCGGCGGCGCCCGCCGCAGCCCCTCCGAGGAAGGCGCGGACGCCGGGAAACGTCTTGGCGCAGCGCTCCATGTCGTCGACCACCTCGCCCACGCGTCCCTGATGCAGCCGGATGTTGAAAAGGTTGCCCACGTAGAACGCCTCGGCATCGGTCTGTCCCGCCTGGGCGGTCAGCTCGTAGGCCTCACGGGCCAGCAGCTCGGCGGTCTCGAAGCGGCCGGCGATGCAGGCGCGGCTGGCGAGGCGCAGCTTGGCGTAGCCGACGGTCGTCGGTTGGCGCAGCCGCGACGCCGTCTCGTCGATCCAGGTGAGCAACCGGTCGGCGAGCTCGGACTCGCCGCCTTCCATGGCCGCCTGGCAGTAATGGGTCATGCCGCTCAGGAACTGGCCAGAGCGCTCCGCCCCCGCCGCTTCCCTGATGGCATCGAGCTCGGCGCCCAGGCGGAGTCGTTTCTCCACCGTGTCCGGACGCCACAACGCCACCATGCGGAGGGTCATGA
>Ga0299907_10003226_pt1 | contig 10376 bp, 11 predicted proteins | sample RVTome_16_FD_198680 | JGI IMG/M metagenome (GOLD analysis project Ga0299907, IMG submission 198680) | Soil microbial communities from uranium-contaminated site in the Upper Colorado River Basin, Wyoming, United States - RVT152D67 (version 2) ... | reverse complement strand
GCACGCAACGCACGGCCGATGAGCCGTGAGATCTCTTTGGCACGTCCCCCGGAGATGTGGTCGCGCCGGACCCGCTCCCCGGACGACCCGGGGAGCATCGCGTACTCGGCTGTCACCCATCCCCGGTTGGATCCCCGCATCCAACGCGGCACCTCGTCCTCAACCGAGGCGGTGCAGAGAACCCGGGTCTGTCCCATGGCGATGAGCACGGAGCCAGGGGTCGAGTTGGTGAAGCCGAGCTCGACCGTGACGGGACGCAGTTGGTCGTGGGGCCGATCGGTCATCGAGGAGATCACGCTAAACCCGCCGAGTTCACACGTCGAAACTGGTGCCGGCCACGGCAAGTCGGACGGGTCGATCGAATACCTGTTCCGCCTCGCCAACCGAGACCGAGGGATCGAGGTAGGGAGGGATGTGGGTCAGCACCAGTTTGCCGGCGCCAGCCTGGCGGGCGATCTGGCCCGCTTCCCCAGCGGTCAGATGATGCGCATACGCCTTGTCTTCCGGCTCACCCTGATAGGACGCCTCCGCAAGCATCACGTCCACTTCGGCCGCCAGCCGGCGCCAACTCCCGGCCGGTCCGGTGTCCCCGGTGAAGAACAACGTCCGACCGTTGCCATCCCATCGCGACCCGACGGTGGGGACCGAGTGATCCATTTCGACGAACTCCACTCCGAGATCGTCGATGGCGATGGAACTTCCCGTCCACACCGGGGTGAACTCGAAGCTCGACGGCTCCTGCTCCAAGAAATCGCACAGACGGTCCCACACTGCCTGGGGGGCAAACAACGGCACCGGATCGCGTGGATCGGGTCGGTACTTCCAGGCATGAAAGGCCGCCATCAGGTCGGCGCAATGATCCGGGTGCTGGTGGGAGACGACGACGGCGTCGATGAGGTCGGTGTCCAAGGGCATCGACACGAACGTGCCAGAGCCGGCATCACACCAAACACGGGTCCGACCCGACTCGATGAGGTAGCCCGACGCCGGACGCCCGGGTCCGGGGTACGTGCCCGAGGATCCCACCACGCGGACTCTCATGGAGCCAGTCGCTCTTTCACCCAGGATTCCCCCTCCAGCCGGTACCTGACCCGGTCGTGGAATCGGTTGGGCCGCCCTTGCCAGAACTCGACCAACGTGGGCGAGAGACGCCAGCCACCCCAATTTTCGGGACGGGGAATCTCGTCGTCGAACTCTGCGGCCAGCTCGGCATATCGGTCGTCCAACTCCGCGCGGCTGGCAACCACCTCGCTCTGTCTCGATGCATGTGCTGCAATCTGAGCCCCTCGAGGACGAGTGGCGAAGTAGGCGTCCGCATCCTCGTCGGAGACCTCGGCCACCGCCCCCTCGAACCGAATCTGACGATGCAGGGGCGTCCACACGAAGGTGGCAGCGGCATGATCGTTGACACGCAAATCGCGGCTCTTCCGGCTGGCGAGACCGGTGTAGAAGGCGAGCCCATCCTGGGAGAAGTCCTTGAGCAACACCGCCCTGGCTGACGGTCTCCCTTGGGCGTCGACGGTGGCCAGCACGAATGCACCCGGCTCGTGGAGCTCAACATCGAGAGCGCCGGCGAACCAAGATTCGAACTCCGGGTACGGGGTGTCCGCCATGTCAGCAGGGTCGAGACCGGCGGACTCGTATTCGAGACGCCGGAGCGCGACTTCTTCTCGGATCACCCTTGCGACGATACCCTCGGCCAGCATGCCATCCGACCCAGAGGCGAGCCGAGCACAGCTCATCGGACGGGGCATTCGGCGTCGATGCCCACGATGCGGCGAGCCCGCTTTCGTCAGCTGGCATCGCATGAAGGAGCACTGCACCCGCTGCGGTCTCGGCTTCGAGCGGGAGCCCGGCTACTGGGTGGGGGCGGTGGTCATCAATACGGCGGTGATCTTTGCCACCTTCCTGGTCGTCTTCGGTGGGCTGGTCCTCATCACCTACCCAGACGTCCCCTGGGGCATGGTGCTCATCGTGACCATGGTCGCAAACATCGCGATCCCGATCGTCTTCTATCCGCTTTCGAAGACCCTGTGGTCGGGGATGGAGATGTCATGGCATCCCTTGGAGCCCACAGAGATCGAGGAAGCGGCGAAGCGGATAGCCGGTTAGAGGCGCTTGGCGACTTCTTCGAGCATGACCTCGGTGGCGCCCCCACCGATGGAGTGAATACGCACGTCCCGGTACATCCGCTCGATGGCGGTCTCCGCGACGTATCCCATCCCCCCATGGAACTGAACACAGTCGTAGAGAACCTCGTTCACCAACTCCCCCACCAATGCCTTGACCTCAGAGACATAGCGGACGGTGTCCTCACCTTGGTCCGTGAGCCATGCAGCCCCGTAGGCGAGCTCACGCGCGGCGTCGATCTCGGCCTGTCGCATCGCCAGTCGCTGGCGGATCCCCTGTTTCTCCCACAAGGGAGAGCCGAACGCCGAGCGCTCCTTGACGTACGCGACGGTGATCTCGAGAGCCTTCTGAGCCTCTCCGAGCGCTTGACCCATGATCGAGAGCCGCTCGTTCTGGAAGTTCTCCATGATGTAGTAGAACCCTTGGTTCAGCTCACCGATCAGGCTCTCATCGGCTAGCCAGACTTCGTCGAGAACGAGCTCGGAGGTGTTGGACGCATGCCAACCCATCTTGTCGAGGGCGCGGCTGGCACTGAACCCTTTGGTCCCTCCTTCGACGGCGAAGATCGAGATTCCTCGAGATCCCTTGACATCGGGATTGGTCTTGGCAGCGATGAACACCATGTCGGCGATGGCGCCGTTGGTGATGAACATCTTGGTCCCGTTGAGCCGCCACCCGTCACCGTCTCGTTTGGCCGTGGTGCGCAACGCAGCGACATCCGAGCCGGCGTCAGGCTCGGTGACACCTATCGCGGTGATCATCTCGCCTGTGGCGAACTTTGGGAGCCAGCGCTCCTTCTGGTCGTCCGACGCGAATTTGGTCACATAGGGCGTGGCGAGGTCGGTGTGCACGAGGACGGTGATCGCAAAGCCGCCACTGGTGCTTCGCCCGAGTTCCTCGGCGAACACGACCGAGGCCATGTGGCCCATGCCGATCCCGCCGTACGCCTCCGGAATGCGCAGACCGAAGAAGCCGAGCTTCCCCATCTCGTCCAGCAACGATCGCGGGATGGCACGCTCCGCCTCCCAGGTGTCGACGTGGGGGACGACCTCCTTCTCGACGTACTCCCTGACCTGACCCCGGATGGCGGCGAGGTCGTCGTCGATGTAGACGGACTTCATATACGTGCACGCTCAAACGTTCTCATGGCCTCCGTTCCCTGAGCAAGGATGAGTGCTGGCTGCAGAGTATCCCGCCTGAGTTCGCTACCAGGCGAGACGAGGCTCCTAGAGCGACCGGGCGACTTCGAGGAGGCGCGTCAGGTGGAGTTCGTCTGAGGCCATGAAGCAGAAGAGCTCCCCGTCCGCCCATGCCACGACGGACGGCTGACGCGGATCCGGGTCGTCAGGTGGCGGCTTCTCGCCGAGCTCGACGCATGTCGCCGAGTAACCCCCGACGCTCGCCAGGCTGCCGGCGGGCCCATAGAACTCACGTGCGCACGATTCGTCGCCTCGCAGCTCCCGCAACGGGCCTGCGACAGCACGAAGCAGTCGAAGAACACTTCCAGAGTCGAGTCCACGTCGCGCAGCCGGTTGGTCACGAACTTGGGCCCGAATAGCCGTTGGCGTGCCGGCGAAACGCCGGGCTAGAGGTTGGAACCCAATGAATTCCTCCGCCTCACGAAGCGATGGGAACTCGAGGAAACTCTCGGCCTCAGTCATCCGGTTCGGATCGCGCCATCGCGGCTCGACCTGCTCGGCTGTTGTACTCCAGACCGTGCTCAGCACAGAAGCGCTGAGCCACCTCGGCCACCCCGGTCAGGTCGACCCCGTGCTCGATACCAAGACCCTCGAGCAGCCAGAGAAGGTCTTCGGTGGCCACGTTGCCCGATGCTCCGGGGGCGTAGGGGCAACCACCAAGCCCTCCCGCCGACGAGTCCATCTTGTCGATCCCCCGTTCCAGGGCGACCAGCGTGTTGGCGATGGCCTGCCCGTAGGTGTCGTGGAAGTGCACGCCCACCAAGTGGACCGGCACGACATCGAGCACTTCGTCGAGGAGTCGGGCGACATGTGCTGGGGTGCCCATCCCAATCGTCTCACCGAGAAAGACCTCCTCTACTCCCCACTCGACGAGGGTCTCTGCGAGATGAGCCACCCAATCGGGATCCTGTTCGCCCTCGTAGGGGCAATGGGTCGCCGTGGAGATGTAGGCCCGGAAGGTGAGCTCCTCCGGGCTGTCGAGCACGATGCGCCTGATCCGATGCATCGACTCGTCCACGGTGGCATTGATGTTTCGCTGGCTGAATGTGTCGGACGCCGAGGTGAGCACTCCGATGTCCGTCAGCCCCGCCTCGATCGCACTCTCCAGACCACGCATGTTGGGGACGAGACCGATCAGGCGCAGGTCGTCGCTGGTAATCGCCCGGACCACCTCGGCTCCGTCCGCCATCTGGGGAACCCACTTGGGACTGACGAAGGAAACTGCATCGAAGGTTGCGAGACCCGTTGTCGCCAGATCGTCGATCAACCCAGCCTTGGCGTCGGTGGGCACGAAGGCGCTCAGCGATTGCAGTCCGTCCCGAGGGGACGACTCGGTGACGGTGACGCTAGCGGGATAGTCCGACACGAGTGGGACGGTACCGGTGTTATTCGGTGCGCCCGAGAAAGTCCTCGAGCACCTCCGTATACCGTGCGCGGGCTTGGTCCTCAGAGATGTTGCGTCCCATGCCAACCCACGACGGCACCCATTGGGCGATGTCAGGCATGGGACGGCAGAGGGCGACCGCCTCCCAATGGCTCAGGTCAGCCAAAGGGCTCCCGCTCATCTCCCGGTAGCTCTCGATGAAGTGATCTGCAACCTTGTCCATTCCCAGATACCTGATGTCGAGAGAGCAATAAGCCACGTCCATCTCCCGATCCCCCGTGGCCGGTTCCTCCCAGTCGACGACGGCCACCAACTCGCCGTCTTTCCAGAGTGTGTTGCCCGGCCAGAAGTCGGTGTGGCTGAACACCTGGTCTGAGACGATGTCCCGGTTGCCGAGCATGACACGTCTCCGCAGGAGAGCCTCTCCGAGAGGATGGTCCAGGACCACTTCGGGATTCTCCTGAATCCTCTCGATGTCCTCGCCGGCGCCGGGCGGAAACAGCTCGATGTCGGATTCGTCGAGACGCACATCGTGGATTCGCGTGAGGACGGCTGCGAGTCTCTCCGCCCAATCGAACGGGTTCGAAGGGGTGAGGTCGGGGCTGGCATCGATGTACGAGATGAGAATCGCCTTCTCGTCGAAGACCCCTTCCATGTCGATCCAGATCGGGGCAGGGGCCGGGACATTGGCCTTTTGCATCAGCTCCAAGGCCCTGGTCTCCTGGACGGCGGGGTCGATCGCTGAGTCGTCGGCCCACGGGCCATAACGTCTGAGCACGAATCGGTTGGGGCCCTCGGCGAGCACATCCATTGTGCAGCTCAGACCGCCCTCGATGCGGCGCCCGTGCACCAGGGAACTGGCGCCGATCGCATCGCGGACGCGTTCCAGTTGCTCATCGGTGGGAAGAGGTGCCTGTTCCATTGCTTCTAGCCAACTCACGAAGCTACCCGTTCCGAGGATGCATGCCCAAGCTCGACGGCATGACTCAGACGGGTACTCTGGTCGGAACGAGCCACCCAGAAGGCAATGGCCCTGTGAATTCCGACGCCCGCGACGCGATCAATCGCCGGCTCGCCGAGATCGACGAAGAGCTCTGGAGCCTGGGTCCCGGCGACTATTCATCCCGGTACCAGCTTCATGTCGAACGCGATCGCCTCAGGGATCGTGTCCGCGGCAGCAGTGACGCCGACATCGACCGCAGCACCGAAGACCTTCTCTCAGAGCTGGATGCGCGGCGAAAGTCTCTCAAGGCGATACAGGAGTCGCTGGTCAGCTCTGCCGGCATGTCCGGGGGTGGCGGTGAGGGAGCCGGCTCCTTCGATGGCCCGGCCGACGGTGTAAAGCTGAACACCGAAATCGTTGCGGCGACCGGGGCCAAGGAGTTGGCCGAACGAGTGGCGAAGCTGGAGACCATCCTCACCGAGAGGGGCGCCATCTAGGTAGACGCACGAGATGGTCGTCCAGGTGCCAACTCGTTCGTTGGCACCTGGATCGTGGAGGTGCGGGGAGTCGAACCCCGGTCCGCTAAGCCGTCAGCGCTGGCATCTCCGAGCGCAGTCGTCAGCGAGCTTCGGGTCGCAAGAACTCTGACGACGAGTTTCCCTGCGCCTATCCGGAGTTGTTCTTATCCGCCCGATCCCGGAACCCCGGGCGGAGCATCCCGCATTGCGACGCCCTTGCCTGACCGGGCGGGAACCAGCCAGGAGGACGGGCTACTTAATTAGGCAGCCAGTGCGAAGTTGTCTTCGGCACTTATTGGTTGTTCCGGTTTGTTGACGGGGCCCCGGAGACCCCGGCTCGCTTCCAACGCTTCAACACTCAACGTCGAAACCGTTTCACCCCCGTATGTGGGAGAACGCCCATTCTAGATGTGATGTTCCCGTTGCCCCAACATGCTTTCTCGAGACGGTGAGACCCGTATCCGGGTCGTACTACCTGAGGTTGCTCAGTGGCGGCGTCGGGTGGCGCGCTCGATCTCGCGCTGGTGCTCGCGGTCGCGGAGGGTTTGGCGTTTGTCCACCGTGGTCCTGCCCCGCGCCAGGGCGAGTTCCACTTTGGCGCTGCCGTCCTTGAAGTAGACCTGCAGCGGGACGAGGGTCAAGCCCTTCTCGGCGAGGCCACCGGCGATCCGGTCGATCTCCCGGCGATGCAGCAGCAGCTTGCGTATGCGCTCAGGATCGTGGCCACCCTCATGGGCGTAGCCATACGGCGCGATGTGAGCCCCGACCAGATATGCCTCGCCGTGGCGGATGTCGCCGTAGGAGTCTTTCAACTCCATTTTCCCGTCACGAAGCGACTTCACCTCGGAGCCGACGAGCACCAATCCGGCCTCGTACTTGTCGAGGATCGTGTAGTTGCGCCGAGCGTTGCGGTTGGTGGCCACGACCTTGACCCGCCCGGACTTCTCCGGGGTGGCCATCAGAACCCGGTGGGGACGTCTGGGCCAGTCCCGTCTGCGTCACGCAGGTACTTGCTCAAGCCCAGCATCGACCCGACCACGCCGGCGGCAGCACCGAAGACCAGGAAGAGGAGTCCCCATCTGAAGAAGAATTGCGGGCTGACGTCGAGCCTGAATAGAGCGAACGTCTCGCCCGCCTGGGCGAGATTGGTCGTTCCCAGCCAGACGGCGAAGACGGCGAGTGCCGCGCCGACGAGACCTTCGATCATCCCCTCCAAAAGGAAGGGCACCCGTATGAACCAGTTGGACGCTCCCACCAGCTTCATGATCGACACCTCGTCCCTCCTGGCGTAGATGGCGAGACGGATCGTGTTGGCGATGAGCACGACCGCGGCGACGCCGAGGACGATCGCCATGCCCAACCCGAGGACGTTGAGCACGTTGGAGAGGTTTTGCAGCTGCTCGATCGACTCGGCCGCCGTGGCGACTTGTCTCACGACGCCGCCACGTTGCTCGAGCCGGAAACCGACAGACTCGTGGAACTCTATGTCCGTCAGCTCGATCCTTATCGACGCCGGCAGGATGGTGGGGTCGATCTCGAGCAACTCGGCCTGGCCGGCGAAGAGCTCCTGGTACTCCTCCCAGGCCATCGTCTTGTCCCAGTAGAAAGCGTCTTGCACCTCATCCCAGGTACGAATGTCGGCCAACAGCTCGTCGTGAGCGCCCGTCGGGACGCCACTCTGGTTCTCGTCGGTCAGGAACGCTATGACGTGGACACCTTCCTGCCACGCGATGGTGTTGAGACGAAGGATCTCGTTCACCACCAGTGCCCCGAGGGCGAGGGATAGCGAGATGAAGACGGCGAGGATGGCTCCGGCGACGATGAGGAGGTTGCGGCGAAGCGAAATCATCGCTTCCCTGAGCAGGAAGAGGACCCTGCTCACCCTTGGACCGCCTCGTATCCCCCCGTCTCGTCGTCACGAACCATTCTTCCGTTCTCCAGGGCCACGACGCGCCGCTTCATGGCGTCGACGATGGCGTGGTCGTGAGTCGCCATCACGATCGTGGTGCCAGTGCGATTGATCCGGTCGAGGAGCTTCATGATCCCGACCGATGTCTTGGGATCGAGGTTCCCTGTGGGCTCGTCGCAGAGCATGATCGGCGGCCGGTTCACGAACGACCTCGCCACCGAGACTCGCTGCTGCTCACCACCGGAGAGCTGCTTTGGGTAGCGCTGCGCCTTGTCCGCAAGCCCCACCAACTCGAGGACCTGATCGACCTGGGGGCCGATGACGGATTGGGGTCGTCCCAGCACTTCGAGGGCGAAGGCCACGTTCTCCCTGACAGTCTTGTTGGGGAGGAGCTTGTAGTCCTGGAAGACGGTGCCGACGGAGCGGCGGAGGTAGGGGATCTTCCACTTCGGGAGAGTGGTTATGTCCTTTCCCGCCACCCAGATCTTGCCGCGCGTCACCGGCTCGTCGCGCAACATCAGTCGGATGAGAGTCGACTTTCCCGAACCGGAGGCACCGACGAGGAAGACGAACTCGCCCTTCTGGATGTCGAGTGACACGTCGTTGGCGGCGACGGTGCCGCCCTCGTAGACCTTTGTGACGCTATCGAGTCTGATCATGGGGACCGTGGGGAATTCTCACAGCTCGCCGTACGCAAGCGGGGGAACAGCTGGAACGGTAACTGCCATTCGAGCATTAGCTGGAATTGTCGCCGGTCTCGTGCGCTGAGCGGCGCCAGCGGAGATACGCCTCGACGAAGCCCTTGAGGTCCCCGTCGAGCACACCTTGGACGTTTCCGACCTCGTGTTCGGTGCGGAGGTCCTTCACCATCTGGTAAGGCTGGAGCACGTAACTACGGACTTGACGTCCCCATGCCGCCTCCCCCTTCTCACCACGGATCTCGGCGAGATGCTCCTGACGCTCGAGACGAGCCCTCTCTGCCAGCCGCGCCTTGAGCATCGCCATTGCCCGCGCCTTGTTCTGCAGCTGGCTCCTCTCGTTCTGGCATTGCACCACGATCCCGCTGGGGAGGTGGGTGATCCGAACCGCCGAGTCGGTGGTGTTGACGTGCTGTCCCCCGGCCCCCTGGGAGCGATAGGTGTCGATGCGAAGCTCTTCCTCATTGATCTCCACGTCCGCGTCCTCGCCGAGATCGGGAACGACGTCGACGCCCGCGAAGCTGGTGTGCCGTCTGGCGTTGGCGTCGAAGGGGCTGATGCGCACCAGTCTGTGGACGCCCCGCTCCGACTCGAGTGTGCCGTAGGCGCGGTCGCCCTTCACCGTCATCGTTGCCGACTTGATGCCCGCCTCCTCGCCCTCGGTGAACTCCTCGACTGTCACGGAGTATCCGGCGTCGGTGAGAAAACGCTGGTACATGCGTGTCATCATCTCCGCCCAATCCTGGGCGTCCACTCCCCCGGCGCCTGCGTGGACACTGAGGATGGCGTCGGCTTCGTCGTACTCGTCGAAGAAGAGAGATTCGAGCTCGAGATCCGCAAGAGCGGAATCGGCCTCTTGGAGCAAGCCGATCGCCTCCTGCCGCGACTCCGCATCGTCTGCCTCCGCCGACAACTCGAGCAATACCTCAGCATCCTCGATCTTGGTCTCCAGGCCGTCGACTTTCTCGAACAGGCCTTCGTACCTGGCAAGACGCCGGCTGACGGTCCGCGCCTCGTCGGGGTCGTCCCAGAGGTCAGGCGAGGAAGCCTGTTGGCGCAACTCATCCAGCTCGTTTGCCTTCCCATCGAGGTCGAGGAAGAGACGCGCCTCGCCGAGCCGCTTGCGCAGCTCGGAGGTCGAGGCCGACGGGTCATGGATGTCCACGGCAAGTCAGCTTATGACCCGAGAAGGTCTACGCGATCCGATACGCGACCACTCCCGGAGGGGTTAGCGTCATAGACATGGAGATCGCGCCGAGGCAGTTCGGTGACGCACTTGATGCGTGGTTCCGCACGCTGGGACGGAACTGGAGAGCTCTCATGTTCAGCTCTCTGATGGTTCACATCCCATTGGGAGTCGTAGTGATGTTCCTCTTCTGGATGACAGGAGCCGCTGAGCACTTCGAGCTGTATGTCGACCCGAATCTCGAAGAGCTGCCTGCCGAGGAGATGATCGAGGCCCTGATACCTCTCATGTGGACGGTGGGAATCTGGACGGTATTGCAGATACCGGCCGGCGTGTTCGTGTTTCTCGCCGCTGTTCGAACCGTGGCCGGCGACACGGCGGAAACTCCTTTCGCGACGGGTGACGTGGG